>WBZN01000758.1_pt3 | contig 14723 bp, 15 predicted proteins | sample 5204281 | NCBI WGS metagenome assembly WBZN01 (sample SAMN12344347, study PRJNA552823) | activated sludge metagenome | biome: Activated sludge suspended growth; feature: Nitrification reactor; material: Wastewater; isolation source: activated sludge from nitrification reactor of wastewater...
GTAGGTCTTGAGTCATGGGGTTTTACCTTCTTTTTAAAATGCTTTGGGATTGCGCCGCCCTCATAGAGCGGGCGCAACCTCCAGAGCTTGCCCAAAGTTGAAAATCAATCCAAACTCTAGAACGATTGCCAGAGCGTCAGTTGTATGTGGAAGGGGAGTGATTTCAATATAGGGGGCCAAGTTGGCAAATCGCGGCCGCCAAGTTGGCATTTCGTTGGCACGATGATTAAATCGCTCGAACAGCGAAATTGTCGCCATTTTCTCCTTCAAAGAAAGACGCGCTGACTTCACTAGTTTACGAACGGCACTTTATGCGCGTTTTATGGCTTTTACCTTAGGGTGACAGGACCGGATCGGCTCGCCTGCGCCGGGCTTAAATAATTCCTGGAGGATAGCGATTGAACGTATGCGACCGAAACTCCGCTGTCTACACAATGATCGTCGGCGGCTACGTCGCAGTGATCGTAATCAGTGTCGGTGCAGCTGCCAAATTTATTGCACTCGGACCATGGACTTTCAGTGGCGCTACATTGATATGGCCGCTAACGTTTGTATTCAACGAAATTTTTTCGGAAGTGTATGGCTACGATCGATCCAGACGCATTATCTGGACAGGAATGGCTGTGCAACTCTTCACAGCTCTGGCTTACTGGATGGTCGATGTCGTTCCCGCCGCACCGTTCTGGCACAATCAAGCAGCATTTTCCACAACTCTCGGTCAGGCACCACGCATAGTTGCAGCATGTTTGATCTGCTACTTTTGCGGCGAGTACGTCAACAGCGTCACCATCTCAAGACTGAAATTCTTCCAAAAAGGGAAGCGAGGCGCGCATCAAAGTATCAGATTCATGGCTTCCACGGCGCTTGGTGAATTGGTAGACACAGTAATTTTCTTTCCGCTCGCTTTTGCCGGCGTCGTACCCACCGAAGACCTGCTTCGTACAATGCTGTGTATCTACGTTGCAAAACTGGTGTACGAGTTTGTATCGCTGCCATTTAGCACGCGCATCGCTAACTATGTGAAAATGGTGGAAGGCATCGATGCCATAGACGATCCCGAAACTACGGACTACAGCCCTCTGATGTCTTTCGTGTCGCATGGCTAATCGGTTCAGCGAATGCAGGATGCTAGACTGTGCTTACCTTTCCAGGTATGCAATCTTTGCCGTACAAATTCAAACTAGATTCAGACAAACGGTTGCCGCTCTACCGTCGGCTCTTCAATTCAATCCGAAAAAACATCGAAACTGGTGAACTGCAACCTGGCGATGCAGTGCCCTCGACGCGTGAATTGGCTGAGGAACTTGGAATCGGTCGCATCACAGTGATAACTGCATATGAAGAATTGATCAATCAAGGCTATCTGCAAACTATGCCTGGAAGGGGAACGTTCGTTCTCGCAAACTCAGAACACCAGCGGCTTGAGGCAGAGAGTAAAGATGCTGCGTCACCACCGACAACAAAACATCTTTCGCGCTATGCGAAGCGGGTTCTGCAACTACAACAACTGTCTGCAACATCGGCGGACCAGCCAGAGTTGAATTTTGGCGCCCCTCCGATGGATTTGCTGCCGCTCAAGCAATGGCGCAAACTGCTACAAAAGCACAGCTCTATCCACATCGGTAAGCGCTTTGACATGCAGATGGACCCGATGGGGTTTCGACCTCTGCGCGAAGCACTCGCGACATATCTCAACCGCGCGCGGGGACTTAACTGCAGCGCTGACATGATCAGTGTTTTCGCAAGTTCGCAGCAGTCCGTCAATCTTGTACTGCGTTTGCTGGTGGACAAAGATGACGCAGTTGCCGTCGAAAATCCCGGCTTCGTCTTTGCCCGAAAAACGCTCCTTACACTCGATGCAAAGCCCATCCCGATCGATGTAGATAGAGATGGAATGATCGTGTCGAAGCTCAATGACTTTCCTGCATGCAAGCTCGCATATGTAACTCCGTCGCATCAAGACCCGACCGGTGCCATCATGTCAGCTTCGCGAAGAAAGGAACTGCTGAACTGGGCAGCCCAAAGCAATGCGTTCATTGTCGAGGATGACTACGACAGCGAATACAACTACGGCACACCGCCTTTGCAGTCTTTGCAGGGACTGGACGAACATGATTCGGTCATCTATGTCTCTACTTTTTGGAAGACGTTATTTCCAATCCTGCCGGTTGGCTTTGTGGTAGTGCCATCGAATCTGATACCGCTGATGACAAAATCCAAGCTATTCTCCGAAAGAAATTTCTCCTTATTGGAACAGTACGCGCTGACGGAGTTCATTAATGAAGGGCATCTGGACCGCCATATCAGCAAGACCAGAAAGATTTATACAGAAAGAAGGCGGCAATTAATAAGCTCGCTAACGCGGGCATTCAAACAGTCCATCGAAATTTCGAAGTATAGTGCCGGAATGCACCTCATGATCCGACTGCAATCAAAATTCAGCGACCGGGAGGTAATCGAAAATGCCGCGGCAGCCGATTTGCCAATGGTTTCGACAGAACCTTACTACGTCAACGGACATCGCCATGGCGAGTTTTTAGTTTCGTTCGCCGGTCATTCAGACCAGCGCATTGCCACCGCGGTGAATAGATTTGCTCGATACTTTCAATGAGATACAGCTCTTACGCTGTCAAAGCACTGTTATCGGGACAACAACAACAACAACAACAACAACAACAACAACAACAACCGAAAGCCGAAAGATAACACCAGGCAACCTTAACGCATGCAAATAGGACCACTTCGTCGCAATCAATAGAACCGGTACAAGGTCCTGGAGATATGAAGCCTCGCACCGAACTCATTTAATGGAAAAATGTCTGCTGTTGTGACAAAAGATTTTGCTACGGTCAAAGTATATTTCGGCACACTTTATTCATCGAGAAAAGTCCACAACGGTCTCAAATTCGATAACAACAGGGTTTTTGACTGTCACTGTGGTGACACGGATAATGCGTTCCCAACTTTATTGGCGTGATTTACATCGCGCGGGCGCTTTCTTCGGAAAGCTTTAAATGCAATCGTCGCAAACGATTAGCACCAGGAGACTTATGTATTGCAAAACTTGTCAAAATCTATCGTCGCAAAAACTAAACACTTCTTCCGCGAAACGGAAGAAAAGTCAGTGCGAACACTGCGGCTATAACATCGACGAACAGGGGCGGCGCCTCAACGGTAACGGACTTCTAACCGATTCGAGGGGCACGCCGAAATCTGCGAAAGCGAAACCGGTAACGAAACCGCGCTTGTGGAGAACAACGCAGTTGCAAAACCGCAAGTGATCTAGCAACGGATCCACGAGTGACCAAGACGAAACCACGAGTGTTCAACACTGAACCACGAGTGAACCACAACTAAACCATGATGAAAACGGGGCTCGGCGGCATCTGGCTAAGCTCCGCAATGACGAAATACACTGCAAGATGCAGACAAAATTATGAACAAAATTACTACGACAAAACCAACTTTCAATTTAAATCGGTCGACAGAAGCTCTGGGTGTCATCGGTGAGGAGTTTCCCCTGGAGCTGATCGAAGATGACTCGAGAACTGCGCTGCTGACACTCGCGTTCATGTTCTCAAACGGCTCTGCCATGCGCTGCGACCAGTTTGGACTCGCCACCACGCAACTGGCACTTTACGCCGCCGCACCGTTTGCGCAAACCAGCGTTGGGGACTACGACGCGCTGCGTGCAACGGTCGCCGAATATCACGGCTATTGCGTTTCACTTGCCCAAGAGCACAGACATTTCGGTGCCGATGTCGCCAATGGATATGAGCGCATGGCTTCGATGCTGGCGTTCATCCTCGAGTCCGCCGCGACTCAATTCACGGTTGACAAACCGGAGCTGTGCCGGAAAGCGGTTCCGGATCAGTGAGCAAACGTGTGCGCATCACGGGTTCATCCTGATGCGCTCACTCAATCCCTTATGGGAAGGCGCTCAACAGAGCAAATTTACTGAATGGCTCGAATGCATTCAGTTGGAGAAGTATATGCGTACCAAAAACCTTTTAACGAGATTGGGACGAAACGCGCTCAGAATGCTGGCGCTCGTCGGTCTCTGTTTGTCATTTGTGTCCATCAGCAACAACCCGTCCGTCGCAAGCATCGAGCCTTGCAAGACGCATCCCAAAGCACCCACGCCCACGCACGGATTTCTGCCGCCTTACCTGCAGGCGAAGGCAGAAGAATACGCTCGCAGCCACAACATCGAAGCGCCCGCCGCTGCGAAGAAGCAGCTAAACGGTATGGACTTGCCGTTCTTTCCCTTCGACACGCCAAGAGAAAGCGACCGGAACGAATCATACGTTCTCATCTACGATGCACGCGGAGACTCTTATCTTCCCGGCTTCCGCGCACGTTTCGAACACGGCGACCGCTCCAACGATCAGGCAGCAAACAAAGCTTTCGATTTGCAGGTCGAGATGCGCTCGTTTCTTAAAAAGGCGTTCAATCGGGACTCGTTCGACAACAAAGGCGCCGACCTTGTTGGCACAGTCCACTACGGCTGGCACGTTAACAATGCTTTCTGGAATGGTCATCAGATGATTTACGGCGACGGTGACGGAATATTCTTCCGCTCATTTCTCTCGGTAGACATCGTCGGCCATGAAATCTTCCATGCTGTTTCGGACTCCGAATGCGACTTGATTTACGAAGGAGAATCAGGAGCTCTCGATGAGCATCTCTCCGACGTATTCGGCGTTCTCTTGCGCCAGTGGCACAACAATGCCTCTGCGGACCAAGACAGCTGGTTGCTGGGCGAGGAGTTGTTTACAGACCAGGTGAACGGCCGCGCTTTGAGAGACATGCGCCACCCTGGAACCGCTTACAACGACCCGTTCTTCGGCAAAGACGAACAGGCGGCTCACATCAAAGACTTCGTTTATACAGACGACGAAGACGACAATGGTGGAGTGCACTATAACAGCGGTATTCCCAACCGTGCTTTCGCTACATTCGCCACTGCCATTGGTGGCAAAGCATGGAAGACCGCCGGACACATCTGGTACGAAGTTGCGACCAGTGGCAAACTGCCACGTAATTGCAGCTTTCAGACATTTGCCAACGAAACCTTGAGAGCGTGCGAACGACAATCACCAAAGGACGTGGGCAAACTAAAACAAGCCTGGGCCGCAGTCGGCATCAGCGTAAGCTAGGAGGCGCATTGCAACTTTACTGCATGAATATGCTCCGAATTACGCTTTGACACAAGAACAGGTGTTTATGCGTAATTCGGATGCTTTTGTAAAAATCACTGGTCCGACTTTTACATTTTGCCCTACGTACTAAAGAATATAATAAAACAAAATGTTCCTAACCTTGAATGCGTTCAGCAATCGGTTGAGACAACAATGCTGTGACACACGTTCACAGGAAATTCACCATAGTCCTGCACCCTATAAGAGTGCTGTCAGGGCAGGGATTCTAATGACAAACAACCGATTTGAACCGAGAATCAAGTTTATGAAATCGAATCTGCTTTCAAGCAGTCCTCGTTCAAACAGATTACTTTTTAGTAGCCTGCTCTCAGCATTGTTCATAACCGCATCAATTTCAGTCGTCGCACCGCATTTAGCACCAGTCAAAGCATTGGAGAGTAAAAGAAAAATGGAGAGCGCTGCAAACACCGGCACCGTTTATCAATTTCACGCACAGGGACTCGACGGCAAAGATGTCGATCTGGACCAGTATCGCGGCAAAGTCTTGCTCATCGTGAATACTGCCAGTCAGTGCGGGTTCACGCCTCAATACAAACAGCTCGAACAATTGCACGAGAAATACAAGAATAATTTCGCCATTCTCGGATTTCCGTGCAACCAATTTGGTCAACAAGAACCGGGGAACAGCGAAGCCATAGGAGCTTTCTGCACCAAGAATTACGGTGTTCAGTTCAAGATGTTCAGCAAAATCGATGTGAATGGAAAGAACGAACACCCGCTCTACAAGTACCTCAAAGAAAAGGCGCCCGGCGTGCTTGGTTCTGAAGCGATCAAGTGGAATTTCACAAAGTTTCTAGTGGACGGCTCAGGTCATGTGGTGAAACGCTACGCACCTGATGTGAACCCGCTAGACATCAGCCCTGATATCGAAAAGCTACTGCCAGACTCACATCGGTGACCCTTATGAGTGAGCAAATTAGTGGACCTGTCTATTTGATTGCCGGAGCTTGCGGCGGACTGGGCAACGAGGTCGCGCAGCGGCTGACTGCTCGCGGTGCCAGTTTATCCCTGGTTGGACGCAATCCCGGTGACCTGTCTTGTCTGTCTGAGAAATTCGGCGCACATCATTGTGTGGCTGATGTTGCAGACTTTGCTCAAACAGATGCTGCTTTCGCCTCTACCATGGAACGCTTTGGCAGAATCGACGGCGCTGTTTGCACAACTGGCTCGCTTCTGCTCAAACCGGCTCACATCACCAGTGCTACCGACTGGCAGTCCATCGTATCAGCAAATTTGACTGCAGCTTTTGCCGTCATCCGCGCTGCCTCAAAAGTGATGTCGCAGTCGGGCGGTTCAATTGTTCTCGTTTCCTCGGTGGCGGCTCGCGTCGGCATGGCCAACCACGATGCACTGTCAGCGGTGAAAGCTGGAGTTGAGGGTCTGGTACGCTCGTCGGCGGCCAGCTACGCGAGACACAACATTCGCATCAACTGCGTGGCACCTGGAATTATGGAAACCAATCTGACAAGAAAAGTTCTCTCCAATGACTCTGTCAAAGCTGGAGTTCTGCAGATGTATCCCCTGTCCAGAGTCGGGCAACCGGCAGAAGTCGCTCGAGTTATTGACTGGTTGCTTAGCGAAGATAGCGCCTGGGTAACCGGCCAGTCCATTGCGGTGGATGGCGGTCTCTCATCAATTCGAACCGCTTTGCGCGCCTGAAAAACCGGTCTTTACGACAGAGCTTTTCTGATCGATTCGGTTGTCTCTTTTAAAATCGCGTCAGCACTGATTCTTCCAAACGTCGCGTAGACGTTGTACATCAATCGCACAGTTGTCGCGTGATCTTGCGTAGAGGCTTCGTTCTCGCGGCTCGATTCACTTTCAGATTTGACGCTGACAGTGAGAATGATTTGCCGCTTCGCCGCTGCCGAGAGCGTGCCAAGATCCTCATCAAAGGCGACAACAGCCATGATCATGCCTTTGGGATTGTCTTCCTTAATCGACCAGGATTTTCCGGAAAAAATATCGTTCTTCAAGACACCGCGAATTTGACGCATTGAGTCGGACACCGAAAGCATTGACGAGAATGGTTCTGGATTCTCAATCGTTGTCAAATATTGGCGCACTTTGCTCTGTCGAACCTTGTAAGTGACGACGAGCGCAACTGCGCCAAGCACGACGACGCCGATTCCAATGCCTAAAAAGTCCATAGTCTCACATGCAACAGCAACTAATACTTACCAACCCGCTTTAGCACGAGCGCGCGCCTGCTCTGCATCTTTACGAGCCCGATTCAAATTTTCAGTCACTCTCTGGTGCAATGCCGCTGACTGCGCGGCCATTTCTTCGCGTCTCTTTTCCATGTCGCGGCTGACACTGGATGACGAGAAGCTGGACAACGAACTGGGTGAAGAAGAGGAAGCAGAAGAAGATGATGAAACTGTCGTGTGAGTTGGAGCACTGGATCTAGCAATCGTCAGTGAGTTCAAAAACTGAGCGGCTTTCGCAGAGTTTAGATACGCCTTCGATCCGACCACAACTAGCTGATACAGCTTGTTTCCAACGAGATAAGTGCGCATACGAAAATTGCCCTGTTTAGCAGGCAACAGTCCCTCAATCTGCCGACCTGGGTATCCACCAGGCAGATTCACGGTATAGCGGGCTGTTTCTGTGCCGTGAATACCGGCAACAGCTCCGTTGCATGAACCGTTAAGAGAGCGATTGACGATATCGGTCGCGGCGCTGCTTGAAATTGGAACATAGGCATCTGTAACCCAGTAGCCGCCTGCTTTGTCTTCATGCATCCACATCGTGCTGCCCAGTGGCGTACCTTTTGGCACCGGGCTGGGTTCCATCAATACCGAATAGCTGCCGTCAGGAGGCGAAAATGCCTTCATAGGTCCGTCCGCCCGTACTGCTGAGCTGCTCAGGCATAACGCCAGAGAAACAATAAGTAGCCGGATAGTAGACATGGTGTTTACTCCAATGAACTCTTCCAATCTTGTACCTCGACTGATGTCAGTCATACGTCGTCGCCTGATCAGTCATTCGAAATAAAGTTTTGACCGTTCCTTAGTGCGAGCTAATAAGCAGCGCACAGCCGCGCTAGCCTCTCATCTTCGGTTTACATACTGAAAGCGGCTTGTTCTGCGGCTTCGGACCCCAAAAGATTAAATCAAAAGCTGGCCCACTCGCGCTAGTCGTCGATCTTGAATATCACTAGTGATTCCACCATGACCGGGCCAGGGGCGCCACACCGACGGCGGTGCCCCTTTAATACACCCTACTTAGATAGTATTTCGGGCTAGCTGAGAGATCTCAATAAATCAGTATCAATGGCTATTTATATACTCGCGCGGAGAAGCTCGTGGGCCAGCATATTGCTTGACATCCCCTCTGTCGTATAGGGTGACAGGCACATATTCCGCTACACACTCAACCCGAGCCACCCAACCAAAACCCGCAAACCCAAGACTGAACAAACTTCCAGCCTAAACCCAGCGCCTCCATGATGCTGGGTTTTCGACTACTTACTCGTCGCTAACGCTCCCGCTAGCTCCCACATCCCCTATCCACACCTTCCTGTGGTGGGGCCGGATACGGCAACAACAACTGCCGGTGCCGGTGCTGGTTATGTCAGGTACAGGGACATAACTGGGGAATCATCCCGTGGTCGCGCAAGTAGCGCGCCATATCTACACATTCAGAAAAGGAAACTGTCATGTCAATGAACACACTTACGCACCAGAAGATGGAACTCTTCCTGCGCTGCCGGAAGAAGTTTCGTGAAACCGTCGCCAAAAACCGCGGTCAGGTAACCGTACAAGAGCAGGTCGCACAGGTCGTCGGCAAAGCCGTCGAACTGGCCACCGCCACCAAGGACCGCGAAGCCCGTCAGGTCATCATCGAAGCTGCCATGCAGCAAATCGCTGATGACGAACAGACTGCCGAGGCGATCAAGCGCGTCAATACCTGCGTCAGCCGTTCCGACGAAATTCGCTCCGACGAGCGTCCAGAGTCGGTTCGCGCGCAGCGCCAGTTCAAGTGGTACGACGAGGTGACTCGTTGGCGCCTGATGGCGAAGCCGGACTTCACGCGATTCACTCGCGATGACCGTGGTCCGGTGATTCAGGTCATCGACGAGAAGACAGCCGGTCACGTCACGACCTACCAGAAGCGCTTCCTGCACTTCCTCGGTTTCGTGATCGGCAAGCAGCTCGACGAAGAGAAGCGCCAGCTTTTCGCCGACGCCAAGCGTCTCGACATTCAGCCGACCTACGCCCTGAAGGAAGACTCCTTCCTGGCCGACCTGGTCAACGAATTCGGGATCGACGTCATCTACCAGAACGTGTCGATCGAGCTCGTCATTCGTCTGCTCGGCGACAGCGACACCCCCGAGGAGCAGCCTCGCGAAGTCAGCATCGGCTTCAAGAAGCGCGCTCGCGACTGGCAACAACTGGCCGAGATCCGCGAGGTGATCGCCGGAATCGAAGCTGCGTTCGACGCGGCTGACTTCCCCGGCAAGCCCGGCTGGTACTGCGAGAAGTGCCCCTTCAAGTCGTCCTGTGCGGCTTTCCAGGCGCAACTCGCCAACAACGTGGTGACGACGGAACTCGCCGCCACCGCATAACACACATGCTGAACGTGAACGCCGCTCCAAGCGGGTCCGTTGAGCATTTTCTTTCAAACCCGCTGCCTTGACCGGCAGCACAAACAACGAAGGAGAATCCCTATGGATCACGGCATTGGACACAACGATGGACCCCACGGCGTTCACGGTGGGCACGACGGTCACGGCGGTCATGCAACCCGCGAAGCGCTGTTCTTTTCAGGTCACGGCACGCACTCGTGCGGTGGCGTCTCGTTCGCTTACCACGGTGGCGGGCATGGCGTCGAAAACCACTCACTGACGGTGCCCGAGGCGGTCTCGCCGCAAGGTGCCAGCACGGTCAACGTGAACGTACCCACCACCAACGCGGACGGTGAAGCAATCCGCGGTTACATCAGCCACATCTCGCGGCACGGGCGCATCGACATCCTGTCGGCGTTCCACCAGATCGCGAGGCGGTACGACCTCATCCAGATCGATGGGCGTCGCCCCGGGCTCGACATCTCGAACCGGCTGTTCTACGACATCCTCGACTTCGACGCCTGGCAGCACGCGCAGGAGTTGACCGAGGGTCGCCCGTACGACGCCGCCACGTTCGGTGCTCGGGCCAAGCCCAACGGCTGGTACCCGGGTGCAACCGGCAACACCTCACTGGTTCGCGAGTTCTGGCAGGTCGGCAAGCGCACGCGCATGTTCGGGCAGCCGGAGTTCGACAGCCAGGCTGGCACCTATCTGGAGGTGTCGGTGATCACCTGGAGCTACATCGAGAGCGGCGACTTCGAGACCAAGCTCGAGGTTCGCGTCATCTCGGCTCCGGAGTGGTCTGAGCGTGAAGGTCAGTGGGGCTACCGCAGCGAGCCGTTCGAGAACCACCAGCGGGTGGCCATCAAAGCGTACACCGCCATGATGGAGCTGCTCATCCGCACCAAGCCCGACGCAGCCGCGGTCATCCTGCGTGCCGCTGTCGACAAGAAGTATCCGCCGCAACCGTGGGTGCCGGAAGGGACCTACGCCATGACGGAGACCGAAATCCTGGAACGCGAGCGGCAGGCAGTCGCCGACGATGCTCGCGATGACCAGGTGGCCAGGGACAATCAGCCCGGTCTGCCCGGCGCCACCACCAGCGATGGCGGTGACGACGGCGCTGCCGACCTGACCGTGGAACTGGACGACTGACGACGAGGAGCAGCCCGGACCACCTTCGGGCTGCTCCTTTTCCCTGTTTCTTCAACCGAAAAGAGAGAAGGTTATGAACTACGACATCAACGTTCTGCCCATCCAGATGATGACCTGCAGCACGCAGGTGGCCATCGGGCTGGTGCTCGCAGTCATCATCTACTGCGCGATGCGTCAGCACTCGCGTGGTTACATGGCGGCAGTCATGATCGCAGCCGGCGCGTCGCTCTACATCCACAGCTTCCCGCTGATGGGTGCCGCCATCGCGCTCGCCTGCGTCATCGCCATCATCACGCGCTGCGCGACCAGTCGCCACCCGGCACGGTCGTAAGGCGCATCACGACAACAGCTCAACGCGCTGTCATTGCCGCAAGGCAGTGATGGCGCGTTCAGCTTATCCCCTATCCGCACCATCCTGCGGTGGGGCCGGTGAAACTCCGGTGCTGGTCAGAACAGGCATGGGTTCTGGCTGGGGAATCATTCCCAATCACGCCCGAGGGCAGTCATGCCCGAAGGCAATCACGCCGCAAGGCAAAAACCAAACCGCCGCAAGGCAAAGGAGAAACAACCATGAACGCCACGATCATCAACAACACGAGCAGCAACACCGCCATCGCCATCATGTGGGCCGAGGGCATCATCGACCACAGCCGCTTCGCCTGCGACGAGGACCGCTTCCTCGCCCGCTACGAGGAGACCGACACGCTGATGCCGTCCGCAGACGACCTGGCCGCCCTCGGCTTCGACCTGGTCGCTCTCGCCACCGCTCTGGAGGCGGGTCTCGACCCGGCGCTCTTCGGCAAGGCTTACCCCCTCGTCGACGTCGCCGAATTCAACCTCGCGGCCGCCGCCGGTCTCGACATCGACATCTACAACGAGGGCCTCGACCACCTCGCCGACATCGTTGCCGAGAGCCGCATCCACTAGAGGGAGGGCGGCCATTGACGTCGACAGACGAACAGCACTTCTGCTCACACAGAAAGCTGTATCCCCTATCCGCACCATCCTGCGGTGGGGCCGGTGAAACTCCGGTGCTGGCCAGAACAGGCATGGGTTCTGGCTGGGGAATCTTTCCCAATCACGCCCGAGGGCAGTCATGCCCGAAGGCAATCACGCCGCAAGGCAAAAACCAAACCGCCGCAAGGCAAACACAAACCGCCGCAAGGCAAAGGAGAAACAACCATGAACGCAACGATCATCAACAACACCAGCAGCAACACCGCCATCGCCATCATGTGGGCCGAGGGCATCATCGACCACAGCCGCTTCGCCTGCGACGAGGACCGCTACCTCGCCCGCTACGAGGAGACCGACACGCTGATGCCGTCCGCAGACGACCTGGCCGCCCTCGGCTTCGACCTGGTCGCTCTCGCCACCGCTCTGGAGGCGGGTCTCAACCCGGCGCTCTTCGGCAAGGCTTACCCCCTCGTCGACGTCGCCGAGTTCAACCTCGCGGCCGCCGCCGGTCTCGACATCGCCGTCTACAACGAGGGTCTCGACCACCTCGCCGACATGGTCGCCGAGCGCCGCATCCACTAGGAAGCGGTTGTTCGCAACAACAGGCGAACCGGGCTTCTGCTCGCGCAGAGGCTGAATCCCCTATCCGCACCATCCTGCGGTGGGGCCGGTGAAATTCCGGTGCGGGTCAGACCAGGCATGGAGTCTGACCGGGGAGTTTTCCCAAACGAGTCGGAGGTCGACATTCTGTCGACTCAGACTGGCTCGTATTCATCAACCCACCTGCAAGAGCAGGTCTTTCCGAAAGGAGTGTCTTGTCTATGAACGAGTCCACGAAACCCGGAGCACATGCTCCACCCGACGACGACGCGACCGCGCCGTCGAGTCTCACTTCCGAAGTCGCAAACAACAACAACAACAACAACAACAACAACACCGAAACCAGCAACATCAACCCGAAAGGAACCATGATCATGACCAACACCACCAGCACCACCGAGCTCGTCGAGGGCACCACCGGCACCGGCGTCATCGAGAGCAAGAACCAGCACGGCGCCAGCGTCAGCATCGACGGCGTCTCGGCGTTCCTCCCCGTCGCCAACCTCGGCGACACCTCGCTCGGCGACCTCGCCAAGGGCAGCGAGATCGCGGTCACCGTCGTCGACACGAGCGGCAACAAGCCGCGCGTCGCCATCGCCGACAACGCCCAGGGCATCGACGCCGTCGCCGAGAGCAACAACGCCGAGGGCAGCGGCACCGTCGCCGAGACGATCGACGCGACCGCTTCCACGGACGGGCCGGTCGAGGAGGAGACGGGCGCCGGTGACGACGAGCTGCAGAGCTCGATCGCACGCCTCGCCGCCTCGTGGGGCGCCACCGTCAAGTTCGAGTCCGGCACCCGCAAGCCGAGCACCAAGCCGGCTCGCCCGAAGGCGCGTCCCGTCGCGGCCCCCGTCGTCACGTCCGCTCCGGCGGTCGCGGTCGAGCCGGTGGTCGAGGCGGTCGAGCCCACGGCGGTCGTCGAGGCGGTCGAGACGGTGACCGAGCCGGTCTCCGCCAAGGCGGCCTTCTTCGCCTCCGTCAAGGTGGGTGACGAGGTGACGGCGACCGTCAAGTTCAAGAAGGAGTTCGGCGTCCACCTGATCGTGGGCAAGCTGGGCTTCGGTCTGCTCCACGTCACCGAGATGCCCGGCGCCACCCCGGACGACCGCAAGGCCTTCCTGGCAGCGCTGCGCTACAAGCAGGAGCTCAAGGTCCGCGTCATCAAGGTCGACACCAAGGAGGGTCGCCTGGGCTTCAGCATGATCGCCGACGAGAAGGCCGAGTTCTTCGCGAGCCTGAAGGTCGGCAGCGTGGTCCAGGGCACCGTCAGCGGCACCAAGGAGATCGGCGCCTTCATCAACCTCGGCAAGACGGTGGGCTTCCTGCACGTCAGCGAGCTCGACGGCAAGCGCGAGGTGCGTGACGCCGCGCTGGCGGGTCTCAAGCGTGGCGACACGCTCGAGCTCGTCGTCGTGGACGTGAACCGCGAGAAGCAGGAGGTGCGGCTCAGCCAGCGCCGTCTGTCGCTCGCCACGCTCACGAACGGCACGTCGGTCACGGGCGCCTTCGCCGGCGTGCGCGGCAGCACCATCCTCGTCGACCTGGAGACGGGCGGCCGCGGTCTGCTGCCGAAGAAGGGCAGCAAGCGCTACGAGTTCGGCGAGTCCATCACCGCGGTGGTCAAGTCGGTCAACGTGGCGCAGGGCACGGTCGAGCTGGGTTGATCTCCAGCCGGCGGACAGTCGGTGCGTTGGGGGCGAAAGCTCTCCTCGCGATGACCGGCGCCGCGCCCCGCAGGAACGGCTTCGGCCGTGAACAAAGTGGTGCGGGTGGCTCAGCCACCCGCATCACCCCTGTTCAAACTTGTTGCTACCAGCGATGGTGGCAGCAATTTTGAGCTGGGTGAAACTGCAACCGCTGGCATGTGCCAGGGTTGGTTCTTTTTTCTAACCGGAGCGCAAAGCTCCAAAAATCAAAAAGGAGTCTGTATGAACACCGCAACTGTTGCATTCACCCCTGGCAAGCTCGCCCTCATCCGCTCCATCGCCGACGAGTGCAAAGAGCCCGATGCCCACAGCACCATCTCGAATGAGGAGGCTGTCTTCGTCACCCTGCGCGACTTCTGCTCGGCCTTCAGCGCAGACGAGCTGGTCGTGCTGCATCACATCGCCGGGGAGTGCCAGCGTCGGCACGCCGGCGCCATGAAGGTGCACGACTGCGCCGTCGAGTTCGCCCGTATCTACAACGGCGAGCCCTTCGGCATGGAGCTGGTCGGC
>WBZN01001406.1_pt1 | contig 14723 bp, 10 predicted proteins | sample 5204281 | NCBI WGS metagenome assembly WBZN01 (sample SAMN12344347, study PRJNA552823) | activated sludge metagenome | biome: Activated sludge suspended growth; feature: Nitrification reactor; material: Wastewater; isolation source: activated sludge from nitrification reactor of wastewater...
GGAAGCGTAGCACGGGGCCGGCGGCGCCGGCCCGTCGGCTGGGCCGAGGCGAGACGGCGGCTCCGCCGCCTAATGGCGATCGAGAGCGCTCGCCCGGAGCCCGCCGATGAGCGCTTCGGACCACAGTGCTAGCTTCGGTTGCGCGCTCCGATTGTGCGCGACCGCGGCTTCGTTGTACGTGGCCAGCAAGATGGAAGGATCGCACTCCGCGGCGATGAGGCGGTCGCGTCCGAGCTCGGTCTCGATGGTCGCGGCCATGCGCCATCCCACCGTGTACCAGGGGCCCTGGACTCCGAAGTAGGTGAACATCTTCTCGTCGATTCGATGATCGTCGGTGAGGCGGCCGCCCAGCATGTCCAGAAACACCCGCTGTTGCTCCTCGAGGTTCTGGTCGAAGCTCGCCAGGTCGCGGTCCCAACGCGCGCGGTCCTCGGCGAGGCTGACCTCGTGCGGGTGAACCTGCGGACCGCCCGCGGCCGCGAGCATCGCCAACCCCTCGCCGTAGGCGCCGAGCCACTTGACGAGTTGCCGCGTCCCGGGCGGCAGCGCGGACCAACGCGCCTCGACACCCGCCGGCGGACAGGCCGATGCCAGACCGATGTGATGGAGCTCGTGCGCCACGGTGTTCTTGAACTTGGCCGGCGTGACGCCGGCATCCAGGTACATGAAGATCGAGGGGTTCGATGCCGCCTCGAAGACGAAGGAGTTCTTGCGCGGCTTGATCGCGGGGTACACGGTTGCCACGATGCGGGCGCCGCTCGGCAGGTAGGCGAAGGCCAGCGCCGCGGCTTCGGAGAGCGACGCGCCCTTCCAGCCTGCCAGCGCGCGGCGCCACGAGGCTGCGTTGTCTCGCGTCGCCGGCAGACGGAGGAAGGCCTTGAACTCGTCGTCGGTGAAGCCCACCCCCATCGCGGCCTCGCGGCGATGCAGAACCACGTACCCGGGACTGTCGAACAGTCTCCGCCAGGATTCCTCCGGCACCGCCTGACCCGCATTCTCGAGGTCGAGGATCGCCAGCGCGGCGGCGGCCTCGGCATCGTCGACCCTCACGGCGAGACGGTCTCCACCGGGCGTGGCCGTGGGAGCCGCCGCGAGCGGCTGGTCGGATGCCGCCAGGACGCAGAGCGCGAGGAGAGTCCGCAGGCGGCCGAAACGAACGTAGCGCATTCGCTGTTCCTCCCTCGAACGGTTAGACGCCGATGGAGAGCGGCGGTTGCGTGCGACGCCCTAGCGCGCGCCGAAGAGCGCCGTACCCACCCGCACGTGGGTGGCGCCCTCTTCGATCGCGACTTCGAAGTCCCCGCTCATTCCCATGCTGAGCGCGCCGGACCAACCGGCCCACTCGGGGCGCTCGGCAAGGCGGTCGCGCAGCTCGCGCAGGCGGCGAAACCAATCACGCGCGCGGGCCGGCTCCGTTTCGACCGGCGGAATCGCCATCAGACCGACGATGCGCAGATGGACGAGCGCCGCGAGCGGTGCGGCTTCCTCGACGAGGGTCGCGGGCGAGAAGCCGTGTTTGCTCTCTTCGTTGCCGAGATTGATCTCCAGGAAGCCGTCGCGTCGCACGCCGCGAGCGCCGCACTCCTGATCGAGCGCGTGCGCGACCTTGGCGCGGTCGACGGCATGGAGGACCGCGAAGAGCGCCGCCGCCGGCTTCACTTTGTTCGTCTGCAGCGGTCCGAGGAGATGCCAGGTGCAGTCAGCCGGCAACGCGGGCGCTTTGCGCTGCCCCTCCTGCACACGGTTCTCGCCGAAGTGGCGCAGCCCCGCGTCATAGGCCTCGCGCAGCGTCTCCGGCGGATGCGTCTTGCTGGCGCCGACCAGCGTCACGCTCGCGCGCGCGCGCCCGGCGCGGCCGCAGGCGGCGCCGATCCGCCGCTCGATGTCGGCGAGGTTGGCGGAGACGATTCCCATTAGCTGAATCTCATCGCAGGAGAGGCCCCGGAGAGCCCACACCGCCCCCCGATGCTCAGCGCGAAACCGCCTCGAGCTCCAGCCAGGCGGGCATCGGCGTGCGCTCGTCGATCGCCCGGTTGGCGAGGCCGTCGGCTTCGTTGTTCTGCTCGCGACGCACGTGCTGCACCTTGAGCTGCGCGATGCCGCGCTTGAGCTGCAGCACCTTGAGATACATCGGGATCAGGTGCGGCGCCTTCACTCGGTACTGACCGTTGAGCTGCTTGACCAGCAGCTCGGAGTCCGAGTACAGCGATAGCGCGTGCACTCCGGCGCGCTGTGCATGCGTCAGCGCCGCGAGCAGCGCCGAGTATTCCGCCACGTTGTTCGTGGTGCGCCCCAGGAAGCCGGTGATCTCGCAACGTTCGCCGCCCTGCTCGAAGAGCACGCCGAAGCCGGCGTCTCCCGGATTGCCGCGCGAGGCACCGTCGATCCAGGCGCGGGCGCTGCTGCCGTCCGCCGCCACGTCAAGCCTCGGCGCCGAGGTAGAGGATGCGCTTGCAGCTATCGCACTCGAGGATGGCGCCCTGGTTGCGGATCTCGACCACGATCTGCGGCCGCACCCGGAAATTGCAGGCGCCGCAGGACCAGATCTGCGGGCCGCGCCCACTGCGGTCGGCGAGCTTGATCGCCGCCAGTGCCTCGCCGCGGGTGCGCGCCAGAAGCCGGTTGAAACGGGACAGCAGGCCTGGAGTGAGGTGCCCCTCGAGCTCCTTCACCTGTGCGACGAGAGTCGACGCCTCTTCCGCCACGCCCGGCTTCTCCGCCTCCCAGCGCTTCATCTCCTCGCCGTAGGCCGCGTCGAGCTCGCGAAACGCCTCGCGCTGCTCCTCGAGCTCGCCCTGCGCCTTGGTTTCGCGCTCGAGCGCCTGCAGGGCCTGCTCCTCGAGACCCTTCACCGACGACTTCGCGGTGTCGATCTCCTGCAGCAGCGCGGCGTACTCGCGCTGGGTGCGCACGAGGCCGATCTGCTGCTGATAGTGCTTGAGCTTCTCCTGCGTGTCGGCAATCGCGCTCTCCGCGGTACGGCGATCCTTCGCCGCCTCCGCCGCGGCGCTCTCGAGCGCATCGATCTCCGTCTGCCGTGCCGAGTGCTGCGCGTGCAACTCGCGCATGCTGTCGGGAATGCCGTTCAGACGGGACTGGACTTCGGCCAGCCGTGAGAGCGTGCCCTGCAGGGCCACGATGCTGTCTAGAGGACTATTCATTCCGTGCCATCCCTTTTACCCAAAAAAGAAAGGGGGTGCTCGTTGGAGCACCCCCTCGTACACGTCGGGCCGGGGCGGCGGGCGGGACCTGGGTCGGCCCTGCGCCCTGCCTGTTCTCGGTCCGCTGCTTGCGACGCTTGCTCAACCTCGGCTGCTCCCGTGGTGGTGGGTCCACCTGGATTTGAACCAGGGACCAGCCGGTTATGAGCCGGATGCTCTCACCGCTGAGCTATGGACCCCGGACGCCCCGCTTGCACGGGGACCTACGAATATATCACCGTCGCCGCCGAGCCTCGGCTGGTGTCAGCTCTTCGGGGACAAAGAAGAAGAAGCGCTCGGCGAGCGCCGCCGCCAGCCGCCGGCTCGCCGAAGCATCCGCGACCTCTTGGACGGTGCCGTCGGGTAGCCAGCGCAGCAGGCGCTCCTGCGCCGCTCCCACTCCGGTCCAGGGCAGATTCAGGCGAAAAGCGTGCGCCTGACGGTTGAAGATCGCCTGCGGCGGCTGCGGTAACGCCGCCGCCCGATCCGGCTCGAGCAGCGCGCGGCGCGCTGCGAAATAGCCCGGCTCGGGCGCCGCGAACGGAACCGTGCGCACCAACTGCAGGTCGCCCTCGACCAGGCTGAAGGTGTTCGTGCCGTTCCCGAGATAGAGCTCCGACTCCGCGGTGCCGGCGAGGCGTACGGCCAGTCCCGGCGTCAGTCCAGGAGGCACCGCGACGCCCGCCTGGGAGAGCACCGTGGCGGCGACACGCGCGGTCGAGACACGCTCCTCGGCCGGAACGTGCAACGCGTTCTCCGGCGCTCCGGCATGCGGCAGCTTGACGATCAGCGGCACCTCGATCAGGGCGCGTCCCAGGGAGCCGCCGTGCCCGGACTGCCCGTAGTCGCCAAACTCCTCGCCGGCGTCGGACGCCACGACCACCATCGCCTCATCCAGGCGCCCACCCTGCCGGAGCGCCTGCAGCAGCGTACCGACGCGTTGGTCCACTTCCGCAACGCCGGTGCGATAGAGCGCCCACAGTCGCGCACGCTCGGCCGCCGGCATCGGAGTCGACGGGTCGTACCAGGCCTCGATCTCGGCGCGGGAAGCACCCGCCGGCAGGCCGGGCGGAGCGTCCCGCAAACGGTCGAGATAGGCGTCGTGGCGGCGATACCCCTCGCCCACCAGGTCGAAGTGCACCCAGATGAGGAAGGGGCGGTGCTCACCCAGATCACGCGCGATTTCCTCTTCGGCCCGCGCCGGTCCGGCGAGGAAGACCTCGAAGCCTTGCGCCAACCCGTTCGCGCGGCGCAGATTGCGCTGGTCGGTGAATGCGGCGGTGCGATAGCCCGCGCGGCCCAGAGCGTTGGCCAAGGTCTCGTGATGGCGCGCGAGGACGCCGCCGTCGTAGAGCAACTGGTGCTGCCAGGGGCGCAATCCGGTGAGGATGGAGGCCACCGCCGGCGCGCTGGCGCTGGAAGTCGATACCGCGCGGCCCGCCCAGGAGGCGCCTTGCGCGAGGGCATCGAGGTTGGGCGTCAACCCCTTCTCGCCGCCGGTCGCGCCGACCACGTCGGCGCGCAGGCCGTTGATCGTGATGAGCAGGATCGACGGCGCAGGCGCCCGCCGGCCGCAGGCCGCGGCGCACAGCAGGACCCCGAGGACGAGCGCTACGCGTGCGCGACGCGCGATCATCAGCCCGGCGACGGGTACAGCTGCCGGTAGCTGTCGCTGATGACCAGAATGCGCTTCACGTAGTTGCGCGTCTCCTCCGACTGGAGGCCTTCGACGAAGCGGTCGAGATCGCCGCGTCCGCTCGAATGCCAGAGCCGCAGGATGCGCCCCGGGCCGCTGTTGTAGCTCGCCAGCGCCAGCTCCAGCTTGCCGTCGAACATGCCGAGGAGCTGGCGGAAATACGTCGTGCCGAGGCGCACGCTGAAGTCTGGGTCGGTGAGCTTGCTGCGCGTGTACGGCAGCCCGAGGCGGCGGGCAAGCTCGCGTCCCGTGTCGCTCATCAGCTGCATCAAGCCACGAGCGCCGGCGTGCGATATGGCGCCGGCGTCGAAACCGCTCTCCTGGTGGATGATCGCGAATACCAGGTGGGGCTCGAGCCCTTGCGCCTGGGCCACCGCGCGCACCGACTCGGCGTAGTCGAGCGGGTAGTAGAGGCGCAGCGCCTCCTCGGGCACGGTCGCCTGGCGCGATGTCGCCAAATCCGGAAACGCGGCGCGCACCACGCGCAGACTCTCGCGACGCTGCCCCTGGCGCGCGAGAATGAGCGCGCGCAGCGCGGTGACCGAGCGCGCGTCGGCCGCCGGAACCGCATCGATCTCCTGCGACGCCAACGCGTCGAGCCCGAGATCGCTCAACAGGCGCGCCCGCGCCAGCGCCGCGTCCTGGGGCCAGGACTCGCGCACGAGCGCCGCCTCGCCGGGCACCGTGCCGCCCAGGCGGCTGAGCGAGAACCGGCGATAGAAGTCGGTGGTGTCGGCGGTCGCGATCTGGCGATCGATCTCTTCGGCGCGGGCCGTCTGTCCCAGTGCCGCGAAAGCCCTCCCGGACCAGTACTGGGCGCCGCGCGCGGTGCGACTCTTCGGATAGAGATCGATCAGCTCGCTCCAGTGGCCGATCGCGCCCGTGTAGTTGGCATGCTCGTACTCCTGCCAACCGCGCGAGAACAGATATTTCGTGCCGCTGTCGTCCGCCGGATCGAGCTGGTGCAATCGGCGCAGGACCTGTACGGTCTGCTCGTAGGGCAACTCGTCGCCGAATTCGCCAAACAACCGCCGCAGGGCGCGTGCCGCGAGCGCCGGGTCGCCACCGGCATCGGCGGCGCGCATCAGATGCCCCCGCGCTTCGGTCGCGTAAACCTGGCGGGCGCTTGCCCCCAGCGCACCCTTACCGCGACGCGCGGTGGCGGCATCGAGCGCCGCGCTCGCCCGCTCCCACTCGAGCTCGGCCAGTTGCTTGGCATCGGCCTGTGCGGCCGCCCCGGCCAGCAGCTTCAGAGCATCCAAGCCGTGTCGCGAGGCGGTCAGCGCTCGCCCCTGCAGCACGAACCAGCGCGCGTCGCGCTTGGCGGCTGGTACGGTCGACAGGGTCTGCATGGCGCCGTCGACGACGTCGAGGTCGAGCAACCGACCAGCCCGCGCCAGGATGTCGTCGACGCTTAGAAACGACAGCCAGTCGAGCTCGCCGCCCGCCGCACGAAAGACTTCGGCGGCCCGCACGTCCGCGGCTGCCGTCGGCGAGAGGATGAGCAGGCGTTTCGCGGCCTCGCGCAGTCCGGCGGCGTCGCCGGCACGGCGGGCGAGACTGAACGCGAGCAGCCGGAGACGGGTCTGAGCCGCGTCGCTCAGAGATTCGCGCCGGCCGATCTCGAGCAACTGCATGCCGAGCGCGCGGTCACCGCTCTCCTCAGCGAGCACCGCCGCGCGAGTCACCGCGGCGGGACGCAACGGTGAGGAGGGGTAGTCCTCGAGCAAACGCATCAACGCGGCCCGCGCCGCCGGAACGTGGCCGAGCTTCTCGGCGTTCGCGGCGAGCAGGAAGAGCCGCCAGTCTTCGAGCACACCCCCCGGCGCCGCGGCGTCGAGAAGCGCGCTCTCGGCGAGCTTGGCGTCCCCGCAGGCGTCGGCGTAGAGGCCGCGCAGGAGACGCGCCGCGGGCGCCCACTCGGGTTGGGCGAGGCGTGTCTGGACGAGCGCCTGGGGCGACACGCAATCCTTGCGCCGCAAAGCCGCGGCGGTGTCCTCCCACCCGCTGGCCACGACCGTGAGCGGCCCCGGCGCGGGCGCCGCCGCTGCGGGCGGCGCGGTCTCGCTGGTCGCCGGCTGCAGGAGCAGCGACGAAGCGAGCAGCGCGAACAACCCGTACGGGCGCATGATCATTGGGGACCCGGGAGTTGGAAGGTCACGGCGGCGTCGGCTCCGCGCGGCGGCGATGCCGACGCGCGAGCTGGCCTTCAGATGCCGAGCGCCTTCGCGTCGCCGGCGGCCAGGATCCGCACCAGCTCCTGGTAGAAGTAGTCCGTCTTGTTGCGCACTCGTTCATCGACGCGCTCTTCATACATCTGACGCGAACGATCGATGTCGTCTTTCAGCCGCTCGTAGATGTCGCGCGCGCGGCGTCCCTCGTCCACCTGTTCCTCGTTGTACAGCTTGATCTCGCTCACCAGCAGGCGCGCCAGTCGCCGCGCCTCCTCGTGCAGGCTCTCCTCGCCGGGCACCGCGGCCACCACCGGCATGCGCGTGGTCGAGAACGCCCAGCCCGGACCCGCGAGGTCGGCTGGTGGCCGCACTTCGGAGGTCGCGCCCGGCTGCCAGGAAGGACGCACTCCCGCGGCCGGCGCGACCACTGTCGTGCGCCCGCTGCCGGGATGCGTTTCGTCTTCCTCGCCCTCGGGCGGCATCTGCATTTCCTGCGTGGAAGGCGTGACGCTCGGCGCGGGCGCTGGGGGCACCGGCGTCAGTGTGGTCGTGTCGGGGAACCGAGGACGCTCCAGGAACAGCGTTTGATCTTCGGAGAGATCCATCGCCGCCGTGGTCTCGGGAACGCCCACGGGCGGCTCCGCCACGGAACTGGGCGCAGCGAGCGCGGGCGCTTCCGGCGCATTCCAATCGAAGCTCGGAGCGACCGGCTCCGGCAACTCGTAGCCTCCCACCAGGTCCGGAATCGCCGGTACCTCGAGATCGCCCGCCGGCGCCGGCGTGTCGTCCAACACCCAAACCTCTTCGGCGACGGCATTCGACGCCTCGGGGTCCGGCAACGGCTCGAGTTGCGGCTCCGGCAGCGCCGGCTCGGGCGCGAACGCGACCGGCGCGGGCTCCGGTGCCGCTGGCTCGTACATCGTCGGCGGTTCCTCGGCGAACGGATCGAGCGCGGCGGGCTCGGGCTCCGCGTAGAGCGGCGCCGGAGCCGGTTCGGGCTCCGGAGCGAACGTGGACCACGAAAGTGCCTCGGCGACGATCGCCGCGTCTTCTTCCGCCGGCTCAGCGAACTCCGCCACGGGCTCGGCGTGCGGTGCCGCGGCGAGCCCGCCCTCTGCCGACGCCGGCGGCAGGGATGCCGCTGGTGCAGGCGCCGTCTCGCTGGGTTCCGTGCCGGCCTCGGGCTGCCAGAGGGACAGTGACGGCATCTCGCCATGCGCGAGATGCAGAGTGGGGGTGATCGCGCGCTGGCGGAACGGCTGGGTCTCGATGACCAACGCGGTCTGCAAGGTCAGTACCTGGAGCGCCTCGAGATCGAAGCGCGACCCGTCGGTCAGGCGGTCGGCATAGAGCGCTGCGGCTACCTGATCGCGCAGCACCAGTGGCACCAACACGCCCTGGCGCGGCAGCGAAGCTTCGAAGCGCGAGCACAACCGCGCGCATGCCGCCTCGTCGAGCTCGACGCAACCGCGGCCTTCGGCGAGCTCGTTCCACGGCAGCTCGGCGTAGGGAATCTCGGTCTGTGAGAGACGCTGCCCAGACTCGCCGAAGCCGAAGCCGCTCCAACCGCGAGCGCCCTCGGGGCGAGTGAGAAAGAGCGCCGCACGGGAGGCAAACAGCGTCGCCGACTGCAAGAGCGTCTCCAGCGCCGCGGCCTGATCGCCCGCACGATCGAGGCGCGCGCAGGCGTCGCGCAGCGCGCTCAGACCTTCGGAGCGGCCTTCGGCCCGCGCCGCGGCGGCGATCGGCGCCAGGTCGTCCTCGTGGATGAAGCTCTGCGGCACTTCCGGCGAGGCTTCCTGCAGGATGCGCAACAACTCTTCGCTGGCCTGACGCAACCGTCCGCCGAACTGCTCACGCATGCCGTGCAGGGCGCGTTCCACGGCTGCTTGGACCTGACGATCTAGCTGCTGGATCTGCTCCGGGCGTGCCATCCTCACTCCTTCGACCGCCTGCCGCGAATTGATTCGGCTCGTCGAACCGGTTTTCGCCGTTCGTGAGCCCTGGATTATTCGCATCCAGGGCAGGGAATGTCAAGGAAGCCGGGGCGGCAAGTCTATGTCCCCGCGAGGGTTAGCGCGAGCCCCGCCGGAGTGCGGCGAGCCGGCCGCAAGGGCGGGGCAAAAGGTCGGCCGACTGACCTCGCTTGACTCGGACCGCGTCCGCGGCGAGAATCGACGTTTGCCGCGCCTCGCAGCGAGCTCAAGAGAGGCCAGCGGAATCGAAGAGAGGTGATAGCTGCATGCCGGTGATTCACGTGCGCGAAGAGGAGAGCTTCGAGAACGCCCTGCGTCGATTCAAGCGTAAGTGCGAGAAGGCGGGCATTCTCACGGAGCTCAAGAAGCGCCAGCACTACGAGAAGCCCTCCGTCAAGCGCAAGCGCAAGGCGATCCAGGCGCGCAAGAAGGTGCTGCGCAAGATGATGGAGGAGCGCCGCGCAGGTCTGCAGTAGCTTTTCTTCGGGAAGTTGACCGATCGGAGCGGGTCCTTCTCGGGCCCGCTCTTTTCTTTTTCCCCGCAGTCTCTTCGAAGCGCCCTTCGCGATGACCTTGCAAAGCACGCCTCCCGCCCAGAACTCCTCGACCGGTGCCTCCGCCGCGCCGGCGGATCCGGTTTCCTCGGCCACGCTGCAGGCACTCGAGCTTCCCAACCTGCTGGCCGTCGTCGCGAGCCTCGCGGCCACCGACCTCGGACGCGAGCGCCTGCTGGCGCTGGCGCCTCTCGTGGACCTCGCCGCCTGGGATGAAGAGCGCGTGCGCTTCGAAGAGACCCAGCGGCTGCTGCTCGACGGCGCCGTGGTCGAGAGCGTCGAGGACGCGCTGCACGAGCTGCTCCTGCGCCTGCGTACCGGCCGACCGCCGGTGAGCGGCCTCGATCTGCTACGTCTCGCATCGCTGCTGCGCTCGACGCGCACCGCGGCAGAGCGCATCCAGGCGGCCGACCCGGCGCTGCCTCGCCTGGCCGCTCTGGCGCAGCGTCTGCCGCCGCTGCGCGAGCTCGAATCACGCATCGAACGCACGCTCGATCGCCGTGGCGAGGTACGCGAGGATGCGAGCCCCGAGCTGGTGGCGTTGCGCCGCACGATCCGCGGCGTGCGCGAGCGACTGTACAAGCAGCTGCAGACCTCGCTCGGCGATCTCAAGGACTACCTCAGCGAGGACACCATTCCGCTGCGCAACAACCGCCTCGTGCTGGTGTTGCAGGCGGGGGCGCGCGGCCAGGCGCAAGGTCTCGTGCACGGACGCTCGGCGACCGGCAAGAGCTACTACTTCGAGCCGCTGGACGCCGTCGAGCCGAACAACACCTTGCAGCAGGCGCTGGAGGACGAAGAGGCCGAGCGGCGGCGGATTCTGGCCGAGCTTCTCGAGGCGGTGCGGGCGGAGCTCGACGCGGTGGAGCATCACGGCGAGTTCCTCGGCACGCTCGATTTCCTCCAGGGCAAGTGCCGCTTCGCCGACAAATGCGGCGGTGTGCTGGCCGAGCGGGCCGGCGACGGGGAGCTGCGGCTGATCGGCGCCCGCCACCCGCTGCTCGACCCCCGTCTCGCGCCGCTGCGCGCGGAGGCCTTGGGCCAACCCGGACACACCGGCGCCATCGTGCCGCTCGACGTCGCGCTCGGCACGCACGCCGGCGGCGCCAGAATCCTCGTGGTGACCGGCCCGAATGCCGGCGGCAAGACCGTGTCGCTCAAGACCGTGGGGCTGCTCACCCTCGCACACCAGTGCGCGCTGCCGATACCGGCGGCGCCCGGCACCAGGATTCCGCTGCTCGAACGCCTGGTGGCCACGGTGGGCGACGAGCAGGATCTGCTTGCCGACCGCTCGACCTTCAGCGGTCGTTTGCTGCGCCTGCGCGAGGCCTGGGAGGCCGCCGGGCCACGCTCGATGATCCTGCTCGACGAGCTCGGCTCCGGTACCGATCCGGAAGAGGGCGCTGCCTTGTCGTCGGCTTTGCTCGAAGGGCTGGTGCGGGCGGGCTGTCTGGGCGTCATCACCACCCATCTCGCCCGCGTCGCCGCGACGGCGCTCGACCTCGAAGGCTCGGCCTGCGCGGCCATGGAGTTCGCACCCGCGACCGGTCAGCCCACCTTCCATCTCGTCCCTGGCCCGCCCGGCGGCAGCGAGGCGCTGGCGCTCGCGCGCCGCCTCGGCCTGCCGCGCGCATGGCTCGATCGCGCCGAGGCTCTGCTCGGCCCGGAGCACCGCGATCTGCGGCGATTGCTCGCCGAGGTGGAGCGGGCGCGCGACGAGATGGCGATGGCGCGCGAAACGCTCGCCACCGAGGCATCGGATCTGGCGAAGATTCGCGGTCGGCTGGATCGCGAGCGCGCCGCCCTCGAGGCCGAGCGACTCACCACCGGAGCGCGCCTCAAGGCCGAGCTCGAACGCTTTCGCCGCGAGACCCAGCAGCGCCTACGCGGCGAAGTCGAGCGGATGCAGGCGGCACTCCAGGAAGGCAAGCGTCGCAACGTCGCGGGCGAGGCCGTCGCGCGCCTGTTCGCCGACGCGCCAACGCTCGCCGTCGAGGCCGAGCCCGCCGGTGGCGAGTTGGTGATCGGCGGCGAGGTGAAGCACCGCACGCTCGCCTGGCGGGGCGTACTCGAGAAGCTCGAGAACGGGCGCGCCGAGGTCCTCGCGCGCGGCAAGCGGCTGCGCTGCGACGCCGACGATCTCGTGCCGGTCGGTCCCGCCCCGGCGGCGGAGCGCGCCGCGCGGTCGGCGGAGCGGCCCCGCCCGGCCGCCAGCCGCGGTGAATCGGGCGATCTCGGCGACCAGCCCTCCGTGCCGCAGGAGCTCAACCTGATCGGCGCGCGCGTCGAGGCGGCCCTCGAGGCGCTCGACAACTATCTCGATCGCGCGCTGCTCTCTTCGCGGCGTGAGGTGCGCATCATCCACGGCCACGGCTCGGGCCGCCTACGCGACGCGGTGCGCAGTCACCTGCGCAAACACCATGGCGTCGCGGATCAGAGACCCGGGGCCGACAACGAGGGCGGCAACGGCGCCACCGTGGTCACCCTGCGCGGCGCCTGAAAGCCACTCGTCGCCCCGCTACTCCTTCGCCGGATCCACGGCCTCGTAGATCGCGCCGTAGTCCGCCCGGCCCAGACCTTGCTCGACCAGCCGAGCGGTAGCGTTGCACACCGCGTCGATCACGTCCGTGCCGAGTCCGAGCGCCCGAGCCTCGGCGCGCACGAGCTCGACGTCCTTCTGCAGCAGTTCGAGCGGGAAGAAAGCATTGGCGTAGTCGCGATCGAGCATGCGCCGCAGACGCGCGTCATAGGACGCCGCATAAAAGGCGCTGTTGCGCAGGATGTCGAGAAAGGGCTCGATCGGTATCCCCTTCCGCCGGACCATGCCGAGGCCCATGGAAAAGGTCATCGCGAGCGGCGCAATGAACTGATTGAGCGCCAGCTTGAGCGTCGCGGCCGATCCCACCGGCCCCACCGGCACCACGCGTCCCAGTTCCAGGAGCAACGGCTGCCAGCGCTCGAGCACCGCCGGCGAACCGCCGACCATCACCTGAAGCTTGCCGTCGCGGGCCTGCGGCGTGCTGCCGAGCACGGGCGCTTCGAGATATTCACCGCCCGCGGCCTCGACGTCCTTTGCCAGCGCCGTGCTTTCAGCCGAACCGATGGTGCTCATCTGGATCACCGTCCGCCCGCCGAGCGCCGGCTTGGGCAGACCACCGAACAGCACCTCGCGCACCACCGGACCGTCCCGCAGCATCAGGATCGCAGCGTCCGCATCCTCGATCGCCGCCGCCGGCGAGTCGGCGACGCGCGCACCTCGGGCGGCGAGCGGCTCAGCCAAGGACCGCGTGCGGTTCCAAACGGTGAGGGCGACGCCACCATCTAGCAGGCGTTCAGCCATCGGCCGACCCATCAGGCCGGTGCCGAGCAGGGCGATACGCATCGATCGATCCTCCGTTCCGACGCGGCCGCGCCGGCATAGCTCTGGTCCATGGCGCGGCATCCGCCGCGCTTCGTGGCTACTCTACCGGCCCCAAGGCCGCAGCTGATCGGCACTCCCTACGCGAATTTGCTGGCCTCCCAGAAGTCCTCGTGTCCAGAGCGCGGGACGAAAGGCTCGAGGCTGGATCAGCGGCGGCCGGGCGGATTCGGTGACATCTGCGCACGCTCGGCTCGGCTCACTGCACCGAGGAGCGCTCGTTGCCCGCTCGAATGGCGGTTTCTGGGTGGGAACGGGGCTTGGGCCAGATGCCGCTGGCGATGGCAGTCCACCGGACTGCTCCGAAGCAACATCCACGCGACAACGAGGACTGACCGCGGGCCTCGGGAAGAATCCCACAGGCGGTATCGTTGACGGTGCGACGATGACGCTCTCGAACGTCCAGATCACGCCTCAGCTGGTGCAGGCCGTGCGCGACGCGGTCGACATCCTTGCGATCGCCGGCGAGCACACCAAGCTGCGCCGCTCCGGGCAGCGCTGGACGGGCCTGTGCCCGTTGCACAAGGAGAAGTCGCCATCGTTCTCGGTCGACGAGAACCAGGGACTCTTCTACTGCTTCGGCTGCGGCGCGGGCGGCGATGCCATCAAGCTCCACATGCTGCTCACCGGTGACGACTTCCCCGCCGCCATGGAGTCGCTCGCCGGGCGCTACGGCATCCCGCTGCCGATCGTCACCCGGCGGCGGGGCGAGCCGCAGGAGCGCGACCTCGAGGGCGTGCTGGCGGCGGCCGCCGAGTACTTCTCGACCCAACTCAAGAAGAGCGCCTTCGCCAAGGGCTATCTCGAGAAGCGCAAGATCCCCGCCGAGCTCATCGAGCGCTTCGGACTGGGCTACGCACCGGACGGCTGGCGCGGCCTGCTCGAGGCCTTGCGCTCGCGGCTGCCCGTGTCCGACCTCCTGGCGGCCGGCCTGATCGCCAATCCCGACGGCGGCGGCGAGCCCTACGATCGATTCCGCCACCGCTTGATGTTCCCGATCAAGAACGCCTCCGGGCGCCTGGTGGGCTTCGGCGGTCGCACACTCGGCGACGACAAGGCCAAGTACATCAACACCGCCGAGACCGAGCGCTTCCACAAGAGCTCGCTGCTCTTCGGGCTCGATCTGGCGAAGAAGGCCATCCGCGAGAACGGGCGGGCGCTGCTCGTCGAGGGCTATTTCGACGTACTGGCCGCCGTGACGGCGGGCGTCGAGGGCACGGTCGCCAGCATGGGCACGGCGCTCACGCCGGAACAATCGCGGCTCCTCGTGCGCTACGCCGATGAGGTCGTCATCGGCTATGACGGCGACGAGGCGGGGGAAAACGCCAGCCGCCGGGCGCTCGGCCTTCTCCTCGCCGAAGGTCTCGGTGTGCGCCGCGCGATCTTCGGCGCCGGGCACGATCCGGACTCCCTGCGGCTCGAAAGAGGTCCCGAAGCCGTCGCCAAGGCCATCGCCGAGGCTCCGGACGCGGTCAATCTCGAGATCGACCGCCTGATCCCTCCCGACACGCACCGCAACCCCCGTCTGCGAGCGAAGGCGGCCTCGGCGGTTTCCGAGTTGCTGAAGCCGATCCGCGACAGCATCTTGCGCTACAGCTATGGCCGCGTCGCCGCCGACCGCCTGGCGGTGCCGGTCGAGCTGCTCTGGAAGCGCCTGGGTGTCGACCGACAGGCCCTGGCCACGGCCTCCGGCGCACCGGCGGCG
>WBZN01001201.1_pt1 | contig 14721 bp, 14 predicted proteins | sample 5204281 | NCBI WGS metagenome assembly WBZN01 (sample SAMN12344347, study PRJNA552823) | activated sludge metagenome | biome: Activated sludge suspended growth; feature: Nitrification reactor; material: Wastewater; isolation source: activated sludge from nitrification reactor of wastewater...
TGCTCGGGTAGGGCCGGAAGAGGAGGGGGAGGACCCTCGTTGGAGCTCCTCGCTCGTTTCTTTGATCGACTCAAACTCTTGGGCCTTCTTCCACAAATAGTACTCGTAGTCACCGATGAAATTCCGCGCCTGCCCCTCTTCGATCTCAACAACCCGGGTGGCGATGCGGGCCAAAAACGTCGGGTCATGGGAAATGAAGATGATGGTCCCGGGGAATTCAGCCAATGCATCGGTCAGCATATCCACGGAGGCTGGGTCCAAATGGTTCGTCGGCTCATCGAGAAGCAAGGTATTGGCGGGTTCGACCAGCATGCGGGCGAGGGCCACCCGGTTTCGCTCACCGCCACTCAAGGCCTTGATGGGTTTCTTCTGATCCTGTCCGGAAAACAAGAACGCACCCGCGATCCCCCGGAGAAAATTCATCTCCGCATGTTTGGTGACCTCTTCCAGCGATTCGAGAATCGAGTGTTCAGGGTTCAAGGTTTCCGCCTGGTGCTGGGCGAAGTAGTGTAAGGTCACGCCGTGGCCCACGGTTCTGGTGCCGGTATCGGATGGAAGGACGCCGGCAAGCATCTTCAAGAGCGTACTTTTTCCGGCTCCGTTCTCACCGACCAATGCGATACGTTGGCCACGCTCAATCGAAAAATCCAGCGTTTTGTAGACGACCTTTTCACCGTAGCGCTTACTGGCTCCAGCGAGGTCCAATACCTGGCGTCCGCTGGTGGAAGGAAGCGGAAACCGGAACTTGACGCGTTTCGGGTCCCGCTGGATTTCGATCCGTTTAACCTTTTCGAGCTGCTTGAGGCGTGATTGGACTTGGCTGGCCTTGTTAGCCTGATAGCGGAAGCGATCAACAAATTTTTGAACCCGAGCGACTTCTTTGGATTGGCGAGCCGCAGAGGCGTGGAGTTGAGCATCCTTTTCAGCTTTCAGTTTGCAGAAGAGCGAATAGTTGCCACGGTACTCTTCGATCTTATGGTGCCGGAGTTCCCAGATATGCGTGACGACGCGATCTAAAAAAGCAGTGTCGTGGCTGATGATCAGCAACGTCATACCCGACTGTAAAAGAAACTGTTCGAACCAGCGCTGAGTCGGCTTGTCCAAATGGTTGGTCGGCTCGTCCAGCATGAGTACGTCGGGATTGGACAAGAGTAGATGTCCCAAGGCAACCCGCATCCGGTACCCTCCGGAGAGTTTCTCGACGGGGCGATCAAAATCCACCTCCGTAAACCCCAAGCCCATCAGGATGCGCTTCGCTTCGTGCTCAGGGTACTCATCGCGATGCGTGGCATCGAGGACGGTCTTGCCCGTAATCGTTTCCAATTCCTGCGGAAGGTAGCCGATCCGAAGGCGAGGCCGCTTGCGGATCGAGCCGTCGTCCGGTGACTCTTCACCAAGGACCATTCGAAAGAGCGTCGTTTTCCCGGTGCCGTTGGGCCCGACTAAGCCGACTCGTGAATTTGGACGAAGATGTGCGGAGGCCTCGGCGAGCAGCACTTTGGTAGAGTATTGTTTGCTGACGGATTCAATTTGAAGCATGGGCACAAACCTTCCGTGTAAACGTACATGAATGGATCATGTGAGACCAACCGTAGTGAAATGAGCAGCTAGGAGGTTGGAAGACGAGAGCGCTTGAAGTTGATGAACGGCAGTGACCGTCTCAGCGAACTTGATAGCCTAGTGGCAGTACGCATAGTGTGGAGATCAAGACCATCGACGATGTTTCGCCAGCGGCAATTAGGGACGGTAGGACCTTAAAGAGCTACCGGCACGCGCGAAGTGATGTTTGGTGGAGCTGGCCGGGATTGAACCGGCGACCTCGTGAATGCCATTCACGCGCGCTCCCAACTGCGCTACAGCCCCACTCTTACGCGAAGACTAAGGGAAATTAATTCGAAAAATGAAGATGTTGAAAACGAATCGGCATGCTAACACGTGGATCCGAGCCAGTCAAGAAACCACCGGTGGGATCTTTCCCAAAAAATTATGAATACAAACAGTTCCCGCTACCACGCGCTGCGACGAATGGCTTGACAAAGCAGTAGGTGATACCTACCATGAGCCCCTTGTGGCTCTGATCTCTCAATCGGGTCGGAGCCATTTTTTCGTGCCTCAATCGGGATTTGGACATCGTTGATCTATGGGAAATCTTGTCATTATCGGTGCGCAGTGGGGCGATGAAGGGAAGGGGAAGATTGTCGATATCTTAGCCCGTGATACCGACATCGTGGTGCGCTATCAAGGTGGGTCCAATGCCGGGCATACGGTGATCAATGAACGGGGGACCTACATCTTTCATCTCATCCCCTCCGGAATCTTGTACCGCGGTATGACCTGTGTCATCGGTAACGGAGTCGTGGTCGATCCCGGCTCCCTGCTTGAGGAGATGGATCGGCTGCAGGCCAAGGGCATCACGTTCGGAAAGAATTTCGCCATCAGTCAGCGAGCCCACTTGATCCTTCCCTATCATAAGGCGATCGATCGTGCCTCAGAACAATCAAAAGGGTCACGCAAGATCGGCACAACCGGACGAGGGATTGGACCATCCTACGCTGATAAGATGGCTCGGATCGGCATCCTCATGGGGGACCTGCTGAATCCAACCTTGTTCAAAAGAAAACTCGAAGAGAATCTCGTCGAGATGAATTGGTTCTTGGAACGGCTCTACAAAGTCGACACGTTTCAGGTGGACAAGGTCTTCGACCAATACATGGGCTATGCCGATCGACTCAAGAACCATATCGTCGACACCACCATGTTGCTGAATCGAGCCATCGAGAAAAATAAAACGGTCTTGTTTGAGGGTGCGCAAGGGACGCATCTGGATGTGGACTTCGGCACCTATCCCTACGTGACCTCCTCGAGCGCCGCGGCCGGGGGAGCCTGTACCGGGACCGGTGTCGGACCGACGATGATCGACGCCGTGATGGGCATTGCGAAGGCCTATACCACCAGAGTCGGGAGCGGGCCCTTTCCGAGCGAACTGACGGATGAGGTCGGACGAGGGCTTCAGGAACGAGGGAAGGAGTTCGGCTCAACCACGGGACGTGCCAGACGCTGTGGCTGGTTTGATGCCGTCGTGGTTCGCCATGCGACAGTGGTAAATGGGTTGACCTCCCTGGCGCTGACTAAGCTGGATGTGCTGGATGGCTGTAAAGAGTTGAAGCTGTGCACCGGCTATCGATATAACGGCATCATCCATAAGACCATGCCGGCCGATCTGGATGTCTTGGCCAACTGCGAGCCGATCTATCAGCGAATGAAGGGGTGGAGCACGGCAACAACAGGAACAACAAGTTATAAGCAGCTCCCTGCTGAAGCGAAGCGCTATTTGGCACGCATCGAAGAGCTGGTGGAGTGCCGCATCGACATGATTTCGACCGGGTCGAAGCGTGCGGAAACAATTATGCTGCGAAATCCGCTGGATTGCTCCCGCCGACGGCCCAAGCGCCTCAAAAAATAGTCGATAGTCACCGGTCAGCTGGGAATGTTAGGATGGGTGGCTTGTTGCGTGACCATTCATCGAGCACTTAGAATGGTGTGAGATGTGAAGTGTTCAGTATGTTGAGGAGGCTGAACGAGAACACAGCCTCAGTTCTGTATTTCTTTCGAGGACGCTCAAATCGGTCGTCGACAAGGCCGCAGCGAGTGAAAACCTGAGGCGTACAGCAGCTGGTACGTCGCAAGGTTGGAGCGACGCGAGAACGAACTTGACGACCGATTTCAGCGTCCGCTTGTGAGCCGGTAGCTCAGTCGGTAGAGCATCGCCCTTTTAAGGCGAGGGCCCTGGGTTCGAGTCCCAGCCGGCTCACCATTAAACATCCATGAGTTAGTCATCAGGCCTACGCCATCTGCATTCCTTGCTTCAATTTTGTGCCAACCTCAAACGTGTCTAGGCGCATACCGAGGCTTCTTCCAGCCTCACCCTGTTGTAAGTAGAGAATCTTGTGAGGTAGCTGAGAGATGGAGATCGTCCAGATCCAGTTTATTGATTCAACATCGCTCGAACCGCTTGGTTGAGCGTCGGCACTTTGTTCTTCACGATGTCCCAGACGATTTCGGAATCGAGACCGAAATACTCATGAATCAGAATGTCGCGAAGCCCGGCCATTTTCTTCCATGCCACTGACGGATATTGGGCTCGGAAGTCTTCTGGGAGTTTCTTGACGGCCTCACCAATCACTTCGAGATTCCGGACCACGGCATCGAAGGTCTTTTCATCTTCGAGAAACGCAACTTTGGATAGGTTCGCCGTATAGGATGCAATCTTCCGAGTGGCCTCGAGAATGTCTTCCAGGTAGACCCTAGAATCCCGGGGCATAGACGGCTTCTCGTTGGATAATCGGCAGGAGTCGTGGCTTGATGGAACTCATGGTGACGAGGTCTACGCGTGACTGAAACAGATCTTCCAGGAAGATTTTCGTATCCATGTAGGCGTCGAAAGACTTCTCTGACAGCTCAACGACAAAATCGAGATCACTCCCTGGCACGGCCTCTCCACGGGCATAGGACCCAAATAGGCCCAGCCTACGGACTCCCAACCTTCTCAGAGTCGCTTGATTCTGTTCGATCAACTTGAGGACTTCGTCTCGGCTTGTGAGCATCGTGGGGAATCTTTCTGCTTCGATCACGCTCTTGCGCCAGGTCATGGCATCGGATGCGATACATCAGCTCGCTGATGAGATCGCGGGTATTCTAGCACGAGGAAGACTAGGTGGCACCATTGGAGGTTCTTTTCCAACCCATAGTTTCGTACAAGGAGCGTGACCTGGTGCGAATGCCGCAGGATGCACTGTTCACGGTGACCAGCGGGTGGTGCCAGAATCTGAATCTGCCAAGAGGCTTTCACACTATGCTGAAAAGGGATAGCCGAGTGACATGGCAGCTTGGGTCTTTCCATCACCTCCGGAGGCAACAGGACCAGGAACCGATTCTCTGGCCATTTCTACGTACCAACACCGTGGTGTATTTTGTGTCAATTCCCTGCAGGAATTTACAGGAAGGGATGGGAACATAATATAGAACCGACAGAATGCGATAACCTTTCAATATCGCACCGAATATTGGGGAAACCCTTGCCATAGCGAGCAGTTGTCACAAACCGCTCTTTCAAACTTTTACAGCGAGGGCCCTGGGTTCGAGCCCCAGCCGGCTCACCATTAAATGAACGATTTCGAAAACCCCGCCTTCATCGATCCGCCCCAGTGTGACAAATTTGTGTCAATGGGCGGTCGGTATTCCAGCACGTTGAATCCATCCTGCAAGCTCTCTGGACGATGAGACGCATGCCGTTGCCTCATCGTCCCGGTCTTATGGCCGCGCAGCCGTCGCACCTTGTAGAGTTAATCCCCCAATGTGAAAAGTTGAGTGGCGAATCTGCGCGGTATGTGGTGGAGCGGCAATCAAGAATTCCGACCCGAGTCCGTACTCCAGAGAGCTTATGCGCCAAGAATCTGATTCGAAGCGTATTGCCAAGCGGTATCTTAAATATCGGCCAATATGAGGGGCATAATCTCTTCGCTCTGAGCGGAACGGTCCCAGGTTGGTCTCGTATATCGGTCGTGAAGCCGAATAGTATGTTGGGCAAAACGGATCTTGTAACAGGAAGAAGTCAAATACAGCTAGGGGGCATGAACGACGAGCTCGATGCCATGATTCGCAGTATTACCACCGACACACCAGCAGTCTGCTGAAAACCCCTCTAATCATCCTTCGAGAGCCTCAGGGTGAGCGAGAAGGGAGTTTACATAGTGATTGTTCTCTAAAATTTATGATGCATCGCCCACGTACTTCTGCTAGTGTCGTAGGCGTCAGCTCACACTATGAGTCCCCTGCTCATGAGGAAAAATAGGAAATGATGCCTCTGACAACTCTCCAAGAATGAATCGAGCACTCGTCCTCACTGAAGACGGCTTGCTGATGGGCTCCCGACGTTGGTTGCCGGTGGTGCGAGTTGCGGCAAGATCTTCCTCTCATAGCGATTATTGTCTGCGGCGTCCTACGACACAGAGTCATTCCACACGTCAATTTCACGGCTTGGACTCTCGATCGATAGCCACCGCACCCTCACCGGTTGTCTAGCTGTGAGGTAACCCATAGTAGGTCACGCTCAGTCGTAGCACAAGGAGATCGCCATGAATGACCGTCGGGACCGTTCGGTTATTTTGATCGTGGACGATAACCCCATCAACCTTTTCGCAAAGAGGCGACTGTTGGGTCAACAGGGTTATGAGATGCATGAAGCACTCACCGGTCAAGAGGCACTGACAATAGTGAGAAGCGTCTTACCGGATCTCGTACTGCTTGATGTGAACCTTCCGGACATAAGCGGCCTCGAAGTCTGTCATCAGCTTAAGAATCACCCTGAAACACAATTCATCAAGGTCATACACACATCCTCGATTTCCATTAGAGAGTCGGACCGGACAGGCGGGTTGACTATCGGCGCCGATGCCTATCTAATCGAACCGACGGAAACAGAGGAGTTATTCGGGACCATCAAGGTGGTGCTCGCGCTCGCGCATCATGAGCGGGAGAATCGCCGGTTGATCGAACGACTCGCCGAGAGCGAAGCCCGCTTTCACACAATTGCGGAAGCCGTGCCGAGTTTCTTATTTGAAACCGATGTGACGGGATGGAACACGTGGGCCAGCAAGGGGTGGTGCCGGTTCACAGGACAGACCCCAGAGCACGTGTCGGGTCTCGGTTGGGCCGATGCCCTGCATCCGGAGGATCGGGCGGACACGCTCGACAGATGGAGCCACTGCATGCAGAATGGCGTGCCGTTCGAGTCGACGCAACGGTTACGACAGGCCGACGACACCTATGCGTGGGTAATCGTGCGAGCTCTGCCTGTCCAGGATAATCATGGCACCATCACCCGCTGGATCTGTTCGGTGATGGATGTCGATGCTACTGTGCGGGCTGAAGAGGAGCAAGCGAGGTTGGCAGCAATTGTGGGGAGCACCAGCGATGCCATCATCAGCGAAAATCTGCAGGGCATTATCACCAGTTGGAACAGAGGGGCAGAAGTACTACTCGGGTATACTGCGTGTGAGATCATAGGCCGTCCGGCAATCCTGCTCTTTCCCCCCGATCGCAGGGGAGAGGAGCCGATCAATGCATTCGGCACTATCGAAACTATGCATCGGTGTAAAGACGGCCGAGATATTTGTGTGTCTCTGACCCTCTCCCCCATACGGAATAGACAGGGCGACAGACTGGGCACCTCACAGATCCTGCGCGAGATTACTGGGCCCAAGTGAATGGAAAAAGCCGTATAGTGGCTCAATCGGCGGCTGAAACGGTTGTCCCGTGTATCACTTTTCGAAGAAGAGTCGATGCAGGAACTCTCGAAAGTAACTTTTGGAATATGACGCCGATATCGAGATGTTCTCCTACTGTCGTCCGAACGAGACCAATAATGTCGGGCCTCTCTATGTCCGCGGCAGTCGGGAGAGCGAACATAGGCAGTTCCCACGATAGGACTCCAGTGCCGCGTACCGTGATCCTATGTCCCAGGACGTGCTCGCCAACTCGAAGGATTATGCACATCGTGGATATCACCGTGTAGTGCCAAGGATCTGTCATGCCTGATCAGCGAATGGTCACGGTAGACGTGAGACACGGATTTCACCGACGACTGAAAGCTGCGACACGAACGGCGCACCGTCGACTGGAGGCCCAGCTTCCTCTGTTGGACCATGCGCTGACTCTGGCACAGTATCATCTTCTGCTTCGTGTCTACGCGGGATTTTATCTCCCTCTGGAAAAAGCGATGGAGACCTATCATCCTCCGGCTTTTCAGGACGACTGGGTCTTGCGTAGGAAATCGCAGTGGTTATTGGAGGATCTCATCTCACTTGGAGACACGCCTGACCTGATCAAAGCGTTGCCGCTCTGTTGTGAACTGCCACCGATGACATCCAGAGCTGACCTGCTCGGAGCGTCGTATGTTGTTGAGGGTGCGACGCTGGGCGGCCACATCATTCTGGGACGGCTTCACCATTCACTGGGCCCCTTTGCTCATCAATACGTTCGCTTCTTCACAAGCTATGGGTCTCATGTCCCGCAAATGTGGACTGATTTCCTGCATGTTTTAGAAGCAGCAGCCTGCGATGCAAGACAAGAGCTGCTGATTATAGAGAGCGCCTGCAGGACATTTTTGTCTTTTGAACAGTGGCTTAGCCGGAACCAGATTTGTGAACGCCTTTCACCTGCCCGGCTGAACGAGGGTTCGACGCCGTAGTTCACGTTGCGCCAAGGTGCTGAGCCAATAACAGCAACGAAGAAGGAGCCAGCGCTATGACGGCGAACAGAGAAACCATTACCGCGCAGAATGTCGATCTCTCGAACTGTGATCGAGAACAGGTACAGTTCTGCAACGCGATCCAGCCGCATGGGCTTTTGCTGGTGCTGGACGAACCGGATTTCACGATACGGCGAGCCAGCGCCAACACGAACTCATTGCTCGGCCTCACTCCAAATGAGTTGCTGGGCCAATCCATCGACCGCGTTCTGGGACGCCGACAGGGCGACCAATTCCGCGAACTTGTGCGCCATGAAAAGAATCTGACCGGCCCGCCGACTTGCCTCCTCACCGCGTCGGTACCGGGCCCGATGACGGAAGCGCATGTGTTTACGCATCGCAACCAGGATGGGCTGTTGATGGTCGAGCTGGAAAGCAAGGGCGAGGCCGGGCAGGTTTCTCTTCATGATCTTTACTCAGAGGTTCGTGCCAGCATGGCCCAATTGGAGCGCACTGAGTCGTTGCTGGAATTTTTTAATCTTGCGGTCACTCGTATTAGGCATTTTACCGGGTATGACCGTGTGCTGGCCTACCAGTTTTTAGAGGACGGTAGCGGCCGGGTGCTGGCGGAAGATCGCGAGGAAGGACTGGAGAGCTATGTCGGCTTACACTATCCAGCCAGCGACATCCCCGAGCCGGCCCGTCGGCTCTTTTCCATGAAATGGATCAGCCACCTGCCGAATGTGGAGTATGCGGCGGTACCAGTGCTCGCTGCGGACGGCGAGGACGGAAACCCCTTGGACCTTAGCTATTCCATCTTGCGAAGTGTGTCGATCATGTACAGCGGTTACCTCAAGAACATGGGTGTGAAAAGCACAATGGTCTTGACCCTGCTCAACAACGGCAAGCTGTGGGGCTTGATTTCATGCATGCACCATCAAAGCTCAAAACATCTCGCCTATGAGCACCGCACTGCGGCGGAATTTCTGGCCCATCTACTCTCGCTGGCGATGGCCTCTAAGGAGGAGTTGCAGAATCGAGACTATGCTCGTCAGTTATCACAACTCCACGCCAGGATGATGGAACAGATGCTTCGCCATATGAACTTTCAGGAAGGACTCTTGCGGCATGACACCAATCTCCTCTCGTACTTCGGTGCTACCGGTGCGGTGATCGCGGTCGATGATCATCTGCACAAGCTCGGCACGACGCCGGATGACGATCAGTTGCGCGGGTTAATCGGATGGCTCATAGCCCGTATGGATCAAGAATCCTTTGCGACCGACCGGCTTTCTACCGTCTATCCACCTGCCGAATCCTTTCGAGCCGCAGCCTCGGGCCTGTTGGGGCTGAGGCTCTTTGCGCATAAACCGCATTTCATCTTGTGGTTCCTGCCGGAAGTAGAAACAACGGTGAACTGGGCCGGTGATCCTCACAAACCGGTAGAGGTCTCACGTATCAATGGCATCGAACAGCTCATGCCGCGCACGTCTTTCGCCTTCTGGAAGGAATTCGTGCGTGGAGCCTCCCGGCCTTGGAAGGCTGTGGAGTTGACCGCAGCGACGGATTTGCGTCGCGTGATCGTCGACGTTGTCCTACGCAAGGCGGATGAACTGACATGCATAAACGAAGAGCTGTCTCGCAGCAATGTCGAATTGGATGCCTTTTCCTATATCGCCAGTCATGATCTGAAAGAGCCGCTGCGGGGTATTCACAACTATTCCCAGTTCGTGCTGGAAGATTATGCAGACAAACTGGATGACGAGGGCAAGCACAAACTCCAGACGATGATGCGATTGACCGAACGGATGGACGAGCTGATCAATGGCCTCCTGCATTACTCTCGATTGAATCGAGAAAAGCTGGAAGCCGAATCAACGGATATAGCGTCGCTCGTACAGCGGGTGGTGCAATCGCTGACACCTCGGTTGGAAGAACTGCATGTGGCGATACGTGTGCTCGGCACGCTCCCCACGCTGCCGCTCAACCCCGTCATGTTCCAGGAGGTGTTTTTAAATCTGATTACCAATGCGATGAAGTATAACGACAAGCCGGACAAATGGATCGAGGTCGGGACGGCGACCGAGTCTCAATCCTCTCGGGCCGCCACTGTGGTGGATGAGGGACAGGTTGTCGTGTACGTGAAAGACAATGGAATTGGTATTCCAACCGAACGACAGGAACAGATCTTTCAAATCTTTCGTCGGCTACACGCCCGGGATGCCTATGGTGGCGGTACCGGTGTCGGGTTGACGATTGCGAAGAAAATCGTCGAACGCCACGGAGGCAGGCTCTGGGTCGAATCGGAGCCGAACATCGGATCGACATTTTTTGTCGCGTTACCAAGGTAGGAACGAATGCTACGTATTCTGATTGCTGAAGACAACGATGAGGATTTTGTCGCATTCCAACGGGTGCTGAGTCGATCAAATAGCGCCACCCTCATTCGATGCTGTGACGGAGAGGAAGTCATCAACTATTTGAGGAAAGCGCTGGACGGAGCCGATTCCAGACCGTCGATCATCTTACTGGATATCAATATGCCGGGGACTGATGGGCGCGAAACTCTCGTACGTCTTAAGAGTGATTCCGCCTTTCGATCCATTCCCATTGTCGTATTCAGCACTTCCACGAGGCCTAAAGACATTGTCGATTGTTATGAGCAGGGTGCCAATGGCTACATGAGTAAGCCGGTCAATTACATGGAACTCGAGCGGAATTTGTGCAATTTGCTCGACTATTGGGAGCACACTATGTTGTTGCCATGAGCCGTCTCAATATAATGTTCAGGGACTCCAAGTCAGGTTTCGAGAGTCGCTGACTTGGTGCCCATTGACTCCTCTGTTGTACGACGTATGACAAGCAAGGCCGTTCTTGTTTATTTGAAGCACGCTCGGCAGTCCATCTGCTCGGTCAATACGTTGCTCTACCATTCTATGTACTTCTACCGAGGAGACACTAGGGTAGCGCCTTGAGAACTGGAATGCCGGCTTTGGTTAGATTTCTTTCTATCGCGACACACGAGCGCGTAATGCTTGCCGAGCGGGAGCAGGGCAGGTAGCTGAACGTTGGAGCTGGCACCCCGTGAACTGGTGGGCTCGACCAGGGCGCGGATGGTTCGCAGGAACGTTCGGAGCCGTATGAGCCACAGTGCCATACCGATTCACTCTAGCAGACGGTGGCGGTCTGACGAAGAAGCAGCGTCTCTGGAGCGCTACGCCGATGTACGAACTGGGCGTTGCTGTCTGGCCTGTGCATCCCGGTCGGCCTCAACAGCCTGGAAGTGCTTCGGAATGTCGCCTTTAAGTCGAAGCTGTCGCCTACCACTCAGGGACTGAAGACCCAAACCGCTTCACGGGAAATCTCCGTGGAACGCGTAATCTCATTGGGTGGTTGCCGACGCACGAAAAGCCATTTGTGCCTCGCGACTCCCTGCGAGGCCTTGGACGGAACCGCCTGAATGCGTCATCGCCCAGAGCAGCAGAAGCCAGAAAAATGGGAGGCCCAACCATGTCTCCCAGGGCCATGCCGTAGTCTGCATCGTCAGCAACGACAGATTTTCACCGCGCAACGTCTCGACGAGGGCCCACCAGCGAGACCCCATGATCCCTGCCATGAGGACCAGCACGGCAAGCCTCTGCCAACGCACAAGGCTTGGCCAGACCACGATTGCAACCACCAACTCAAGGTAATTGAAGCCGTACCCGGCCGGTCGACCCCAATAGAGCAGCGTCATGGCCAACCCAAAGGCCAACGGGAAGTTGAGCGCGGTGCGGCGCGCCAACCAGAGGCTCACTCCAAGGAATAGGACCCAGAGTCCCAACGCGGTAACCTGCGCACCGGTTGCGGCCATTCCGATATTGATCAATCCCTGCAACGGCGTTCGATTCCATGCGCTGAGCGGAGATTGCTCCGCTAGCGGCAGGGCCGTCCACATAGCATCCCCCGCGTTGAGGTAAAAGGCGAGCGCCTCGGCTCGCAGGTCCGGTCTCCAGCGGTAGAGTTCGGCTGTCAGAAGCAGCAGCAGAATTCCGGCGGCCACCATCAGCGCCCTCGGGTTCTCTTGCTCCGTGCCGCGCGGTTGCACAGCCCACCAGAGGAGCAAGGCGACGAAGAAGAGTGCGTAGAAGGGCTTGGTGAGCACCACGAACGCGATGAGCGGCGTCGCCCAGATCAACCGGTGGTCCCAGAGGAGTCGGCCTGCGGCCAGAGTGGCGAACAGGAGCACGAGTTCAACGTTGCCGCCCAGTAGAGTGGCTGACAGATCCCGGGAGCCAATCACCAATAGAAGCCAGCCAGGGTGCGCACCGGTCGCACGGAACCAGATCAATACGAAGCCCAAAACGGACGCCATAATCACGGCAGTGAAGGCTACGCCGTCAAGGTTGAACTGATTGATCAGGAGCGCAAGCGTCGGTGGGTAGACGTATGGTCCGGGCTGTTGAGGCCGGGTCGCGAATTCGCGGAGAACATCGCGCCCCTCGCCAAGCGCCTGCGCAGCCTGCAGCTCCGATTCAAGGCGATGGAACGACCGAAAGATCTCGCGACTCTCCCCGGCCGTCGCATACGGGCTCTGGTTTTTCGAGATTGCCTCAGCAGCACGTTGATAGGCGAGAAAATCAATCGGTACAATACCGCGCTGCGCCGAATCCACGACAAACGCGACGGATCCCAGCAACCAGACTGCGAACAACAACCACAAGAGGATCAGCGGAAGGCGAGAACGCATGGTGGTAACACCGTATCATCCAGCCGGTAAATCATAAGATCTCATTCATGTGTGGACCAGGTGGGACCCTGAACAGCAAAGATGCGCCATATAGCACATGACGCTAGTTTTTAATGGCACCGGGCAAACAATGCCTGTCGAGACTGACTCGGCCATTCGGGAAGTTGCGACTTGCGAAACTTCCCTCAGGTACGCCCGCTCGTCTCCGGTCCCGACTAGCAACTCGGGGCATCTTTCCGAACCTATAACAGTCGACTCCGCAAAGACAATCGTCCCAAATGGTGATGACTCTGTGGCTGCGTGCCCATCACGTGCGTCAGCTTCCGATCCGTGGACCGGACTATTGTCAGGAGATCAATATCTGATTCGATAGATGCGTATCCATGTGCTTGTGACTCGAACAAAATCATGCGGACCAGCTCTTCGTGGAATCGTTGTTCGACTCTCCGCTTGAATTCTTTAAGGGTCGGTTGTTTTAGAGATAGGGATCATAGCTGCCTTCGTGCCTATGGTGTCGAGCGTAGAGTGTTCGCTCGATCCGGTCAAGATTTGAGACACGTCACTTCTGTAGATGGCCCGGCTTTACAGTGCTGTGGACACCGTTCAACCAAATCGCAGGAAATATGAGGAAACCGTTGTATGGCGAGTATTCCGAAAAACCATTCGTTTGAACTGCGACGGCGAGGGCCCTGGGCTAGAGTCTCAACTGGCTCATGACTCTAGGCCAGCGAAGAACTTTCAAAAGAGCCTTCATCGGGACTGTCGCGATTGGAATGACGACGAGCAACGCATGTCCGTTTTAAATTGGAGCGCCGAGCAGCGATGTGTTAGTAGTGGAGGGCTCACCGTGTGGCGGACATGGGCCACGTTCTGTAGGAGTCGCCACATCATGCGAAGGATGTCCTGGAAACTTAAACGACCTGTCATGGAGATATAACGATGCCCAAAGCCCGCAGTGCCGGTCAGTGCTATCAATGCGAAGCCGATGATCGAGTCAGGATGACCTTCATGACATGCAGCCGCTGTCGCCGGTACTTCTGTAGTGAACACGGCACATCCCAATTAGACCAATGCGAAGCATGCATAGAAGGTGCTGAAGAAACAGACTAGCAGAATGCTGAAAAAGTCATCCAGCGGCGTTCTCGCAGGACTCAGCGGCTCGATGTACCGAAGCGTACGCCTCGCCCCTTCGCTCGCTGTGGCCTTGCTGGACGGCATTTTTGAGCATCCTGAGGTGTAGAGTGCCACAGTTCCTTCTCTCATCGTGCAACGATGTGCGAAGCAGAAACCTCGTTTTTCAGCAAACTGCCGGCGAATGGTCAATCATTGGATGGACCAGGGAAATGCTCCCAGGAGGCTTTCCGGAGACGGTTGTATGAAGCTGTGTTCACACGGATCTGGTTGCTCCAGATGATGGCCGAACGGCTCGTCCGCTGCTTCCCTTCTCCACTCCGTCGCGTTTGGCCCCCGCCTCGTCATTCTTCGACAGACTGTCTATAAATTCGCCCGCGCGATACAATTCAACGGTTGCGGAGAGGGCAATCCATCAAGCTGTGAAGTCATCGGAAGCGACGGGCTCGCCTGATTGGTGTCGCATTCACGTTACTGTCGGGAGGGAGTTCAGCTCAGTCAACCTGTTGCACTGTCATATAGATCGATGACCACGCTGTTTCTCTTTGCGATCATCTTTGTGCTCAATTGTCTGCCCGCGTTCGCACCACCGACGTGGATGGTGGTGTCTGCG
>WBZN01001407.1_pt1 | contig 14719 bp, 16 predicted proteins | sample 5204281 | NCBI WGS metagenome assembly WBZN01 (sample SAMN12344347, study PRJNA552823) | activated sludge metagenome | biome: Activated sludge suspended growth; feature: Nitrification reactor; material: Wastewater; isolation source: activated sludge from nitrification reactor of wastewater...
CAGCTGCTTGATCTGTTCATGTTCAAATCGCATCACCGGTGTCGGCCCGTCCTCGATCATCCCGGTCTTCTCTTCCCACATTGGAAACAGCAGCTCCTCTTCCCAGACGATATGCCGCTGGAGACCGACTTTGAATTCCTTGAAGGCGTCCTTGGCCTTGGCAAAGTCCGACCGTTTCGACGTCTGAAAGGTCTTAAACAATTCATCCAACCGATCGTGATCCTTCTCATACAATGCCGTAATGGTCTGTTCACTCATAGCTCCCTCGTTATTCAACATTCCGCCGCGCAACCAGCTGTTCGCTGCTGGTCACGATTGGCCGGTGACTTTGTACTCAAGGTGACAAGCCACACAGGCCTTGAGTAGATTATTGAACGCCGGCAGGATCTTCTTCAAGTCCTTGGAGGGAATAGTTGTCGCCAGCTCCTCCGCCGCCTCATGATGCGCCAGTGCCAGATCGTGATAACTCGGAGGGAAATTCTCTGAGTCACCATAGGCCAGTGCCTGGCGATGCCTGAAGAAACCAAGGTGCGACTCGGTCAGGCCCTTCGCCAACTCATAATCCTCTTCGACCAATGCATCGACGATCACCTGCATCGTCTCCAGATGTTGCAGCATCACCGCACGATGTTCCTTCCCGGCCGATGACGACAATGGGATGGAGTGCCTCGTATCAGGCGTCAGATAGGGATTGGGTCGGGTTGCCCTCTGTGCCTGGCTGGTGCACCCAGCGACTGACATGACGCAAATCAACCCCATCGCAAGAAGGGCCGGCGTCTTTCTATATAGTGTAGATGCGGATCGTCTGTACATCGAAACATTCATCCATCTACAGGCCCAGTCACGCCCCCTGTTCTGTCTGTTTCACCCGTTCCCAGTATGTAGTGACTCGGCTCTGGATATGCGCGATCACATCCGTTTGAACAGTCGGTTCAAACAGATGGCGAAAACGCCCTTGGAGCTTGAGGTACTCTTCCACCGGCTTGCGCTTGGGAATATAGGTGTGGGTGACTTCTCCGTTGATCGCTTCTTTCAATGGCCAGAGGCCCGTCTCGACCGCCAACTTAGCGACTTCCGGGGCTTCTCCTGGATCATACAACCAACCGGTCGGACAGGCGGACAATGCGAGGAAGAGCTTCGGTCCGGTAAACTTGGCCGCCCGCGCGAACTTTTCTTCCAGATCCAAGGGATATCTTGGCGCGACAGTCGCGATGTAGGGCGGTTTGTGCGCCCGCCAGATCTCGAAGATGTCTTTCTTTTCCTGCGTGGCGCCGGCCGGATGTTGCAGACTGCAGGGCGAGGTGACCGTCCGTGCGCCATAGGGCGTTGCGGGAGAAAGCTGCATGCCTGTATTGCCGTAGGCTTCATTGTCGTAACAGAAATAATAGAAATCCAATTTTCTGGCGACCGCGCCCGAGGTCGAAGAGAGGGCCATGTCATAGGTCGAGCCGTCTCCTCCCAGCACCACGACTTTCAGATCTTCTTCCTTCGACAACCGCCCTTTGGCGATCAAGACGTCGAGAGCGTCGCGCACCCCCTGCGCGCCGGCGGGCGCCGACCCCATGGTCGTATACAACCAGGACCCCTTGAAGGGAGTAAACGGATAGGCCGCGAGCATCGTAAAGCAACCCGCGGCGTTCACGTAGACGACGTTGTCGCCCAATACCTTTGCCGCCAACCGCAAGGCCTCCAGTCCTCCGCATCCGGCGCAGAGCGTCGTTCCCGGAAGCACGTGCTCTTCCCGGGGAATCTGTTTGATCTTCTTGAATGTCTCGCGTTGCCAAGTCATAAGAAAATACGCTCCCGGCTGCTAGCCGTTAGCTACCAGCTATGGGCCCTGCCGCCAGCATCTGAAGCTCCGTCATCTCTCGATGCTCGGTTTTGGTATACAGCAGGACCGGTCCCATCCCCTTTCCTCGAACTCCCGCTTCTGCCGTCTGGTCGAAGATCGCCCGAAACTCACCTTCCGAGATATTCTTTCCACCAAGACCACCGATGAACGAACAGAGCGCGCGCGGCCGCACCGGTTCGTGGTAGAGACAGGCTGCAATTTCCTGAAAGAGTATGCCCCCCTGTCCCGGAGATATATTTTGATCCAAGACCGCCACGGCCCTGCGGCCTCGCAGCGCCTGACAAATTGCATCGGCTGGCCACGGACGGATAACACGGAGTCGCAGCAATCCAACTCGCCTGCCTTCTGCTCTCGCTGCATCGACCGCAGCCTTGCCTTTGCTCGCAAGAGCGTTGGTCATGACGAGCACATCCTCCGCACCGTCAAGCCGATACTCCTCAAGAAGATCGTAGCGGCGACCGAATATGCGGGCAAAGTCAGCGGCCGCTTCCTGGTGTACCGCCAGCGCATTGAACGACGCGAGATGCATTTGATGACGGAAGTAGCTGTAGGTGACCCCGCCGAGCACCGCCACACCAAGCGCATGCGGCGACGAGGCTTTGAAGCCCAGATGGGCTGGTTGAAGCGGTGGCAGGAATTGCTTGACCTGTTCCGGGTCCGGCAGAATCACCGGCTCACGGGTAAACGACAGGTAGAAGCCGTCCAGATTGACGATGACCGGCAACATGACCCGCTCATCCTCTGCGATCCGATAGGCCATGAGAATCGAATCCAGCACTTCCTGGCAAGTCTCGGCGTGGATCTGAAGAAAACCGGAGTCCCGCGCGGCCAACACATCATTGTGATCCGATTCGAGTGTAATCGGGGCAGCCAGCGCCCTGGAGACATTGACCAACACCAGCGGCGTGCGCCAGCCGGAGATCGAATAGAGCACTTCCATCGCATGCAACAGCCCCTGGCTGGATGTCGCGGTGAAGACACGGGCCCCCGTCGCCGCGGCCGCCCCAGCCGCGGTCATCATGGAATGCTCGGAGTCCATGGTCACAAACCGGGCAGCCATTGCGCCGCTGTCGCACCACTTCGCCAGCGCCTCCACGATTTCTGTCTGCGGCGTGATCGGAAAAGCCGGCACATAATCCACATCCGCCAGCCGCGCGCCCCAGGCGGCCGCGAGGTTCCCGGTCATCATTTCACCCGCCATGCCACCTCTCCTTCCTTTTCCCGTTCAGCCACCAAAGCATCGGTCGGGCATTCATGGACGCAGATCTGGCATCCCTTGCAATGGTCATAATCGATCACGGGCCTGTCGTCCTTGCTCATCGAAATCACCCCGTCGGGGCAGTACGTGAAACAGAGCCAGCAACCGTTGCATTTGTCCGGCACCAGGACCGGACGAAAGGTTCGCCAGCCGCCGGTTTCACGCAGAACCGAATTCGCTGCGGCACTGATCCTGGCGGTCCCTCTGGTCGGAGGCTCGTATATCGGGGCTTGAAGCTGTACCGGAACGATCGGCTGCGGCACATCTGTTTCGATCGTGACCGGCTGAACTGTTTCATAACACTTGGCCGCGACCGTTTGATTGCGCTCAATGACCGAAGGGGAAAGACCGAGATCGGCCAACTCTTCTGCAATGGCTTTACGGATCGACTCCTGATGGAGTCCCACAAGTCGTCCGGCCACGGCGCCAAGCAACGCACTGAGTGCCCCTCGCTTGCCCACGCGTTGCAGCGCAATCTCCGTCAGATCCAATGTCGTCACTCGCCCGGAGCACGAGGTCTGTGTTGCAACCTGTTGGGGAGAAAGTGAAGAATTAACGAACACAACCGTCCTCTCGTCGACTCCCTGGAATGCCCGCGCTGTAGGATCGCTGATCAAGGAGGCATCGGCCACGATCACAACATCGGGATGAATGATGATTCCCCGCTCACGAATCTGCTCCTTGGCGATGCGCGTAAATGCCGCCACAGGAGCACCTCGCCGCTCAGCCCCATAAATCGGTGAGTCCTGCGCGACGAATCCTTCAAGGAACGCCGCCGTGCCCACGATACGGCTCGCCGTCTTGGCGCCTTGCCCTCCTCGGCCATGAAAGCGAATCGCCAGCATCGTGTCAGCTACTACCCTTCTCCTTTCTCTCCTTCATCGCCTCTATCCCGGCCTTCACGGCCGCTTCGATATCGGCTCGACGCTCATCCACGAAATGTCTTCCACGTTCAATGACGTCATCGAGCGCCGCTCGGGCCTCTTTCGCCTTCTCGATCACCTCATCTTCCGTCTTCCTCGCATACCCCGTTATTTCTCGACGGGTATCCTGACCGGATCTCGGGGCGAGCAGGAGACCGGCAAAGATTCCTCCGATGGCGCCGCCGAGAAACGCGAGAATAACAGTCTCTGGTGAACACTTGAGATCCTGATTTGCCATGATAAATCCTCCCTTAGCTTGAAATGTTCGTTCTGTTGAAAAAGCTACGTCCGTGCCAGGAGATCTCTTGGGTAGACCCGGAATTGTCGTGATGTAACGAGACCTTACCGAAGGATGCGAATGAGAGACCACTTACTCTGTGGCATTTCAGGCCTCACCATGAAATGCCCCTGTCGCAGAATGCGACAGGGGCATGAACCCTCTGAAGCGGAGCTAGCCGAGCGGGTTGAAAGGAGCCAAGCTGCGAATGTAGCTCAGCACATCCCGAATCTCTTGATCGGATAACCGATCCGCCCATCCGTGCATCGGGCTAAAGAGCACTCCCCGTTTGATCCCAAGATACAGATCCATATCGGTCTTGGTCCTATATTTAGGCGCCCGAAAATTTGCCGGTGGCACAATCAATTCTTTGATCTCAGGCCCAAGCCCATCACCGGTGGTGCCGTGACATCCAGCACAGTGTTGTACGTATATCGCCTCGCCTTTTCCCTGCTGGGCCTCCGCCGCCACCAGTGGGCCACACAGCCCGACCATCAAAACACACAGAACTCTCCACATATTTCTTCTCATGAATCCAACCCTCCTTACAGGCTAACACCCAGTAGTCTTGATACGCTCTTACCCTCCGTGATGCAAATTGAGAACCACTATGGTTCCCACGCCGGCTAACAGAAGCAGAAATTGCGCGATACCGGCTTCTGTACCGATCCGTCGGTGCAGACCCGGGATCAAATCCGCCAGGCCAATATAGAGAAAACTCGCTGCTGACAGCGCCAGAATCGGCCCCATCAGCCTACTCGACTCTTCGAGCGCAAGATACCCGAGCAGTGCGCCGGGAATCGTGGAGCTGCCCGAGATCAGATTCCACTTCAATGCCCGGCTACGGGAAAATCCATTATCGAGCAGAACCGCGAAATCTCCCACTTCTTGAGGCAGCTCATGTGCGATCACCGCAATTCCTGTCGCAATGCCGAGTGGGATCGACGAGAGAAATGCCGCAGCAATCACAATGCCGTCCACAAAATTATGCAGTGCATCCCCGACCAGGATCAATTGTCCTGCGGTCTCATGCACTTCACAAGATCCTCCATGGTGGCAATGCCGCCAGATCATGAGCCGCTCCAAGCTGAAGAAGACGATTAACCCTGCCAATACCGAACCAACGCTCACTTGCAGACCACCTTGCTCAATGGCCTGCGGTAACAGCCCGAGCAATGCCGCTCCCAGCAACGTGCCGGTGGCATAACTGACCAGGAACGGGACGGTACGCTCTCGTGTGGCTTTTGGAAACAACAGGAATGTCGCCGCAGCCGCAATGGCTCCGACACTGCCGAGCAACGCAAACCCGAGTATCCAGATCAGAACCATGGGAGCACACAGAACCCCGCAGACAGATGGGCAGACGGTGCCGGCCTATTACGGGCACTCGCGGATGACGGACGCACATTCCGAAATAACCCGATCATGACAGGCTTCGTTGGTGGCCACGAGTCCCTTCCAGTTCCGCACATCACTTGGTACGTAGCGCAGCGGAGCCCCCTCCAGGTCGGTCATCCGCCCACCCCCGGCATGGAGGATCGCCTCGGGCGCGCAGGAATCCCACGCCTTCGTCATGGTGGACGGCTCCACGTAGACCTCTGCCTGGCGAGTGACGAGCAACCCGACTTTGATGCCGACGCTGCCGATCCGAGATTCTTCGCTGATCCCGAGACGCCGACGCACCTCATCCACTCGATGGTCGTGATGGGAGCGTGAGGCGACCAATCGCAACCGGGATGGATCGATCTCACCGGAGACCCGTAGGGGCCTCTTTCCCTCGTTCGTCCCCAACCACGCCCCCTGTCCTACAATCCCCACAAACAGCTCGGCCGTGACCGGCCGGAACACCACCCCCACCCTGGGCCTGCCGTCGACGGCCAGCCCGATCATCACAGCAAACTCGCCGTTCCTCTTGATGAATTCCTGAGTGCCGTCCAGGGGATCTACGTACCACACACGATCAGGAACCGAAGCCAAAGTGGCGATCGGCTCCTCTTCGGACACCACCATGTCGTTGGGGAAGTCACGTCGCAACCCCTCCACGATCACGCGGCTCGCCAGGCGATCAGCTTCCGTCACCGGATCGTCCTTCGCCTTGTAGTCCACGGGAAAATCGGTGGCATAGATCCTCAGGATCACCTCGCCCGCCTCCCGGGCAAGCTGCGAGGCGACCTCGCTCTCCCGACCAAACTCTCTTGGGAATTGCATCAACATTGTGCCACTGGAAACCCGGCACGGGCCGGTGACGTGGCGCCCGGTGCTGCCGAAGAATCAGCGCATCGTACCACGGCGCACGAGAGCGGAAGGATGGGCCTGTTGGAACGGACCCTCAAGGTTATCCCGGTCCCTGCTGATGCTTGTGGAGGAGTGTATCGGCCGAAACCAGGTCAAACACGGCACCCTCCCTCCGCCGGGCTGATTACCGTCCGACTCCTGCCGGCCATGACGCAGACGCTCAATTACATGAGCGGAAGACGGCTCCTGCTTGACCAGGGATTACCGCCAGCCAGACGCATTGTGCCCTGCGAGCCCGACAGAATGACCTGCTCGGCCGATGGAAGCAGCTCAGGCCAGAACAAACGTCGAGGACCGGCCGACTGCCAATACTGGGCGCAACATACCAGACTGTGCCGGCCGCCTCTTCGCGGGTGTCACTGATACGATTGCCTTTCCAAAGTCGGCGTGACCTGGCTCTGCACAGTCTCCGTAATCTTGTAGCGATTATATGGATTCTCCACAATCTGATTGGCGTACAGCCGACCGGTGGGAGCCATCACTTTCAAGTCCAGCTTCGCATTTCCTCCCGGTTCCATCGTGACAATCTGCGCAATCTCCTCCCGAACGTAGGGATGCCAGATTTTCACTTTGTAGGTTCCCGGTGGGATGTCCGTGAGTTGGAACCGCCCTGCTTTGTCGGTCATTACATAGTACGGATGGTGCATGACTAATCCCCAACTCTCCATGTAGACATGAAAGCCGCACTGCATGACAAACATGTCGCGCCCCTTCGTCATGCTGACCTTCTCCGTCACCGGTGTCCCTTCGAAATGCTTGTGGAACTGTGCGCTGAGATTGGCTTGCGCCGGATATCTGGCGCTGATGGGCAATGGCACGTTGAACAACACTCGCGGCCCCAGATGAGAGGTCTCGTAGGCCTGAATGTCATGCATTGCGGGATCCATGTTGACGACCGTGACATCGTGCTGATCGCGAACCAGACTGATGAACGGAAGAAACCGACAATCCAGCGACTCAATGCGCGAGGGCGTAAATTCAGGGAACGGTTTCCCTCGCTCGATGGATTCGATAAAGACGACTACTTCCTGAAATGCTTCGGCCGGGCCTACCTGGAACGGTTGCATCAAGCGCCAACCTCGACCATCCGAGATCCGACCGCAGTACACCGCATCCGGAAGCGTCGTGAGGTTATAGCCTTTGGGATGAGGGACCTTGCCGGCCATCGTGACCGTACCGCTGATGATTCCCCCGTCAGCGACGGTCATTTCCTCATAAGCAGCAACCGGATCGGCGCTCGCCAGCATTCCCAGCAGCAAAGCCCATAGACCGAATTGCATCATCCGAATATGCCCGAACATTGTAGGTACTCCTTCAGGCTGATGGTAAATGGAGTAATACATGACTCTGGGTGATGCTAACACACGTTCCGTGCTGCAACCAGGGGCGCAGCCGACGGAGAAAGTCGGGCTAGCCGGTTCGTGCGAACCGAGCTTGGCGCGGATTTTGTCTCATCCCTTAAATGCATCCGTTTCCGCGTCAGGCACAGCAGCTATCCGCGATTCCCTGGAAGGCACGTCCGCAAACGCCGCCGTCAGTGTGGTAGCCTGGCTGACTACGACCGTCACCCCGGCGTCGCTCAGCACGTGGCCAGGCCCCTTCTCTCGAATATCATCCGGTGTGACCAGAATATCGACGTGCTGCTCCAATAACCAATGGGCCACTTCCAGCCCCCGCCCTCGTGGGTGAGCCGCGAACGGATTCGCGATGATCATCTCCCTGACGATGTCGTTCGTCACTCGGTGCTTGTCCGTCAATGCAAAATACGGAGCAAGCCCGAAATGCCGGCTGACCGTCCCGGTCTGATCAGTCAGCGGCACCGCGATCCGCACAACCTCCCTTGAAACCGGCTCCATATGAATGAGAACACGTTCGACGAACGGGATTTCGCCGCAGATTTCAGCCTCAATGGCATGACTGACCTGATGCGCTTTGTCCAAACTCTGTGCGCGCACACCGATCTCCGCTTCAAGAAAGCGGTACCGTCCGGCGTTCCGACCCACCAGCGACCTGACCTCGACCACAGCCGGCTGTCGCTCGACAATGCGACGGACCCGCTGCAGCGTCTCAGCGTCGATGGAGGCATCCAGTAGGACCCTCATGCCGGAGATCAAGGTCTCCCAGCCGGCATGGACGATCCAGAGCGCGATCAGCAGCGCCGCCGGCCAATCAAGAGGCCACCCGATCCATTGTCCCAGCAGAGAGGCGAACACGACGCCCGATGACAACACATGGGCCTGGAATTCCTTGGCGTCGGCAGTGAGGCTCGGCGAATTGACGGCTCGTGCAATGCGCAGCTCGTAGCGGCTGAAGAGCCATGGCACCAGAGCCGCTACCCCGACTCCCACCAGAATAAGCGGATGTAGAACGACTTCGCGGCCGGTCCCGAAGAGCGCCTCCCTCACAATCTCGTACGCGGTGAGAAAAATGAACAGCCCGACGATGATCGCCGCAACATTTTCGACCTTATACAAGCCATAGGGAAAGGAGTGGGATTTTCGCTGTGAGAGGGTGAGCCCGATCCACACAGTGGCTGAGGCAGCGAGGTCCGCCAGGTTGTGTGCTGTTTCGGCCATCAAGGCAAGGCTGCCCGAATAGGCCGCCATCGCGAGATTCAAACCGAGCAGGAAGAGGTTGACCAGAAGTGAGTACAGCGCAACCCGCTCAGGACAGAGTGTTCCCTTGTCGAGATCGGCGGTCGACGGGATACCCAACCCCGAACACATCATCCTCGTCTAACTCGACACCGCATCATAGATCATGAGGATCGAGACACCTTCCTTCGTGAAGATTGTCGAGACATCGGCGTGCTTCGGCAAAAAGCGGTATGTGCCTTTTCCCAGAGGCTTCCCCTCTGTTTCACATGCTCCCTCCAGCACATAATGTTGGACGGTTCCCACATGGCTGTGGGGGACAATCTGGCCGCCTGCCGGCAAGCGCACGATGATGGTCCTGGCCTTACTCTTCCCCTCGTCACGCAACACCGTCATTTCTCCCTTGCCTGGAAACTCCCGCAGTTCCTCCCAGACCATTTCTCCTGAATGGCGAAGCACTTCCTTCATGTGCGCCTCCTGTTGGATGACGATGCCGTATCAAGCGGTCGATACGCCGTCTCTTTACCATCGTTTCTGTCTCTTCCCATCCTGTTCTCTCTGTTGCTATTTCACTTCTCTGATCATCTCAATTGCCCCACACGGACATTCTTCTGCGCACAAACCGCAGCCTTTGCAGTAGTCGTAGTTGATCGCGAATCGATTCCCTGGTCCCAGCTTGATCACAGCATTGTCAGGACAGACGGCATAGCAGTTGTCGCACTCGAAGCAATTGCCGCAGGACAGGCACCGACGCGCTTCCAGCAGGGCGGTATCGGGATCCAGCCCCTCGACCATCTCTTCGAAAGTTGCGCGCCGTCTGGCAAGCGCGAGCACCGGTTGTTTGGACTGTTCCGCGTCGGTGTAGTACCAGGGGTTCAGCAGATCGAACGTCGCAAGCGGATGCGACGGAGACTTGACGTATCGGATCCCGCGCAGATAGGCGTCGATGTGGCGCGCAGCCAGTTTCCCGTGACCGGTCGCCATGCTCACCGACTGCTCGCCAGGAACCATGTCGCCGCCGGCAAACAGACCTGGATGGCCGGTCATCATCTGCTCGTCAACCTCGACGGTGCCGTCGTCTCGCAGACAAGCTCCCGTCATGTTCCGCAAAAATCCGGTATCCGCCTTCTGCCCCAGCGCCAGCACCAGGGTATCGGCCTCGATCGTTTCGAACCGGCCGGCAGGTTTCAGTTTCCCCTGCTCGTCCAGCTCCATCACTTCAAGAGTCAACTTCGTGTCGACGCCCTTCGCGATGCTGCGCAGCCAGTGGAACTCCACACCCTCGTCGCGCGCTTCGGCGATCTCCTCCTTGAACGCAGGGGCATGGGCTTCGTCACGGCGATAAATGATCACCGGTTCCACTCCTAATCGCTCGGCAGTGCGGGCCACATCGATCGCCGTGTTGCCACCGCCATAGACCGCCACGCGCCGCCCGACCTTGATCGGCGAAGCGCTCTCCATGCTGCGCAGAAACGTTGCGGCATCCAGCAAGCGCTTGGCATCGAAACCCGGAATGTCGATGCGCCTGGCGAGATGGGCACCAACTGCGAGGAACGTCGCGTGGAACCCACCTTCCTTGATCGCGGCATCGAGATCCTCGACTTTTGTGTTGAGTCGGATCGTGGCGCCCATGTCTTCGATCCGCCCAACTTCCGCTTCGACGACTTCGCGAGGGAGCCGGTAAGCGGGAATGCCATAGCGCATCATCCCACCGACCTTGTGCGACGCTTCGTAGATCGTGACCGCATGCCCCATCCTGGTCAGATGATAGGCAGCCGACATCCCGCTGGGTCCTGCACCCACGATCAAGACCTTCTTCCCCGTTGACAGCGCACAGGGCACCCGCCATCCTTCCTTGATCGCCAGATCACCTAGGAACCGCTCTACGGCACGGATGCTCACGGGTTCATCCAACTGGCCACGATTGCACGCACCCTCACAGGGGTGATAACAGACCCGCCCGTGAATCGCCGGCATCGGATTATCTTCCATGAGCCGTCGCCACGCGGCTTCATAGTCCTTTTCTTCCGCAAGATAGAGCCAGGCCTGGATGTTCTCCCCGGCAGGGCAGGCCTGGTTACAGGGCGGAAGCCGGTTGACATAGACCGGCTTCATCGTGCGCCAGTTTCCCGTATGGTTGGCCAGGCTGCTGTTCGGATCGAGCGTGATAGCGAAGGGTTTGTGATCCATCTGGTTACCCGAGCAATCCATAGAGCGTGATGTTTGCGTCTGCGATCGTTTGTATTGCGGCGATTGCGTCTTCATTCCTGCGTGGATCGAACAGATGTTTGAAGCGGGTTTGTAGTTCGAGGTACCGCTCCACCGGAACCTTCCGCCGGATCCGCGTCCGATCGACTACTGCACCCGATCGCGCCTCGAACAAGGGGAACAGGCCGGATTCCACCGCTATTCGGGCAACTTTGATGGTGTGCGCGGGATCAGACCCCCATCCGAGTGGACAAGGCACGTGGATATGGATATATCGCGAGCCCTGCATACCCATTGCGGTGGTGACCTTTGCTTCCAGGTCGTGGAGATCCGCCACGGACGCGGTGGCCACATAGGGGATGCCGTGCGCCATGGCGATGAGCGGGACATTTTTCCCGGTTCCTAAGAGATTGCCCGGGGCTTCACCGACCGCCTGCGTCGTGTTCGTCCGAGCGAAGGGAGGCGTCGACCCCGATCGTTGGATGCCGGTGTTCATGTAGGCTTCGTTGTCGTAACACAGGTAGAGCACGTTATCGTTCCGTTCGAATAGGCCGGAGAGGCAGCCGAAGCCGATGTCGACCGTCGCGCCGTCACCTCCCTGAGCGACGACGTTGATGTCATCACGGCCCTTTGCGCGCAAGGCAGCCGCTACACCGCTCGCCACCGCAGGGGCATTGCCGAACAATGAGTGTATCCACGGTATCTGCCAGGCACTTTCTGGGTAAGGACTGGAAAAGACTTCGAGACAGCCTGTCGCGTTGACCGCGATCAAGCGGTTATGTGTAGCCCGCATGGCGGCATCAATCGCATAGCGCGCCCCCAACGCCTCTCCACATCCTTGGCAGGCACGATGGCCGGAGTTCAAGGAATTGGTGCGATTCAGTTGTGATTGAACGGTGCGGGCCTCTTCGTCGAGCAAACGATTCCCCGCCGTGTAGGTTCCGGTCTGATAAAACTTGATGCGCTGGGTCGTCATCGAGGGCTCCGTTACACGACCTTCACTCCGCTGGCATGCACCACACGAATCAGCTGCTCGGCGAGCGGCCCCGCTCGTCGCTGTTCCTGCCTTCGGACAAGTTCTTCGGTCACCACCTTCATATTCAGGTCCAGGAAGTGGGGTTCGCTCAGCCGCTCTGCCCTGGCATCACACACCATCTGTTTCAGTGACACAGCGGAGATGGACCGTCCTCCCAACCCCGCAATGACTGTGTGGACCGGTATGGACAAACCGTTCAAAGCCATCCGCACATCAGCGGAGACGATGCCTCCGATCCCCACCGCCAAATCTTTTTCGACGACGATCACGCGCGAGCAACCTTCCAGCGCCGTGCGTATCTGTCGTGACGGGAAGGGCCTGTAGCACCCGATTTTCACGCAGCCGACCGCGACTCCTTCATCGCGCAACTCGTCGATGGCATCTTTGATCGTCCCAATCACGGATCCGAGTGCGATCACGGCGGTATCGGCATCATCCATTCGATAGGTCGCGCAGAGACCTCCAGACGTTCGATGGAACTGCCGTTCGAATGACCCGGCGATGTCCGGCAGGAGCGTCAACGCACGAAGATGCTGCAGATGCGCCAGGTACTTCACCTCGGTAAATGCCTCGGGCCCCACCATCGCGCCGATGGAAATTGGCTCGCTCGGATCCAGAACCTGGACCGGCGAGAAGGCAGGCAGAAACGCGTCGACCGCAGCCTGGTCAGGGAGATCGATCGGCTCAAAGGCATGAGTCAGAATGTAGCCATCCATGCAGACCATCACCGGGCAACTCAGTTCCTCCGCCAAGCGGAAGGCCTGGATGTGAAGATCGGCCGCCTCTTGATTGGTTTCTGCATAGAGCTGAATCCATCCTGCATCACGCAAGGCCATGCTGTCGGAATGGTCGTTCCAAATATTGATCGGCGCACCGACGGCGCGATTCGCGATTGTCATCACGATTGGTAATCCAAGACCGGCTGCGTTGTACACGGCCTCGGCCATGAATAGGAGCCCTTGACTGGTCGTGGCCGTGTAGGTCCGCGCACCGGCCGCCGAGGCACCGATCAAGACACTGAGTGCTCCGAATTCGGATTCCACATTCAGGTACTGACAACGACCGGCTTTGCCCTGTTTGACCATGCGCGACAAACGCTCCACGATATGCGTCTGCGGCGAGATGGGATAGGCCGCAATGACCTCTGGTCGGCACCTCACGACCGCCTCCGCGACGGCCTGCGATCCCTCAATTTGCGCGCGCATGGTGCAGATCGCTCCTCTCTTGATCCAGAGATGCGATGGTGTAATCGTACCCGTCTTTGACAGCAGCAGCATTGGCTTCGCCCAGAGATCCGAGAAACTTCTGGCGTATGGCAGATTGGACCGATGCCAGCTCGATCACCCTCGTGATCGCGGCGAACGCGCCCAGCAACGGGGTGTTCGCCGTGGGGCGCTTCATGTGCTTGACACTGATGTCCGACGCCGGCACGACACACACATGGCCGACAGGCAATGCCGCAAGAAATTCTCGAATGCCCATCGCCTCCGCTGTACGTGCCGAATTGATGAGGACATAGCCGCCGGCAGTCAATCCGCCGAAGACATCAACATGATGGAGTAACGTGGGGTCTAGCACGATCACCACGTTGGGAGACGTCACTGCCTCGCGGGTGCGGATGGATTGTTCGTCGATGCGGCAGAACGCCGTGACCGGCGCCCCCATGCGCTCCGAGCCAAAACTGGGGAAGGCTTGAGCCTGCTTACCATCAGCAAAGGCAGCCATCGACAGCAGCTCTGCCGCCGTCACCACTCCTTGTCCGCCTCGACCGTGGATGCGAACCGCATACATTGAATATCAATCTCCGAGACCGTTCACCTGAAAAGATGGTCGACTAACGCGAATCAAGAGCCACCACCGACATAACACCGCCGCGCCTTTCATTCCTTCCTCTACTCCATCGGCTGCTTGATGCTGACGGCACCGCGCAATTCTCCGGCCTTGTAGCCCGTCGCCGTATCAAAGGGATACTGTTTGTTCAAGACATTTCGAATTTCTCCTGGAATCTGCTCACTCGGTCCATGGCAAAGCAGACATTGCGGCTGCACGGCGATCGCCTTCATGAAACGGTAGTACTGACCACCAGGCTCCATCACGACCTCGCTCCGGATCATGCTCGAGAAGGTCTCCCCTTTCCCTGCCCGCTCAACGAACTCGGATAAGACTCGCTGCTCCCATGCATCCGGCATCCCAAGCAGTGGATTGCGCACCCGTGTCCCTACGCGGGTCACGCGCCATCCATGCTCCCGAGACAGCCGACCGGCGATCTCCGGAGC
>WBZN01001410.1_pt1 | contig 14711 bp, 11 predicted proteins | sample 5204281 | NCBI WGS metagenome assembly WBZN01 (sample SAMN12344347, study PRJNA552823) | activated sludge metagenome | biome: Activated sludge suspended growth; feature: Nitrification reactor; material: Wastewater; isolation source: activated sludge from nitrification reactor of wastewater...
GGTCCCTCTCACACCCTCTTCTGGGGGTTCCAAAGTTATGTGATGATCGCTCTCGCCGGCTCGAGTTTTTTTCCGCTGTTGTTCCGCTATCAGGAACATACCGTCATCATTCTCATGGTCCTCTGCCTGGGCGTGTGCGCGGTGGAGAAAAAGAGTCCCTGGATCAGGAATCCGCTGGACCTTCCGCTCTGGCTTTTCATGCTCTGGGTGCTCTGTACCGTTCCGTTCGCAACCGATCCGGCCTACAGTTTTGCTGAATGGAAAAAGTTCGTAGCGCAAGCCGGTGTATTCTATTGGTCGTTGCTGGTGTTGGATCGTTGTCGACGGGAGAGTCTGCCGCAATATATCCTGTGGTCGCTGGTGCTGGGTGCATCGATCCTCGCCTTCTATGCGCTTGTTGAGTTTATCGATAGGGGTGGAACGTGGAGGGATCGCTTCATTCGGGCCCATGCCTTCGGATCCGACTACAACTGGCTGAGTACCTACATGGTGATGACGATTCCAGTGGCCGGCAGTCTCGCGGTCATGTCTCGTATGGCCTGGGGTCGTGGACTCCAGCTGGTGGCCCTCGTCCTGACGGTGGCGGCGCAGCTGTTTTCCTATACCCGCGGCGGCTGGCTCGGCCATGCGGCTCAGGGTGTGACGTTCGCGTTGATCGTCGGCGGACGACGTCTTGCCTTGGCCGTTCTGGGCCTGTTGGCCATGGCAGGAGCGGGGCTGCTGGTTGCATCTCAAGTCGGCTTTCAGACCGATACGGTGGCGGCCAAGACCGTCGATACCAGACTGGCTGTATGGTCCATCGGGTTGCGGGAGGTGGCGACGCACCCGGTAGTCGGGATCGGGTATGGAAATGATTCGTTCATCAAGAAGTTTCCCGAGTACTCGAGGGAGGCCCAGGCCCAACTTCCTGATCGTGAGCGGGTGATTCCTGCCATGCACAGTACCTTTCTCATGGTCATGCTTGGAAGCGGCCTTCCAGCGATTTTCTGTCTCGTCTGGATCTTCATCGCCCTGGTGCGGCGGCTCATTTCGCTTCCCTTGGTGCCTGGATTGGAGGACAGCTTCACCGTCATGGCCGTCGGTATCGGACTGGCGGTGATCGGGTTCGTGGTTCGAAACTGCTTCGACTATATGTTCATGGGCAGCCTGGCCCATGTATTCTGGCTGCTGGCGGCCGTCGGGATCACTGTGACCGATTCCGGTTGGCGGCGGCTCGTGGCAGAGAGAGTCGATGGTCAGGAACTGCTGCCGGAGTGACAAACGCCTGTATAGGTCGTGGCCTGTCGGGTCGGCCAAGGGTTGTTCCTAAACACAGCGACTTGACAGAACAACAGAGATTCATCAAAAGTAGGTTCCCGGTCGCCAAAGGCGAGGGGGTACTGTGGTGTTCTGACGCCCGAGGTCGGATCGATCGATCGGAATGCATCCGTCGTGAAGGTCTTGATTACCGGTATTACAGGACAGGATGGATCGTATCTTGCCGAATTGCTCCTGGCGAAGGGGTATGACGTCTATGGGATCATCCGCCGATCAGCCATCCGTGGAAGTCGAACGCGGATGCTCTGGAGTTCGCCTGATGGTAGCAGCCGATCTTAACGCAAAGTGGCTGATGTTTGAAGGGATGAGTCCCAGGGGATCCTGAACCATGGAGAAACATGCACCGATTTATGTGGCGGGCCATCGGGGAATGGTGGGCTCGGCGCTGGTTCGCGCGTTGACGGCGCAGGGATATGGAAAGTTGATTGCCAGAACCAGCGCTGAAGTGGATTTGCGAAACAGCGAGAGTGTCGCAAGATTGTTTGCAGAGACCAGACCGGAATACGTGTTTGTCGCAGCCGCGAAAGTCGGAGGGATCTTGGCTAACAGCTCTTATCCTGCGGAGTTCATTTACGATAATCTGGCGATACAAACAAACCTGATCCATCAGGCGTTTGTGCATGGTGTGAAAAAGTTGCTCTTGCTCGGATCATCGTGTGTGTATCCTCGGGAATGTCCGCAGCCGATGAAGGAAGAATATCTATTGACCGGTCCGTTCGAACCGACCAATGAATGGTACGCTGTCGCGAAGATTGCTGGCATCAAGATGTGTCAGGCCTATCGCCGGCAGTACGGCTGCGATTTTATCGCGGTAATGCCGGCGAGTCTTTATGGCCCGAACGATAATTTTGATTTGGGAACAGCCCATGTGCTGGCGGCGTTGCTCCGACGGTTCCATGAAGCGCGCGAGCAGGGTAGCCCCCCTCCCACACTATGGGGTTCCGGGACCCCTCGACGAGAATTTCTGCATGTGGACGATTGTGCGGAGGCCTGTCTCTTTCTGATGGACCATTATTCCGATGAGAACATAATAAATGTCGGGGCGGGAGAGGACATGACGATTGCCGATCTGGCGTCTATAACGGCAGATTTGGTGGGTTATCGGGGGGAGATCCGATGGAACCAAGCCAAACCAGACGGTAGTCCGAGAAAATGGTTGGATTCGAGCCGGATAGTCGCACTCGGGTGGAAACCGTCAATTTCCTTGCGGCGTGGATTGCAGCAGACGTATGCGTGGTATCGGCAACGGGTTCTCAGTTCCACGGAGGGAATGCGTTGAACCGGGTCGTGGTCACTCCCAATCGGTACCTGCTCGCACGGATTCGTTCTGGAGCAAGCCCGTGCTTGACCGTTCACGTCCCGTGCATCGTGCCTACTCAGAGGAGAGTGAACTAGAGTACCTTGTAATACGTAGATGGAATAAGCCAATGCCATTGATAGCATCTGCGCCGGTTTGTGATGCGAAACTTCTCTGCTTAAATGTTTGCGTGGCTGCTGACTGGTTTATTGTGGATCATAGTTGCAATAGACCTGATCAGGACAGCGCAGGTCGTACAAGCGAACATTCTGGTTGACGCCAAATGAATGATCTGCTAGGTAATTCAAGGTTTCAAGCTGTCGAGCGACAGAAGGGTGATTCATGTCAAAAATTGCACTGATTACAGGTATCACGGGACAGGATGGCTCGTACTTGGCGGAGCTCCTGCTGGAAAAGGGATACGAGGTCCACGGTATTGTTCGGAGAGTGGCGATTGAAGATCCGGAGCATCGCCTGTGGCGGATCTTGCATGTCAAAGACCGCGTCCACTTGCACGCAGCTTCTTTGGAAAGTTTGCCGAGTGTTTACCGTGTCTTTCAGGCGGTCAAGCCCGATGAGTGTTACCATCTCGCGGCCCAAAGCTTTGTGGCATATTCGTTTGAGGATGAGTTTTCAACGCTGAACGCCAACATTAACGGGACGCACCATGTTTTGGTCGCCTTGAAGGACTGGGCTCCAGACTGCCGATTCTATTTTGCCGCCTCCAGCGAAATGTTTGGAAAGGTCGCGCATGTGCCCCAAACGGAGCGAACTCCGTTTCATCCTCGGTCGGCATACGGAATTTCGAAAGTCGCAGGGTTCGATCTTGCCAGGAATTATCGGGAAGCTTACGGGATTCGAGCTTCAAGTGGGATCCTTTACAATCATGAGTCTCCGCGACGAGGCTTTGAATTCGTCACGCGAAAAATTACTTCTCATGTCGCACGGATAAAACTGGGGCTGGCCAAGGAACTTCGGCTTGGAAACTTGGACGCAAAACGCGACTGGGGACATGCTCGGGAGTATGTAAGGGCCATGTGGATGATGCTTCAACAAGACGAACCTGACGATTATGTGATTGCTACCGGTGAGCAACACTCTGTCCGAGATTTTGCAGATGCGGCGTTCTCTCATGTGGGGCTTGACTACAGGACTCATGTGGTGCTTGATCCTCAGTTTCATCGGCCGGCTGAAGTAGAGACATTACTCGGCGACGCAGCGAAGGCAAAGCAAAAGTTAGGCTGGTCGTGCAAAGTGAAGTTCACAGAATTGGTGCAGGAGATGGTAGATGCCGATCTCGAGATGCTCAGCCGGCCATCCCCCTCGTCCGGTGCGATGAGGTAGGATCGATTCTCCAAGGATCCGCCGTGCCCCTCAACTCAAAGCTCAATATTGGATGGTCGATTCTGCCTCCCTTGTAAGATTCGTTATGCTCCTCTTATCTCCTAGATTCCCAGGGCGGACGATTCGCCAATCCATTCTGTCTGGCTCCTTTCCATTAGCCTCGACGTCGTGCGCTTCCGAATGAAACGATCTGTCAGAAATTGATGAGCCGTGTTGGAGCGAATATCCTCGCCAACCTTGCTGGAGGAGGCTGGTCGTTTCTCGTTTCGATTGCCGTAATCCCGCTATACGTCAAATTTCTTGGAATCGAGGCCTATGGACTACTCGGTTTCTATATGATGCTGCAGGGCGTGCTCCAAGTACTGGATCTTGGTCTGAGCCCCACCATGAACCGCGAACTGGCTCGCTATTCCACTATGCCGGAGAAGGCCGGCGAAGCTCGTGATCTCGTTCGGACCCTTGAGGTAGGCTATTGGCTGCTTGGAGTTCTTATTGGTGGTACGGTCATGGGAACGGCCCACTTCTTTGCGTACCATTGGCTTAATCTCAGCACGTTACCTCCTGGCGAGGTTCAAGATGCTCTGACACGGATGGCAGTACTAGTCGCCTTACAATGGCCTCAAAGTTTTTATGGCAGTGGCCTGATGGGGCTTCAAAAACAGGTCCTCATGAATAGTATTGGTATTCCAATGTCGGCTTTAAGCAATGGAGGAGCGATACTCATCCTCTGGCTGATTTCTCCTAAGATTACCGCCCTCCTCAATTGGCAGATACTGATCGCCGTCGGCAATGTCTCGTTAGTCACTTTTCTGCTCTGGAGAAATCTTCCGTTGTCAGGTCGCCCGCCCCGCCTCAGCATAAACCTGCTTAGGAAAGTGTGGCGATTTGCCATGGGGATGAGCGGACTGACGCTGTCTGGAATGATTTTGACTCAATTGGACAAAATTATTTTGAGTCGGATGCTGAGTCTTGAAATGTTCGGTTATTATTCATTGGCGGGATCAATCGGACGTGGGCTGTACGTCGTCATCACTCCTATATTCAATGCAGTGTTCCCACGTCTGTCTGGACTCGTTGCAGCAGGTGATACTACGGAGCTCAAGACTCAATATCACCTTGGATCACAACTGATGGTTGTTCTGGTTGTGCCTCTGGCCTCTACGGTTGCTCTCTTTTCGCATGAGGTTCTGTGGCTATGGACCGGGAGCGTCGAGATGGCGAGCAAAGTGGCACCGATTGCGATTTTATTGGTCGTCGGGACGGCGCTCAATGCACTAATGAATATTCCCTTTGCCCTCCAACTGGCCTATGGCTGGACAACGGTCGGTCTTTACATCAATGCGGTTTTCATTTTTACCCTGGTTCCAGCGATCATATATATGACCACTCATTATGGAGCAGTCGGCGGGGCATCTGTATGGGTAGTGCTAAACGGCATATACGTATTGATCGGAATCCCCCTCACGCATACACGTTTGCTGCCTGGCGAAGCATGGCGCTGTTTCACGATGGATATAGGATTGCCTTGCATCGTAGTGATCTCCACGGCACTGATAATGCGCTGGATCATCGTTAACCCAGGTTCTCGAATGCTTACCGCTCTAAGTTTGTGTGCCGTATTAGTGAGCACTCTGATCGCTGCGATCGTGGCGCTGCCAGATATCCGAGGTCGGCTGAGCATTCGATTATCGCAATGGATACTTGTGATTCACAAGCTACGGAATGCTTGAGCATCAACCTGACTATGAGTACAACGGATTCTATGATGGTCGTGCAAGGTGGATTTCTGATAGGGGGGTAGTTTCAGGCGCGATTTGCTCTCATGCTTGGACTGCGAAGGTCAACTGATCCACTGCCGGATTTCTGAAGACGTGGGCCGAATCATTTCAGAGATGTTTTGAGCCAGAGAACATCCTAAGAATTTTGATCCAAGAGGTGAGTGGGTGAGTGTCGAAGTACTCAAGTCGTTCAGCGAAATTGAGCGTGCGAGAACCGAGATGATTCGTCGAGGTCTCTCGCATCTCGAGAGGAAGGTCTGGTGGAAGACGTTCGCTCAGAAATTGGGTTTGCGACAGAACATATCAATCGGCGACTATGTGAAAAGCTGGGATGTTCTCAAAACGGTCTGCTTTATTGAGCGGCAGATCCCGATCACTTCCACGGTTCTTGATATCGGGGCATATGCTTCAGAGATCTTGTGTGTGTTGCATCGTCTTGGATATAGCAACCTCACGGGTGTAGATCTGAATCCTCGCCTCCTTCAGATGCCCTATCCCAAGGATATTCGGTATGAGCTCTCAAATTTCATGCGGACACCATTTGCGGATGAATCATTTTCAGTAATTACAGCCGTCTCGGTGATCGAACATGGTTTTGATGGGCAGGCGTTACTTGATGAGATAGTTCGGTTGCTGCGACCGGGCGGGTACTTCATCGCTTCTTTTGATTATTGGCCGGAGAAGATTAAGACTGATGGCGTACTCTTTTTTGAAATGGAATGGATTATCTTTTCACAAGCAGAGGTATCGGCGTTTATTGAACATGCAGCGTGTCGCGGCTTAACCCCGGTCGGGCCTATAAACCTTGAAGGGCAAGAAAGGGCGATTCACTGCGGAGGGAAGGATTATACATTCGCATGGATGGTTCTTAGGAAAAGCGCTAGTTGAGCCGCCTGTGACATGTCGGGCTCTGCAAACTGTCTCCATTCCTTCATGAGAGTTCTACTGATCACAGGGTCCTTTCCTCCCATGAAATGCGGAGTAGGGGATTATACGGCAGCATTGGCTGACTCGCTGGGGAGGCTCAATAACATCAACGTAGCTGTCTTGACAGGCACCGCGGCAAATCCAAGCGACTGTCCTCCGAATGTGGAATTGTTCCCAATCATTGACAGTTGGAAATGCTCTGAGTTTCCGACCATACTTAATCTCATTCGGCGATGGAATGCTGATATTGTTCATCTGCAATACCCCACCCAGGGCTTCGGTGTTGGGAGATTGCCATGGCTTCTTCCGCTCTTGCTGAGATTGTGTGGAATTATTACCGTGCAGACATGGCATGAGCATATTCCACTTCTGTCACATAGCCGCCACCTCCTGCTCACAATTCCGTTACAAGGCCTGATCGTGGTGAGGCCGGACTACCTCTCGAAGATGCCCTCTTCCTATAGATGGCTAATTGGGGATAAACCCATTAGATTTATCCCTAACGCTTCGGGTATCCCTCGCGTGAGCTTGAGCGAAGGAAAGCGGATGACAACGAGGCGTCGTTTCTGCTCCGATGGACGTCGCTTAATCGTCTATTTTGGATTCATCTATCCGCATAAAGGCGTCGAACAACTATTTGAGATAGCCAATCCCACCGAAGATCACCTTGTGATCATCGGAAATCTAAGCTCCAGCGATCCATATCACAGTGAAATTTTGCAACGTAGCAGAGGGGAGCCTTGGGCGGGTCATGCCACTGTGACTGGATATCTCTCCCGCGAAGAGGTGGGGACAATTTTGGCTGCAGCAGATGCAGTTGTTCTTCCCTTTCGAACAGGAGGAGGCACATGGAATACTTCGCTTCATGGAGCGGCTATTCAAGGAACGTTTGTGCTTTCAACTTCTTGCACTCTGCGAGGTTATCAGGAGGAGCAGAATCTCTACTTCGCTCGCCCCGATGATATCGAGGGTATGAGGACAGCATTACAACGTTATGCCGGACGTAGAATGCACCACAGTGCCACGGCAAACCACACGGAATGGGACACCATTTCTCTTGCTCACCTCGATTTCTATAAGACCTGTATTGTCGACAAATAGAGGAAGCCATGAGCGTTGTTCGGCTATCGATTTGTATGCCAACCTACAATTTCGGAAAGTTTATTGGAGCAAGTCTCGAAAGCATCGTCAAACAAATGGAGGACGGTGTTGAGATCATTATCCTTGATGGTGGGTCAACGGACAACACTGCCGAAGTCGTTCGGCAATTTCGAAGTCTGCATTCCAATATTGTGTATGTGCGGCAGGAATACAGAGGTGGAATTGATCGAGATATGGCTAAAGCGGTCGAGCTAGCGAGCGGTCCATACTGTTGGCTTTTTAGCAGTGATGACGTTATGAGGGATGGCGCTCTGAAAAAGGTGCTCACGGAAATAGAGACAGGATTGGACCTATATCTATGCGGTCTCAACCTGTGTACTCTCAACATGACGTTGCTTCGGCAGCATCGAATTTTAGATATCGGTTACGATGCGAACTTTGATCTTCATAAGAGTAAAGATCGGCACCGATATTGTGAACTTGCAGAAACCACGACAGCGTTCTTCAGTTTCATGGGATCCTTGATTTTTAAAAAAGTCAGATGGTGTGAGATTCCATTCGATGAGGCCTTTGATGGAAGTCTTTGGGCTCACGTAGCCAGATTCTTTCGCATGATTCCTGCCGGCCTAAGCATGAGGTATCTGGCGGAACCATACCTTGATAAACGTGGAGACAATGACTCATTCATGGATAAAGGGCTAATTCATCGATGTAAGATGGCAATCGATGGTTACGATCGTCTTGCATCGACATTTTTCCACAAGGATAGTACGGAAGCGATCCACATCCGACGGGTGGTTCGAAATGAACTTCCACCTTTGACAGGATTCTTGCGGTGGAGATACGCTACGTGGTCAAGCGGAAACCCCGAAGAATTAAAGCTTCTCGATGGACTGTGCGAACAGGTTTTCGTGGACGCCACCGTTTTAAACGGCATTCGACGTTTCATATATAACAACTTGCCCATGTCTTGGCTAAAACTTTTCAGGACGGTATACAAATCGGTCAAGCTCTCATTGTCTCGCTCGGTCTAAGGGTAATGAGTGATATCCGGCTCTCAATATGTATACCTACCTTTAACTTTGGCTCGTTTATCGGGGAAACATTAGCGAGTCTTGCTGACCAAATGACCTCTGAAGTCGAGGTCATTATCGTGGACGGTGCATCCACTGATAATACTCCTGATGTTGTTCGACGAGCCTCCTCCGGTTTGCCAAGGCTTCGGTATCATCGTCGAGAAAGGAATATGGGGTTAGATAGGGACTTAGCCGAGACGGTCAATTTGGCGCAGGGTGAGTACTGTTGGCTATTTTCAAGTGACGATATTCCTCAGCCTGGATCGATTCGGAGGATATTGAAAGAGCTGGAATCTAACTGCGATGTGTATATTTCAAATCGAATCGAATGTGACCGATACCTCGCTCCAATTCGTTTACAGCCATGGTTGACAGGGCAGTGCCAAGACCATACCTTTGATTGCGCAAGTCGATCCCAATTGATCGAGTACTTGCAAAAATCACGTTCCCTTGGTGCCTTGTTTAGTTATATCAGTTCAATTGTGGTTTCTCGTCGTCGATGGAATGAGGTTGGGATTGATGAAGCGGCAGTAGGTACCAACTACGCTCACGTGGTTAGATTGCTCTCTATAGTTAGGGACGGTGGACGAATTCGATACGTGAGGGACCCACTCGTCAAGTGTCGTGGGGGGAATGACAGCTTTGCGACAGAAGGAATCGTCTCCAGACTCCTGTTAGATTTTCGAGGATATGAGCATGTCATGCAGCAAGTATTTCCGAATGATATGGAGATACAAGGCCTTATCAAAACAGTTTTTCGACGTGAACACCCGCGGCTCATGCTGGCAAGGATAAGGGCGAAGATAAGGGCCTGGGGGGCAGAGGTGGCTCAGTGGAGGGAATTGCGAGAATACCTGTTGCGGTATGGGTATGGAACCACGTGTGTATGGGCGATAGACACGTGCCGACCGTTCGTTAAAACCCTGCGTCAAGTGAAACACGCTGCTATCGGTCTGATGCGCGCTGTTATGAAAAAAACAAGGTTTGGATAGGCAAAATCGGGTGTGTTGGGGAGGCAAGACCCGAAAGCGATATCGTGTCGCACACTCGATAAGAAACGAAGGAGACGACAATGCATCTGATTCATCGAACAACATGCCGGGTTTGTGGGTCATCTGCCTTGACAAAAGTCATCGACTTAGGTGATCAGCATCTTCAGGGGTCCTTCGTGAAGCCAGGGAAAGAATCACCACCAATGAGAAAGATTCCCACGGCGCTTGTAAGGTGCGATCCGGCAAGAGATGAACAAGCTTGCGGGTTGCTGCAGACTCAACATACTGTTCCTCCGCGGATTCTCTATGCGGCGTACTGGTATCGGTCTGGAACCAATCAAACGATGCGCGACCATTTAAAGAATCTTGCTCTCGAAGCCGTCGAGTTGGTGGGAAAACGGAAGGCCCGTGTCCTTGATATTGGCTGCAATGATGGTACGTTGCTCAAGTCTTATCCCAAATCGTACTCGAGGTTTGGGGTTGACCCTTCCGATGTTGCACAGGATGTGAAAGGGGACATTACGGTCGTCCAAGACGTATTTCCGTCGGATGAGCTAGAGAAAGTAAGAGGGAGCGGCAAGTTCGATATCATTACGGCGATAGCCATGTTTTATGATCTCGAAGATCCGGTAGCATTTGTGCGAAATGTTAAGCGCTGCCTCGCAGATGATGGGCTCTGGATATTTGAGATGTCCTACATGCCTTCCATGCTCAGGATGAATTCGTATGACACCATCTGCCACGAGCATCTCGAATATTATAGCCTCTCAGTATTGGAAAATATTCTTGGTCGGGCAGACATGAAAATGATCAAGGTGGGGCTCAACGATATTAATGGGGGTAGCATCCGCTGTTATGCCACGCACGCAACGAATTTTAAGTTCAAGAAACACGAATTCAGACAAGGTTTAGAGGGCCTAAGGCAGGAAGAGTTTGACATGGAGTTGGACACGGATAAACCGTACCGCAACTTTCAGGAACGGATTAATGTTCACAAGCAAGAATTGAACGCCCTGCTGAAAAAACTAAAAAGCGAAGGTAGGCGGATTCATCTCTATGGCGCCTCGACCAAAGGCAATACGATCTTACAGTGGTGTGGGATTGACAAGGCGGTGATTGATTGCGCAGCAGATCGTAATGCCGACAAACATGGTGCCCGTACCTTAGGGACTGACATTCCCATTGTCAGCGAGGCAGAATCACGAGCGATGAAGCCTGACTACTATCTGGTGTTGCCGTGGCACTTTAAGCGCGAGTTTCTTGAAAGAGAAAAGGAGTCATTGGATCGTGGGGTAGGGATGATCTTTCCACTGCCCGCTGTAGAAGTGTTCAAACGAACCTGATGCCTGTGCAAGTGGGTGCTTCTCAGGTTGTGACGTGGGATGGATTTCAGGTCGGTGGAGCTCTAGAAGATCGGCACGTCACTACAAGGCCAATTGACATTCAGCTCGGTGGCAATCTCATATAAGGACGGAGGTGCCATAATTGCGCGTCGGTATTGAGGCCAGTGTTCTCGCTAAGGAACGTTCAGGTGTTGGCCAGTATGTTCATCATCTCGTCACCGGGCTTGGGCATGTGGACCAAAAGAATGAATATCTGCTTCACGTCCTGTCAAGAGGGCACGAGTTCCCTCAGCTGCCCGCCTATCCATTCGCGAACATCCGGTTCAAACATCTCTGCGGGTCGTCGAAAATATTTCAGCTTATGACTGGATTCGGACGATGGGGGTTGCCTCGAAGATATCTGCCATTTGACTCAGTTGATGTGTTCCATTGGTCTAATTTTCTTCTGCTTCGAGGTGTACCCGGCAAACAAGTCATTACTATCTATGATCTTTCCTTTCTAGTCTACCCATCATATCATCCGTGGATAAGAGTAAAGGGCCTCACGGCGGGTATTGCTCGTTCAGCCTCACGAGCAGATGCGATCATAGCTATTTCCGAACACACGAAGCGAGATCTCATCACACGATTGCAGATCCCTGAAGAGAAGATTCGGGTCGTGCCTTGTGCCGCCGCCTCGCACTTTCGACCACTGGACGCTGCTTCGAGATCTTCGATTCTGTCACGATACGGATTACCAGAGACAGGGTATCTTCTTTACGCCGGTAACATTGAGCCGCGAAAGAATCTGGTCCGACTCCTGCGGGCGTACTCCCTTCTAAAACAGGATGGCGAGCGTCCGTTGCCTTTCTTCCTATGCGGCGGCGTGGGATGGAAAAATACGGAAATACATCGCTGTGTCGAGCAATTGTCCCTTCAGCGCGATGTGCAATTCTTGGGCTATGTTCCTGATGAACATCTTCCCGCGCTGATGAACGGGGCTACGGTGTTTCTGTATCCATCATTGTATGAAGGCTTTGGCCTGCCACCGCTAGAAGCCATGGCCTGTGGAACTCCCGTTGTCACCTCGAATGTGTCTTCGCTTCCAGAAGTTGTCGGTGATGCTGGGGTGATGGTGGATCCGACGGATGTCGAGGGATTAATGAAAGCCATTGGAAGAATCGTTGTGGATGAAGAGCTGAGGAGGGACCTACAACGACGTGGACTCGAACGGGCGAAGCTTTTTTCTTGGGAAGCGACAGCTCGGAAGACTGTTCAGGTATATGAAGAGGTCGCTCGCCAACCACAGTCATGAGAGTCGCCATTGTCCACGATTGGTTGACCGGCATGCGGGGCGGCGAGCGCTGCCTGGAAGCCTTTTGTGAACTGTTTCCGGATGCCGATCTCTACACGCTGCTTCACATCAAAGGGAGCGTGTCTCGCACGATCGAACGCCACCGAATCACGACGAGCTTCATTCAATCCTTGCCGATGGCCGGGCACCGGTATCGTTATTATCTTCCCTTGTTTCCCCTCGCCATCGAGCGGTTCCAGCTTGAATCCTATGACCTGATCTTAAGTTCGAGCCATTGCGTCGCCAAGGGGATTCGTTCCCCGTCTGGAGCCAGGCATCTCTGTTACATTTATTCGCCCATGCGGTATGTGTGGGATCAGTTCGAGAATTATTCCGGCGGAGGACGCTCCGGTTGGGTGGCACGGTTGGGCATGAAGCTGTTTCGGGCGCGTTTGCAAGCCTGGGATGTCGAATCCGCTGCGCGCGTGGATCAGTTCCTGGCCATTTCCCATAATATCGCCGACAAGGTGCGACGGTATTACAACAGGCCGGCATCCGTGTTGTATCCGCCGGTGGATTGGCAGACGTTTCAGGTGTCGGAGAAGTGCGAAGACTTCTATCTCATGGTCACGGCCTTTGCCCCCTATAAACGGGTTGATCTCGCCATTCAGGCGTGTAATGGTATGAAACGGCGACTGAAGATCATCGGGAAGGGGCAGGAGGAGCCGAGATTGCGAAAGCTCGCTGGCCCGACGGTGGAATTTCTCGGCTGGCAGCCGGACGAAGTAGTGCGGGACCATTACGCGCGTTGTCGCGCACTGCTCTTTCCGGGAGAAGAGGATTTTGGTATTGTCCCGTTAGAAGCCATGGCCTGCGGCAAGCCCGTGATTGCTTTTGGACGCGGCGGGGTGTTGGAGACGGTTGTGCCGCTGAGAAACGCAATAGACTTCGAGGAGAGACTCGCGAGCGAAGGGCAAGGTTCTGTAGAGGATCCAGGGATGGTTGCTACCGGGGTGTTTTTTTTCGATCAGTCCACAGAGTCACTCATTCAGGCGATTGAGTCGTTCGAGCACCGGCGGGCGGAGTTCGATCCGCCTGCCATCAGGAACCACGTCGCCAAATTCGACCGGGTGTTTTTCAAGGAACGACTGAAAGCCTTCGTGATGGCAGCCCTGACCAGTACCGTTTAGAAAGGGGGGGCATGCTCAAACGCCACTCCCAATTTCTCAAGAGTCTCCTGTTTTGTTTCGATCTCGGGTTGATCTGCGCCTGTTGGATTGGGGCCTACTATCTTCGATTCTCAGAGGTTGTAGAGCCAGCGACCAAAGGCATTCCCCCTCTGCGGATGTATCTATTGTTGCTCCTGCCGATCGTGGCGGTGTGGGGCATGTCCTTTCAAGCCTTCGACCTCTATCGCCCGCGACGCATGGGCACACGTCTCGCTGAATTTCTCGATGTGGCCAAGGCCAATACCCTCTCGGTGCTGATTCTCGTCGCCGTAACGTTCTTTTTGCGGCAGTACGAATACTCCCGGCTCGTGCTGCTGTATTTCTGGCTCTTGAATTTGATTGCGCTGGGTTTCTCGCGCGTGCTCTTCAGAGAAGTCCTCCGTTTCCTCCGTCGGCAAGGCTACAATCAACGGCATGCGCTGGTCATCGGCACCAGCCGGTTGGGACGCCGAGTAGTGGAGGCGTTGGCTCAGCATCCCGAACTGGGCGTCAAGGTACAGGGATTCTTGAGTGCCGACCCGAGAGGGGTGGGTGAGCACATCCACGATGTGCCGGTTGTCGGGCGGTACGACGATTTGCAGGAGTGTGTCCAGTCGGATATCGACATCGTGTTCGTCTGTCTTCCACCGGAGGATGAAAGGTGGGCCGAGAAAATATTTGCCACATTATCCACCACCATGGTCGAGGTGAAGGCCTTGCCGGCGATGTGTGAGTTCGTGAGTCTGCGGGCAGAAGCCGAAATGTTCGAGGGGCTTCCGCTCATCACGCTCCAGGGGTCGCCTTTGCACGGTTGGAACCTGGTCATCAAGCGGATCTTGGACGTGGTCGGCGCATCGGCCGCCCTGGTGCTGTTTGCTCCAGTATTGTGCGCCGTGGCTGTTTTAGTAAAACTGACATCCCCCGGTCCGATCTTTTTCCGTCAGCTCAGGATGGGGTTGGATGGGCAGGCCTTTGAAATGTTGAAGTTTCGTTCGATGAAAGCGGATGCGGAGTCCGAGACGGGACCGGTTTGGACGCAACCCAATGATGATCGA
>WBZN01000728.1_pt1 | contig 14709 bp, 13 predicted proteins | sample 5204281 | NCBI WGS metagenome assembly WBZN01 (sample SAMN12344347, study PRJNA552823) | activated sludge metagenome | biome: Activated sludge suspended growth; feature: Nitrification reactor; material: Wastewater; isolation source: activated sludge from nitrification reactor of wastewater...
AGACGGCAAATTCCCGGATTATGAACGTGTCATTCCGCAGGGCCATAACAAGGTCATTACGGTTCCCAGGACAGTACTGCTGCAGTCTTTGCATCGTGCCGCGATTCTGACAAACGAGAAATTTCGCGGGGTCAGGGTGGTTCTGGCAGCGGGATCCCTGAAGATCATCAGCAGCAACTCGGACCAGGAGGAGGCCCAGGAAGAACTTGAAGTCTCCTACGATGCGGAGGCGCTGGATATCGGCTTCAATGTCACATATCTGCTGGATGTGCTCAACAACGTTACCAATGAGGAAGTCGAGATTCGCCTGGCTGATGCCAATTCCAGCGCGCTCATCACGCTTCCCGGCAATGACAGCTTCAAGTACGTCGTCATGCCGATGCGGATCTGAAGCCCCTAAGGAGCAAAAATTTAATGGCCGAAAACAGCCAAGGCAATAACGGCAGCCAGGACAACAATGGCAGTTATGACTCTTCCAGCATCAAGATCCTGAAAGGCCTGGAAGCTGTCAGGAAACGACCAGGAATGTACATCGGCGACACCTCCGATGGCACAGGATTGCATCACATGGTTTTCGAGGTAGTTGACAACGCCATCGATGAGGCCCTGGCCGGCCATTGCGACGACATTGTAGTCACCATACACACCGACAACTCGATTTCGGTTACGGACAACGGTCGCGGCATTCCCACCGACATCAAGGAAGATGACGAGGAGAAGCGCTCCGCAGCCGAAATCGTCATGACGGAGCTTCATGCAGGCGGCAAGTTCGATTCGAACTCCTACAAGGTTTCTGGCGGACTTCACGGGGTCGGTGTTTCGGTCGTGAATGCCCTTTCAGAGTGGCTTCGCCTCACCATCCGCCGCGATGGAAAAAAGCACTCCATGGAATTTCGCGATGGTGTTTCTACCGGGGCGCTGAAGGCGGTTGGCGCAACCGAGAGACGGGGTACCGAGGTTCACTTCCTCGCGTCAGTCGCGACTTTTGGCAACATCGAATATCACTATGACATTCTGGCCAAGCGTCTGCGGGAGCTTTCATTCCTCAATAATGGCGTGAAGATACGCCTGATCGACCAGCGCAGCGCCAAGGAAGAGAATTTCGCCCATGCCGGCGGCGTCAAGGGTTTTGTCGAATACATCAACCGCGCCAAGACCGTCCTGCACGGTAACATTTTCTACGCAACCGGCCAGAAGGAAGGCATCACGGTAGAAGTCTCCATGCAGTGGAACGACTCCTACCAGGAACAGGTGCTTTGCTTCACCAACAACATTCCGCAGAAAGACGGGGGCGCGCACCTGACCGGGCTGCGGGCGGCCATGACCCGCGTCATCAACAAATACATCGAGGACAGCGAGTTGGCGAAGAAGGCCAAGGTCGAGACCACCGGCGATGACATGCGGGAAGGCCTGGCCTGCGTGCTTTCGGTGAAGGTTCCCGAGCCCAAGTTTTCTTCACAAACCAAGGAGAAGCTGGTTTCGTCGGAAGTGCGTCCGGTCGTCGAGGAAATCGTCGGCCAGAAACTGGCGGAATTCCTTTTGGAGCGCCCGGCCGATGCAAAGATAATTACGGGAAAAATCATCGATGCGGCGCGTGCACGTGAAGCGGCGCGCAAGGCACGCGAAATGACTCGGCGCAAGGGCGTACTCGACGGCATCGGCCTTCCGGGAAAGCTGGCGGACTGCCAGGAGAAGGACCCCGCCCTGTGTGAGCTGTATCTTGTCGAGGGAGATTCGGCAGGGGGTTCCGCCAAGCAGGGAAGGGACCGAAAATTCCAGGCGATCCTGCCGCTGAAGGGCAAGATCCTGAATGTCGAAAAGGCACGCTTCGACAAACTGCTTTCCTCGCAGGAAATAGCGACCCTGATCACGGCCCTCGGTACCGGCATCGGCAAGGGTGAAGATTACAGGCCGGAAAAGCTTCGGTACCACCGCATCATAATCATGACGGATGCGGACGTGGATGGCGCCCACATCCGGACGCTATTGCTGACATTCTTCTATCGACAGATGCCGGAACTGGTTGAGCGCGGCCATATCTACATCGCCCAACCGCCGCTCTACAAGATCAAGCACGGAAAGAGCGAGCGCTACATCAAGGATGACCATGAGCTGAACCAGCATCTTCTCAGGCTCGCCCTCGACGACGCCGCGCTGAAGCCGGATGAGCACGCAGAGCCCCTGCGTGGCGAAGGGCTGGCCGAGCTGGCGCGCTCCTATCTGCTATCAGAGGCGGTTATTTCACGACTCGGCAGTTTCATCGACAGTGAAGTACTGCATGCCCTGCTTTCTCACGGACTTGAAATTGACCTGAAGGACGAAGCGTCCGCGCGTTCGTCCGTTGATGGCCTAACCCGGCATCTGCCGTCGACCATCAAGGTCGAGGCACGCTTCGACGAGAAGACCGAGCGCTGGCTGCTGCAAGTGGAGAAGATGCGCCATGGCAACCTCAAGAAGGGGGTGATAGACGAGGAATTCCTTCTCTCCGGCGACTACCAGCAAATACGCCACACGTCGCAACTGATATCCGGCCTCATCGGCAAGAATGCCGTGATGCGCCGCGGCGAAAAATCGCAGGCGGTAAGGGGCTTTGCCGAGGCCATGGAGTGGCTGCTGGCGGAAGTCGAGCGCGGCCTCTCCAAGCAGCGCTACAAGGGCCTGGGAGAGATGAATCCCGAGCAGCTGTGGGAAACGACGATGGACCCGTCGACGCGACGTCTGCTCAAGGTGCAGATCGACGACGCCATTTCGGCAGACGAGATCTTTACAACCCTGATGGGCGACAACGTCGAGCCGCGACGCGCCTTCATAGAGGGGAATGCCCTTTACGCGCGCAACATCGACGTCTGATGCAGTTCCGCGTCATTCCCGTCACGCCGTTCCAGCAGAACTGTTCACTGCTGTGGTGCGAACAGACAAAAAAAGCCGCCGTCGTGGATCCGGGTGGCGACCTCGATGCCATACAGGCCGCCGCCGCCCGCTTCGGTGTCGAGGTCGAGAAGATTCTGCTCACCCATGGCCACATCGACCATGCCGGCGGCACGGCCGAACTCAGGAGAAGGCTTGGGGTGCTGGTCGAAGGCCCGCAGCGTGAAGAGGCGTTCTGGATCGAGCAGCTGCCGCAGCAGAGCCAGATGTTCGGTTTTCCGCGGGCCGAGGCGTTCGTCCCGGATCGCTGGCTCGAAGACGGCGACATCGTCACCTTCGGGCAAGTGAAGCTGGAGGTGATCCATACTCCCGGCCATACGCCGGGGCACGTCGTCTTCTTCGATCGACCGTCGAAGATCGCCGTGGTCGGCGATGTGCTGTTCCAGGGCTCGATCGGCCGCACGGATTTTCCGCGCGGCGATTACGACACGCTGATCCGGTCCATACGGGAAAAGCTGTGGCCACTCGGCAATGACGTGACCTTCATTCCGGGCCATGGCCCCCTGTCGACATTCGGCGACGAGAGGGAGAGCAATCCCTTCGTCGGCGATTTCGTCTGAAGCCTTAGGGCTTCTTCGCGGTTTTCTTCCTGGGGGGCGCCTTTGCCCCTGCCTTGTCCTTGGCAGCCTTTGCTGGCGCCTTGGGCGCCTCTTCTGCCGGTTTCTTCACGCCGGCCTTCGGCGCGCGTGGCTCGAATTCGAAGCCGACCTTGCCGTCGCTCCCCCTGACAAGGTAGGCTGAAAACTTGCGACGCGTCTTGTTCGAGATGAAGCCCTTGAGCAGGTCGGTGCGGCCGCCGGCGAGCAGCTTGGTCATCTGGTCGCGCTCCACCGGTTGCTGCAGGATGATCTTGCCCGATCGGAAATCGCAGGTTTTGGCCGTGCCGACCGCCTTCTCGCAAACGTAGGCCATGCCGTGCTCGTAGATGGAAGCGCCGCACTTCGGGCACTTGCCGAGCGCGTCCTGCCCGCTGAAATCCACTGCTTCCGCCTCGCCCTCGCCGGAACTGCCCTGGCCGAAGTCGAACTCGGGCAGGTGCTCGGCGTTGAGGCGGATCATGGCGGCGAAGGGCCGTCCCATCTTGCTGCGAAAACCCTGCAGCGGTCCGACGACACGCCTGGAAAGCAGCTCATCGACTTCCTCCGGTTCGTATTGCCGTCCGGCGACAACCTTCCATAGCGCATAGTCGCATTTCTTGCACTGGAATTTCTTGTAGTTCTCCTGGATCACGCCGCCGCATTTCGGGCAGGGGCTGGCAAGGGTGCTGAAAACCTCTTCCGGAATCTTGCCATGCTTGATGTGGTCAACCATGTCGCGCGTCTGCTCGACGATGTGATCCATGAATTCATGACGCTCCAGATTACCGGTTTCCATCTGCTTCAGCTTGTATTCCCAGTTGCCGGTCAGCTCGGGTGAGTGCAGTTCGTCGACACCCAGCGTGGACAAGGCAATCATCAGCGAATTGGCCTTTGCGGTCGGTTGCAGCTCGCGACCGTTGCGGTGAACGTATTCCTCCAGGATGAGCCCTTCGATGGTGGCGGCACGCGTGGCGGGCGTGCCAAGGCCCCGTGCCGACATGGCCTCGCGCAGCTCCTCCTCCTCGATCAGCTTGCCGGCGCCTTCCATGGCGGTGAGCAGCGTCGCTTCGGTGAAGCGCGCCGGCGGCTTGGTCTGGTGGGCCCTGACCTCGACATCGTTGGCCCAGACGCGCTCCTTGGGCTGGACCGGCACCAACTGCGGGGATTCGTCATCGCCCTGGGCTTCCTTGCCATAAATGGCAAGCCAGCCCGCGGCGACCAGCACCTTGCCCTCCGACTTGAACGCTTCGCCGTCGACACGGGTGATGCGGGACGTGACATTGTATTCAGCCGCCGGAAAGAAAATGGCAAGGAAGCGCTTGGTGACAAGATCGTAGAGCTTCTGCTCGGCATCGGAAAGATGCTTGGGCGCGGCACCGGTCGGGATGATGGCGAAGTGGTCGGAGACCTTGGCGTTGTTGAAGATGCGCTTGTTCGGGTGCGCCCAGCCGCCCTTCAGGATCTGCCCGGCAAAGACGGCATACGGCGTGCCGGCAAAGCTCTTCAGCGTCTCCTTCACCGTGCCGATGTAGTCTTCCGGCAGACAGCGCGAGTCGGTACGCGGATAGGTCAGCGCCTTGTGCCTTTCATAGAGCGCCTGCGCCAGCGCCAGCGTGGTCTTGGCGGAAAAGCCGAAGCGGCCGTTGGCCTCGCGCTGCAGCGAGGTGAGATCGAACAGCAGCGGCGACAACTGTGTCGTCGGCTTGCTCTCCTCCTCCACCGTGCCGTGCTTGCCAAGGCACTTCTGGCGGATGGCCTCGGCTTGCCGGACGTCCCAAAGGCGTTCGGGCCGGGCGTGCTCATCATCGGATTTGCTGAATTTTTCGTCGAACCAGCGGCCGCGGTAGTTGCCGGCAACGACGGCAAACTCCCCCTCCACCTCCCAATAGTCGCGTGGCCGAAAGGCGCGGATGCGTTCCTCGCGCTCGACCAGGATCGCCAGCGTCGGCGTCTGCACCCGGCCGACCGGCGTCTTGTGGAAGCCGCCTTCCTGCGAGTTGAAGGCGGTCATGGCGCGCGTGCCGTTGATGCCGATCAGCCAGTCGGCCTCTGAGCGGCAGCGCGCGGCATCCGCAAGCGGCCGCATCTCCTTGTCCGTGCGCAAGTGCGCAAAGCCGTCGCGGATGGCGCCCTGAGTCATGGACTGAAGCCACAGGCGGCGGACCGGCTTGTCGGTCTTGGCGTGCTGGATCAGGTAGCGGAATATCAGTTCCCCCTCGCGACCCGCGTCACAAGCGTTGATCAAGGCCCCGACATCCTTGCGCTTCATCAGTCGCGTCAGCAGCTTGAGGCGTTCCTTGGTCTTCTCGATCGGGTTCAGCGCGAAATGCGGCGGAATCACCGGCAGATGGGCAAACGACCATTTGCCGCGCTTGACCTCGTATTCCTCGGGCACGGCGAGTTCGAGCAAGTGGCCGATAGCCGACGACAGCACGTAGTCGTCGCTCTCATAGTAGTCGTCCTGCTTGTTGAAGCCGCCCAGCGCCTTGGCGATGTCCTGGGCGACGGAAGGCTTCTCGGCGATGATCAGTTGTTTGCTCATGCGGTCCGGCAGCGCGCATCGGCGCCGCCGTCATAGCTTGGAAAGGGCGGGATGATAAGGACTGCGCAGCGGGCTGGCAAGCCGGAACGAAGCGTACTCAATGCAGGAAGCGGGCATCGTTGCCCGACAGCAGCTCTTCCAGGATCAGGGTGTCCATTGCCTGATGCTGATTCCACAGTACCATCAGAACGATGATTTTCAGTTTCGAAAGGGACACCGAATGGTCCGACAGAGCCATGGCCCTTTCGAGGATCAGTTCGCGTGTGAGGGGATTCAGCACGCCGGCGCTTTCCAGAAAGGACAGGAAGCCGCGGCAATCCGTGTCGAGCCTGGCGATTTCCACCGGCCCGAAGCAGCGAAACGAATCGTTGTCGGCGGCAATTGCCGGAAGGCTGCCGGTGCCCACCTCCTGCAGTTCGTCGAGCCATTGCAGGGCTTCGCTGATTTCCTCGTCCTCGAAGCCGGCGGCGGATAGCTTCAAGGCAAGTTGCTCGGGTTCGGGATAGGCGTCGGCGTGGAAAAAATTTTCGAAGAGATATACAAGTATGTCGAACATGGCGGCGTCGTGTCGTCTGTTCATGGGCCGATGCGCTGGAACCGTCCTCCCGGCAGACTGGCGATCCTGCCGTCCAGTTCCATTTGCAACAGGATGGCGTATAGCCTTTCGGCCGTCAAGCCGGATCGCAACGCCAGCGTGTCGATGTCAGCGGGATCAAAGCCGATGCTGTCGAGCAGCCTGGCCGCTTCGGCAGCGAGGGCGGGCGCTGCGGTTGCGGCCTTGCCGGCAGCAGCGTCCAGTCCCAGTTCCTCCAGAATATCCCGGGCGTCATCCACCAGCTTGGCCCCCTGCTTGATTAGCTTGTGGCAGCCCTTCGACAGGGGCGAGTGGATCGAACCGGGAATGGCGAAGACGTCGCGACCCTGTTCGCCCGCCAGCCTGGCGGTGATGAGCGAGCCGCTGCGCTCTGCCGCTTCGACCACCAGGCAACCCTGCGCCAGGCCGGAAATGATGCGGTTGCGGCGCGGAAAATTTTCCTTCAGCGCCGGCGTGCCGAGCGGGAATTCGCTGACGATGGCGCCCTTGGCGGCGATATCGCGTGCCAGCGCCTGGTTGCGTGCCGGGTAGACGCGATCGATGCCTGTACCGATCACGGAGATGGTCGAGCCTGGGCCCCGCAGGCCGCCGCGGTGCGCGGCCGCATCGATGCCGAGCGCCATGCCACTGATGACGGTGAGTCCGGCGTCGGCCAGGGCGGCCGCGAAAGCTTCGGCGTTGGCTTCACCCTGCGGCGTTGCGTTGCGCGAACCGACGATGGCCAGGGCTGGAGCATTGAGCAGGTCGGTCCGGCCCTTGACGAAGAGAACGGTGGGCGGATCCGGGGTATCGAGCAGCCGTTGCGGATAGGCTGCGTCGGCCAGGGTCAGAATGCAGTTGCCCGGCTCGGCGGCCCAGGCAAGGGCTATGGCGATCTCGCTTCCGGAATCGTGCGCCAGCAGACGCTCTGCTTGCTGGAGCGGGACGGTGCGACCCAGCGTTGCTGCGCTGGCAGCGAATATATGGTCAGGAAGTCCGAAATCGGCGAGTAGCCGGCGCTGCGTCTCGCTGCCGATGCCCGGCGCGAGTGTCAGACGCAGCCAGTTGGCAAGGGCATCCGTGCTTGGCACCTGTCTATGGCGTTTGAACCAGGTCGGCAACCACGACGGGGCGTGAAACGTTCATCACCAGTGCATAGGAAATGCGATCGAAAACGCGGAAGACGAAGACATGCCCATATTTTTCAGGAGGCAGCTTGACCCGTATGATCTCGCCCGCCTCCCGGCGATTGCGGAATTCACCTTCCCGGCGCACCTGTTCCACGCTGTTGCGATACAGCGCGAGTACATGGCCGACCTCGATGCCGTCCTGCCTGCCGCGATTGAGCGTGATGATGGAGCTGCGCCCGGCCTCCTTGACGCCGCCATAGATGGCTGCGATCTGACCCTGGATCTGTTTCGAGGGCGCGCGAGGGACGTAACTGATGATTTCCGGTCGTGTCGCCGGCAACAGGCGGTCGCCGACACCGATTTCCTGGAGGGCGGTCACGATGTCGATTGATGCAGGTTCACCTTCGGCGGCCAGCTTGGCGGTGCCGAGGTAGAACGCCTCGTATCCTATCGTTTCCTGCGTTTCCGGATCTACGACAGGCGTGGTGGGGCGATATACCTGCCATAGCTTCGCCTTTTCTTTCATCCCGCTCACGTAGGCGCGGCCACCGGGACCGAGATAGACGCGATCCTCCTGGGTGGCGACGATTTTAGGTGAATCGCTCAAGCCCTCCTCCCCAACCACTTGCGGCCGGGAGAGAAACGGCTCGATGATGTGCTGGGGAATGCTCGGTATTGCCTGTGAGAGGTCTTCAGAGTAGACCTTGGGTTCGAGCTTGAGGGTCTCCAGACGCAATTGCGGATTCGCACCGCTTCTGTCCAGAACCAGAACCTGTCCGGGATAGATGCGATGCGGATTCTTCACCTGATCCTTGTTCATGCGCCACAGTTCCGGCCAGCGATAGGGTTCCTGGAGGAACTTGCCGGAAATGCCCCACAGCGTATCGCCCTTTACCACGGTGTGGCGATCGGGGGCGTCGGTGGCGAGTTGCAGCGGCTTGGCATCCTGCGCCAGCGCGCAGACAGTTGAGAAACTCAGAAACAGCGCAGATATAATGCGAATTATCATCGTGTTGGCCTCGCGCAAGGTTCCCGAGCCTGGGACCCGGATCCTCGTCAAAGTCTAGCACGCTAGCTTTGACTTTTACAGGTTTGCATTAATTGTCGCACCTAATTATCTAAATCCGCAAGCTTTTTATGGCACTTTTGCCCATTCTTCGCTATCCCGACCCCCGTCTGCACAGGAAAGCCACGCTGGTGACCGAGGTCGATGACGCCACTCGCAAGCTTATCGCCGACATGGCGGAGACCATGTACGAGGCGCCGGGCATAGGCCTGGCCGCCACCCAGGTGGATGTTCACAAGCGGGTCGTGGTCATCGATGTGTCCGAGGATAAATCCAAATTGTTCGCCTTCATCAACCCCGAGATTCTCGATCGTTCCGGGGAGCAGGTCTGCGAGGAAGGCTGCCTGTCGGTACCCGGCATCTACGAGAAAGTCACCCGCAGCGAGCGCGTCAAGGTGCGCGCACTCGATCCGCAGGGCGAACCCTTCACCCTCGAAGCGGAGGGCCTTCTGGCGGTGTGCATCCAGCACGAGATCGACCACCTCGACGGCAAGGTTTTCGTCGAGCATCTTTCCCAACTCAAGCAATCACGCATCAAGGCCCGGCTCGCCAAGCAGGCACGGATTACTGCCTGATGCGCATCGTCTTTGCCGGGACACCCGAGTTCGCGGCGCAGGCGCTGGCAGCCATTCTGGCTGCCGGCCAGAGCGTGCCGTTAGTGCTTACTCAGCCGGATCGACCTTCAGGACGTGGCATGGCACTGAAAGCCAGCCCGGTGAAGCAACTTGCCTTGGAGCATGGCTTGCAGGTACACCAGCCGGCCTCGCTGAAATCCGCGGAATCACGACAGCCAATCATCGACGCCAGCCCCGACGTCATGGTGGTGGCCGCCTACGGACTGATCCTGCCGCAGGCGGCTCTCGACATCCCGCGCCTGGGCTGCATCAACATCCATGCCTCCTTGCTGCCGCGCTGGCGCGGCGCCGCACCGATCCAGCGTGCCGTTCTGGCCGGCGATGCCGAAACCGGCGTCACCCTCATGCGCATGGAAGCCGGGCTCGATACCGGCCCGATGCTGCTCAAGGGAAGGCTCCCCATTACTGATGCTGACCGCGTTGCGACCCTGCACGACAAGTTGGCGGCACTCGGGGCGCGCCTGATCGTAGAGGCGCTTCCAAGGCTGGCACGGGGGGAATTGCCAGGCGAGCCGCAGCCTGCCGAGGGCGTCACTTATGCCGCCAAGCTGGAAAAGTCCGAAGCGGTACTCGACTGGCGCCAAACTGCCGTGGTGTTGTCGCGCGCCGTGCGCGCTTTCGACCCTTATCCCGGTACGGTTGCCCGGATCGAAGGACAAACCATCAAGGTCTGGAGAGCCGAGCCTGCCCCCGGGGCGGGTGAACCCGGCACCGTGCTGGCGGCAAACGCCGACGGCATTCTTGTCGCTTGCGGTGAAGGCGCATTGCGGCTGGTCGAGTTGCAGAAATCGGGGGGCAAACGCCTGCAGGCGGCGGATTTCCTGCACGGCTTCGCCCTCAAGCCCGGCCAGCGATTTTCACTTGCAGCAGCCTGAGCTCTTCCGCGATGCCCGCGGCGGCGCTTTCCTATTTCAGCTTGAGCCTCAGGTAATCCAGTACGTCGCCCAGCGTCACCAGCCTGGCGTAGTCGGCCTCGGGAATCTCCACTTTCAGCTTCTCGTGCAGGCCGATGAGGAAATTGAGCCAGTCCATCGAATCGAGGTCGACCTGGTTGCGCAGCGGCCGGTCGGGGCGCAGGTCGCCCTCCTCCACCTCGGGGGCGATGGTCTTCAGCGTCGCGATCACCACGGCGCGCAATTCTTCATCCTTCATCACAAGCTCTCCGGTTGTTGCAGCAGTTCGCGCAGTTCGGCGAGGAACAGCGCGCCGCGATGGCCGTCGGATACGCGATGGTCGGCGGCGAGACTCGTGGTCACGGCGGGCATGACCGTCAGTGTGCCGTTGTCCGTCCACGGCTGTTCAATGATGCGGCCGAAGCCGACCAGCGCCACCTGCGGCGGATAGATCACGCCGTACACCGCTGACACGCCCTGCTCGCCCAAGTTGGTCACGGTGATCGTCGGGTCGGACATTTCCGAGCTGCGCAGGCTGCCGGCGCGCGCCCGCTTCACCAGGTCGGTCAGGTCCAGCATGAGCTGCTCCAGCGTCTTCTCGCCGACGTCGTGGATGGCCGGCGCAATCAGCCCGCCCTGACGCAGCGAGATGGCTACGCCAATGTGGGCAGAGGCAGCCGGCTGGAGGGCGCCGTCGCGGAAGAAGCCGTTCATCTCCGGGTAATTTTTCAGCGCCAGCGCCACGGCCTTCAGTTGCAGCACCGCCATGAGCAGACGCGAGGAGATCGGGCGGCCTTCGTTGGCCTTGGCCAGCCATTCCGTCGCGCGCCGCATCGGCACCGGCTCGGACAGGTAGTAGTGCGGGATCTCGCGCTTCGAGCGGCTCATGGCAGCGGCGATGGCGCGGCGCATTTCCGTCGCCTTGTCGGGAGCAGGCGCCGCCCTGGCGGGGCTGACTTTGGCGGCGGCCGCCTGCTCGACGTCCGCCAGCGTGACCGAGCCTTCCGGCCCCGTGCCGGCGACCGTGTCGATGTCGACGCCGAGCTCCTCGGCATGCTTGCGCGCCGCCGGCGAAATGCGGCGGTGGCCGGCGATCGCCGCAACGGGGCGCGCCGCGCTTGCAGGCGCGCGGGACGGCGCTGCAGCCGCCTTGAGCGGCGGCGCCGCACGCGGCGTGCGCTTCGCCGTTTCCGCCGTCTCGCCCGCCTCGAGCAGCGTCGCCATTACCGTGCCGACGGGGATCGTCTCTCCCGGCTCGATGAGCAGCTCGAACACCGTGCCCTCGTTCCATATCTCGACATCCACCGCCGCCTTCGAGGTGTCGACGATGGCCACCACCTGGCCCTTCTTCACCGTGTCGCCGGGCCTGACTTTCCATTCCAGGAGTTTGCCCTCGTCCATGTCGGCGCCCAGCGAAGGCAGCTTGAATTCGATCATTTCCCGAGCACCTGTTTGACTGTGGCGACGATCTTCGGCACCTGCGGCAAGGCCGCTTCCTCCATGTGCTTGGCGTAGGGAATCGGCACTTCCTCGCTGCAGACGCGCGCCACCGGCGCGTCGAGGTCGAAGAAGCACTGCTCGACGATGCAGGCCATCACTTCCGCCGCCAGGCTGCCGCTCTTCCAGCCCTCGTCGACCACCACCGCCTTGTGCGTCTTGCGCAGCGAGGCGGCGATCGTCGCCGTGTCGAGCGGCCGCAGCACGCGCAGGTCGATCACTTCCGCAGCGATGCCTTCGGCGGCCAGCTGATCGGCGGCGGCCAGCGCCTTCGGCAGCGAGCCGCCGTAGGTGATCAGGCTGATGTCCGTGCCTGCGCGGCGCACCGCCGCCGAGGCGATGTCGCAGCGCCAGTCGCCGGGCAGCTCGCCCTCCAGGTTGTAGAGCTGGGCGTGCTCGAAAATCACTACCGGGTCGGGATCGGCCAGCGCCGGGCCGAGCATGCCGCGCGCGTCGGCGATGGTCGCCGGCGCCAGCACCTTGATGCCGGGAATGTGCGCATACCAGTTCTCCAGGCTGTGCGAGTGCTGCGCGGCGAGCTGGCGGCCGGCGCCGGTGGCCATGCGCAGCACCAGCGGCACCGAGAACTGGCCGCCCGACATGTGGCGCAGCGCCGCCGCGGTGTTCACGATCTGGTCGAGCGCCAGCAGGCTGAAGTTCACCGTCATCACTTCGACGATGGGACGCATCCCGCCCAGCGCCGCGCCGATGCCGGCGCCGACGAAGCCGAGCTCGGAGAGCGGCGTGTCGCGGATGCGCTCCGGGCCGAATTCCTCGAGGAAGCCCTTCGAGCAGGCGTAGGTGCCGCCGTACTTGCCGACATCCTCGCCCATCAGGAAGACGCGCGCGTCGGCGGCGAGCGCCTCGTGCATCGCCTGGCGGATGGCCTCGCGGTAAGTCATCCTCATGGCGTGTGCACGTCTTTCAGCAGATCCTCGACCGGCTCCCAAGGCGCCGCCTCGGCGAAGTCGACGGCGGCTTGCACCTCCGCGCTCGCCTTTGCGTCGAGGGCGAGGAATTCCTCTTCCGTCAGCTTGCCCTCCGCCTTCAGTCGCGCCGAGAAGGTGTGCAGCGGGCCGCGCTGCTTCCACTGCTCGACCTCGGCCTTGTCGCGGTAGAGCTCGGGATCGAACATCGAGTGGGCGCGGAAGCGGTAGGTCTGCAGCTCGAGGAAGAAGGGGCCGAGGCCGTCGCGGACGTGCTGTCCAGCGAGCTTCATGGCTTCGTGCACCGCGACGATGTCCATGCCGTCGGCCTTCAGCGTCGGCACGCCATAGCTGGCGGCCTTGGCGCACAGGTCGGTCTGCGCTTCCGAGCGCCCGAGCGCCGTGCCCATGGCGTAGAGGTTGTTCTCGCAGCAGAACAGCACCGGCAGCTGCCACAGCGCGGCGAGGTTCATCGATTCGTGGAAGGCGCCCTCGGCCATGGCGCCCTCGCCGAAGAAGCAGGCGGTCACCCCCTGCCGGCCCTGTAGCTTGTCGGCGAGCGCGAAGCCGGCTGCCAGCGGCAGTCCGCCGCCGACGATGGCATTGCCGCCGTAGAAGCGCGTGGCGGCGTCGAAGAGGTGCATCGAGCCGCCGCGCCCGTGCGAGCAGCCCGCGCTCTTGCCGAACATCTCGGCCATGATGGAATTCATGGAGACACCGCGCACCAGGGCATGGCCATGCTCACGGTAGGTGGCGACGATGTTGTCCTCCGGCGCCAGCGCATGCAGCGCGCCGACGGCGCAGGCCTCCTCGCCGATGTAGAGGTGCAGGAAGCCGCGGATCTTCTGCGCGCCATAGAGCTCGGCGCACTTCTCCTCCATGCGGCGGACGCGCAGCATGTCGGCGAGCAGCCTCAGGGCGAAGCCCTTCTCCCAGGGCACCGGGCCGGCGGGGGGCGGCGCGATCACGACGACTCCAATGTGGACGTGTCGCCTTCCGGCAGCCCCAGTTCGCGCGCCTTCAGCAGACGGCGCATGATCTTGCCGCTGCGCGTGCGCGGCAGCGCGGGCAGGAAGTCGATCTCCTTCGGCGCCACCGCGGCGCCGAGTTTTTTCCTGGCATGGCCGAGCAGTTCCAGGCGCAGGGCGTCGGAGGCCTCGAAGCCCTTCTTCAGCGAAACGAAGGCCTTCACCACTTCGCCCACCATTTCATCGGGCTTGCCGATGACGCCGGCCTCGGCCACCGCCGGGTGCTCCATCAGCGCGCTTTCCACCTCGAAGGGGCCGATCAGGTGGCCGGCCGACTTGATGACGTCGTCGGCGCGGCCGACGAACCAGTAATAGCCGTCGGCATCGCGCTTCGCCAGGTCGCCAGTCAGATACCAGTCTCCGGCGAAGCACTTCCCGTAGCGCTCCTCGTTGTGCAGGTAGCCGCGCAGCATCGACGGCCAGCCGCGCTTCAGCGCCAGCTCGCCCTCCGTGTCCGCCGTGTCGACGGGGCTGACTTTCCCTTCTTCATCTTTCTTGACGATGGCCGCCTCGATGCCGGGCAGCGGCCGGCCCATGGAACCCGGCTTGATGTCGAAGGCCGGCGTGTTGGCGATCATGATGCCGCCCGTCTCGGTCTGCCACCAGTTGTCGTGGATCGGCAGGCCCAGCACCTCCTTGCCCCACCACACCGCCTCCGGATTGAGCGGCTCGCCGACGCTGGCGATGAAGCGCAGGTTGGGATAACTGCGCTTCTTCGCAATCTCGGCGCCGGCCTTCATCAGCATGCGGATGGCGGTCGGCGCCGTGTACCAGACGCTGACTTTCTCCTCTGCGAGGATGCGGTACCAGCGCTCGGCGTCGAAATCCGCCTCGTCGACGATGGAAGTCACGCCGTGCAGCAGCGGCGCGATGATGCCGTAGGAGGTGCCGGTCACCCAGCCGGGGTCGGCG
>WBZN01001412.1_pt1 | contig 14708 bp, 11 predicted proteins | sample 5204281 | NCBI WGS metagenome assembly WBZN01 (sample SAMN12344347, study PRJNA552823) | activated sludge metagenome | biome: Activated sludge suspended growth; feature: Nitrification reactor; material: Wastewater; isolation source: activated sludge from nitrification reactor of wastewater...
CCCCTCATCCTCGAATCGGATGAAGGCATCGGTGTCCGCCGCATCGAGGTGGTCACCCGCAATGCGCGGAAGGTCAACGAGGCCCTGCCGCTAATCGATGCCGACCTTGCGGAGATCAAGGCCGGCGACCCGGCTTCGGCGATCAGGTTCGAGACCCATCTGAACAGCCTCGATCCCCTGATGGAGGAGATGGTGCGGGTCCTGCTGGTCCAGGACCAGGCGCGCTATCGGATCGACGATGTCGCGCGCGGCACGATGGTGACCGGCGGCCTGTTCGTCCTGTCGCTGCTAGCGGGCTTCGGCCTGACGATCGGCAACCTGCTGCAGCGACGGCGGCTGCAGGCATTGTACCAGCGCCAGATCGAGCTCGACCAGGCGCGCGCCACCCAGCTGACGGCGATCGAGAGCAGCGGCGAGGGCATCGCCATGTTCGATGCCCGCGGCCGGCTGCGATACTCCAACGAGGCATTCCATCACCTGATCGACGACGACTTCTCGCGCACCCTGACACGCGAGAACTGGCGCCGCTTTTTCGCGCGCGAGAGCGCGCATGCGGTGCTCGCCGGGTTGCGGGCCTCGGGCACCGCGCGCGCCTGGAAGGGCGAATTGAAGGGCCGCACGCTGAAGGGCGAAGAGCGCGACTGGGAGGTAGCGATCACCCGCAGCCAGGAAGGCGACTTCGTGGCGCTGCTGCGCGACCTGGCCGAGCGCAAGGCGACCGAGCGCGAGCGTGCCCTGATGCAGGAGCAGATGCACCGGGTGGAAAAGATGGACGCGGTCGGCCGCCTGGCCGGCGGCGTCGCCCACGACTTCAACAACATCCTCGCCGCCATCACCGGGTTCGGCTCTCTGCTGCAACTCGACCTGGAGACGCAGCCGGAGCAGCGCTCGATGGTCGACCAGATCATGATCGCCGCCGGTCGCGGCAAGGAACTGGTGCAGAGCATCATGACCTTCAGCCGGGCCGAGAAGGCCGAGCGGCGCTCCACGGATGTCGCCGCCGCCTGCCGCGAGGCGGCGACCATGGCCGCCATGTCGATCGAAGGGCCCGCCGTGCTCGAGACCGATATCGACTCCGGCCCGATCCCGGTCCTCGCCAATGCGACCCAGATCACCCGCGCCGTCCTCAACCTCTGCATCAACGCGCGCGACGCCCTGGAGAACAATCGCGGCTCGGTCCGCCTGGAGGTGAAGCGGGTGGAGATCGACGGCGGCCGCAGCTCGGGATTGCGCGGCGCCGCCGGCGGCGAGGAGACGGTCGTGCGCTTCGAGGCGGTCACGCCCGATCATGCGCGTGGCTGGATCGGCACCCTGGACCATGTCGGCCCGCATGTGCGCATCCGGGTCAGCGATCAGGGCACCGGCATGCCGCTCCATGTCATGGAGCGCATATTCGATCCCTTTTTCACCACCAAGGAGGTCGGTCGCGGCACCGGGCTCGGCCTGTCGTCGGTGCTCGGCATCGTCAGCGCGCATGGCGGCGCCATCGCGATCGACAGCGAAGTCGGCAAGGGCACCAGCTTCGACCTGCTGCTGCCGATCGAGGCGGCCGCAGTGGAGGGCATCGGACCCAAGGCCGCCGACGGCACGACGGGGCAGATCGAGCCCGGCATCGTCGGCGCCCGCATATTGGTGGTCGACGACGATCCGGACGCCGGGCAGGCGCTGGTCGCGATCCTGGACAAGATCGGCTGCGAGCCGTCCTTCTGCGAGGGCGCATCCGAGGCGCTCGAACTCCAGGCCGACGAGCCGGAGATGTTCGACCTGGTGATCACCGACCTCAACATGCCGCATGTTTCCGGCCTCGAGCTGGCGGCGAAGCTGCGCGAGCGTGGCTTCAAGAGGCCCATCGTTCTGGTCAGCGGAAGACCGCAGGACGCGCCGGCGCCGGAGCGCGCGCGTCTCGGCATCGAACTCGTCCTGAGCAAGCCCTTCACCCTGCGCGAAGTGGCAGGCATCGTCTGGAGCGCGGTGGGCCAGGCGCGCACCACGATGGCCGCGCGGCCGGCACTGGCGCGCCCCGAGGATCCGCCGAGCGCGGCTTGAACTTCGGCTGAAGACGGTGGCAGCGCCTCCGGCGCCGGGCAGCAGGCGGAGTGTTTGCCGCGCCTCAGGCGCTGGCGGGACGGACGCCGGCCGACATGGCCGCGGTGGCAAGCTGGGTACGGTTGGCAACGGAGAACTTCCGGCACAGCGAGGCGACGTGGATCTTGATGGTCACTTCGCTCAAGCCCAGCTTGCGGGCGATTTCCTTGTTGGGCGAGCCGCTCACCACATAGGTGAGAACTTCCTTCTGGCGATCGCTCAGATCGGGCAGCGGTATAGTGGGCGCCGCCGACATCTGGTTGCCGCGGCCGAATTCGGAGCTGGTGAGGTCGCCGCTCCACGGCACATAGGCCTGACCAGACATGGCGAGCTTGATCGCCATCAGCAGCGATGGGCCCGACATCGCCTTGGGGAAAACGCCGATGCACCCGGCGGCGATCAACGGTTCGACCTCGTCATTGGAGACATACCCGGTGATGATGCCGATGGGCAGCTGGGGAAACTCCCGCCGCATTTGCGCAACCGTACGCACGCCGTCCATCCCCGGCATATGATAGTCGAGCAGCAGCAGCGCGAAGCCGGGATCGGCACGCAGGATGGCCAGCACCTCGTCGACGTTCTTGGCCTGGCGCATCTGCAGCGCCGGGTCGAGGCGTTCCAGCATCTGCGACAGCGCCTCGCGCACCATGGTGTGGTCGTCGGCCAGCAATGCCCGCCAAGGCATTCCCGATTCGCTGGGTTGCATCGCCGCCGGATTGGCTTGCTGGTTCATGCGCCGGTTCCTCACCGCACCCATAGGATTGGGCACCTCTACCAATCTGCACAGGAGTCATGAGCAAAGGGTTAAGCCTTTGCTTAAGACAATCGGCACGACAACCATAAGCCTTTGCAATTGCTCGATTTGGAGCAATGACGGACGGGTCAGCGGGTCTAGAACTGCTCCGGGATGTTCTGGCTGACCCGCCACTCCTTCAGCAGCACCCGCCGGCGCTTGGGGTAGCGCTGCTTCAAGGCTCGCGCCTTCTCGATCCGGTCGGCGCGGAAATGACGGAAATCCTGGCGCAACTCGCACCAAGCGGCGACCACCCGGGCACGATCGAAAAACGCCAGCGCGATGGGCCAGATCACGCGGTCGGAACGCTGCCCCTTCTCGTCGCAATAGGCGATCTTCAGCTTCACCTCCTCGCGGATGGCGGCGCGGATCGGCGCCAGGTCCACCGGCTCGGGCTCGTCCGGATAGCGCGGCGCCACCATCATGCCGGTCAGCTCGATGCGCTCCTTCAGATCCTCGGGCAGAACCGCGGCGATCTTGGTCAGGGCGTGGCGCGCCGCGGCGGCCAAGGTGCGGTCGCCGCGCTGCATCACCCAGCGCGAGCCGAGCACCAGGGCCTCGATCTCGTCGTCGCCGAACATCAGCGGCGGCAACAGGAAGCCGGGCCGCAGCACATAGCCGATCCCGGCCTCGCCCTCGATCGTGGCGCCCTGGCTGTTCAACGCCACCACGTCGCGATAGATGGTGCGGACCGAAACCTGGAGTTCTTCGGCCAAACGCTCGGCGCTGACCGGCCGGCGGTGGGCGCGCAGGGCCTGCAACAGGCCGAGAAGGCGTTCGGACTTGGACATGGTCGCAGCATGGCAAAGAGCCGGGCGCGGCGCCAGCATTCTCCTGACAGTGCCTGTCAGGATATTGGAGGGCGGCGCGCCGACGCTCTGCGGCCAACGGTCGCCCCCTTCTTGCCGGCATTTGGCGCCCTCCGGACCTTTGTCCGGTTGAAGACTGTTAAACTTTCGTTCATGGTGGGAACACTGCGTCGTCCCCAGATCCGGCGCGCGCCAGCGGCGATGCGCCTCATTGTCCGGGGCGGCCGGCAACCGATCTCAAAGCAGGGGAAACCGGGTGCCCGTCATCCGACGGCCGCCCATCAGCGGAGGACATGCAATGCCGAAACGGATTCTGTGCGCCGTCGATGGCTCCAAGGTGGCCGCGAAGGCCGCCGCGGTGGCCGTCGATCTGGCCAGTGCGATGGGCGCCAATGTGACGTTCCTGACCATCAACGTGGTGCCGAGCCGGGTGAAGCGCACCGTCTACTGGGATGCGGCCCTGACCGACGCGGCCGAAGACCAATCCAACAAGCAGCTGGCCGCCGCGGCCAAGGTGGCGAAGGCTGCCAAGTTCGGGGCCTTCACCTGTGCGACGGCGACCGGCAACGACATCGCCATGGCGATCTGCGCCTATGCGGAGAAGAACAAATACGACCACATCGTGGTCGGCACCGGCATCCGGAACGAGCTGCAGCGCCTGTTCATCGGCTCGGTCTCGAGCGGGGTGATTTCCGAGGCGCCCTGCCCGGTCACCGTCGTCCACTAGGCCCGGATACACGGCATCAACGGCGCCGGGGGCCGGAACCGTTCCGGCCCATCGGCGCCGTTGCTCTTTGGGGCCAGTCGAATTACCGTTACTCCATGTCGAAATTCGGCCAGGAGCGCGATGCCACTCCGTTAGCCTCTGCCGGCCGAATCCGGTGAATGCGCGGCGGTGAGCGCCGCCCGGCCGCGGCGCGCCAGAGGTGACGTTCATGCTGCCAGCCTTGTTCCCCTCCAAGCTCCTGCGCTACGGCTTCAAGAAGAAGTATCCGGCGCAGCGCTTCATCCCGAAGCAGCAGGATCTCAAATCCAGCTATGACGTGGTGATCATCGGCGGCGGCGGCCATGCTCTGGCCTGCGCCTATTACCTGGCCAAGAACCACGGCATCACCAATGTCTGCATCCTGGAGAAGGGCTACCTCGCCGGCGGCAATACCGCGCGCAACACGGCCATCATCCGCTCCAATTACCTGACGCCCGAGGGCGTCCGCTTCTATGAGCAGTCGCTGGAGCTCTATCGCGGCCTGTCGCAGGATTTCGACTTCAACATCCTCTATTCCGAGCGCGGCCATTTCACCCTCGCCCATACCGATGCGGCGATGCGCACCAGCCGCTGGCGCGCCGAGGTGAACAAGCAACTCGGCGTCAATTCGGAACTGATCTACCCGGACGAGATCGCCCGGCTCTGCCCGCACCTCAACATGTCGGACAAGGTGCGCTACCCGATCCTGGGCGCGCTCTACCATCCGCCGGGATCGATCGCGCGCCACGATGCCGTCGCCTGGGGCTATGCCAAGGGCGCCGCCGCCATGGGTGTCGAGATCCACCAGCAGACGCCGGTCACCGGCATGATCATCGAGAACGGCACCATCAAGGGTGTCGAGACGCCGCGCGGCAGGGTCTATGCCAACAGAGTGATGCAGGCGGTCGCCGGCTCCACCTCGGTGGTCGCCAAGATGGCGGGCTTCCGCCTGCCGATCCGCACCATCCCGCTGCAGGCCTGCGTCTCGGTGCCGCTGAAGCCCTTCCTCGACCAGATCATCGTCTCCGGCTCGCTGCACGTCTATGTCTCGCAATCCTCGCGCGGCGAACTGGTGATGGGCGGGTCGACCGATCCCTACGGCCTCTATTCGACGCGCTCGACCCTCGACTTCAAGGAAGGGCTGCTCGGCCACATGCTGGAGCTGCTGCCCATGCTGGGCGAGGTGAAGATCCTGCGCCAATGGGCCGGCATGGCCGACATGACGCCGGATTTCTCGCCGGTCATGGGCCTGACGCCGGTGAAGAACTACTACATCGACAGCGGCTGGGGCACCTGGGGCTTCAAGGCCACACCCGTCTGCGGCATGACCATGGCCTACACCATCGCCAACGACGCGCCGCATGACCTGATCAAGCCGTTCTATCTGGACCGTTTCGTCGACTACGCGCAGGTCGGCGAAAAGGGTGCCGCCTCGGTCGGTCATTGAGGAGGATGCGATGAAACTCATGAATTGCCCCCTCAACGGCCCGCGCAACATCAGCGAATTCGCCTGGGGCGGCGAGGTGCGGCCGATGCCGGACCCGACATCGCTGGACGACCGCGCCTGGGGCGACTGGCTGTTCCTGGAAAACAACGAGGCCGGCCTGGTGCGCGAATGGTGGTGCCATGTGCCGACCTCCTACTGGTTCATTGCCGAGCGCAATACCGTGACCGATGAAATCGTGAAGACCTATCCGGCGACCGAGCTGTTCAACACCCGCGTCGAGTTCGCGGCGAAGAAGGAGCAGCGCTGATGCCCGCTTCCAATCACGGCGGAATGAACCGATTGCCCGCGCCGCATGGCCTGCTGATCGACCGCGGCCAGCCGGTGTCCTTCACCTTCGAGGGCAAGACCATCGAGGGCTTCGCCGGCGATTCCATCGCCAGCGCGCTGCTGGCCAATGGCCAGGCCATGATCTCGCGCTCGTTCAAATACCACCGGCCGCGCAGCGTGCTGACGATGAACGGCCAGGACGCCAATACGCTGGTCCAGGTGGGCGACGAGCCGAGCTGCCTCGCCGACAAGCGCGCGATCGCGCCCGGGCTGAAGGTCGAGGCGCAGAACTATTTCGGCAGCTTCGAGGACGACAAGGGGCGGTTTGTCGAATTGCTGCAACGGTTCCTGCCGGTCGGCTTCTACTACAAGAGCATGCACGAGAAGAAGAGCTCCTGGAAAGCCTGGGAGCCGATCGTCCGCGCCATGGCCGGCCTGGGCAAGCTCGACCTCAAGGCCGATTTCCATCACTCCTACTACGACAAGCAATACCTCTTCGCCGATGTCGCCGTCGTCGGCGCCGGTCCGGCCGGCTTGTCGGCGGCGCTGGCCGCGGCGGAAAGCGGCGGCGACGTGGTGCTGATCGACGAGAATCCGCAACCCGGCGGCTCGCTCACCTACGCGCGCGTCGATGCCAACGGCACCCAGGCCGAGCGGATTCGCCGGGAATTGCTGGCGGGGGTGCGTGCGCGCGCGAACATCCGCGTGCTGAGCGACGCCATGTGCTCCGGCCTGTTCGCCGACAACTGGCTGCCGGTCATCTCCGGCAACCGGCTCTACAAATTGCGCGCCAAGGCGGTCGTCGTCGCCACCGGCGCCATCGAGCAGCCGGCCGTGTTCCGCAACAACGACCTGCCCGGCGTGATGTTCGCCAGCGCGGCGCAGCGCCTGATCCGCCTCTACGGCGTGAAGCCCGGTACCCGCGCGGTGATCCTGGCCGCCAACGATTCCGGCTATGCCGCAGCGCTGGACTTGCTGGACGTCGGCATCGCGGTCGCGGCGGTGGTCGATCTGCGCCCGCAGCCGAAGGCAAGCGACCTGGCCCGCGCGGTCACCCGCGCCGGAATCGCGATCCTCGCCGGCCATGCGGTGAAGGAGGCCATCGCCGGCCCGAACAAGATGAGCATCACCGGCGTGGTCGCCGCACCCATCGTCGGCGAAGGCGCGCTCGGCGATGCGACGCGCAGCTTCGATTGCGACCTGCTGCTGATGTCGGTCGGCTGCTCGCCGGCCGCGCATCTGCTGCACCACGCGGGGACCAAGTTCGCCTATGATCGCGCCAGCCACATGTACCGGCCGGATGTCCTGCCGCCGCATGTCTTCGCCGCCGGCGCCGTCAACCACGCCCACGCTTTGGCGGCGGTGCTGGCCGATGGCGAGCGCGCCGGGCACCTGGCGGCGCGCGATGCCGGCCTGGCGGTGACCGCCGAGCCGCGCCCGCCCAGCGCGCAAGGCGACGAGGACATCACCCATCCCTGGCCGATCTTCCCGCACGAGAAGGGCATGGACTTCGTCGATTTCGACGAGGACCTGAAATACAAGGACCTGATCAACGGCATCGCCGACGGCTTCGACAATGTCGAGCTGCTGAAGCGCTATTCGACCGTCGGCATGGGCCCCAGCCAGGGCAAGCACTCGGCGGTCGCCGCGGTGCGCATCGTGGCGCGCGAGACCGGCGAGAAGCTGGAGCGGATGAGCGTCACCACCCAGCGCCCGCCCTATACGCCGGAGAAGTTCGGGCATCTCGCCGGCCGCGTCTTCGACCCGGAGCGCCGGACGGCCATGCACCACCGCCACATCGAGGCCGGCGCGCAGATGATGCCCGCGGGATTGTGGTGGCGCCCGGCCTATTATGGGCCCAAGACAGAGCGCGACCGCGCCATCCGCGAGGAAGTGAATGCGGTCCGCAGCGGCGTCGGCCTGATCGACGTCTCGACGCTGGGCGGGCTCGACGTGCGCGGGCCGGATGCGGCCGAGTTCCTGAACCGCATGTACACCTTCGCCTATGCCAAGCAGCAGGTCGGGCGTTGCCGCTACGTGCTGATGACCGACAATTCCGGCGTCATCACCGATGACGGCGTGGCGGTCCGCTTCCACGACGAGCATTTCTACGTGACCGCCACGACCAGCGGCGTCGACGGCGTCTATCGCCAGATGCTGTTCTGGAACGCGCAATGGCGTTTGGACGTCGATGTCGCCAATGTCACTGCCGCCTATGCCGGCGTGAACATCGCTGGGCCGCAATCGCGCGCCGTGCTGGCCAAGGTCTGCGATGCCGATCTCAGCCCCGCCGATTTCCCCTATATGGGCGCCAAGCTGGCCGAAGTCGCCGGCATCCCGGCCCGCATCATGCGCGTCGGCTTCGTCGGCGAGCTCGGCTACGAGGTGCATGTGCCGGCAAGCCAGGGCGAGGCCCTGTGGGATGCGCTGATGGCGGCAGGCGGCGTCGAGGGCATCCGGCCCTTCGGCGTCGAGGCGCAGCGCGTGCTGCGCCTGGAGAAGGGCCACATCATCGTCAGCCAGGATACCGACGGCCTCACCACCGTGTGGGAAGCCGACATGGCCTGGGCGGTGGCGAAGTCGAAACCGTTCTTCATCGGCGGCCGCTCGGCCGAGATCCAGGCCAAGAAGCCGCTGACCCGCAAGCTGGTCGGCTTCACCCTGGAGAACGCCAACGACCCCTGCCCGGAGGAGTGCCACCTGGTGCTGAAGGGCGAGGAGATCGTCGGCCGCATCACCTCGGCGGTGAAATCGCCGAGCCTGGGCAAGGTGGTCGGCCTCGCCTACGTCCACCCGGCGGAAGGCGAGCCGGGCAGCAAATTCTGGATCAAGGTCGACGGCGGAAGGCGGATCCGCGGGGTGGTCACCAAATACCCCTTCTACGATCCCGACAACAAGCGGCAGGAGATGTGAGATGGCGGCCCCCACAACTCCAAAGATCACCAGTCTCAACCCCGCGTCGCTGAAGCGCCGCAGCTTCGTCTATCGCAAGCTGATGGCGGCCGGCGCCGAATTCGCCGAGATCAACGGCGGCGCCGTCGCCATGCGCTATCCGGCGCGCGCCGAGAGCGAGGCCGATTCCGCGCGGCGCATGGCGCTGGCCGATCTTTCGGTCCTGCCGCATGGCGGGTTCAAGGGCCGCGGCACGGTGGAGTGGCTGACCGCGCAGGGGCTTGCCATCGGCGCCGACAGCAACAAGGCCTATGCCCAAGGCGGCGGCGAGCTCGCTGCGCGACTGGCGCCGACGGAAATCTTCCTGCTCGATTCGCTGGCCGGCAACGGCACCCTGATCAACCGTCTCAACGACGCCTGGCAATGGGCACCGGCGGCGCCGCGCCCGCAGCAGGGCTATCCCACGCCGCGCCAGAACAGCCACGCTTGGTTCATGGTGACCGGCGCCAAGGCGCCGGAGATGTTCGCCAAGATCTGCGGCGTCGATCTGCGGCCGGCGCATTGCCCGGTCGGCACCATCGCCCAGACCTCCATCGCCAAGATGAGCGGCATCATCATCCGCGCCGATCTGGGCCAGACGATCGCCTACCATCTGTTGGCCGACATCGCCTCCGCCGATTACCTGTGGACCTGCGTCGAGGACGCCATCGCCGAGTATGACGGCCGTGTCGTCGGGCTGGCGGCGCTGCGCGCCCTGCAGGCATGAACGTAGCCGCGCCGGACAAGCTCCGCCTCTCGACCGGCCAGGCAAGGCCGGCGCCCGACCATGCGTCATCGATCGCCTCCGGCGAGCGGTCGGGCACTTCGGCCGTGCTGCCGGAGTTCCTCAAGCCCCGCGCCAATAACGCAGCACCCTTCCGTCTCGCCGTCATCCTGGTGCCGGGCTTCGCCCTGATGTCCTTCGCCTCGGTGATCGAGCCGGTGCGCGGCGCCAACCGGCTGAGCCGCCGCGACCTCTATCGCTGGGCGCTCTTCGCCCCCGAAGGCGGCATGGTGGAATCCAACAGCGGCATCACGGTCGCCGCGGCACCCGTGGCCGAGCTCGACCCGGACGGTTTCGACCTCGTCGTCGTCTGCGCCGCCAGCCACGCGGAGCAGCGCCGCTATCGCAACGTCGAGGAGATCCTGCGCCGCCTGGCCCGGCGCAACATGGCGCTGGCGGCAGTCAGCACCGGCAGCTTCGTGCTGGCCCGCGCCGGATTGCTGACGGACCGGCGTTGCACCGTGCATTGGGACTATGCCGACAGCTTCGCCGAGGCGTTTCCCGATATCCAGCTGTGCAACGATCTCTTCGTCGTCGACGGCTCGATCCTGACCTGCGCCGGCGCCACCGCGGCGCTCGACATGATGCTGCAGCTCATCGGCGCGCATTACGGCCAGGAGCTGGCGCGGCAGATCTCCGGCCAATTCCTGCATGGCGGCATCCGCGCCGCCGCCGACGACCAGCGCCGCATGCTGCTCGGCATGGGCGTCACCAATTCAGTGGTACAGAAGGCCGTGTCGCTGATGGAGGCGGCGATCGAGGAGCCGTTGCCCTTGACCGACCTCACCAGGAAGACCGGCGTGTCGCAGCGCCAGCTGGAGCGCCTCTGCAAGCGCTATCTCGGCGCCACGCCGGCGCAATATTATGTGCAGCTGCGCCTGGAGCGGGCGCGGCGCATGCTGCGGCAGACGGACCTGTCCGTCGCAGAGGTCGCCATCGCCTGCGGCTTCGTCTCGCTGTCGCATTTCGCCAAGGTCTATCGCCGCCATTTCGGTTGTTCCCCGCGCGAGGACCGCAAGGCCGGGTAGCACCTGCGCCGTTTGCCTGCCTGCGAAGTTGTGCCAAGATCGGAGCGGGACGGTTCCGGTATCGCGGCGGGGGAACATGGCGCGCATTCTTGTCGCCAACATCGACAACGAGAACATGCTGGCCGATGAGCGGGCCTTCACGCCCGACTTCCGCCGGTCGAGTTCCATCACCGCCGGCCGCATGGCGTGGTTCGCCGAGCCCGGCGACATCGTCGTGGTGCCGCGCGACCTATCACCTGAATTCAAGGACTACATGGCGCGCGTCCGCGGCTACGCGCCCGGCGCGGTCGCCTATGTGACGCCGGACTGGGACGCGGCGCCGTTCCGCCCGCTTGGCGCGCAGGAGCTGCTGCGCCTCGGCCTGCCCGCGCGGCTGCAGCGCCTGATGCGCGGGCGCGGCGACTGGTCCTTGCTCGCCTATTGCCACGAGCGCGGCGCGCAGCTTCTGGCCGAGTCCCTGGGCATCGAGGCGCCCGGCGGCCGGCACGGATTCCTGCGCGAAGGCGGGGCCGAACTGCTGAACGACAAGCGCGTCTTCCGCAGCCTCGCCGCCGGCCGCGGCGTGCCCATCGCCGAAGGCCTGGTCTGCGGCGATCCCCGAGCGCTCGAGGCCGGCATCCGCGCGCTGATCGACCGCACCGGCGCCGTCATCGTGAAGCAGGACCGCCACAGCGGCGGCCTCGGCAACCTGATCGTCAGCCGCGATGGCGCGACCGCCAGCCTGGGCGCCACCGACGTCATCAGGATCAGCAACGAGACCGCCATCGCCGATGCCGCCGGCGCGGTGTGGTCGCGCCTCGCCTATCTGGAGCGCGTCCCCCTGGTGGTGGAGGCTTATTACGATGTTACCGCCGTGGTGACGGCGGAGTTCCATGTGGACGCCGCCGCCAACGCGGTGCGTTTCCTCAATTGCGGCGAAGTGCGCCAGGCGCCGATCCTCAGCGGGTTGATCATGCCGTGGTCGCTTTCGCACTATGCCGGCGGCGCCTTCATCGCCGCCGCCACCGAGCTGGCGCGCCTCACCTGCGATCTGGGCTATGACGGATTGATCAACATCGACGGCATTGTCACCGGCGACGGCGCGGTCGTCATCAACGAGTTCAACGGCCGCATCGGCGGCTGCTCGCACATCCACCATATCCTGCAGGCGACCGCGGGCGCGGGCTACGGCGACCGCCTGGTCGTCGCCTCGCACAGCCGCGACACCGCCGCCGGCTTCGGCCAGATCGTCGACATTCTCGCCGAACGCCGGCTCGGCTTCGACGCAGGTATCGGTCGGGGGATCATCCTGACCGCCGAGGATTGCGCGGGCTCAGGCTTTCTCGAATACCTCTCGGTGGCGCCGACGCGGGCGGAGGTCTTCCAGCTGGAGGCCGCGTTTGAAATGCTGCTGGCGGGAATCGGCGCGGCGGCCCCTGGCATCGGCCATTTGGCCAGGATCCTGGCGCATCTTCCGACGATCGAGGCGCCGCCGCAGCCGGCCGAACGGAAGCCGCCGCAGCGGCACAGGACGGGCAAGTCCCAGCCTTCCGGGGCTTAGCAAGCGGCGGCAATCGGGGTATGGTGTCGGGCCGCGACTAGGAACACCCGTCCATGCCCACCGATTTGCCGACGTTGGAGTTTACCCCGACATGCCGGCCAGAAACGGTCCTGCTCTACAACTACTGGCGGAGTAAGTGCGGCAACCGTCGGATGCCGCGGCGCGCCGACATCGATCCGGCCGAGATTCCGCCGCGACTGCTGCCGTGCCTGTCGATTGTCGATGTGGTCGATGACGCGCGGCGCTATGTCTATCGCCTTGTCGGCACCGCGGACGTCCAGGTGCGCGGCAGCGACCCGACCGGCAAGTCGGTGAGCGAAGGCTTCTTCGGCCCCGACGCCGACGATGCGCTCCATTGTTACGACGTTGTCTGCGCGACTCGGGCGCCGCTGCTCGACCCGACGCCGTTCACGGCGAGCAATGGCCGCTACGCGACCGAGGAAACCATCTTCCTGCCGCTCTCCGAAGACGGCGAGACGGTGAACAAGGTCATGGTGTTCTTCGCCTTCAAGGATGTCCTTGACCCCAACGCGCCGGTGCAGCTGGACCTCTGATCCGCGCCGGGCGGAAGCCGGCGCCCGCGAATCACCATGACGACCGTGCGTGCCCGCGTTATGCTGCGTTGCGAAAGCGGCGAGATTGCTGGGGTTGAGGATCGCGATGAAGGAAATGCAGCGCAGCGCGGCCAAGGCGACGGGCGAGGTCAGGTCCGCCGCGCGCTCGGCCGGCAAGGGCGCCGCCAAGGCGAAGGGCAAGGCGGCCGCCGACGGCGCCGGGGATTTCCAGGATCCGCACCACGTCGCTTCGCGCGAAGCCCGACTGGAGGCGGCGATCGGCCGCGAGGTGCGCACTTTCCGCCATCAGCTGAACATGACCGTCACCCAGCTGGCCCAGGCCGCCAACATGTCGGCCGGCATGCTGTCGAAGATCGAGAACGGCCAGACTTCGCCCTCGCTCGCCACCCTGACCGAATTGTCGCGGGCGCTGCAGGTGCCGGTGACGGCGTTCTTCCGCCGCTTCGAGGAGGAGCGCAGCGCCACCTATGTCAAGGCGGGCCAGGGCCTGCCGATCGAACGCCGCGGCACCCGGGCCGGCCACCAGTATCAGTTGCTCGGGCATTCCTTCAGCCGCCTGCTGGCGGTGGAGCCCTACCTCATCACGCTCAGCAAGAATTCGGACGTTTTCCCCATTTTCCAGCACGAGGGGGTGGAGTTCCTGTTCATGCTGGAGGGCGAGGTCGGCTACCGCCACGGCGACACCACCTATCTGCTGCAGCCGGGGGACAGTCTCTATTTCGACGCCGATGTGCCGCACGGGCCGGAGGAATTGCGCAAGCTGCCCGCCCGCTACCTCTCGGTCATCTGCTATCCGCGCGGCAACGACTAGCCTTTTGCGCGTCTTTCCTTGTAGTAAAAAAAGTTTCCTGCCCCTTGCCCCGGAGCGGCAACCGCATTAAGGTCTCCCCATGCGCCGGGTGGGCTTTCGCCCCCGGCGGTATTCTAGTGAACGAAGAGGTCAAACCATGTGCGGCATCGTCGGCCTGTTCCTGAAGAACCCGGCCCTGCAATCCTCGCTCGGCAGCCATCTGGAAACCATGCTGATCGGCATGACGGAGCGCGGCCCGGACAGCGCCGGCATCGCCGTCTATCACAGCCCGGTGGCCAAGGGCCGCGGCAAGCTGACCCTGTTCAACGCCGATGAGGCCTATCCCTGGCGCCAACTGGCCGGCGACATGGGGGCCGCCCTCAATGTCGAGACCGATGTCAGCCAGAAGGGCAACCACGCGCTGCTGGTCGCCGAGACCACCGAAGCCAAGGTGATCGACTGGGTGCACGCCAACCATTCCGAGGTGCGCATCATGGGCTATGGCTCGCTGATGGAGGTCTACAAGGACATGGGCCTGCCGGGGGACGTGGCGCAGCGCTATGGCCTGGCGCAGATGTCGGGCACGCACGCCATCGGCCACACCCGCATGGCGACGGAAAGCGCCGTCACCACCGAGCACTCGCACCCCTTCACCCCGGCGCCGGACATGTGCCTGGTCCATAACGGGTCGCTCTCCAACCACAACAACCTGCGCAAGTGGCTGCGCAAGCAGGGCCAGAGTTTCGATACCGACAACGATTCCGAGGTCGCGGCGCGCTATTTCGCCTATCGCCTGAGCGAGGGGGCCACGCTGAAGGAAGCGCTGGAGGCCGGCCTCACCGACCTCGATGGCT
>WBZN01001413.1_pt1 | contig 14702 bp, 12 predicted proteins | sample 5204281 | NCBI WGS metagenome assembly WBZN01 (sample SAMN12344347, study PRJNA552823) | activated sludge metagenome | biome: Activated sludge suspended growth; feature: Nitrification reactor; material: Wastewater; isolation source: activated sludge from nitrification reactor of wastewater...
CCTGCGAGAGCTCCTCGCGCAGCGCCTCGGAGAACCGCATGCGCGGCACGACGCACACGACGGTGATCCGGCGACCGCCGGGCCGCCGCCACACGAACACGCGCGCCTGGTCCTTGGACTCCGCCAGCCGGAACGTGTTCACGACGTCGCGGATCTCGTCGATGCTCCAGTAGAACAGGTCCTCGAGCGGGATCGAGTCGAGGATCGCGACGCTCTTGGTGTACGCGTAGCTGCCCGGCGGATCCTCGAGCCGCGCCATGACGTCTCGGATCCGGGTGCGGACCACGGGCACGCGGCGGTTCGCCGTCTTGAGCGCCTTGGTCGACATCAGGCCGATGAACACGTGCTCGCCGGTCGGCTTGCCGTCCGGGCCGCGCTGCGCGACACCGAAGTAGCGGACCTGCGCGACCGAGCGCACGACCGTCATGTAATCGGTGCGGTAGTACGAATAGATCTCGTCACGAGCGCGCCGCGTCGCGACGATGTCGCCGATCACCTCCTCGGCGTTCTTGCGCTCCGGCGACGCGAACAGGCCGAGCCCCTGCTCCGGGTGATGGCCGTTGCCGTTGCCGTTGCCGTTGCTCGAACCGAACGGGAACCACGCGTAGCCGATCAGGATGAAGTTGTCGTCCTTGAGCCAGTCGATCAGCTCGACGGCCTCGCCCGCGTCGGTCTCGCGCTGGCTGCGCGGCTCGTCGGACTGGGCGCGCTGGATGATGTGGGCGGGGATCGATTGCGATTCGCGTGCGCTCGGGCTCGACGGGTCGCGTCCGCTCACCGCGCACAGGTACGCGCGGGTCTCGCCGAGCCGCGCCATCATCTCGCGGCGGTCACGGTTGACGAGCAGCGTGAGCTCGAGGCGGCGCTCGAGATCGACGCGCAACGCCTCGCGCTTCTCGGGCGGGATCACGGACACCTGCAGGTACACCTGCGAGTACTTGACCCCCCGCGTCGAGTCGATGCCGGTGATCTTGCCGTGATCGGTGATCACGCCGTGGATCGGGTGCAGCACGAACTGCAGCTGCAGATCCATCTGGCGCAGGAACGACTTGATCGTGCGGATGACGAACGCGCAGTCGGGCAAGCGCGTCTCGATCACGGTCGAGGGGTGCTCGTCGCTGAGCAGCGTGGTCTCGGGATCGCGGATCGAGACCTTCACGGTGCGCTCGAAGTCATCTTCGAGGAACGCGAACCGCTCCATCACGAACGCGAGCAGGTGCGCCGGCTCGACCTCGCTGAGGACTTCGGGCGGGATGGCTCGGCAATACGCGCGGATGTACGCCTCGAGTCGATCTCGGTGCGTCTCTTTGACGGCTTGATGAGCCAACGTTAGGACCTGACGAACGACCTCGGCTTCCATGGCGCGGGCACGTTAGCAGAGCTAGCGAACGTGAGAACCGGCACGCGCCGGGCATCACGCACCGGATCCTCGTGCCGCAATGCGTCAGCTGTTCCTCTCTCAGCCCTCCGATCGGCCGGCATGCCGCGTGCGTGACCGATCTGCCATGGTTCGCGCGTCATGACCACCCAGGCCAGACAGGTCGAGCGAGCGATGAAGCTGGTCCAGATCGATCCGGATGTCGGCGAGATCCTTGCGCAGCCCAATCTGGCCGTGATGCGCGGATGATCGGCTCGCTCGCAACGCTCGCCTTCTGGCTCGGGCCGTGGGCCGACCAGGCGCAGGCGCCGTGGGTCGAGAGCTCGAACGAAGATCTCGAGGGGATGCGCGTGCGGATCTACTGGCCGGACGGGCGGCCGCGCGCGACCTACCTGATCGCGCCAGGGCTTCACTATGCGGGTGCGGACGATCCGCGGATGGACAGGTTCTGCCGGATCCTCGCGGCGGCAGGCCACCTCGTGGTCGCGCCGTTCATTCCGGACTACCTCGCGTTGACCCCGAGCGAACGGGCCAAGCGCGACTTCGAGCGAGCGTTCCACGCGCTGCCCCGGTGGAGCAACCAGAAGCCGGTGGTGTTCTCGATCTCGTTCGGGTCGCTGCTCGCGTTCGCGCTCGCCGCCGAGCATGGGGACTCCCTCGATGGCCTGGTGGTGTTCGGTGGCTACGCGGACTTTCAGGAGACCCTCCGGTTCTGTCTCACCGGGGCCGTCCCGTCCGGGCGCACCGCGGTGCGCGATCCGTTGAACCAGCCCGTCGTGCTCATGAACTTGCTCTGGCACCTCGATCCGATGCCCGCGGATCCCGAGGCCGTGGCGGCCGCGTGGCGGCGCTATGTCGAGCGCACGTGGGGGCGGCCGGAGATGAAGGCGCGCGGCAAGTTCTGCGCGGTCGCCGACGAGCTCGCGCCGGAGGTCCCCGAGAGCGTGCGCGAGCTGTTTCACATCGGCATCGGATCTCGGTCCGGGGCGATCGAGCTCGCGGTCGCCGCGCTCAAGCTGTTCGATGCGCGGGCGCTCGATCCCTCGCCGTACCTCGCGCGGATCCGCGGACGCGTCGATCTCGTGCACGGCACCGATGACGACGTGATCCCGTACGAGCACAGCAAGGCGCTGGCGGCACAGCTGACTCACGCCGACGTCCGCCTGCACCTCACCGGGCTGTACAACCACACCGGAGCGCAGAAGCCGCCGATCTCCGCGGCGGCGAAGGAGCTCGCGACCATGCTGCGGGTGCTGCGGGTGCTCGCTCGGTAGCCGCGCGTGCGCGACGCGTCAGCCGGGTGCGCCGTCGCGCTTACTCACACGCGCTGGGGCAGGTACACGGGCCGGCACACTCGTTCATGATCTGGCCAGTCGAATAGAAATCACGGATCTGGCGACGCGCGGCGGGTTGCTTGCGCGTGACGCCGTGCTGACCGGTATTCGCCGCGGGGAGGTTGGTCGCGGGCACCGGTGGACCGCCCCCGTCCATCACCACCAGCGCGCTCCCGCCCGCGAGCGGGCTGTTCTGGACGGCGATCCCCCACGGCGTGACCGGGCTCGGCCCCAGGATCGGGATGCCCATCGATCGAGCCTGCCAGAAGCTACCGAGGTTCGGGACCTGCTCGTCACCGAGCGCGATCTGCATCAGCAGCTGTTTGGGCGGCGTGCCGGTCGCGGCGCCGGTGAGCACCGTGTTGACGACGCCCGAGCCCTCGGTCTTGTCCCATCGCATCTGGAACAGGCCGAGCGCGAGCGTGACATCGAGCGGATCGGGATAGGCTCCGCTCAAGATCGTGCGGTACATCGGCCAGTCGGCCGAACGCTCGAGCAGCATCGAGTAGTTCGCGCCACCGACGCCGAGCACGGCGCGGGTGATGGTGGGCTCGTACGCCATCACCGCGGTCCCGAAGATCCCGCCCTGCGACAGCCCGTAGTAGTACACCTTCGCCGGGTCGACGAGCTGCTTGTTGCCCCGGGCCGGATCGACGAACAGCGTGTCGGCGAACGTGGTCCGCATCGCGCGGGCGAGCGTCACCTGGTTGACGAGCCCCTGCTCGAGGACCTCCATCACCTCGTCGGACTTCGAGAGCTCGTCGAGCGCGCGCATGACGTTCGGAAGATCCGGCGTGGACATGCCACGCAGATCGGTCCCGACGAACACCATGCACAGCTCCGCCGCGGTGGTGCGCTGGACGCCACCGGCGACCTCGCCGGCGTCACCGAGCAGGCCGTGGCCGTAGAGCACCATGCCGACGGGCGCGGCCGCGGTGTACGCGCACGCGGGGACGATCGCGGTGAACGGGATCCGATAGAAGCCCTGGAGCGCCGGGAGCCCGTCGTCATCGCGAACGATGCGCGTCCCGACCTGCGGCCGTCCGTGGTTCGAGAGGAACAGGGGCGCCTCGAGCGTGCCGGCGATCCGACGGCGGATCACGGCGCCATCATCGATCGCCGCGTCGTCGGTGATCGTGTATCCGATCGGATGGGCCGCGAGCGCGGCGACGGTGCGATCGCGGGCGGCGAGCATGTCGCGATGGATGAACGCGTCGGACGCGACGGTGAAGTCCCACGCGACGACGAGATCGTCCTCGGGGTAGCCCTCCGCGTCGAGCGCGTCGAGCACCTCGTCGAACCGCGGGCGCATCGCCTCGAGCAGCTCGTGATCGGTGTGCTTGCCGTCGCGCAGCGCCGCGAACCCGGGCGGCACCGGGAGCTCGCTCCCATCGGCGGCGAGCACGCGCTTGGTGATCGCGACCGCGTAGCGATGTCCGGCGAGGAGGCGCGCGGCCGGACGGAGCAGCAGCGCCTGCGAGTCGGGCTTGTCCTCGGCTTGCATGTCGAGCTCGGCGAAGTGCGCCACGCGCGTGCCCGTGGTCATGTCGATGATCACGGTCGGGCTGTCCGCCGCCAGGCTGAGATCGTAGTTGTCCGATGGCGGCAGGCCCTCGCGCGACACGCCGCCCGGGAACGACATCACCATCGGCGCGGCGGGCGAGAACCCGTCGGCCACGTTCCATCCGGCCGGATCGGTCGCGATGTGGTCGACGTTGGTCGGCAGCGTGGTTTCGGGGATCGCGAGCCGCCGGCCGGTCTCGCTCGTCGGGTCGTCGACCTCGAACGCGGAGCTCGGCCACGGGGTCATGCAGTGGTTCAGGCCGAGCGGGTTGCACTGCGCCTCGACGGGCAGCGCGGTGTGGCCGCTGCAGCCCACCAGGGCGACGATCAACGCCAGGGCTACCCTCACGATGCTGACGCTACACCGAACCGGTCGCGTGCGGCGAATTGCCGTGCATCGCGCTATAACCGCGCGGTGCGTCACGTGGTCACGATCACCGTCGTGCTGATTCTCGGCTGCGGGCATCCCCCGCGAGGGGGCGCGAGCGCACCGAACAGCCGTGGATCGGGATCGAGCGCAGGCACCGGATCGGCGAGCACCGCCGCGGCCGGCGGCGGTAGCGGCTCGAACGAACCCGCGACGCCACCGGCACGCGAGGTCGGCTGTCCATCGCCGACCTGCGTGTTCCACGCGGGGGCGGGCGCGTACTTCACGTGCACGTCAAGTGGCGCCGGGACTTGCTTCCACTTTGGTCCCGCATGCACGCCGGCAGACGCGTGTATGTATGATCCTGCCGGGCACGCGTACAAGCAATGCGCGAAGTCGGTCGAGGGCGTGTGTCACGGGTGGGGTGGGGCGTGCGCGCCTGCGAACGGGTGCATGTTCGATCCCGGCGACGGTCTGCATCATCACTGCGAGGACGTCAGCGGCGGCGCCTGCAAGCGCTACGGCGCACTCTGCGCGCCCTGAGCGGGGTCGCCATCGCCCGCGCCGGGCGCGTCCGCGGGCACGTCCTCCGGCGAGGCCCCGGGCGCCATTCGCGTCACCATCTTCATCTTCATGGTCGCGTCCTGACCCTGCGCGCTCATGTCGCTGTGGAACTCGCCGCTGATCTCGCCGGTCATCACCATCCGCGCGAGATCGACCGTGCCGTACCCGGCCCCCTTGCCACCGAGATGTTTGAGGCCGATCGCGGTGTCCCCTTGCGTGATCGTCTGGTCCTTGCCGCTGACCTCCGAGGTGCTCGCGAACACGACGCTGTCGCCCTCGATCGCCGTGAGGTTGATCGTGGTGATCGTCAACATCGTGAGCCCGGCTTGCTCGATCGTCTTGCGGGTTCGCCATTGCGCGCCGATCCCGACCGCCTCGGCGGGCAACGGCATCGTGACCTGCTCGAAGCTATGCGACAGGGTCGTGAGCTGCTGACGGATCACCGGCGGCAGATCCTTGCCGGTCAGGTCGAGGTGCATGTCCTTGAGCGTTCCGCCGGGCGCGAGCACGCCGACCATCATCATTCCGTCGAGCTGCGCGGTCGCCATCTGCGCCGCCGGGATCGTTCCGCCGGGACGATCCTTCGCCGTGGTGTGAACGATCGTGGTGCGGATCTTCATCGATCCGTCCGGCAGCACGTCCTCGCAAGCGATCTCGGTCGCCATCACCATCGTCGGTAGCGGACCGCCCTGGCCCGCGGCGTCGAGGTCGACCTCGACGGACAGCGTGACCGGAGTCTTCGTGCCCTTCGCGAGGTGGTAACGCAGCACGCGCCGGGGCTCTGCGCCGGGCGTGATGACCTCGAGCCCCTCGGTGGTTGTTGCCACGCGCTTCTTCGCTGGTTCCTCGGTCTTGCCGCACCCGAGCCCGAACAGCGCGATCGCAGCCGCGATCCGAACGATCGTCATGTTCACACGATGGCTGGCCTCCGGATGGGCCGCAACCTTCCTGAACAGACCAGCGCTTTCAGTTCGTTACACGATCGAATCATTGGTCTTGACCTGATTGGATTTGAAAAGCATTATCAAGTTCGCCCTCGTGCTTGTCTGCCTTTGTCACCCCACGTCGGAGCGCGATGTCGACGCTGTCATCGACGACGGCGCGCGTACGGTCCAGGACATCGGTCGCCGCTGTGGGGCCGGGACGGGATGCGGTGCCTGCGTCGACGAGTTGAGGGATCGCCTCCTCGCCAAGGGCGCGAACAGCTGCAGCCGCGATTGCTCGAACGACCTCGTCTCGGTAAGGTCTCGGACCTAAACGCGTCGCAGTCGTTCTGGCGCGCGCGAACCCAGCGAGGCGTCATGAAGGGTAACGAAGAGATCCTCGATCTCTTGAACCGATTGCTCACGAACGAGCTGACCGCGATCAACCAGTATTTCATTCACGCAAAGATGTGTGAAAACTGGGGATACGAGCGGCTCGCCGCGAAGGTTCGCGCGGAGTCGATCGACGAGATGCGGCACGCGGATCTGGTGATCAGCCGGATCTTGTTCCTCGAGGGCGTGCCGAACCTGCAGCGCTATCACAAGCTCCATGTCGGCGAGACCGTCAAGGAGCAGCTCGAGAGCGACCTCCAGGTCGAGTACTCGGCGATCGCCTTCCTCAACCAGGGTATCGAGGTCGCGCGCCGGGTCAGTGACAACGCGACCGAGGATCTGATGACCAAGATCCTCGTGGGTGAGGAGGAACACACCGATTGGCTGGAGACGCAGCTCGAGCTGATCCGGCAGGTCGGGGAGCAGAACTACCTCGCGCAGCAGATGAAGAAGTGACACCGACCGCCCACGGACGCTGCCAGCATGGCAACGCGATCGGGCGGAGCGCGGGCTAAGCCTGTATTCCTGCTGGCTCAGGTGATGGCCAGCGCGTTGCATTTTCCGTCAGCATGTTGCTGTTCCGATCGCTGACGACGGGCCTCCTCGGTGCGTGCGTGCTGCTGCTGGTCCGTCTGCAGCCGCCCAAGCTGGCGAGCGCGCCGGCGCCGGTGCCTCGCCCGATGCTGTCCGCCACGATCGTCGACGTCTCGCCGGCGATCCGCGCCGCCGCGCTGTCGACCTTGGTCAGGCTGTCACCCGGCGAGCACGTGGTCGCGATCGACGATCAGTCGGTCGCGAACGATCTGGTCGCCGGCACGGTGATCGGCGATCGCGCGCTGGTCTCGGGCCAGTTCCTGGACTTGACCGTGTCGAGCGCGTCGTCGAGCCGGCGCGTGTTGCTGCTGATGCACTGACGGATCGCGTGGCTCGCGTGGCCTGTACGACCCGCATCGGGTGGGCTGCGGCGCTGTTGACCTCGCTACTGCACCAACGGCGCGGGGACGATCGTCGCCCCGAGGAGACTCGGCCGCAGGGTGTGCACCCGGATCCGGCCAGCGCCGCCACCACCACCGCCACCGGTGGCCGGGGGCGTCGATGTACCCGCGACGCCGGGCCGCCCAGGGTTGGTATTCCCGGAGCCATCACCGCCATCGCCGCCCTCCCTGCCGGAGCCGGATCCCGAGCCGCCGGCCCCACCGCCCGTGCACGAGCCCGCAAGGCCGGGGCTCTGAAGCGTCGTGCCCGACGGGAGCGGGCCGCCTTCACCGCCGCCCGCGCCGGACGCGCACAGGCTCCCGCCGGTGACGTCGACCGAGACCGCGGCCTCGAGAAAGATCGCGCCGCCCGATCCGCCGCCACCCCCACCGCCGGACTGTCCGGCCATGGAGTCGATCCGGCCAACGTTACCGCGCTCGCCGAACGCCTGGATGCTCCCGGTCACGACGATCGACGCGCGCGAGCTGATCTCCAGCCCGCCGCCGCCGAACCCGCCACCGCCGCCGACCGCGGTCCCGCTGAGCGATCCGCCGCGACCCCCTTGGCAACCAGTCCGCAACGGGCTGAGCATGGCGTCGCCGAGCTCGCTCCCATTCGAGCCGCCCGCGATGGTGCCGCCGCTGGCAGCGCCGCCGGGGCCGCCGGCGGTACCGAAGCCGCCACCACCGCCACCAGACCCCGTGGTGCTCTGTCCGATACCATCGCCCGCGTTGCATGTTCCGGTGACGGAGAGTCCCGTCTTGATCTGGATCATTCCGGCGATCGTCACTTCTTCGTCCGCGACGACGAGCAACGGGACCGAGCCCTTCACCGTGAGCAGCTCGTCCGCCGCGATCGTGAAGGTGCTGACATGCATCAGCTTCACGCGATTGCCGCCGAACGAGTACACCGGACCCGTCATCGTCGAGTCGGTGTCGATGATCCCGGTGGGGCTCGGCGTGAACGGACCGGTGGACGCTGGAAAGGTCGGATCACAAGGATCGAAGTTGGTCGGGGCGATCGCCGGCCAGCACGCGTCGGTGGTGTCCGGCGGCGCATGTGGCGCATCGATCCCCAGGGAGCCGCACGATGGCCCCGCACCTTCCACGCGGCACGCGCCGAGCGCCTGATCGCAGGTCAGCCCCGCCGGGCATCCGTGACCGCTCGCGCAGCTGACCTCGCAGTCCTTGTAGGACGGGCGATAGCAGCCCGCGACCACCGCGAGCACGACGACGAGTGCGTTTCCCACGGCCCATCATAACCGGTTCAGGCGGGCCAGGTCTGTCGAACCTACGGCTTGGGCAGCAGCTCCTTGGGGATCATGTTCGGCAAAGACGGCACCGTGTGCTCGTACAGCCACGTGTACGTGAAGAAGCTGCCGAGGACGCGCTTGGTGTAGTTGCGGGCTTGATCGTCGACGATGCCCTCGACGAACTCGTCGGCGTCCCAGGTCCCTCGCACCTTGAGCATGCGGCGCACCGCTGCTGGGCCGGCGTTGTAGCCGGGCGGCACGAGGAGCGTGAAGCCCTTGAAGTTCTCGAACAGGAACCCCAGGAACCGCGAGCCGATCGTGACGTTCTTCTCGGGGTCACGCAGGTTCTCGCGCGTCGGGTCGATGCCCGTGCCCTTCGAGAAGTCCTTCGCCGTCGGCGGGATCATCTGCGTCAACCCGATCGCGTTGGCGTACGACTCGTCGAGCGGATCGAACGCGCTCTCCTCGCGCACGATCCCGATCTGCATCGCGAACGGGACCTTGTTCTTCTCGGCATGACGCGCGAGCAGCTCCGCGTATGCCTTGGGATATGCGATCAGCCAGCGCGCGCGGTTCGTCCCCGTCGGCCACAGGCGTCGGTAATCGAGGATGTGCCAGCGCGTCGGCCAGTGGGAGGTCGCGTAGCGGCCCGCGCGATCGTAGAGGTAGGCGATCGCCCAGAGCTTGTCGATCTTGTCGACGTCGTCGACGCGCTTCTTGTCCCCGGGCGCGCTGAGCCCGAGCTTGCGGAGCTCCGCACCGGCGGGCTCGCCGAGCCCGAGGCGCATCAGCTCCATCGCGCGGAGGAAGCCTGGGGTGCCCCATTCGGGGCGCGGCTTGAACGCGAACGCGCTGGCCTTCGGATCGAAGTCTTTCGGATCGGCCGAGATCTCGGCCACCAGCGCCTCGTATTGCTTCGGCGCGGTCTCACGCAGCCGGTTCAAGCCCTGCAGCGCGTAGTACGCGGCGGGGTACGCGCGCACCCCGGCCTCCCACGACGCGATCGCGTCCTTGGGCTTGCCCTTCGCCGCATACGCCCGGCCGAGCCAGTACTGCGCTTGCCCCTCGCCGAAGTAGTTGTCGTCGTGAGGGACGAGCTCGATCTGCTTCTTCCACCACTTGATCGCGTCGTCGTAGTTCTTGTCGCGCCACGCCTTCCACCCGAGGCGCCACATCGATTCGGCGAGGTTATCGCCGTCGGGAAACTTGGCCGGGATCGCGGACAGCACGGCCTCGACCTTGGGGCCGTCCGCCAGGCTGGCCCACTCCTCGGCCTCGCGCAGCATCGCGTCATCCGCGTAGCTATGCTTCGGATCGATCCCCTGCGCGGCCTGGTAGTCCGCGATCGCGGTCTGGTGCTGACCGATGAACGAGTACGAGCGGCCGGCCTGGTACAGGCTCTTGATCTCGAGGTCGGCGTTGCCCGCCGTCTTGCACGCGGCGGCGGCGCCATCGAACATCGGCGCGGCGCCCTTGCGATCGCGAGCCTTGAACCGACTCTGCGCCTGGTGGTAGGCCGCGACGCACCGGTCCGCGGGCGAGATCGCGGGATCTGCGAGCGCCGCGGCGAACTCCGCTTCGGACTCGGGGTTGCGCATCGCATCGAACAGCTGCTTGGCGCGCACGATGTGCTCGGAGGCGGTGTAGTTGTCGATGGTCTTCGCGAGCTCCGGGGGGAGGGTCTTCGCCATCGCCACGAGCTTGTCGTGGGCGCGGGTCGCCCACGATGACAGCGGATCATCGATCGCGATCCGGCGCTCGAGCTCGACGATCTGCGCGGGCGCCCCGGCGGTGCGGCCGAGCGCCTCCGCGAGCCAGTACCGCGCCTCCGATCGACGCGGGCCATCGGGTCGACGCGTCAGGTAGTCCTGGTAATGCGCCGCGACCTTCGCCCAGTCGGTTCCGGCGCGCAGGATGTCGCCGATCAACATCTCGGCCTCGAACCCGACGATCGAGCTCCGCGCGACCTTGACCGCCTGCTCGAGCGCGGGCTTGTGCGAGAAGTACAGCGCCTGCGCCTGGTGGTACCCGACGTAATCGGCGAGCAACGGCAGCCCCGCCTGGGCGACCGCGAAGTGCGCGCTGGCCGACTCCCAGCTGGCGAGCTTCTCGTCGATCAGCCCGAGCATCAGCTCGAGGCGCGGGACCTCCTCGCCGGTCGCCTTCGTCCGGGCGCGCGCGAACGCGGCCCGGGCATCGGCCCACTTCTCGAGCGTGAACGCCTGCGCACCGTCGCGCGCGTCCCCGGTCTGGAAGTAGGGTGTCGCCATCGCCTCCGAAAGCGGGGCAGGCGGCCCGGGCGTGGACGCCGGGATCGGTGGTTCGGGCGTACCGGCCCCGGCCTGCACGACGGGAGGCTGGGCCTTCGGGTGCAAGGTGGACTGGCGATGAGCGTCATCGCCCGAGCAGGCGCTGACCACGAGGACGACCCAGAAGCACCGCATCCGGTGACCCTAGCAACGTGGATCTCCGGGCACAAATTTCACGGACCGATGGCGCAGCTACTCCGAAACCTTGTTACGCCCGGCGGCCTTGGCGCGGTACAGACCCTGGTCTGCGGCGTCGATCAGGGCTTCGATCGTCTCGGCGTCGGTCGTGGGGTAGCTGGCGATGCCGATCGAGACCGTCGCGCGGAGCTCGAGCTCGTTGTGGTGGACGGTGGTCTGCGCGATCGTCCGGCGCAGCCGCTCGGCGAGCAGCACCGCCGGCGCGAGCGGGATCGCGCGCAGGATGACCCCGAGCTCCTCGCCGCCGAACCGCGCCACGACATCCTCGTTCCGCACGGTCTTGGTCAGCACCGTCGCGATCCCCATCAGGACCGCATCGCCACCGAGGTGGCCGTGCCGGTCGTTGAACTGCTTGAAGTGATCGACATCCAGCATCAGCAGCGACACCGCGGCTTCGTGCCGTCGCGCGAACTTCAGCTCGCTGTCGAGCCGGTCCATGAAGTAGCGCTTGTTGAACAGCTTCGTCAGGGGATCGCGCAGCGCCGACGACAACAAGTTCTCGTGGAACGACTCGTCGAGCTTGTCGTGATACGCGAACCGCAGCACGGTCGTACGTCCGACCTGGATCTTGTCGCCGTCGCGCAGCGAGGTCCGCGTATCGATCCGCTGCCCGTTGATGAACGTGCCGTTGCGGCTCTCGAGATCGGAGACCCATAGCCGGTCGCCTTCGAGCTGAATCCGGCAGTGATGGCGCGAGACCCCGTCGTCGATCAGCCGGATCTGGGTGTCTTGTGCGCGGCCGATCACGGCGATCCCGAGCGGCAGCCTGAACGTCTCGCCCACCGCCGAGCCGGTGAGCACGGTCAGGCACGGGCGGTTGCGGAGCTGCTGGGAAGTGTCGGCGACCTCGGACATGTCGGTCTGGGTCGGTTCCTCATCCCACTCGTCAGCCACGCATCATGGTCGGATCTCTTCGTTGCCGCGTCAATCGCGACCGCCACTCACGCGCGCTGAGCGAACCAGGCGGCGATCGCGTCGAGGCGTGCGCCGCTCGCGCCGAGCGAACCCGCGATCGCGCGCGCCTGCGCACCCAGGACGCGCATCCGCTCGGCGGCGGCCTCGGCGAGATCCTCGAACTCATCGTCGTCGCGATCGTCGGCGTGCTGGAACGCGATCCCGATCGCCATGCCGTACGCACCGAGCGCGGCGCAGGTCTCGGGAGGTGCACCGGCGGCGATCGCGCCGAGCTCGGCCGAGGCGGCGAACAGCGCGCCGGTCTTGGCCGCATGCAGCTGCTCCACGGCGGCGAGCGTGCGGAGCGACTCCGGTGGCGCGGTCAGATCGATCGCCTGACCGGCGAGCAGCTCGCGTCCACCGGCGCGACGTGCGAGCACCGCGATCGCGGCGGCGGCGCGAGGCCCGAGCTCGGCGAGCGCTGCGAACGCCTCGGTGAGCAGCCCATCGCCGGCGAGGATCGCGATCGCCTCGCCGAACGCGATGTGCACGGTCGGGCGGCCACGCCGCTCGTCGTCGTCGTCCATCGCCGGGAGATCGTCGTGGACGAGCGTATAGGCGTGGAGCATCTCGATCGCGACCGCCGCTGGCAGCGCGTCCTCGCTCCTTCCCCCACACGCCTCCGCCGCGGCGAGCAGCACCGCAGGACGTAGCCGCTTGCCCGGCCCGGTCGCGGCATAGCGCATCGCCTCGATCAGCCGACCATGATCATCCGGGGGCGGCGCGAGCCGGCGTTCGAGCTCGGCGTCGATCACGCGCCGCACCTGATCGAGGTAGTTGGTGAGCTCGGCAGGAGCGCTGGACGGCGCGAGCGTGGCCACGATCAACCTGCGGTCTGATCGCGCTCGTCGAACGGCGCGACCTCGACCCCCCCTGATCCGGACACGAGGATCTCGACGCGCTTCTCGGCCGTCACGAGCAGCTGCTGGCCGCGGCGCGCGAGCGCCACGCCTTCTTCGTAGACCTGGAGCGACTGTTCGAGGGACAGCTCGCCGGACTCGAGGCGCCCCACGACCTCGCGCAATCGTACGAGGATCTGGTCGAAGCCGAGCTCGGTCGCGTCCGCCACGCCGGCACAGTAGCGAACACGAACTGAAAAGTCACCCCTCCAAGATCGCTTGACGGCGCGCCTACTTGCGGGGAAGCTGAAACCTATGGGGGAGCGTTCGGATTTTCGACCCGACGACACCGGCGAGCTCAAGGAGCGCTGGCGGACCTACGTCCAGGACCGCCGCCTCAACATCACGGCGCAGCGCGAGGCGATCGTCGAGATGTTCCTGCGCACCCGCGATCACGTCTCGATCGACGAGCTGCTCTCCAAGGTCCGCAAGCGCCAGCCCAAGGTCGGGTACGCGACGGTCTATCGCACGCTCAAGCTGCTCGTCGACAGCGGCCTCGCGGTGGAGCGGCAGTTCGGTGATGGCCAGGCGCGCTACGAGGTCGTCGGCGATCACCACGACCATCTGATCTGCGTCAAGTGCGGCCTGATCCTCGAGTTCGAGGACAACGAGATCGAACGTCTCCAGGACAACATCGCGGCGCGGCTCGGCGGGTTCACGGTGCTCCGCCACCGTCACGAGCTCTACGGGCTCTGCCCCAAGGCAGCCGGCGAAGCGGGTGGTGCGTGTCCGCGCGAACAGGCCAGGCCGGCCCGCTGACCCGGCGTCCGGCGTTCCGCGCTCCCGCGTGACTTTGCGCCGCGATCATTGCTCCGGGGTCGGGGAGGCCGTCTACAATGGCGCACCATGATCTACGACGACATCTCGAAAACCATCGGGCGCACACCAGTCGTCCGCATCAACCGGCTCGCACCGGCCCACGTCCAAATGTTCGTGAAGGTCGAGGCGGCCAACCCCGGCGGCTCGGTCAAAGATCGACTCGCGCTCGGCATCATCGAGGACGCCGAGCGACGTGGCGTGTTGAAGCCGGGGCAGACCGTCGTCGAGGCGACCTCGGGGAACACCGGGATCGCGCTCGCGATGGTGTGCGCGGCGCGCGGGTATCCGTTCGTCGCGCTGATGCCCGAGTCGTTCTCGGTCGAACGCCGCCAGATCATGCGCGCGTACGGCGCGAAGGTCGTCCTGACCCCGGCCGCCGAGCGGGCCTCGGGTGCCGTGCGCCTCGCCGAGAAGCTCGGTGCCGAGCGCGGCTGGTTCGTCGCACGCCAGTTCGAGAACGAGGCCAACCCGACCTTCCACCGCCAGACCACCGGCCCCGAGATCCTCTCGGACTTCGCGAGCATGCGGCTCGACTTCTGGGTCACGGGGTGGGGAACCGGTGGGACGATGACCGGCGCGGGACAGGTGATCAAGCGAGCCCGCCCGGAGGTCAAGATCATCGCCTGCGAGCCGAGCGAGGCCAGCGAGATGTTGAGGTCGGTGATCGCCGTCTCCGGGACCCGCGACAGGTAGGCCGAACCGGCCCGGCCGGCCGGGGTGCCGAATGCGTAGAGATAGCGCGTCTCGCCCGGCGCGACCTTGTCCTCGGGCTGC
>WBZN01001414.1_pt1 | contig 14698 bp, 12 predicted proteins | sample 5204281 | NCBI WGS metagenome assembly WBZN01 (sample SAMN12344347, study PRJNA552823) | activated sludge metagenome | biome: Activated sludge suspended growth; feature: Nitrification reactor; material: Wastewater; isolation source: activated sludge from nitrification reactor of wastewater...
ACCCGCTGCAGGAAACCATGCTCAACCGGTACGACCTCTACACCGCCGACGAGGCGTTCCTCACCGGCACCGCCGCGGAAGTGGCGCCGATCCGCATGGTCGACGGCCGCATCATCGGCGCCGGCAAGGCCGGCCCCGTCACCCGCGACATTCGGTCCCGCTTCCAGCAGCTGGTCCGCAGCTGACGCGCACGGGGGCCGGGACCCCGCTACGGCCCCCCCTCCAGGCCCCGGGCCCGCGGTCGGCATCGGAGTGCGCCTGACCGACTTCTTCGACCTCATCGCCATCGGCGGCGGCACCGCCGGCCTCGTCACCGCGGCCGGCGCGTCCTATCTCGGCGCCCGGGTCGCGCTCGTGGAACGCCATCGCCTGGGTGGCGACTGCCTCTGGACCGGGTGCATCCCGAGCAAGGCCCTCCTGGCCAGCGCCCACGCGGCGCAGGTCCGCCGGGACAGCGGGCGGCTCGGCATCCTCGGCAAGGCGCGTCCGGTGGACCTGGAGCTGGTGATGGTGTCGCTCCGGACCGCCCGTGAGGCGGTGAGCGTGCACGACGACCCGGCCCGCTTCCGCGCCCTGGGGGTGGAGGTGGTCTTCGGGGCGGCCACCCTGCTCGATGCCCGGCGGGTCCGCGTCGGGGACCGCGTGCTCCAGGCGCCCCGCATCGTGCTCGCCACCGGATCGGTGCCCAGCGCGCCACCCATCCCCGGCCTTGCCGACGCCGGTTACCTCACCTCCGACACCATCTTCGACCTCACTACCGCGCCGGCCTCGCTCGGCATCATCGGCGGTGGGCCCATCGGCGTCGAACTGGCCCAGGCGTTCCAGCGCCTTGGCATCCCGGTGGAGCTGTTCGAGGCGCGCGAGACGCTGCTGCCCGGCGAGGACCACGAGGCGGGCGCGGTGGTGCAGGCCCGCCTGTCCGCCGAGGGCGTCACCGTGCGCACCGGCGTCTCGCTCGAGCGGGTGGAGCAGCATGAAGGGGCCAGCCTGGTCCATTGGCGAGGACCCACCGGCACCCCCGGCGAGTCGAAGCTCGAGACCCTGCTGGTGGCCACCGGGCGGCGGTCTGCCGTCGACGGGCTCGGTCTCGAGCAGGCCGGCGTGGCGCTCGATGGCGGGAATATCCGGGTCGACCACCGGCTCCGGACCAGCGTCCGGGGGATCTGGGCGGCCGGCGACGTGACGGGGGGCCCGCGCTTCACCCACGTGGCGGACTACCAGGCAAAGCTCGTGGTCCGGAACGCCCTGACCCCATTCCCTGCACGGGCGGACCTGCACCGGATCCCGCGCGTCACGTACACCGATCCCGAGGTGGCCGCCGTCGGTTTGTCGGAGGCCGAGGCCCGGGCGCTGGGGGGCCAGGTCTGGCGGCAGGACCTGGCCGACCTCGACCGCGCCCTCACGGACCGGCGGACGGACGGCTTCGTCAAGCTCTTCGCGTCCCGGCGGGGCCGGCTGCTGGGCGGGCTGGTCGTCGGGGCCGCCGCGGGCGAGCTGATCACCACGGTGGCCCTGGCGCTCCAGCAACGGCTCTCCCTGGCCGACCTCACCACCCTGGTCTATCCCTACCCCACCATGAGCGAGGGCATCCTCCGGGCGGCCACCCAGTCCCGTCGCGCGGCGCTCCAGGGGCCCGGCGGCCGGCTGCTGCGACGGATCGTGCGCTGGGGGCTCTGAGCCGCTGCTGTCAGGCGGACGTGACGCCGGTCACCGTCCGGGGCCGCAGCCGGGGGGCGTCGTGAGAAGGCGCGGGGCCGGGCCGCGTTCCGGGAGGGAGGGGCTCGCGGGGCTGGAGGCGCCGACCGCGGCGTGAACCCGACGGCACGCCTCTTGACATGTCAGGTACCGGGGGAGACATTCGCGCCCCCGAACGGCCTTCCCCTGAGCGTCCCATGGCCTGGAAAGAAGTGACGATTGGCGAGACCCGGTGGTCGGTCGCTCCCGTGGCGGAGCGGACGGCCAGCACCCGTGCCTGGCGGCTGCTGCTCAGCTGCCGGTGCGCGGGAGAACCGCGGCGCGCCGTCTGGGCCGACACCGAGCTCGAGTCGAGCTCGCGCTCGGACCTCTACGCCCAGGCCGACCGTCTCTCCGATGACCGGGTCGCCGCCGTGCTGGCCCGCTGCATCGCCAGCCGTCCGGGCTGAACCCGGTTCCTATTCCCTCGGGTCCGGGCGCCGCATCGCCCAGCGGTAGACCATCCCGGACAGTTCCGCCATCAGCCGTTCCGCCTCCCGCCGTTCCGTGTAGCCCTTCGTCAGGATCACCAGGACATACGGCCCCCGCGCCGGGGGATAGACGATCGCCGCGTCATGGGTGATGCCGGTGATCTCGCCGGTCTTGTGCGCCACCCGGACCCCGGGCGGGAGCCCGGCGGGGATCCCGGCATTGAATTCCTGCCCCAGGAGCAGTTCCAGCAGCACGGCGGTGGTGGCCGGGCCGGCGGCCCGGCCCCGCGCGATCGCGTCGAGCAGCCGGGCCAGGTCACGGGCAGTGGTGGTGTTGTTGCGACCGAGCGCGTAGGCCTTGCCATCCTCCACGCCACGCAGGACGGCGATGGAATCGGCGCCCAGGGCGTGGGCCGTGGCGTTCACGCGGGTGGGGTCGAGCCACTCGATCAGCAGGTTGGTCGCCAGGTTGCTGCTGCGGGCGATCATCAGGCGGGCGAGGTCCAGGATCGCCGCACCATGCCCCTCCCGCGTGTAGAGCGTGGAATCGGAGTCGTCCGCCGGGTCGAGCCGGAACTCCGACCCATCCACGATCGAGTGAAAGCGGTTCCGGACCGGCAGGGTGTCGGTCCAGCGCAGCTCCCCGGCCTCGACCCGCCGGCCCAGCTCGATCAGGACCGGGACCTTCATGGTGCTGGCGGCGTGGAAGCGGGTGAGTCCCTCGACCAGGAGCGTGTCGCGGGTCACCGGGTCGTAGTACGCCACGGCCACCAGGGCGGTCTCGCGGGCGATCCGTGACCGGACTTCGGCCTCAAGGCCGGCGGGCTGCTGGGCGAGGAGGGCAGGGGTCGAGAGCAGGAGTGGCCCGAGCAGGGCGGGGAGGAGGCACGGCTTTCGCATACCCACAAGGTATTCCCGGATCGTCGAATCTGCCGAGGCCCCGTCACCCGATGCCAGCCGAACCCCGTCTTCCCGATCGCCTGAAGTTCGCCGAGTTCGCCCTCGATCGCCTGGCCACCGGGCGCTGCCGGGCGCGCGTGGTGCTGAGCTGGCTGGACAACACGGAGTTCGAGGGGGTTTCCGAGGGGCTGACCAGTCAGGCGGGCGAGCTGCGCTGCGCCGCCGAGGCCTGCGTCCTGGCGTTGACCAAGGCGGTGCAGGGGGAGCTCAAGTTCGAGCTGCTCGGCGTCAAGGCGGTCCGGGCCTTCGACGCCAACGTCGTCATCGTCTCGCTGGCCCTGCCTAACCAGAACGATGCCCAGCGGCTGGTGGGCTGCTTCCTCACGCCCGACGCCGATCCCTCCCGGGGCGCGGCCCTGGCCGTCCTCAACGCGACCAACCGCATCCTCGGCAACCGGTTCTTCATGCGCTGACGCGACTGGAGCCCGGGCTGCTGCATCTTGAGAAAAGCCCGGACCATTTCATTTCGCGTGGACAGTCTGCGTCCCATTCCGTAACGCCGAAGATCGACCGAAACGGGGTTCTCTTTTCCCGGGCTCGCAGGTTTCTTGCAAGCTGATCTGGCCGGGTCCAGGGACCGGCCCTCCGGTTCCCAACTCCGCCACAAGCAGAGGCACTGCCCGACCGTCGGGCGGGGTCTGCAATGCGAAAGGCAACCATCCCATGACGGCATGGCGCTCCTGGGTGCTGGCAGGAATGCTGGTGGCGTGCGGTGGCAGTCAGCAGGCGGTCCCGGCCCCGGCCCCGGCCGGAGCCCCGGCGGCCGGAACCGAGCCCGCTCCCGCGGCCGCCCCGGCCACGCCGCCGGTGGTGGCCCTGGCCGACAGCGCCCCGGCCGCGGCCCTCGACGATTCCCTCGCGGCCGACAGCCTCGAGCCGGTCGCGGTGGATCCCGACTCCGCTGCCGACGCCGCCATCCTGGAGCAGCTCGCCACATCCCATCCGGAGCCGCTCGACAGCGGTCCGGATGAGGGGGCCGCCTCGGCCACGCCCGGCGGCGCCAACGCCGCGGGCGGGGAAGTCACCTACGACATCGACGTCGAGACCTACGGCACCCACGCGCGGGTGCAGTACTACCTCGATTTCTTCCAGGGCCCGGCGCGCGAGCGGATGAACGTCTGGCTGCAGCGCATGCCGCGCTACGAGCCGATGATCCGCGCCAAGCTGCGCGAGAACAGCGTGCCCGAGGACATGGTGTACCTCGCGCTGATCGAAAGCGGGTATTCCAACACCGCCGTGAGCCGCGCGCGCGCCACCGGGATGTGGCAGTTCATGAAGGGCACCGCCAAGCTCTACGGGCTTCGGATCGATTCGTGGGTGGACGAGCGCCGCGATCCGGTACGCGCCACCGATGCCGCCGCGCGGCACCTGGCGGACCTGCGGGACCGGTTCGGCTCGATGTACCTGGCCGCCGCCGCGTACAACGCCGGCGCCGGCAAGGTGGGGCGTGGCCTCCGGCGCATGGGCGATGACGATGCCGACGAAGAGGACAACCCTGACGCCGCGTTCTTCCGCCTCTACGACACCCGGTTCCTCCGGCGCGAGACCAAGGACTACGTCCCCAAGCTCATCGCCGCGGCGTTGATCGCCAAGCAGCCGGAGAAGTACGGCTTCGCGCGGCCCGAGGCGATCGAGCCGCTTGCCTACGATTCCATCGTGGTGCCCGATGCCACGGGCCTCGACGTCCTCGCCCGGCTGGCCGACACCTCGGTGGCGGCACTGCGCGAACTCAACCCGCACTTCCTGCGGCTGGTCACGCCGCCCCGGCACGAGGCCGTGGTCCGGCTCCCCGCCGGCACCGGCGACAGCGTGGCGGTGCGGTACGCCGCCCTCGCCGCGAAGGACCGGGTCAGCTTCGTGGAGCACACGGTGGCTCGTGGCCAGACGGTGGCCGCGATCGCCCGGCTGTACCGGGTCACCACGCGGCTCATCCAGGATGCCAACCCCGGCGTCCGCCTGACGCGGCTCCGGACCGGGACCCGGCTGGTGATCCCGACGAGCTACGTGCCGAACGTCGCCGAACCGGCGACGGTGGTCGGGACGGGGTCGGTCGCCTCCACCTCGACCACCATCCGCTACCGGGTGCGCAGCGGGGAGACCCTGTCGGAACTCGCGGACCGCTATCACACGACCGTGACCCGGCTCCGCTCCCTCAATGCGATGGGCTCGCGGGAGATGCTCCGGGCAGGCCAGGTGATCCGGGTGCCGGCCCCGGCCGCCCCCGCGGCCACGGCCCGCCCCTCCGCCCCGCCCCAGGCCACCGCGGCCGGCGGCCAGACCCATGTGGTGCGTCGTGGTGAGACGCTCTCCACGATCGCGCGGCGCTACGGGGTGACGCTGTCGGCGCTGCGCACGGCCAACGGCATGTCGGAGCAGGATGTGCTCAAGGCGGGGGCCCGGCTGCGCATTCCCTGAGCGTCCCGCCTCCCCGACACGCCAACGGGCGGGCTCCCTGGGGAGCCCGCCCGTTCGCGTGTCCGGCGCGTGCCGCGGGTCAGTTCGTGGTGGTCGAGTCGTGGCGGGTGCCCTTGAGCACCGCCTCGGCATAGCCGTTCGACGGGTCGCCACCCTGCAGCAGGATCTCCTCGACCTTGCCCGGGCCGCGGTTGTACGCCACCAGCGCGAGCTCGAGGTCGCCGCCGTAGCGCCGGGTGAGGTCGCGCAGGAAGCGGAACCCGAGCCGGAGGTTCACGTCCCGCTCGTACAGCTGGTCCTCGCCGAGGCCCGGCTCGTAGAACCGCGCGGTGGCCGCCTGGATCTGGGTGTAGCCGATGGCGCCCTTGTTGGACAGCGCGGTCGGCTTGAAGTTGCTCTCGATCTTGACCAGCCGGAACGCGACGTCGGTCTCGACGCCCTCGCTCAGGGCGATGTCGTAGATGGCCGCCGCGAGATCCGCGGGAATCTGGTAGCGTCCCGAATAGCGGATGACTGCGTCGGCGCGGTCGACCTGCGCCCGCGCCACCGCCAGCTCCTCGCGCGTGGACTCCAGCCGCTGGTTGATGGCCCGGACTTCATCGGCCACCATCCCGAGGCTCGGCGACGGCGGATCGGCGGCACGCGCCGCCGAGCTCGACCCGGCGAGCGCGCTGATCAGCAGGGTGGCGGCCAGCAGGGCCACTCCCCTTGCGAGCAGGCGCCGGGTCCAGCGGGCACGGCCGTGCGGATCGATGACGTCGTTGCTCATGTCTCCTCCAGTTGTCGGGTGCGGACGCGGGTCGCGAACCTACCGCGAGTCCCTGCGCCAGTCGCCCCGGGTTCCTCCGGTCTTCTCCAGCAACCGGATCCCGTCGATCACCATCTCCCGGTCGGCCGCCTTCACCATGTCATAGACGGTGAGGCAGGCGACCGACACCGCGGTCAGCGCCTCCATCTCGACGCCGGTCTTGCCGGTCGTCACCGCGGTGGCCACCACCCGGACGCCGGGCAGGGCCTCCACGGCCGTGCATTCCAGCCGCACCGCCTCGAGCGGGAGCGGATGGCAGAGCGGCACCAGGTCGCTCGTCCGCTTGGCCGCCATGGTGCCGGCCACCTCCGCGATCCGGAGCACGTCGCCCTTGGCCACCTGGTTGTCGCGCACCAGGGCGAACGCCGCCGCGCTCATGCGGACCACCCCCTCCGCGACCGCCAGCCGACGGCTGGAGGCCTTCTCGCCCACATCCACCATCCGGGCGCGGCCCGCCTCATCCACGTGACTCAGGCTCACGCCAGCACCTCCGCCAGGTCCTCGGTCAGCGTCGCCAGCAGCAGCTGGGGGTTCACGTTGCCCTGCGCCGCGTCCCGCGCGTCGGCCACCCGGGCCTGGGCCGCGACGAGCGCATCGAGGCCGGGACGCCGTCGCAATCCCTCGAAGGCCGGGCCGGCTCCCTCAGTTCCCCGGGCCAGCCGGGCGAGCTGCTCCGCCAGGGCATCGAGCATGGCGGTGAAGTCGCCCCGGGCGGCGTACGGCCCCTGTTTGAGGGCCCGCTCCGCGCGGGCGCCCGGTCCGGCCACCACCGCCTGCAGCAACTCCTCCGCGGCCCGTCCCGCCTTGTGGCCGGCGTCGGCGGCGGTGAGCGCGCGGCCGATCGACCCGCGGCTGCGCTGCGCCCGCTCCCGGAGGGTGGCCCCGGTGAGGCCCGCGTGGGTGGCCAGAAATCGCTCCACTTCCGCATCCGGGAGGCGCCCCAGCCGGAGCGGGACCAGCCGGGACCGGATGGTCGGCAGCAGCCGGTTGGCGTCCTCCGTGGTGAGGAGGAACTGGCTGTCGGCCGGCGGCTCCTCGAGCAGCTTGAGGAGGGCGTTGGCCGCCTCCGGACTCGACTCCTGCGGCACCAGCCGCTCCGCGAAGCCCAGCAGGAACACCTTCCGGCGGCCCTGGACCGGCGTCAGCGCCGCCCGGCGCTGGAGCAGGCGCGCGGTGGCCACAAAGTGCCCCGCCAGGCCGTCCGGCGCCTCATACAGCGGGTTCTGGCGCCGCTCCTCCATGACCTGCCCCAGGGTGTCGGCCAGCTCCTCGACCTGCTTGTCGGGCTCCGATGCCTTGGGCCGCGGGACGGGCACCATCCAGTGCAGGTCGGGATGCGCGAGCCCGAGCACCTGGCGGCACGACTGGCAGCTCCCGCAGGGCCTGGTGGCGGCCTCACAGAGGATGGCCTGGCCGAGCCACAGCCCGAACCGCTGCTTTCCTACCCCGGCGGGCCCGGTGATCAGGATGCCCTGGGGGAGTCGCCCTTCCTTGAGGGCGCGGATCACGCGTTCCTGTTCAGCGGCGTGGCCGTGGAGCGGGTGGAGCGTCATGGAGGCAAGGATAAGGCGGGGGGAGATTGGCGGTAGTGGCGGTTCTTGTAAAATCATTTTCCACAACCACTTATGTGTCAAACTGGCATCAAAAAAACGCTGAGTATCGGGGGAAAGGCCTGCTCGGATCAATGCGAGCGCTCGCTCGCATTTCAAATTGCGCGAGTGTGCGCTCGCAGACGCTGTAAGTGGTAATCGGGCTTTGACTTGGGCAAGTCGCGCCGACGCAATAGCGCGGTTGCCTCACAGGCCTCAGGGGCTGCCAAGCCAGTCAAAACAACCCGCTGGTGGCCGAGATGACTCATCTACTGCCACTATACTGGCGCTAGAGAGTCGTTCAACTGCCGTCATTCGGGCGTGGATCACCGCCGCTTGATCTCTGCCCACGCCGATGGTATTCTCTCGCGCCTTCCCGAGTAGCTCAGTTGGTAGAGCAGCTGACTGTTAATCAGCGGGTCGCAGGTTCGAGTCCTGCCTCGGGAGCTGCGCAGGGTCTATCCACCCCTGCACCATGCCAACACCAACGGGTCAGCCGCAGGGCTGACCCGTTCGCGTTCCAGCCGCCTAGGCTCCAGACCTAGCGATCCACGGCCCGCTGTCCCCCGAACCGCTGCACGATCAGGTCATCGTACTCGTCGGCGGTGTTGGAGACCGCCATCAGGGTCCACATGAACTCATCCACGTCCATGCCCTCGCCCAGGATGGCATGGGTGAACAGGATGTCCCCGGTGCCCGGCTCCTGGGCAAACGCCCCGAAGCGCATGTTGAAGTTCTCCTCCAGCAGGTACTTCCGGAGTTCCGGCGTGCTCTCCGCCCCCGTGACCACCCAGCTGTAGGCGCGCACCACCGTGGCCTTCTCGTTGATCGGGGTCACCACGACGGTCGAGAATGCCGAGCCGGCGCGGATCGCGAAGCTCGGCGCTTCGTCGTTGGGCCGGGCCTGCTTCCCGAACTGCTCCTGAAGGACCTGCGCGACGCGGGCGTACACCTTGCCCTGGGCTTCGGTCTTGAACTGCGGGGGCATGACGCTCTCCTCGGCGGGGGGTGGACCTACGACAGGCGTTCGATGACCAGGTTGGCCTGCTGCCGCCGGATGACGTAGCGGCTTGGGGTCGGTCCGGCGCCCTGGTAGAGGGCCCGGACCAGGGCGGGACTCACTTCCTGCTCGATCAGCTGCTCGAGGCCGGTGGTGTCGCGGGAGCTCGACCACTCCGCGGCCAGCCAGTTCACGATCGATGGATCCCATTCCAGCACGATGCCGTGCTCGCGGTGGCGCGCCGCCACCTGCGGCAGGAGCCGGCCGGTGATCCACTCATTGCCGAGCGCGACCGCCTCGGCGGCCTCGCTGAAGCTGAAGTCCACGATCCCGGCCAGCTCGCGCCCGATGCTGTCGGCCAGGACCGGGGCGTGCCGCTCGACCGTCGGCGTGGCCGGGACGCCGAACCCGATGGTGTCCATGTCCCGCCCGTCCTCGCTGGCCACGGTGATCACCACCACGGCATCGCTGAGGTAGATCCGGCGGCCGCGGAAGTCGGTGATCAGCCCCTGGGTCAGGGCGGGGGCGAACGCGGCGAGCACCGCGGGGTGGCAGCGGTCGAGGCGGTCGCAGAGCACCACCGACCAGGGCATTTCGGCGAGCGCGTACAGCGCGTGCCGGTCCTCGTATCCCACGTACCCGGCCGGCGAGCCCAGGAGGGCGGTAATGCTGGCATCATCCTGGAATCGCGCGAAGTCGATCCGCACCACGCGGCGCGGGTCGCCATAGAGGCCCTCGGCGATGGTCTCGCACAGCGGCATGGCGCGTTCCGCCATCGGGCCGCTCAGGGCGATGATGGCGTTGGGCCGCGCGGCGTGGAGGTCGAGCCCGCGGCTGGTGACTTCCAGCCGGCCCACCAGCCGGTCGGCGGCGAGGTGGTCGAGCAGCTGGCGCTCCTCGAGCTGGGCGCGCAGGGCATCGAGCCGGGCGCGCTCCAGGGTGGGAATCCCCAGCATGCGCTTGACGACCGTCTCGGCATCGGCCCGGGTCACCGCCGCCAGCCCGCGGCTCACCCCGTGGGCCACGCTCTGGTCGAGCAGGTCCACCGCCTTGTCGGGGAAGTGGCGGTTGGGCATGAACTGCCGGGCGATGTCCACCAGCCAGGCGAGCACGTCGTCGGCGACGGTGACGGAGCGGCCACGCACCAGGTCGTCGCGCACCACCTTGAGCACCTCGAGGGTGCGCTCGGGCGAGAGCTCCTGGATGCGGATCGGCTGGAAGCGCCGCTCCAGCGCCCGGTCGTGCTCGATGAACTGGCGGTACTCCTCGTCGGTGGTGGCGGCGATGCAGGCGATCTCCCCGCGGGCGAGCGCCGGCTTGAGCATGCTCGAGATGTCCCCGGTCCCCTCCCGGCCGCCCGCGCCCATGATGGCGTGCACCTCGTCGATGAACAGGACGATCCCGTCCTGGGCCGACTCCGCCAGGATGGCTCCGACGCGCTTGTCGAGCTCGCCGACGATGCCCGCGCCGGCCACCAGCGCCGAGGGCTGCAGGCCGACCAGCCGCACGCCCTGCAGCGGCACCGGCACCTCGCCGCGGATGATCCGCTGGGCGATCCCCTCCACGATGGCCGTCTTGCCGGTCCCGGCGGCCCCGACCAGCAGCGGGTTGCGCTTGGTGCGACGGCAGAGGGTCTCGATGATGGTCTCGATCTCCGTGTCGCGGCCCACGCAGGGGGGGAGCTTGCCGTCGCGGGCGGCCTGGGTGAGGTCGCGGCCGAACTTGTCGAGGGTGGGGGTGGGGGCCAGGGTGCGGATGCCGCTGAGCGGCGCCGCGGGTTCGGTCGCCGCGGGGATGGTCTTGCCGGCGCCGGCCGCCTCGATCGGGCGTGCCGCCGGGGCCTCGGTCGGATAGACGACGGGATGGCCGGCGGCCCGAAGCACCGCCGCGACGAGGTCTCGCTCACCCACCTGTGCCTTGCCCAGGCCCCGGGCGATCTCCCGGGCCTGCGCGGTCAGCGCTTCGGCGCCGAGCGCGGGGCCGGGCTGACCCTGCTGCACGGCGGCACGGACCGCCGACTTCGTGCCGGCGAGGTCGAGGTTGGGGGAAAGGCTCCCCACCATCGGTGAGAAGCGGTCGAGGAACAGCGCCAGCCAGTCGTTGACCCCGGCGTTGGGCCGGGTCCCGACTTCCTGCAGCACGCGCTGGGCGCCCGGGGTGAGGGGGAGTCCGGCGGCGTCGGGGGCGGTCATGCCAGGTCTCCGGGGGGCGGGGGCCGGGTCGAGTGACGGAGTCGGGACAACATGTGGGCCGACCGGGGGCCCCGCAACTCGGGATGCCGGGCACCGGTCAGGTGGTCCCGGCCGTCGCGGGTCCTCTCAGGGAATGCGTTCACGCGGAGTCTAGACGCCAGCCGGGCCCTCCGGTTCTCAGTCGCGGGGCACCCGGTGCCTGGCCCAGGCCCAGTTGAGGGTGGCGAGGAGGGCGGTGGCGGCGAGCACCAGCAGCTCCTGGAGCGCCATCCTGGTGGCGAGCAGGGCGGTGCAGCCGATGCCCGCCACCGCCCACCACTCGCCGGCAGGCAGCCGGAGGCGCGCCGGGGGGAGGTTGGCGCCGCGGGCCTCCAGGCGCCGACAGGCGATCAGCGCCGCGCACACCAGCCCATAGGTGAAGAGCCGGGAGACTGCCGACAGCGTGAGGTTCTGGAGGAAGCTGCCGGAGACCGCGAGCAGCCAGACCAGCGTGGCGTACACCAGCACGGAGACCCACGGGGTCTGGAATCGCGGGTGCACCCGCCCCAGGAAGGGGGGGAGGTCGCCGGCGCTGGCCATGGCATAGCTCAGCCGCGGGACGTTGACCATGGCGCCGGCGAGGTAGCCATAGACGGAGACCAGTGCCGCAAGCGCCATGAGCACCGCGCCCCACGGGCCCAGCAGCACGCCGCCCGCGGCCGCGAGGGGCCGGAGCGCGGCCCCGGCGTCGGGCAGGACGGCCACGACCACCAGCTGCACGCTGCCGTAGAGCAGGGCACAGGTGGCCAGCGTCAGGGCGAGCGCGAAGGGGGCATCGCGGCGGGGATCCCGAGCCTCGCCGAGGGGGATGAGCGCGGCCTCGAATCCGCCGTAGGCAAAGACGAGCAGGAGAATGGCGTTCAGCCACTCCCGCGCCGGGGCCGCAACGGGGGGCGTCAGGGGCGGCGCCGCCAGCACGGCCGGGATGCCCACGGCGAGGAACAGGGCGAGGGGCAGCAGCTTGGCGATCATGGCCACGGCGCTGACCCGGGCCCCCGGCGCCACCCCGCGGCAGTTCACGATCGCGAGGGGGACCAGCACCGCGAGGAGCACCGCCGCGCCGGCACCGCGCCCGGCCGCCGCCGGCCAGAACTCCCCGAGGTAGATCACGAACAGGTTGGCGTTGGTCGCGGCCGCGGTCAGGCGGACCAGGTACATCATCCAGCCCATCTGGATGCCCGCGAAGCGCCCGAAGGCGACCCGGGCGTACAGGTACGGGCCCCCGGCTTCGCCGAAGCGCGACGCCAGCTCGGCGAAACAGGCCACGATGATGGCAATGCCGAGGGCCGCGATGACCCACGCCCACGGGCTGGCGCTGCCGAGGCGCTGCGCCATGACGGACGGCAGCCCGAAGACGCTGCTGCCGATCACCCCGTTGAGCACCAGCGCGGCGAGGCTCCAGCGCCCGAGGGCGCGCACCAGCCCGTCAGCCATGGCCACCCCCCCGCCGCTCCTCGAGCTCGACCAGGGTCCTGGGCCAGTCCTCGCGCAGCAGCCGGCTCAGGCCGCGGTCCGCGAGCAGGCGACCCTCGGTCTGGCAGCTGGGGCAGTAGTTGGTCTCGTGCTCGGCGTAGCGGATCCGCTGGATGGGGCTGCCGCAGTCGGGGCAGGGCAGGCCGTACCGGCCATGGGCCGCCATGCCGTCGCGGAAGGCGGTCACCTTCTGGGGAAAGCGATCGCCGGTCTCGCGGAGGAGCCGCCCGGTCCAGGACTCGAGCACTTCCCGGCAGGCCTGGTGCAGCCGGGCGCATTCGGCGTCGTGGAGCTGTCGGGTCAGGCGGAGTGGCGAGAGCCGGGCCCGGTGCAGGATCTCGTCGGAGTAGGCGTTGCCGATGCCATCGAAGATGGTCGGATCGGTGAGGCTCCGCTTGAGGGTATGGTTCTCCGCGCGGAGCCGGGCCGCGAACGCCTCGGGCGACGCCTGCTCCACGTCGAGGCCACCCCGGTCGAAGGCGGCGAGGGCCGCCGCTCCCGCGGCCAGGTGCAGCGAGGCGCGCCGGGTGGTGCCCGCCTCGGTCAGCGCCAGCGTCCCGGTGGGCAGGTCGAAGCAGGCGAGGCCGATGCGGCCGGGGGGCTTGGCGCCCGCGGCGAGCCAGCGGAAGCGGCCGGCGATCATGAGGTGCAGCACGAGGTGCAGGTCGTCCCGGAGCGAGATCACGATGCGCTTCCCGATCCGGCGCACGGCCGTGATGGTACGACCGTGTGCGGCGGCGAGGGGCGGCTCGACCGTGCGCAGGAGGAAGGGATTCGCCAGCCGGATGCGTTCCAGGGGCTGACCGACGAGCCGGGGCTCGAGCGCGGCGAGGTAGAGGCGGATGTCGGGCAGTTCGGGCATGAGGGTCCCGAGAAGGTAGGGCGCCCGGCGCTCTGGCGCGACCACACACCCGGCTGCATCTTTATGCCCCCGTGTCCGAGGTGCCGAGACCGCGATGTCGTCCCTGAAGCCGATCGTCCCCGAAACCAGCAACCTGCACGTCACCCGGTTCGAGCCGCTGGTGGCGCCGGGGGCGCTGCTGGCCGAGCTGCCGATCACCCGGACGGTGGCCACGACGGTGCTGGAGGGCCGGCGGGCGGTGGGGCGGATCCTGGCCGGGCAGGACCGGCGGCTGCTCGTGGTCGTGGGCCCCTGCTCCATCCACGACCCGGGGGCGGCCCTGGAGTACGCCCGGCGGCTGGCGGCGCTGCGCCGCGAGGTGGCCGGGACGCTCGACCTGGTGATGCGGGTCTACTTCGAGAAGCCGCGTACCACCGTGGGGTGGAAGGGGCTGATCAACGACCCGCACCTCGACGGCACCCGCGACATGATGCTCGGGCTGCGCATCGCGCGGCAGCTGCTCCTCGACATCAACGCCTTGGGCCTCCCCGCCGCCACCGAACTGCTCGGCCCGGTGGTGCCGCAGTACATCGCCGACCTGGTCTGCTGGACGGCCATCGGCGCGCGCACGGCGGAGTCCCAGACGCACCGCGAGATGGCGAGCGGGCTCTCCATGCCCGTCGGCTTCAAGAACACCACCGACGGCAACCTGCAGGTGGCGCTCGACGCCATGCAGGCCGCCGGGACGCCCCACACGTTCCTCGGGATGGACGATGAGGGCCGCGGCGCGATCGTGCACACGACCGGGAACCCGGAGCGGCACCTGGTGCTGCGCGGGGGCGGCGGGCGCACCAACTACGACCCCACCTCGGTGGCCGAGGCCTCGGCGCTGTGCGCGGCGCGTGGGCTGCCGGCGCGGGTGATGGTGGACTGCAGCCACGGGAACTCGAGCAAGGACCACAACCGCCAGCCGGCGGTCTTCGAGCAGGTCGTGGCGCAGGTCACCGCCGGCAGCCAGCACATCATGGGCGCGATGATCGAGAGCCACCTGCACGCCGGCAGCCAGAAGCTCGACGTGGGCCCGGAAGGCCTGGCCTACGGCGTGTCGATCACGGATGCCTGCATCGACTGGGAACGGACCGAGGCCCTGCTCCGGGCCGCCGACGCGCGGCTCCGGGCCGCCACCCCGGAGGCGCGGCGCGCCACCGGGAGCTGA
>WBZN01001416.1_pt1 | contig 14690 bp, 17 predicted proteins | sample 5204281 | NCBI WGS metagenome assembly WBZN01 (sample SAMN12344347, study PRJNA552823) | activated sludge metagenome | biome: Activated sludge suspended growth; feature: Nitrification reactor; material: Wastewater; isolation source: activated sludge from nitrification reactor of wastewater...
ACCATATTCTGGCCGATGGGGGGCGTGTATTGAATGTCACCGCGCGCGGGACCAGTGTGGCCGATGCCCAGGCTCATGCCTATGCCGCAATCGCCAAGATTGATTGGCCCGGTGGTTTCTGCCGCACGGACATCGGCTGGCGCGCGATCGCGCGCGAGAACGAGCGGCATTAAGTGCATTCTCAAGACTGCCGTGTCGAGCATGGCAGGGAGGCGATGCGCCTCGCGAACAAAGGGTGGTTGGCAAGCATGTCCCGAAAACGCATTGAGCGCCCGCACCCCGTTCCCCTCGTCACCAGCCCGCCGCCACGGCCCTCGATCGGACTGGCGCTCGGAGGCGGGGGTGCGCGCGGCCTTGCGCATATCGTGATGCTGGAAGCCTTCGATGAACTCGGCATCAAGCCAAAGGTCATCGCCGGCACCTCCATCGGCGCGATCATGGGCGCGGCATATGCCTCCGGCATGTCGGGTGCGGATATGCGCGCCCATACGAAGTATATTCTTTCGCAACGTTTTGCAGTGATGCGCGACTTCTTCGCCGCCCGCCCGTTTCAGAAATTCCGCGAACTCTTCCCTGGCACCTCGGCCCTGCTCGACCCCAGCGCGGTTCTCGATGTGGTCATGCCGAAACAGACCAAAGCTGATTTCGAGAGCCTCGAAATTCCTTTGAAGATCGTCGCCTCCGATTATTACGATCAGGACCAGCAGATCTTTACCACAGGCCCGCTCGGTGTGGCTGTCGCCGCGAGCATGGCACTGCCGGCGATCTTCCAGCCGGTTCTCGTTGACGGCAGAGCGATGGTGGACGGCGGGCTGACCAATCCGCTGCCTTATGATCTGCTTGAAGGCGAGGCGGATATCATCGTCGCGATCGACGTATCGGGTACGCCCGTACCGGACCCGCGCCGCCCCTACCCCAGCGCGATGGAGGCGCTCTTTGCCAGCGCATTTCTGTTTGAACGCACCATCGTGCGCGAGAAGCTGAAGTCCGCCCAACCCGATATCCTGATCCCATCGGGCACGCAGCGCTTCCAGCTTCTGGATATTCTCAAAGTGGATGAGATCCTTGCCGCCGCCGAACCTGCCAAGGAGCGGTTGAAGACGCAGCTTCGGCGGGTGCTCTCTGTCGAAACATTGCCGCAGATCGCCGGTCCGGATGAAGACGCGGCAGGCGCCGCGCGTGCGCAGGAGGTCTTACCTGTCCTCTCCAAACCCAAACGCGGATTGCTGGGGCGGCGCAAGCGCCGTAAGCAGCAGCCCGATGCGTGATGAATCGCGAATGGCATCGCGCGATGCGAGAGCCGTTCCTTCTCCCGAGGGGAGAAGGTGCCCCGAAGGGGCAGGGGGCTGCCGCAATCAGCGGCGCATGCTTAAGTCCCTCACCTGTCGCTTCGCGACATCCTCTCCCGGGACCCGGGAGAGGAAAAGAGTGGCTCTGTATGAGCGCAAAGCGCTCTAGCGGAACGTCACCTGGATTTTTATTTTGCTCTAACGGCGCGCGCTGAAGAAATCTTTGAGAAGCCGTGCGGCCTCGTCCTCGGCAATCCCGCCGTAGACTTCAGGCACATGATGGCATGTCGGCTGGGAGAAGAACCGCCCGCCATGCTCCACGCCACCACCTTTGGGATCGCAAGCGCCATAGTAGAGGCGGCGGATGCGGGCGAACGATATGGCCGCAGCGCACATGGCGCACGGCTCCAACGTGACGTAGAGGTCACAACCTGCAAGCCGCTCGGCGCCGAGTTTGGCCGCCCCCGCCCGGATCACGATGATCTCGGCATGGGCCGTGGGGTCATTCTCACGCCGGGTGGCATTGCCCGCAGCCGCGATGACGGCCCCATCGGGAGCAACGAGCACTGCTCCGACCGGTACCTCCCCGCGGTGCCCCGCCGCACGGGCTTCGGCAAGCGCCAACTCCATATGGCTTAACGGACGGGCTGGTGTCATAAGAGGCCCTGCTTGAACCTGAGGATTGCGCGACCGCGATGACAAAAGCCCCTACCAAGGGCCTTCGAAAGCCCCCGGCCAGCGCTGAGCCCCACCGCGAAGGTAGCGCCGACGAGCCCACGCGTATCGCCAAGGCGATGGCGCGCGCCGGCCTGTGCTCGCGCCGCGAAGCCGAACGCTGGATCGCAGACGGCCGCGTCAACGTCAATGGCCGCGTGCTCACGACACCGGCCTTCGAGGTCAGCGCGAAGGACAAGGTGCTCGTAGACGGTAGACCCCTGCCCGGCAAGGAGCCTCCGCGGCTGTGGCGCTACCACAAGCCCAAGGGGCTTGTGACCACGCATTCCGATCCTCAGGGCCGGCCCACCGTCTTTGAGAAATTGCCGCCCGAGCTGCCGCGCGTCATCTCCATCGGACGGCTCGACTTCAACACCGAAGGCCTGCTGCTTCTCACCAACGACGGGGCGCTTGCGCGCCATCTGGAGTTGCCGGCCAATGCCTGGGTGCGCCGTTACCGCGTGCGCGCACGCGGCCGGGTGGCGCCGGCGGACCTGGAAAGGCTCAAGGAGGGCATCGAGGTCGAGGGTGTCCACTATGGCCCGGTCGAGGCCACCGTCGACAGTATTCAAGGCGCCAACATGTGGTTGTCGATTGCAATCCGTGAAGGCAAGAACCGCGAGGTGCGCAAGATCCTCTCCAGCCTCGATCTCACCGTGAACCGACTGATCAGGGTCGCGTTCGGACCGTTCCAGTTGCTCGATCTTGCCCCTGGCGCGGTGGAACTCGTCAAGCGGCGCACACTCGTGGAACAACTCGGCCCCAAGGCCGCGCGTGAGCTTGGGCTATCCGAAGGCCCGCAAGAGCGCAAGGAGCGCCACCGCGTCGCCAAGGCTCAGTCGAACACTGCAGACGAAACATGAGAATTGTCGCCGGCACGTTTCGCGGCCGCCCTCTGGCAGCCCCAGGACACGACGGCTTGCGGCCGACAGCGGACCGCGTGCGCGAAAGCATCTTCAACATTCTCGCGCACGGCATCGAGAGCTTCGACCTCACAGGCGTGCGTGTCATCGATCTCTTCGCGGGCACAGGCGCGCTCGGCTTGGAAGCGATCTCGCGCGGCGCAGCCTATTGCCTGTTCGTTGAGGAGAGCGCGCAAGCGCGCGCGCTTATCCGCCAGAACGTCGAAGCGTTCGGACTGACGGGACAAACGCGAATTTTCCGCCGTGATGCGTGCGACCTGGGTCCGGCCGGAAACATGGAGCCGTTCGGGCTTGCCTTCCTAGATCCACCCTACGGCAAAGGGCTTGCGGAAAAAGCGCTGGTAGCGCTCGCGGAAGGTGCTTGGCTCTCGCGCCGCGCCGTATGCGTGGTTGAGGATAAGCTCGGCGCACCGTTCAACCGACCGATCGGTTATCTTGATCTCGATCAAAGAACGTGGGGCGATACCTGCGTGCGCTTTCTGCAGCTGGCGGATTAAAACGCAATACTTGCGGGAGCTCCATGCGGCTCCAAAATTTTTCCAATACTGAGAACTGAACGGTTCCAACGAGCAACAGTCCAACATTGTTGCACGACGTGATCTATTCTCATGCGTGACATCGGTTGTAGTTTGAAGCTATCGCAAGCCGGCACCAGAAGCGGTGCGAGATTGTTCTTTTCGGATATCGCAAATACTCGGCCCGAGGGGATCGAATGCCAGTCACACCGCGATCCATAGAAACTTTCCTGACCGCGATCGGCGCTTGCAGCGACGTTGACACTCTGTTTGCAGCTTTCCGCGATGAGATGGCGCGTGAGGGCTACGGCAATCTCATCTTCGCGCGCGCGACAGTAAATCCGGTAAAAGTCGAGGTGGTGCTTGGCGAGACGTCCGCGGCGATGTCCCACCTTGAGCGGCACCTGAGGACGCGCGCATTGAAATCGTCGACGCAGCCAACCTCGCCATCGGAGTGGATCGAGCATATGGTCCGCAATGCTCAGGCGGATGTCGCGGCGTTTGACCGTCCCGGCGCAAACGATGCCTCTGTCACCTTGACGATCCCGATACACGGCCCGGGCAAGACGTGCAATTTCATCAGCGCCAGCAGCCAGAGCGCGTTCGAACCCAAACCGGAACGGCTGGCGATCATAAAACTCAAGGCGTATGCCACGGTCGATCGTTACCAGGCCCTGCGGGCGGCCGCCGATGATACTGTATGCGCAAAACCGCGGCCCTCAACCGCACCGAAGCCTTCCATCTGCTTGTCCGATGCACAAATCGCCGCGCGCGCGCCCAATCCGCGCCACAAAATGTGCGCCGGCAATGTCACGAATTCGGAATGCAAGGTGCTCGCGCTCATCGATATTGCTTGGCGCCGCTACAATGCCGGTTTTCTCAACCTCAACGCTCGTGTCGCTGAGATCGTAGGCACGACGGCGATCAACGACTATCTGGCGCGCGGCCTGATCGAGGAAGAACCCGACGATCTTCGCTTCAATTTTGTTTTCAAACCGACCCGCATCGGGCAGCTTCATCTCAACGCGTGCCCGTGCGTCTCACGCTGGCGCGCAGAGGTTTGGCGCACCTATGTCGAGATGCATGAACGGCCCGTCGACTGACCGCACAACCTAACGCACCACCCTTCTCAGGGATCGCCTTGAGCCTTCTGGCCGTACGTTTTGAATCGCTCCACCATCGCATCCATCTCCGCATCATCAAGCAGATGCGGCGCACCGAGCATGAGCAGCTTGTGGTATTGCTCGGCCAGGACTTCGACCTCTTGCGCCAACTCCAGCGCACTTTGGAGCGTCTCGCCCACGGCGATCTGACCGTGATTGGCCATCAAGCAGGCGTCGCGCTCCTTAAGGCCCGCCGCCACGAGCCGGGCCAATTCGGGAGTGCCGAACGTTGCATACGGGATGCAGGGAATGTCCCGCCCGCCGGCCACCGCGACCATGTAGTGAAACCCGGGAATCGGCTTGTGCGCGCACGCCAGCACCGTCGCATACATGGAATGGGTGTGCACGACGGCATGCCGATCGGGGCGCGCCGCGTAGGCTGCGAGGTGAAAGTGCCATTCGCTCGATGGCTTTCTCTGCCCGCGCGCAACCGTGCCGTCATACTCGACACGAACGATATCGCCCGGAGTCATCTGCTCGTAGACCATGCCGGAGGGCGTGATGAGCATTGCCGGACCGGCGCGCACCGATACGTTGCCGGAGCGCACCGGCGACAAGCCTGAGCGGCTCATGGCAAGCGCGGTCTCCAGCACGCGCTGACGCAACGCCGCCTCCGATCCTTGCTGGAAATAGCCGCTCTCATTCATACGGAAATGATCTCCCGCTCGGGATAGATCGACAACAGCCCCTCGCGCGTTGCGCGGCACATGCCGCGCTCGGTGATCAACCCGGTGATGAGGCGCGCAGGCGTCACGTCGAAGGCGGGATTGCCCGCCGGTGTGCCGGGCGGCGCAATCGACATCTGCACGATGCGTCCGGCAGGATCGCGGCCCTGTACGCTAAGGACCTCGCGCGCATCTCGCTCCTCGATGGGAATTTCCGTTCCATCGGAGATCGTCCAGTCGATAGTGGACGAGGGGAACGCCACAAAGAACGGCACGTGATTGTCATAAGCCGCGAGCGCCTTCAGATACGTGCCGATCTTGTTGGCGACGTCACCGTTGGGCGCGACGCGGTCGGTCCCCGTGATGACGAGATCGACCTTGCCGTGCTGCATGTAATGCCCGCCCGCATTGTCGCAGATCAGCGTATGAGGCACGCCGTGCTGCCCAAGCTCGAACGCCGTCAGCGATGCGCCCTGATTGCGCGGGCGCGTCTCGTCCACGAACACATGCACAGGAATACCCGCGTCATGCGCCTGATAGATCGGGGAGGTCGCGGTTCCCCAATCGATACATGCAAGCCAGCCCGCGTTGCAGTGGGTGAGGATATTGACCGGCGCGCCCTGCTTGCGATGCGCAAGCTCGCGAATGAGCGGCACCCCATTGGCGCCGATCATCCGGCACATCTCGACATCATCCTCGGCGATGCGGCCTGCGTGCCTGTAAGCGGCCGGCACCCTGTCCTCGGCAGACAGAGGGCCAAGCGCCTTGCGCATTTCCTCCAGCGCCCAGCGCAGATTGACCGCCGTTGGTCTTTGAGCGGCAAGGTTTGCGATTGCTTCTTCCAAGGACGCATCGGAAGCGTTCTTGCGCATGGCAAGCGCCACGCCATAGGCCGCGGTGACGCCAATCAGAGGCGCGCCGCGAACCAGCATCGCCTGGATGGCGTAGGCCGCATCATCTGCGGTCTTGAGCACCACGGTTTCCAGCGCGTGCGGCAGACGCGTCTGGTCGATGATCTCCACCGACCAGCCGTCGGGCCGCAGCCAGAGCGTGCGCATGGGATTGCCGTTGATCTTCATGGGTTCCTGGCCCGCTTGAATTGCCGAAGTGCTATTGCATCCCGCCAGAGCCGCTCGTACCCAACGGGATATTGAGCATCTCCTCAAGGCCGCATGCGGCGCACTGCAGACGATACCATTCCGCATGCGGCCGCGCCGAGCAATCGGTGATGACAAGCCCCTTGGCGCCGCAGGCGGGGCACGCGCCGGCCGCGCCCTCCGGATCGGTCCGCCAGGCCCTTATTGTCGCGATTGCCGCCGACATGGCTGTCTGGTCGAGCGTGCCCGGCATCTTCAATGTCCCTCGAATGCGATCAGCGCGTGGCTGTCGATGCCATGGCTTTTCAAGCGCGCTACCCCGCCGAGCTCCGGCAGATCGATGATGAATGCCGCTCCCGCAACCTCACCGCCCGAACGCCGGATCAGCTTGGCAGCCGCTTCCGCCGTGCCGCCGGTTGCAATCAGATCGTCGACAATCAGGATGCGCGAGCCCTTCGCGATGGCATCCTCATGGATTTCGATGACGTCGACGCCGTACTCCAAGGCATACTCCTGACCAATCGTCTTCCACGGCAGCCTACCCTTCTTGCGAATGGGTATGAAGCCGCAGCCGAGACGATCCGCCACGGCCCCGCCAACAATGAAGCCGCGCGCCTCGATGCCTGCAACCGCGTCGATCTTGTGATCTTCGTAAGGCGCCGCCATGCCGGCGATGGCCGATTTAAGGCCATCCGGGTTGGCCAGCAGCGTAGTGACGTCCCGGAACATGATGCCGGGTTTGGGATAGTCGGGAATGGTACGGATCAGCGCTTTGAGATCGTTCACGTCGGGCTCCCGTCAAAATCGCGGCGCAAATTAGCAATATCCTCACCGGCAAGGTACAAAGATCGATGAGGCCTGGACGTGGTGGATTGATTCGCTGGTCGCCGCCTCTTCCCCAATGAGGCAATATCACACGATGGCTGGAGGCTCGAATGGTTATGGCGGACCCGACTTACGCGCCCCTCGGCGATGACCCCGCCGACGACCTTCCGCGCACCTTCCGGCGTGAGAAAGAGGCCCGGGAGCGCGAAGCCCGCGAACGCGCCGCACGCGAGCGTGCCGCCGCACCGACGCTGTCGACCGGGCCCGATCCTTACGCCGCCGCTGGCCCCAAGGTCTACGTGGAGCCCGCCCCCGCTACTGCCGCCGCAGTACTCGACGAGAACTATCCCGCCGTCGTGCGCCGGTTCGATGTGCCCTTCGGCCATCTTGTCGTCTTCTTCCTTAAGGCCACCATCGCCGCGATTCCGGCGCTGATTCTTCTGATGGCCATCCTATGGGGCTTCGGCCAACTCCTGCAGACGTTCTTCCCTGAGTTGGTGAAGATGAAGATCCTGATCGGCGTCGGCTGACACGAGGCGCTGAACAACCTCACCCCTTCAGCACGCGCCCCGCCACCGCATCGAGCTTGGCGAGCAATGCCCAATTGCGCACGTCTGGCGCCGTGACGATAGCGATCTCCAAAGCTTTGTCTGAACCGATCGGACAGGCGGGGTGCTCACGCGGGAAATCACGCGCCAGCCGGGCGATCACGCGCTGTGCCTTTTCGGTATTGTCCTTCATGACCGCCAGGACCGCCGCGATATCGACCTGCTGATGATCATCATGCCAGCAGTCGTAGTCGGTCACCATGGCGACAGTGGCGTAGCAAAGCTCCGCCTCGCGGGCGAGCTTGGCCTCCGGCATATTCGTCATGCCGATCACGTCGCAACCCCACGAGCGGTAAAGCTCGCTTTCTGCGCGCGTGGAGAACTGCGGACCTTCCATGACCAGATAGGTTCCGCCCATGTGATGCTCCACGTCTTCGGCTTTGAGCGCCCCCTCGATAGCCTTGGCGAGCAGCGGGCTCACCGGATCGGCGAGCGAGACGTGTGCCACGCACCCGTCGCCGAAGAACGACTTTTCGCGCGCGAACGTGCGATCTATGAACTGATCGACGACGACGAAATGACCGGGCGCGTAGCGCTCTTTCAATGAACCGCAGGCCGATACCGAGATGAGGTCGGTCACGCCCGCACGCTTCATCACGTCGATATTGGCGCGATAGTTGATGTGGGTCGGGGACACCTTGTGGCCGCGTCCGTGGCGCGGAAGGAAGCGGATCGGCAATCCGCCGATCTCTGCAAACAGCACCTGATCGGACGGCGCCCCCCAAGGACTCTCGATGGTCTCCCAGTGCTCGCCCGCAAGACCGGGGAGGTGATAGAGACCGCTCCCCCCCATGATACCGAGTATGGATTTCACCATATCCAACGTTCCCTCATGTTGCTTGCGGCGGTCATTTGCGTACAAAAAGCTATTTATATCAGCATTTTATAGCCATCGCGCCGCAGCCATATTCAATTTTATCAGGATCGAACCCAAATCAACCGTGATCAAACGGAAATACTCTCACGTCAACGCTGCTAGCCGAATTCACGGCAAAGGTGTTTGATGGGCAAGCCTCGTATCTTGCGTGGCGGACACTTGCAGCGACTTTTTCATCGACCTTCAATCAGGATCTTCGTCATGAACCTCGTGTCACTCGCCATGCAGCTTCTCGGACCCATGGTCATCAACCGTATCGCTTCCAGCCTCGGTTTGAGCCAAGGTATCGCAGGCAAGCTCATCTCTGCAGCCATTCCGACTATTCTAGCGGGCCTGACCGGCAAAGCTGCTCAGCCGGGCGGCGCCACCAGCCTTACCAACGTGCTCTCAAAGATCGATCCCTCGATCCTGGGCAGCCTCGAAAATATTATTGGCGGACCGCAACAACAGCAGTTTACCGACCAGGGCACATCGGCATTGTCCTCCCTGCTCGGAGGCAACGCTGTGAATGCGATGGCCGGTGCGCTCGGTAAATTCGGCGGCGTCGACACCAGCAAGGGTAGCTCGCTTTTGGGAATGCTGGCTCCCGTGGTTCTGGGCACGCTCTCCCAGCAGCAGAAAGCAAACGGCTTGGACGCAGGCGGGGTGGCAAACCTGCTCGCCTCACAGAAAGGGAATATCGCGGCGGCAATGCCTGCAGGCTTCTCCGATCTTTTGAAGGGAACCGGCGTGCTGGATTCGATCGCCTCGAATGTCGCCCCAGCGGCCACACCGCGTACGCCGCAAGGACCGGCAGATAGCGGCGGATTTGGCCGCTGGCTCATTCCTCTCGCGGCCCTGCTCATTGCTGCCTATCTCCTGTGGAACTTCCTGAACCGCGGAACACCAGAGCCAACTGCGCCGCCTGCGCCTGCTGCTTCAACCGAAGCGCCCGCCCCTGCACCTGCTGCCCCGCAGGCCGATCTCGCAGGCCTTGCCAATCAGGCCATCGGCGCGCTCACCGGATCGCTCGCCACGATCACGGACGAGGCGACGGCAACGGCGGCGGTGCCCCGGCTCCAGGATGCAGGCAAGCAAGTCGACGCTCTGAAGTCCGCAGCAGCCCTGCTGAGCGGCGACGCGCGTGCGCCTCTCGCCAGCCTGATCCATGCAGCCCTGCCGAGCGTGACGAGCGCGATCGAAAAGGCGACAGGCATTCCGGGTGTCGCTGCCATCATCGAACCCGTCGTGGCGCCGATCGTGACAAACCTCACCGAGCTTTCCAAATAGCCCGGTCAAATCCCAGGCAGAAATGCAAAAGGCCCGCGATCAATCGCGGGCCTTTCGTTTTCTCGTGGCGTGATACGCCAAACGGTCAATGCAGCTTCGACCAGATACGGCGCTTGCCGAAGTACAGAAGCACTGTTGTCACGAGCAGGTACAGCATGACCACCCAGCCGATCCGCTTTCTCTGATCGAGGGAGGGATCTGCCGCCCAGGCGAGAAATGCGGAGACGTCTCGTGCATAGTTGTCGACCGTGGGCTTCGTGCCGTCCTGATACGTGATTGATCCGTCCGACAGCGGCGGCGGCATGGCAAGCTGATGTCCCGGGAAGGCCGTATTGAAGCTCATGCCTTCTCCGACCGTGACGTCGGCGGGGGGCTCGGTGTAGCCCGTCAGCAAGGCGTACAGGTAATCAGGCCCACCCTCCTGATAGCCTTGCAGGATGTCGCCCAGCATCAGGAAGGGATGGATCGCCCAATGAACTTCGCGGTGAACGCCGCGCGCCTTGGCGATGACCGACAGGTCGGGAGGTAGAGCGCCGTTCTGAGCGGCCCGCGCCTGTCTGTCATTGAGATAGGGACCCAGGATCGGATCGGACAATTTGGCCGGGCGCTTGAACAGCTCCCCACCCTTGCCGGCAATTTCGCCCTGGTCGTTCATCTCAGGGATCTGGTTGGGCCAGCTCGCGGCAAGCTCCCTGACCGCCTCCTCGGGGAAGACGGGGCCGCCCGGCTCCGCGAGGTTGCGGAAATAGACGCGCTTCAAGCCGTGGCAAGCCGCGCAGACTTCCTTGTAGACCTGGAAGCCGCGTTGGAGTTGCGCCCGGTCAAACTGCCCCTTGAAGCCCGCAAAGGACCACGGCTGGCGGACGATCTCGTGATGAGCAGCCGCCGTTTCAGCCGCGCCCGACGCGCCCGTGAGAGCGCTCAGCGCCAGAAGGCTCGCGGCAGATAGTGAGATCAGGTTTTTCATGGTGTCCTCACTTACGCCTTGGCTGCTGCGCCGGAGCCCAGAACCGCATCCGTAATGGAGCGCGGAAGAGGCTTGGGCGTTTCGATCAATCCGATGATGGGCATCGCGATCAGAAAGAACGCGAAGTAGATCACTGTGAAGATCTGCGCCCAGAAGACATAGACGCCTTCTGCGGGCAGCGATCCCAGATAGCCCAGAGCCAAGCAGGTAAACGCGAACACCCAGAACGCCCACTTGAAGATCGGGCGGTACTTGGCCGAGCGCACGCGCGAGGTGTCGAGCCAGGGCGCAAAGACCAGGACGAGGATCGAGCCGAACATCGCGATGACGCCCATCAGCTTGGCGAAGCCGCCCAACGGAATACCCAGGAACGAGCCGGTAAAGGCGCGCAGGATCGCGTAGAACGGCAGGAAGTACCACTCGGGCACGATGTGCGGCGGCGTCACCAGCGGGTTGGCCTCGGTATAGTTGTCCGGATGGCCCAAATAGTCGGGCAGGAAGAACACGAACCAGGCGAACAGGATCAGGAACGCGAACATGCCGACGAAGTCTTTTGCCGTCGCATACGGATGCATCGGCACCGAGTCCGAGGGCTGTTTGAGGTCGAGGCCATCCGGGTTGTTCTGACCTGTGATGTGGAGCGCCCAGACGTGAAGGATGACGACGCCCGTCAGCACGAAGGGCAACAGGTAGTGGAGCGAGAAGAAGCGGTTGAGGGTGACGCCCGAAACCGAGTAGCCGCCCCAGAGCCATTCCACGATCGCCGTGCCAAGGCCCGACCAGACCGTGTCGAGCGCCGAGAACAGGTTGGTGATGACGGTGGCGCCCCAGAAGCTCATCTGACCCCACGGCAATACGTAGCCCATGAAGGCGGTGGCCATCATCAGCAGCAGGATGACGACGCCGAGGATCCAGAGGATCTCGCGCGGCGCCTTGTAGGAGCCATAGTAGAGACCACGGAAGATGTGGATGTAGACGGCGATGAAGAACATCGACGCGCCGACCGCATGGAAGTTGCGGATCATCCAGCCGTAGTTGACGTTGCGGCGGATATGCTCGATGGCATCGAAGGCGGCGACATCGGACGGCTGATAGTGCATTGCCAGTACGACGCCCGTCACGATCTGCGCGACGAGGCACAACATCAAGATGCCGCCGAACGTCCACAGGTAGTTGAGGTTACGCGGTGTTGGAAATTCTACGAATTGCCCGTGCATCATGCGCATGACCGGCAGGCGCTCGTCCCACCATTTTCCCCAGCGCGACGTCGGCTCGTAGCTCGAAGAGTGACCTGACATCTTATGACTCCTCAGCCGATCTTGATCTTGGTGTCGGAAACGAACTCATAGGGCGGCACCGCCAAGTTGTGGGGAGCGGGACCTTTGCGGATACGGCCGGAGGTGTCGTAGTGCGAGCCGTGGCAGGGGCAGAACCAGCCATCATAGTCGCCCTTCGCATCGCCCATCGACTGTCCCTTGGGGATGCAGCCCAGATGCGTGCAGATGCCGATCAGAATGAGCCAATTGTCGTGACCCGGCTTCACGCGCTTCTCGTCGGCCGCCTCAGGACCATCGTCGGGCAGCTTCGCCAAGTCGACACTGCGCGCTTCCTCGATTTCTTTCTTGGTGCGATTACGGATGAAAACCGGCTTGCCGCGCCACATGACGGTTATCGCCTGACCTTCCTTGACATGGGAAAGGTCGACATCGGTCGACGCCAGCGCCTTGGCGCTGGAGTCAGGGTTCATCTGCTGGATGAAAGGCCAGAGAAGCGATGCGGCGCCGACCGCCGCGAAGGCGTTGCCGGCGATCACCAGGAAATCCCGGCGATTTGCCTCATCGGCGTGATCAGCGTGAGATGCCACGAGAGCCTCCGAAGGATAAGAACGAGCAGAGACTTCACACAGCGTCCCAGAGCTTATGGATGCCCTTTGTGTGCTGTAACGCCGTGTCGCTCGAGCCTAACCAGAGCGCAAGAGGTCCCTTGGGGCTGACCTTGTGACACCGTTCGGCCAACCCCTCAAGGTTCCCAGGGCCGCAACAGCTGGGCAATTTGGCGCATCGGCCACACTATACTGCCCCACGGGAACGAAAGACGGGAGCTCGAAAGCATGAGACTTGCGCTGTATCAGCCTGACATCGCTCAAAATACCGGGACGATTCTACGGCTGGGCGCGTGCCTCGGAATCCCTGTGGATGTCATCGGCCCGGCGGGATTCGACATGAGCGACCGGGCGCTGCGCCGCGCGGGGCTCGACTATCTCGCGCATGTCGATCTGACACGCCATGTGAGCTTTGAGGATTTCGATGTGGCCCGGCGCGTAACCGCCGGACGCCTTGTACTGCTGTCGTCCCACGCCGAGACGTCCCATATCGACTTCTGCTTCGCGCCCGGCGACGTGATCCTTCTGGGTCGCGAAAGCGCGGGCGTGCCAAGGCCGGTTCACGATATCGCGGACGCCCGGCTTCGCATTCCGATGCTCCCTGGACTGCGCTCCCTGAATATCGCCGTAGCCGCTGCCATCGTGGTTGGCGAGGCGCTGCGCCAGACGGGAGGGTTTCCCTGCGCCAACCCCCCGGAATGTTGAAGTATTTGTGAACCGCATCAACTAGCTAAGGGTAGCAATTTGCTTATGCTACCTTAGGATTAGTTTTGAAATCGGGCACTCGGCCCGCCGCTAGGAGCCAGACACTTCCATGAGATTGACAGCGATCGCAGGTATCATGTTCATTGCCGCCACCACTGGCGCCTTCGCCGATGATGACGACGACAAAGCCGAGAAGAACGCCAAGATGAAGTTCTGGAACCTCACGGGCGAGGATCTCGTGGAACTCTATATGGCTCCGGCCGGAACCGACAAGTTTGGACCAAATCAAACCGCCAACGACGATAACAACGTGGCCGAGAGCGACGAGCGGTTGCCGCTGACAGGCGTTACCTCTGGCACCTTCGACGTGAAGATCAAGGACAAGGCGGGGCGGACCTGCGTCGTCAAGAACGTCGAGGTGCGCGACACCGGGCCTTACTCGTTCTCGCTGGAGGCCGATCAGCTCACCGACTGCAAACCCTGAGGCTGCTTTCGCCTAGCCGACCTATAGGAAAAAAACGCCCGCGTTGTGACTGGCTAGCAGTCCGACGCGGGCGTCTAAGTTGTCCCTCGGAGTGATGGGTGACAAGAGATAGCCATACAATACTTTTTGAGTCAACAATAAAAGCCGCGCCAATTTTGCAGACATTCACGCGCAGGCCGCGCAAATGATAAAGGCCCCGGGTCCGCCGGAGCCTTTTCTTGAGGTTTTCATGGGAAGCGCTGGTTTACTCAGAACTTGGCGCCCACGGTGACGTACACGGATGTCGGGGCACCTGGCATAATGTTGTTGTTATTGTGCGCGGCGACGAAATAGTCCTCGTTGAGCAGGTTCTCGACGTTGAGTTGCGCACTCCATGTCTCATTCAGATCCAGATAGAGTGCAGCATCAAGACGCGTGTAGCCGGGCACCCGCACCGTGTTGTCGAGCGCGGCAAAGAAATCGGTCTTGTGAACGACACCCAGGCCTGCTGCGAACATGTCGGTAAACTGATATTTGTTCCACAGCGAGAAGGTGTTGTGCGGCACCCACGGGACCTCATGCCCGATATCGGCGGGCCGCCCTTCGACGACTTCCGCAATCTGATGACCAAACCCCGCCGCGATCTGCCAACGGTCGGTGAGGTAGCCGGTCAGAGCCAATTCCGCACCTTCTGTACGTGTTTCGCCGACTTGCTGGCCGGCAAACGG
>WBZN01001419.1_pt1 | contig 14676 bp, 19 predicted proteins | sample 5204281 | NCBI WGS metagenome assembly WBZN01 (sample SAMN12344347, study PRJNA552823) | activated sludge metagenome | biome: Activated sludge suspended growth; feature: Nitrification reactor; material: Wastewater; isolation source: activated sludge from nitrification reactor of wastewater...
ACTCTGTAAAATTCGGAATAGTTATTGGTATATCAATCTTGTGACCGAGTAACCGCAATCTAGTTAGTACTATTATTGCTTCATCACGATATTTTGAATCTTCATATAATTTATAAAGTTTGTCTTATGAGTATGATATAAATATGGGTCTCGCTCAATAGCGTATCCAATTGCTGCTATATAAATTTGTGTTGATAATCTTTTATATGGTGTTGGTGGTACAATTTTATGTGGTAATGGTGGTTCAATATGTATGTTATCTGATAATAATTTGCCCATTCGTCTGATGAGTAATCGTTTTCGTTCCCATTCTAGCCATGCATTTCTTTTGTGGTCGTAAGAGCGTGCGGTTGGTAATTCTGGTGTTAGATTATCTGATACGATATTCTCTATTGATTGATTGCTTAGTGACATGACTGATATTAATTCTTTTTTGATTAGCAATCTAGCAATTATAGCGGCTGGTGATATCAATTTTGTTAGTGATGTGTCTCCGTTGGTATAATTGGCTAATGGTTCAACCGCGTTTAGCAATGAATTCCATTGTTTTACTATGGTCTCAGCGTAATTGTTGGTGGCTTCGCTTGATTCTTTATCATTATATTTTGGTATGAAATGCTCAGGAAGGTACAAGAGAAGGCGTTGGTGGCCATTTGAAAGCAATTCGGCCATGGCGTTGCAGAAAGCATCAGAATGCCAAGGGAAAGGCGACGAGACCCATTCCGTGACACGTCGTCTAGTGGCTAGCTCCGACTCAAGTTGCGGAGTTTTAAGACAATCCCAAACCCCCATTAATCCTTGTGATAATGATTCAATGGGGGTTTTGGGAATTGTGTTCATGGATTACCGTGAGCTATCGTCTGATTTTCCAGCAGAAAGCCAGTCTGCTTTTCCAGAAGTCCACTTACCATCTTTGTCTTTTTGTTTGACCCACAATTCTTGGGCGTCCCTAACCACCTTCTTGGTAGTTTCCCCTATTCCACGTGGGCGTTCCAACTTTGAGCCACGTCTCAGATCCTCCCACGGAATTTGAGTCCCAAGCATGTAGAGTGTGCCAAAATATTGCAACTCTTCGTTACCTGCCGCAATCTTGTCGGACTGCATAATACCAAGCACAAATCGGCTCAGGTTAGTTTCCATACGTGGATAAGTTGCTGGTACTGCAACTCCAAGTTGCTTTAGCAATATATCACGTGATGGTGCTCCGCAAAGGATCGGCATCCTTGGGTTTTCGATCATACTCTTGATCTGATTTGCCTCATAGGCCAGTGCGGCAGCCACTTGCACACCTGTCCCCCTGAAGATCCTGTTGAGACTATCAACAACATCTTCAGCCGCATCACGCAGCACACCACAATCCGGTGGTTGCATAATGCCAGGTGGCATACCAACTCCACCACCACCTCCGGCTAATGCCATAATCGCAGTGACCATCATGCCGGGATTGGCCGAACCCTGCATCCAAGCGTTCTGCCAATTATTAAGTGCTGTATTGAAGCCAATAACCGATGGCCACAAGTTGTCATTGATGCGCGTGAGTAGTTCCGTTTTGCGCTTTTCTGTCATGAAAGTTCCATCGAGCCCGTCGATGGCCGCAAATAGATCCCCATAAGATCTTCTGGTCAATTGCTTGCGAAGTGCCCAGAATTCTTCTGTAACTTGTTCTTCGGTTACATCAATATACGTTTCGATCGCCTCTACGAGACGTTTTGGAATGTCATACAGACCAAATCGGTCAGCGAGTGCCGCTCTGATTGCTGAAATGACCGTTGACTGCTCGATCTTGAGCACACCACCGGCACGCAGCGAATTCAACCAAGAACCATCGTCAGGTACTTGTGGTAGGATTGTGTCGAAGTTTACGGCAGGCATACTCATAGCTGGCGGCGGAGTGGCTGCTGTGGCTGGAGCTAACGAGGAGACAATTTTGCGAGCTTTCAATACTGGGATACCAACTGCGACCAGATCGTTAGCTGATAACGCTGACAAATCATCGACAGTTTCGGCTCCCAAAGCTTTGATCTTTGTGATTTGATCCTCATTGAGGCCAAGAGAACCCAATTTGGTTGTGATTGGATCGGTTGTGGTTGGATCGGTTGTGGTTGCGGTTGTTACTTCTGGTGAATCGCTCATGCCAAACTCCTTACTAATTTATCTCGTGCTGTTGGGCCAAACGAGACTAACGAAACTGGAATACCCAATCTTTCATGCAATATGCGGTTACAAACCGAATACCGTTCTTCAATTGCACTATTCACAGCAATATGTGAAATCACCGGCTGTATAGTAAACAAAGCCGAGCACAAATCGCACTGATAGTCAATCATGTTTTGTTCTTCACAAATTTTAATACGGTTATGACAATGAAAGAATTTATCAGTAATTCCTTTATACTCATCGCATATCGCCCACCGGTCGCTAATTTGGTCAAACCATGTTATAGCCAAACTGTCGATTGTTGGCGCACATACTTCCAAGGCATATCTTAGTAATACAAAGTCGAGTGGACCAACCCGAACTTTACCTTGATATCTGTTTGTGTCCTTACAACTACCCGGCAGTAAGGCATCATTCATAGAACTATCAGCGGTAGGCATAGGACCAGCACCGTGCCTAATTGTATAGGCTCTATGGACACCAATGGTAACAATATTATTATCGTAACCATATTCACGTAACATTTTGTGTGTGAATGTTGGTAGAGTGCGGATAGCACTTACGTGCGGCCAAAATCCATATTGATTATCGGTAAGGATACCATGTGAACTTTCGACTATAGCTGTTTTATCGGTGTTGAAAAGCTTTTGCCTTAAATAATTATGATCGACAATGTTGGCTACTTTACCAACTTCTATGAATTGATTGGCTATATATGTCAGAAATTTGCCGTCTCGCAATAATGATATTTCATCTTCTGCCGCTTGTTGGTCTTCAGGTAGGAATGGTTTTGTGTCAATTATCTCTTTTAAATCATGGTAGCATTGATCGCGAACATTAATCAACTTTGAAATTTGGTTTTGTTTTAGGTCTGCGGCGGTGATAGTTAATTCAGGATATTTTGAAGCATATCGATAGGCTTCACCAACTCCAGTGCCTATTGTGCCTCTTGGGTTTGATCCCCTGGCTAATTCCTTGAGGCGAGAGACGATACCATGATATGGCGTTGTACAAATTGCTCTTTCGTCGATGGTTAATAGGTCAAATGGATTTGTTATACCAACGTATCTGAGACCATCTGCTTCGTTGAGCAGCCCCTCTGGGCTTACTACTAACGATCTAGTGATGTGAGTTTTAACACCTTCGAATGTACCACAGCCCCATTGGCTGAAATTGAATTTTCGATGTTCGGTGCTAACCCCATGGCTTCCCTGTGCGCCGCCAACTTTTAGGACATATGAGGCTTGATGGTGTATAGAAAGTTTGTGAACTACTCCACCTTTACCACCATCACCTGGGCCGAGATCTACTACTGCAATGATTTTTGACATGTTAACTAAAGTAGAGAAGTAAACTTATTAGTTTGGACGTGTAACTGTAGCCGATAGACCATGCTAGGCACCGGCTCGCCGATCTTATACGCATCGACAATGATTGCTCGCTCTTTGTTGGCATACCATTCATTGGCCTTATTTGTACCGGCGAGTTTCGGAAATACATGAAGAATAAATCGAAACCATAGCCCAGCAGTACCTTCCAGAAAAAGAAATATGATAAACCGTTTGGTGGCGTCGTGTGTTGCCTTTTCCAAAACGTCCCGCAATTTAGAGTCGCAATCATTCAAGATAATCTCACTACGACTGGAAGCGCGAGCGTTGCGCAAGGAGAGCATAAACACTAACGGCGTCGCAGTGTTCGACAACCGAAGAATGCCGTTCAGCAATTGGCGAGTCTTGCGATATGATTCATCGTCATACGAGTAGCCATTCTTCCACATGAAGTCGAAAACGTTATCACGAATTCGGCGAATATCGGAACGCAAATTATCACGGCTAAGTCTAGCCATCGGACCAAACCAAATCACCATGATTCCGGCCAGTGAGACCACGCAAGTCGTAAGCTCATAAGCCATGATTTACTCATCTTTCTCGCCGGGGCCTCTCGACCGCCAATAAGTCCGTTGCTTGTTCAGTTTTGGTCGATGATCTTTTGATATTCTATGATTGCTTGATCCTTTTCGGCTTGTTCACTGAGTCGCTTGGTGCACTTAGTTGTGGCCAATAAGAAATCGCTGTTAATTATATATGACGTGGTCGCGTTATCATGTCACACTTCTACAATATTAGATGGTTGAGAAGTCGATATGGAGCCGAGTTTCATTGGATGTGCCTCCACCGATTAAATGCCTGCGGTGGCCATAATCGTGATCCATCTTTTGTCCGCCAATGCGGTTTCATTCCGTCACGTCCGTAGTACGCCATAAGTTGGATAATCTCACCGTCACACTCTACCTCGACCAATATTTCATTTGGTGGCTTTGTGATAAACCAGTTGCGTTCGTTGTTCACTGAATCTCACCTTTCATACTTCTCTTTAGATAATCAATTTCATTACGTAATCTTTCAACCATGACTTCCATGTGCGCCGCCAACTTTTAGGACATATGAGGCTTGATGGTGTATAGAAAGTTTGTGAACTACTCCACCTTTACCATCATAACGTATAAATTGTGGCTAATGCGATAATCGCTGTTAATCTAATTTCAATCTTTTTATATTTTGGTTTGCGACATCTAATACCATTTCTTCAATTTTCATACTTCTCTTTAGATAATCAATTTCATTACGTAATCGTTCAACCTCAGCGATCAACGCTGGGATATCTTCGCGGGCATTGGCTATGAAGTCCATATCTGCGACTGTTGATTGATATTGTTTGTCATTAGGGGCAATGCGATCAGACCATGCGATCGCGTCGGCATGATCGTCTTCGTATATTGATATACACAATAATTCACCGTTATCATATTCATCATTTGGTGTATATGCATCTACACAAAACCAAGGGCCTTTAGTTGCAGCTGATTCTCGTCTTTTTATTTCAACTAGGTTAATTGGTTTATTCATATTAACATCCTCCAGATTATGAGACCTATGATAAGCAATAGTAAAGCAGTGACTAATTCATCTGCTTTTGTCGGTCTATCATCCATAACTTTTCGTTGTTCTAAGCTTGTCGTGGGAATGGGAATGGGTCTTCACAATGAATCAGTGCTCTCAGTAGTGCATATCTTGCCTCGTTCAGAACGTCTCGTTCTTTACTGACAATGTTGTTGTTTTCCTGAGGATCGTTAATCAGATCATATAAGAATTCATGATTACCATAAATCCAATACTTCCACATCTTTGTACGAATCATTCTCAAACGGTCAGCGTGACATAGCATACTGATTACACAATTATTCGCGATTGAATTATTACCGAAAAATGGTAATAATGATTTACCTTGAATTCTTGAAGATCCATCGACACCAGTTGCGTGCAATAAAGTCGGTAGAATATCAATAGCTTGAACTAATTGGGAGTATTTCGTTGATACTATACCAGGGATTCGAAACATCAACGGAATGCGAATATTACCATCGTATGCGAAAATTCCTTTTGAAAATAAACCATGATCACCTAAAATATCTCCGTGATCAGATAAGAACACAACAATTGCTGTTGGATCGTGGCTCAAAATCCGACCAATATTATCATCAATCCACGAAACCGCTCCGTAATATTGGCGCTTTAACTCTCTCCACTCATCGTCAGAAAGTATATGGCCCATTAAATTTGGGACTTTTTCAGTTGGAACTGAAAAAAGTTGAGAATTGTAAAGACCACTAAATTTATCAGGAGCCGCGTATGGTGGGTGAGGACCTGTGTAGCTAACCACTACAAGATAAGGTTTTTGTTGTTTCTGTATAAATTCTATTGCTTTTTCTGTAATTATATCTTCATGATGTAGAGATTGATTACTAAACTTTCCTGTCCATGTTTTTGTCGCCATTGGCCCAAAAAATTCTTCGCTGATTCTATTTGGAACTGGCTTACCTGTATGCAATAATTTGCCGGTTGCCATTAGCTGCCAATCTTCCGATAAAAACGTGTGTTGGAATCCAAAATGACGAGCGATTGATACATAATTTTCATCGCCGTCAATATGTAATTTACCAAAATATCCGGTAGTATATCCAGCTAATTGAAAATAATTACCAATAGTTATTTCATTTGTTGCTAATTTGGTCTCGTTCCACCATACTCGATGTGCAGTAGGATAACGACCTGTCAATATCGAAGCGCGACTTGGCTGGCATTGCGGACTTTGAACAAATGTCTCAGTGCAAATCACCGATTCTTTAGAAAGCCGGTCGAGATTTGGTGTAATGACTTGTGGGTTGATATAACCAACAGCATCAAATCTTTGCTGATCTGTGATTATAATAATTACATTTGGCTTCTGATTGTTATGAATTTCATGATGTAGCATAACTATATAATATTTCCTGTATCAATGCGACGCAATTTCAGGTTTCGCGTTATGCGACCAGTCTGTTTCACATCTTCAATTTGCCATAGAACCTTGTCCCATAATGCCCGTTTACCTTTTAAGCGCGTTCTTTTGTCAGCATATATGATTACCAAATTGATAGTAAGTTCTAGTTCTGTATAGAAGTTTGGTATTTCCAAATTCAAAGGCGGGTCAAGAGAGATCTCGATTATTCCCTCAAGATGCTCTTGACCAGCCTCCGAACTGGTTGTCTCAAAGGCCGGACTGATGTTGGTACAAAAGATCATAGCCAATCGTCTTTTTCAGTTGGTTCATCTGTGTTCTCTTCAGAATGAACCAACTGCTCTTCCGACTGCTCTTCCGGCCACAAATTAGTATCATCCCATACATCAGGCTTGCCAACGAAGATATCGCCTTTCTTTGGACATTTGCCGAAGTTTGGCAATTTAGCTTGAGCACCGATTGGAATATTTATCAATGATTCGCAGATAGAATCAATCTCTCTACTGCTATAATTTGAGATCACTTTCTTAAGAAAGCTAGACATATCCGTTGGGAGAAGGCTCCCTTCTGTCAAACCAATAATAGCGGCTTGGACTTGTGGTAAGACTTCTGTGTTTGGAAGAACAACTACTCGATCCTTCCCAACATGCTCAATCCAAAATCGTTTATAAGACGATTCAACCAACAACACGAAAGCATGAGCACGATCTAATAGATCAACCCATACATCTTTTAGGTCAATCGTGTTATTTTCATTGAATTTGTGTCCATTTTGTTTGACTTTTTCGAATACATCTTGACCAAATACTCTTTTCAACTGTTTTTGATCAATCATACCGCGACCTGGGGCATCTGTGACTGTGAAATCATACCCTTTGAGCCCGATACGATTGATATATGCACGTGTTAAATACGCACCACCGAAAATACCAATATCTGGATCTTCAGGAGTATCATGGCCCTGCCTTTCAGGAACCATAAGAGTAAGTTGTTTAACGATCTTTGCTGCTTCCATCTCGAATTGTGGTCTGCACAACGGGAAACGGTCTTTGTGGTCTCCAAAAATTCCAGTTGCTACTTGTATATCGTATCCTTCCAAAACTTCTGTCCATGATTCAAATGCGTCTGGTAAGACGCGCATGGCGATATCAACATTGTCACCCATGGACCCTGTGGTATCAACGCGTGTTTCGATTGGCAACGGAGTACCAACAGTTAATCGGTATTTAGACCCATTAGAGATCTGTTCAACACGCGGGAGAGACAACCGAATCACTCCAAATCCAGCCGGATCAACCAGTGGGTCCAATTTGCCGGTAGAGTAAGCTTGCGAATAAGATTTTGCTGTTACATCTTTCTCGCCAACATCAAAACTTGTCTTGGCCATTCTGTACAGCGACCGAGTAAAAATTTCTCGACCCATTCGTTCTTCCTTTGTTTAAAAGTTCAATGTTCAATGCGGTAAACATTACGTGTCTTGGTTATGTCCTATATGTGAATTTATGGAATCCACTTTGCCATGCCGATGTTGAATCAGCACATAAGCTGTTGATCAATTCATAAAATTGTTGGTGTGCACGGCGCGCGTCAGACATACCAACTTCTGCTAAACTTTCGACAAATCCAATATACTTTGAATTTGATTCATCGTTGGTTGTTTCATTAATTCTCAGATCACTATTACCGATTATGGTTTTCAATACCAATTTGGCAGCCGTTTTGATATCATTACTCACATCGGCTGCCGGGATGCCTCCGTTCTCTATTACTGAATTACCCCAATTAAATATTATTACATAATGGTTTTCTGGCACAATTAAGATATTATTACCAGAAATATCACCAATTTTGATATTGCAATCGTGTGCAAATGAAATTATTTTAAGCAATTTGCCGATAATCCACGCACTGGTTGGGAGATCCACTCCTTTGGAATGCTTCCAAATTTTAACCAATGGGATTACAGATGATAACTTATGAACGTTACGAAATCCTATCACGTTGACCAAACGCGCACCTTGATCATGTAAAATAGTACTATCGCATAATTCTGGGAATCCCAAGTAATAATTATAGTATTGACGTAAATCTGTTGCTTCTACACTATCTTGGATTTTATCAGATTGTGATATCAACTTTGTCAAGAACCATGCATTCTTGGATAATTGATCATTATATGAAGCATCTGCGGCAATTTGTAGCAATAATTCTCTGCCGGTGTTATCTATACAACGGCGTAATGTATATTGGCTGTTTTCTGCCACAATTTCTTTAACTTGGTATTCATTCTGTTCGCCGGTCTTGTGCCATTTATTACCAACAATTTTCATAAATACCTCGTAAAGTTTTTAATACTTTTCAAGAGGCCAGATATTAATCTTGTGCATTATTAAATGTGAGTGTTTTTTTCGGTTGACCTGTTAGATATGCCTGAAGAGCATTTTTTAATTCTTTAATGCCTTTATTGCTTAATTGATGTATTTTGGTATCCGGCATTATTTTCCGCAAATCATTAATCAAAAAGTATTTTCTTTCTTCCAAGATATTAATAATTCTTGCTGACAATCCGTGATATTCCAATATACTAATTGGTTCTAATAATCTTTTATCTATATGTTCGTCGTGATCTTTTGAGCATTGACCGTTGTAATATAGAGCGTTGGCTTGATTTCGGTTTTGTTTGGTGATGGACTGTGTCATTTAAATCTGTTGCACCATATTGTGTACCAATCTGGTTTCTGTCCATAAAAGTAGACGGATCTTTGTACTGTGATTCACAAATACGTCTGAGTTTCATACTTTTAAATTTGAATTAACTATATGTTACAACACCATCAAAGATCATTGGATATAGTACCAACAGGTGGTATTGGTAACAGATTGATGGCTATTTTTGTCGCTGTGGCTTATATGGTCATGGAGGAATACGACGAACTATGTATACGATGGGCCATAAATAATCATTGTAATACCAATATTGGAAATATTCTTACGATCAAGAATTTAAAGTATCAGGTTACAGAACATAAAAATTACTGCATTAACCCGCTTGATTTACACAAGAGACCACATACTCCATGGGGTTTTCATTTTTACGAAACATGCCCCAGAAAACGCATAAATTTACCAATTGATGAAATCATAAGATGGATATCTGACAATATCCATAATTACATTGAATTTGTGCAATATAGTCCGATAGTATCGGCAGATATTGGATTACATTGTAGAAGATGTGATTGGGGAGCTTCTATGGATAGTCGAACCATAGTTAACAATCTTAGAGAAGATAGAATTATATTGGATGTCGAATTCGAAAGATACGTGCGACAACTTATTGTTGGTAAATCCGTTTTCTTGGCCACTGATTCAATTAGGACTGAAGAGTATTTTAAATCGCATCATCAGCATATAGTGATTTCTACCAAAACCAAGTATCCAACTAATTCTCATCGTGATAAAATTATTACATTGGAATCGTTGATCGATTTACATACATTATCTGCTTCTAAAACCATTATTAGAGACTCAGACAGTACATTTTCACTTGTGGCGATGTTGATGCACAAAGGATTTGATCATAATGGGTTTATAACATGGCCACGCCCTGTATTGCAGACATCTGGGCCTGGATTTGGTATTTCCATAGGTTTAGAAAAACAAGCTTGAAGTACTTGGAATTCTTGTCCAAGCGGAATCTCATTTTGTGTGCGGATGACGCACTTTTCGCCAGTCTTGGTTAATTTAATCAATAATGGAAAATATGAATGATTAGAATTATCAATTGCTTCTTTTACTCGGTTGATACATGCTTTCCAACCGGCTTCCCAACCCATATTATATGTGCTGGTGATATTAGCCTCAGCTGGCATTTTCCCATAAATTATTTGCTTCAATTTATCAAAAAGTTCATCCATGATAGCCTCATTTATCAAAAGCTGCGATATTATACCTTTGACCCAACAATGTTTATCGCAACAACAACATGATAATCTGCTGTTATAGAATCAGGTAACATGACATGTGGGTCTAATAATGACATGGTTGGATTTAAGTTGTCTATTAACAACCACTGATTAGACCATGGAAATATTGAATTATATTGGGAAGCCGTCAACGGAGAAGTAAACGACTCAACGCGAGTATAAACAGTAGATGGTTCACCTTCTCCTGCTCCAGCAATCATTACAGTTGTTATAATAGTGCCGGATATTTGTGCTGTTCCTGGTCGTACAACCAACTTCAAATCACTTAATTGTACCTGCACTGTTGCGGCCAGAGATACATCTACAATCTGTGCAGTGATTGTACTTTGATTGGATTGTGACCAATAATCTGCATCGCTACCGGTCAGTGCCGTCTGTTGAGAGTCATTTGATACTACAAAGTAGTCATATGACTTGAAAATTGTGATCTCGAATGTCGCCTTTATTGCATCATTTGTATTGGCTGGTGATGCGACAGAAGCAGTATCTTTATCAGATAATTCTAAGATCCCGGTATCGCCGAATCCAGTTAGTCGAAGACCGGCCCATTCGTTAAAAACCGGAATACTTGGGAAAGATGTTTTTTGACCGATTAAAACATTATCTATAGTTGCTCTTTTAGTTCGATGATAGAATGAAGCATTACCACTTATTTGATCACCGGCCACATTTAAAGCAACTGTTACTTCATAATCAATATTACGGACGGTGATAATACCACTACCAGCATAACCTGTTGGACTTGATGTTGTATCTAATATAAATTGTTCATGCCGAATATATTGATCAGAATGGCATGGGTTATTTCGATTTACAGTTGTCGGAAATATTAATTTGATATTTGCTGGCATATTACCTTATCCTGTTGCTGGATGCTCCGGCTACAACTACTGTTGGTGCATTATTTTCCTCTTCTGGAGTATGTGCACCACCTTCTTCATAATCTCGTTTATTACGCTCTGCCACTAATTTAACTGTAGCTGTTGCAACCGTGCCCGGCAGTGGTATACCATCCCATATTGCTGATACAAGTAAGTCTGCGTTTTTAACTTTCCTGAGGATAGCATTGCTTTGCGTTCCGCGCAATACACTTGAACCCATCACAGTAAATGTCGCTGTACCTTGAACTGAGTCACCTAGGTCTTGTATGTTTATGTCTATGTTATAGGCTGAACCACCAAACATTATTCGACCACCGCCGACATATCCATATGGTGTTTGACGAGTGGTTTGGAGATTTACACTAGTACGTGAAAATCCTTTATTGATTTTGATTATTATAGTTGGTGGTTTTCGGACTATACGGGACATAATGGTGACTCCTATAATATATTTTAACCAATATTATATCTCACCTAATCATCTAAAGCACCCGCAGTATTTTCAAGTATTTTGACCAATTGTGGTCCGATTCGAAAGCGCTCAGCGTTAAATTCGATACTTTTCCTAATATTGCCATCATGATGTCTAGTGCTGGAAGCCTTCCAATCACATAACATCTCAATGATATCAATGAGGTTCATGTCATCAATGCCATTCTTGAAATGTTCGGGATGATGCCTATTGGCGGCATAGTGATGCTGTAGGGCTGGCCATAATTTCTTGCGTGATTCTTCATATTCAGATGTACCGTAGCTCATTTTGCCAAGATATGGTGTCTGTGCTGCAAAGTGTTCAACTTCAGGCGGTGCTAATTTAGATTGGTCATGTTCATCGGCGCGATCCAACAATTCTTTCGCAATTCGATGTAGGAGGATTCCTACTTCTCGAATATGTTGCATAGTTACATAATTGATCGCCTGCTCTTCCAATGTAAGAGAGTGTGTCATACAATCCTTTCTGTTTTAGAACGAAACCAATCCTCATAATTACCATCATGTTGGTTGCGTTCGAATACTAATTTACAGCTTGCACAACGCAACAAAATACCATTGATTTTACCGTTTTGAAAAGAGTTACCACATTGCGGGCATTTAGAGTTGTTAGTTGGGCCAAGTTCTGTAGCAATTTGATATTCATTCTCTTTGACTATATTACAAGTAATAGCCAACTTAGCTAGATTAGAATTTGCCTCACATCGAATACCAATACTAGTTAATGGCACATAATCAGTCGTACATTTACCACGCTTTACACCTATCACAATTTCGGCGAGACTAAATAATTTGTCTTCTTGAACGGCTTTTGTTAGATAATCTAATAGTTCTTGTACAGTCATAGTCCATTTTCCTTAAATTCTGATAATTTTACCGGCTTGTAGTCAGTGTTTTCTATAGCCAACAAACGATACTGTTGATTGTTGTAAAAGTCAGGAATATCATGATGTTTGATATTATGCCAATGACCATGAATATTTAACTTAACACCTGAAGGTAACGGCGATATTGGTTTGTGTGAAAAAATCACATCACCAATTTGAAACATGGTAGCCGCAAAGGCGAAACCGTTACGCATATACCAACTTATACTTTTCTTATCATGATTACCAATTGTAAGAACTTTCGTGCCTGGGATACTATCCATCATCGCTTTTAATTCAGGATATTTATAAAAGATAACATCGCCCAAATGAATTAATAGGTCTTGCGGGGCAAGGCAATACCTAAGATTATTCATTATAAGTTGAAGGTGATTATCTGGTCTTCCACAATGCTTAACAATTTCATCATGAAAGAAATGTGTATCAGTTATAAGCCACGTTATGCTTGGTCTTGGCATTGCTCTTTCCATTCTAACCCAGCAACTACGTTAGGCGCAATACAATTGCAAATTGCGTGTATAAACCCAAGTACAGAACGTGCGTCATCCTTACCGATTAAGCTATAAAGTGCCGACTCACTGAAAAATGGGACTTTTATTTGTGGCATTTGGTCACTTTGGTCGCTGTGCCTTGCGATTGTGACCTTAAATTCTAATAGTTCTCGTACTAACGATTCCTCATCACTATCATCGAAAGTCCAAGACACCCGATCTATCTGTGACCTCTTCATTAATTGTCCCAACAAATAGCGATCATTACGAATTCTGTGAAATCTATCTAAGGTTTCACGTTCTTCGTCACGTAACTTCCGTGCTCGATCTGTAAGGTGATCAGCAACGTCTTTTGGTAGAGGATTATTTTCAACAATCTCTTTACACTTCTTGTGCAACGTATGATAGAATCCGGCAGCTTCTTCGCAAGACGCGAAACGAATATATCTAACATGTTCGATATAATTATCATTAGAAGTCTGTGTAATTGTCCATTGATTGTCGGTAGAAGCATAGCTATTAAGTTCTATCCTACAGATCCATGTGCCATCGTAATCATATACATTTTTGCGAGTTTCATTAATATCGCTGATTGTGAATTTAGGTTTAAGAATTTTCATGACGATTTGCCTCAATATTGCGAAAAACAGACGCGACCAGTTCAATTGCGTGAGACGGGCTATAGCCGCGTTCTCGGTTCATTGCTTCACAACGATTTTCGTCCCAAAACCATGGTTCACCATTGCGACCAACTACATAATCAAAGCATCTTTCACCTTCAACCACTACACAAACTTGGTATTGTGGTTCAGTCTCGGATAGTGTAAGAGGCTTGGTTTTATCTAACCAATATACCCATTTACACGTTGCTATAATTTTACATAGTGACTTTCCGTTTTCCGACATAAATAACTCCATGATTCTCATTTGTGGCAGCACCGCCATCTGCTAATCAAATACACTCACAAAATTGCGAATTATTATCAAAGATATATTATGAGATTACAAATAATTAGCGAAGACCAATTCGAATTTGATTTCTCTTGCGAAGCAAATGATATGTGGCACGAGAAACTTAAAGAAGCCAAAGAGAATCAAAAAATCACATTTGATACAGAAAATAATGATACTATAGGCCAAAAACGTAAAATATCAATACAAGGATCTAAGACTAACACTGCTCGTTTTAAATGTGAATTATATGCGGCTGGCGGAGATTGGGAGGGTCCAGTTAGATATTTCAGGTGCGAAATATATGACGGGTATGTTGATAAATTCTCAAAATATAGTAATCCACATTTTTGCTTTATACCAGGCAAGAATGAAGGCAATGGCCACTTGGTTAAGAATAAAGATGGGGAAGGTTATTCAGCCCCAGACGCACAAAGCAAAAAAGAAACAAAAAAATTAATTGATGACAAAAAGTGTTGGGAAGCATTAAAAA
>WBZN01001420.1_pt1:0-5000 | contig 14663 bp, 8 predicted proteins | sample 5204281 | NCBI WGS metagenome assembly WBZN01 (sample SAMN12344347, study PRJNA552823) | activated sludge metagenome | biome: Activated sludge suspended growth; feature: Nitrification reactor; material: Wastewater; isolation source: activated sludge from nitrification reactor of wastewater...
GGTGGCGGAGAACAAAAGAGTCTGGCGTAGCTTCGGCAGCAGGCTGACGATCCGCTCGACATCCGGGATGAATCCCATGTCGAGCATCCGGTCGGCTTCGTCGATGACCAGGATCTTGACGTCGTTCATCAGGATCTTGCCGCGCTCGAACAGGTCGATCAGGCGGCCCGGCGTGGCGATCAGCACGTCGACGCCGCGATCCAGCTTCTTTTCCTGGTCGACGAAGCTTTCGCCGCCGATCAGCAAGGCATAGTTCAAGCTGCAATATTTGCCGTATTTCTCGAAGTTGTCGGCCACCTGGGCGGCCAGCTCCCGAGTCGGCTCGATGATCAGCGAGCGCGGCATGCGCGCCTTGGCGCGACCGCTGCTCAAAATCTCGATCATGGGCAGGGTGAAGCCGGCGGTCTTGCCGGTGCCGGTCTGGGCGCAGCCCAGCACGTCCCGACCCATCAGAACCACGGGAATCGCCTGCTCTTGAATGGGTGTAGGCTGCAGATAGCCGACTTCGGCAATCGCCTTGAGGATTTCGGGGTTAAGCCCCAGCTCGTCGAACGTCATTATCTCATGATGCGGGCATCGATCAGTTTCGCCGGTCGGCGACAAGAGGCAGGGGGGCCCGGAACCGCTGCCAAAAGGTCGCGCGCACTATAGGGCCGGGGGCCGCTTTGTCAATTCAACCGCCCGCGATTTGCCCTATGTTTGGCCCGGAATGAAGGGCTTAGGTGCAGATTTAGACCATCTGCGGTTTAGGAACCCCTAACGCGCCGACTCGGGAAAGGCTAAGGACTGGCATGCTGCTGCAACGGGAAAACGCGCAAATCCTCATGGTCGACGTGCAGGAACGCCTGCTGCCGGCGATGGCCGAGGCGGCGGCGGTGACCGCCAACGGCATCCGCCTGCTCGAGGCCGCGCGCATCCTGGCGGTGCCGGTCCTGGTTTCGGAGCAGTATCCGCAGGGCCTGGGCCGGACGGTTCCGGATCTGGCCCAGCGCGCCCCGGCCAATACGGTCCACGAGAAGATCGAGTTCTCCTGCTTCGCCAATCCCGCCCTGCGCCAGGCGCTGTCCGGTACCGGCCGCCAGACCATCCTGTTCGGGATCGAGGCGCATGTCTGCGTGTTGCAGACCGCCTTGGAAATGGCGGCGGCGGGCCGCGACGTCACCGTGGTGGCCGACGCCGTCAGCTCCCGCGCCGAAGCCAGCAAGGCGGTCGCGCTGCAGCGGCTGCAGGCGGCGGGCATCCGGCTGGCGACCACCGAAATGGTGCTATTCGAGTGGTTGCGCCAGGCCGGAACGCCGGAATTCAAGGCGGTCAGCCGGTTGATCCGCTGACCGCTCTCAGCATCCCGGAAGGATGCAATTGTCGCGATCGTTGCGATCATCGTTGCTCGGCCGCGGGAACAGCTGCACCACCGCGCTGCGGAGGAACTGGCGGAAGCGCGGATCCGCCGGCCCGGTGATGTCCGCGACCGAGCCGCTCAGATAGGTGAGGGCCGGCCCGTTGCCCGGGCACAGGGCCGCCACGATCCAGACGTCGCCGCCATTGGGCGCGCTTTGCGCGCCGGAAGCCCCGCAGGCGATGTTCTGCCCGGTCACCCGCGCCCCGTTGAAGGCGATATGCACGCGATAGGGGCTGGAATCGCTCTCGATGACGCCCGGCGGCTGGATGGCATCGGAAACCAGCTGGTTGAACGCCGCCTGCTCCATGCCGAACAGCCGGCCCGACACATCCAGCTTCATCGCCTTGGTATAGGGGACGAACTGGTATTGCTGCGCCGGGTAGCTGGAATCGACGCCGACCCGATCGATGCGGCCGGGCGTGCAGGCCGCGACCAGGGCGCCGAGCAGAAAGATCGCTAGAGTTCTGGACATCTCGGTCTCCTCGGGGAATCAGTTACAACGAAATTGGCGGCCAACGGTCTTCGCCACACATCACGATTTCGCGAGACATGACGGTACATCTGATCAAACTTTGCGTCGGCGTCAGTGACATAGGTCACCTGGTCAGGGAGCGCGAGCGCATTGCCAAGAAGGCGGAACGCCGCAACAAGCCGGTCGAGGACAGCCACTGGACCCGCATGTTCCCGAAGCGCGCCGACGAGGTGCTCGACGGTGGCTCGCTCTATTGGGTCATCAAGGGCGTCATCCGCGTCCGACACAGGATACTACGCCTGGACGAGGTGACGGATACCGACGGCCAGGCCTATTGCGCCATCGTCTATGATCCGACCGTGATCCTGGTCGAGCCGCGGCCGCGCCGCGCCTTCCAGGGCTGGCGCTATCTCGCGGCCGAGGATGCGCCGCCCGACCTGCGCAACCAGCGCCAGGCGATGAGCAGCGCCCTTTCGGAAGGCGAGATGCCGCCGAAGATGCTGGCCGAACTGCGCGAGCTCGGCTTGTTCTAGCCGGCGAGCCCGCTGACCTGGGCCAGATAGCCAAGGGCCGCCGCGGCGAGCAGCACCTTCACCAGGCCGATGCGTAAGCCGATCAGCGCCACGCCCGCCAGCAGCGACAAGACAATGGCGGCGCCTTGCGCGCTGCGCCATAGCGGCCAGGTGAATTCGACCCATCCGAGGTCGGCCGTCTGCAGTTGCGCGAACAGCACGTGCAGGGCGAACCACAGCGCCAGATTGGCGATCACGCCGACCACCGCCGCCGTCACCATCGCCAGCATGGCTGAGAGCAGGCGGTTCTTGCGCAGGCGCTCGACATAGGGAGCGCCGAGGAAGATCCAGATGAAGCTTGGCGCAAAGGTGACCCAGGTGACGAAGCCCGCGCCGAGCAGTCCGCTCAGCATGGCCGGCAGAACGCCCGGCTGTTGATGCGCCGTGTAGAACCCGACGAAGGTCAGCACCAGGATCAGCGGCCCAGGCGTGGTTTCGGCCAGCGCCAGCCCGTCGATCATGTTGCCGGTGGAGAGCCAGCCGAAATGCCCGACCGCCTGCTGTCCCACATAGGTGAGGACCGCATAGGCGCCGCCGAAGGTGACCACCGCCATCTTGGCGAAGAACCAGCCCAGCTGCGTGAACACGTGGGCATCGCCGAGCAGGATCGCGCACAGCACGATGGGGCCCAGCCACAAGGTGCCGCCGACCAGGATCACGCGCCAGCGGCTCGGCGCCTGCATGGTGATGATGCGATCATCGGCATCCGCACCGGCGCGGGTGGCACCATCATTGCCCCCGCGCCACGCCGCGATGAGGCCGATCGCGGCGGCGGCGAGGATGACGACCGGAAAGGGAACGTGCAGCGCGAAAAGTGCCAAGAAGGCGAGCGCCGCGACGATCCAGTCGATGCGGTTCTTCAGGGCGCGCTTGGCGACCCGCCAGAGCGCCTCGGCCACCAGGGCGATGACCGCGCATTTGAGGCCGAAGAAGATGCCGGCCAGCCAGGGCAGATGTCCGAAGGCCGCATAGGCGGCGCTGAGCGCAACAATGACGCAGAAGCCGGGCAGGATGAACAGGATGCCGGCGACGAGCCCGCCGCGCACGCCGTGCAGCAGCCAGCCGAGATAGGTGGCCAGCTGCTGCGCCTCGGGTCCAGGCAACAGCATGCAGAAATTGAGCGCGTGCAGGAACTGCGCCTCCGACACCCATTTCTTGCCGTCGACCACCAGGCGATGCATCAACGCGATCTGCCCGGCCGGCCCGCCGAAGCCGAGGCAGCCCACCTTGAACCACAGGCGGGTTGCCTCGGCGAAGCTTGGATGCTGGGCGTTCATCGCGCCGTTGCTCCGGCCGCTGCGTCGCGCGGCGGCCAGGCATGGGTTTCGGCGCCGAGGTCGCGCTGCCAGCGATAGAGCGCGTCGTAGAGCGTCATGCCGGTTTGCAGCAGCGCATCGTCGTCCTGGATCAGGTCGCCGAGGCCGAGCGAGATGGCATAGAGACCGGCCGATTGCGCCGTCAATTCCAGGCACGAGGTGTCGGCGCCGCGAATGATCTCGGCAAGGCGCAGCAATGCCGGGTCCCGCAGGGCGAAATCTTCGAGCATGGCATCGAAGGTACACCGCGCGCCGCGATGCGAGAAGCGGACGCCCGGAATGTCGAATGGAATGGCGTCGAGCCGTTCCGCCGCGGCGAGGACGTCCGCTGGCGCGACATAGTGGAACGTGGCGCGAGGATCCACGAAACGCCTGATCAACCAGGGACAGGCGATGCGGTCGATTTTCGGCCGGGCGCGCGTCACCCAGCGCGTGGCCTGGCTGCCATCGTAGAACTCGGTCTTTCGCAGCGATGGCAATCCGGCCCCCAGCCAGCCCTCGATCCCCTCGATCAGATAGCGCGCATCGACGCCCCGCTGGCGCAGGAAGGCGGCGGCGTTCTGGCCGACTTCGTGACCATGGACGCAGAATGTGACAACCTGACGGGCGTCGGCGATTTCGGCATGCCAAAGCTCGATCGTCTCCGGCTGTCGGCGCTGGGCGCCGCAGAGCAGGTCGGCGGAAGCTTGAAAGGCCGGTTCCCGGCGGACGTCGATGATGAGCGGATGGCCGGCTGTGCCGAGGGTCCGGGCCAGCGCGGTGGCCGAGATGCCGAAGGACGGGGCGGCGCTTTGGGATTGGTCGGTGGCGGGGTGGTTGGTGGCCATGGCATTGCTCTCCTTGGCGCCGTTGGGCGCTTCAGGTGGAGCAGAGCTTGGATGCCAGGCAGAGCATCTTGGGATGGCCGGGAGTCTGCGATGCCCCGACGGGGGCGATCTTCCGCTGGCGCCCCCTGGCCGTCAAGGCGGTGTTTGTGGCGGGATTCCGGGGGATCGCCAGGCGGGCTGTGGATAAGATTGTTGCGCTTTTTTCTTTACACTTCCGCCCGACTCCAGTAGAAACCGCGCCGTCGAACGGAGCCGCTGGTTCTTGGTCGGCTCTGGAAACGGTGGGCCTTCGGGACGCCGGATCTGAAGGGTGATGCGTCCTTTTGGGCGCTTGAATCACCTACTTGGCATCGCTATATTGCGCGTTTGTCTCCGGCCGAATCGGGCCTGAGCGTCGCGCGTCCGGCGTTGCGG
>WBZN01001420.1_pt1:12500-14663 | contig 14663 bp, 8 predicted proteins | sample 5204281 | NCBI WGS metagenome assembly WBZN01 (sample SAMN12344347, study PRJNA552823) | activated sludge metagenome | biome: Activated sludge suspended growth; feature: Nitrification reactor; material: Wastewater; isolation source: activated sludge from nitrification reactor of...
AGATTCTCGCGCCCGATCCGGGCGCGGACTTCCGTCTTCTCCAGCGAAACAATTGCTCCACGTCGGCTGTTCCGCGCCGCCGCGGCACTTTCCTGAAAGGGATCGTCATGACTCTGCACAGCACGCCGTCGATCACCGTCACCCGGGCGGACTATGAACGCCTGTCCAATCTCGCCGACGCCGTGATGCTGCGGGCGCCGGCGCTCGGCAGCCGCCTTGCCGGCGAGCTCGAGCGCGCGCGCATCGTCGAAGTCGATCAGGTCGCACCCGACGTCGTCACCATGCATGCATGCTTCGTCTTCAAGGATGAGGCGAACGGCGCAACGCGGACCGCGAGCCTGGTCTATCCCGGCGAGGAGGACATCGACGAGGGGCGCATCTCGATCCTGACCCCGATCGGCACGGCCCTGCTCGGCTTGAGTGCCGGGCAATCGATTGAATGGGAAGTGCGCCCCGGCGCGTTCAGGACTCTCACCGTGCTGAGGCTTCTGTCCCAGCCGTGACGGCCGGCGGGAGACCTGGACGGCCTGCCGTCTGTCAGCGCGGCCGTTTCGGGCGCGCGCGCTTCGCCGCAATGGCCGGCGGCTTGGCGATCTCGCGCCGCGCCAGGCGCCGTATCTCCTCCAGCGCCGCCTCGAGATAGTCCGCCCGCCCCTCGGCCGGATAGACCAGATAGGCGGGCTGAGAGAATTCCGGCGCGCCGGAGAGGTGGGTGAGGCGCCGTTCCTCGAGATAGCCGCGCACCAGGCGCAGCGGGAAATAGCCGGAGCCGCCGTGCTCCAGGATGTGATGCAGCCCCAGCCAGCCGATATTCACCGTCAGCGCCGGGCCGATGAGATCGGGGAAGCTGGCGCTGTGCCTGGCGTAGAACTCGGGCCCCCAGTCGACATAGACATAATCGGCGCCGGACCGGTCGCGCTTCCGCGGATCGGTCGAGACCAGAACCAGCGTCTCCTCGATCAGCCGCTCGACCGTCAGCCCCGGCCGGCTCTCCGGCGTATACATGACGCCGACATCCAGCCGCCCTTCGACCAGACCCTGCATCAGATCCACTTCCATGCCGATCTCGGCGCGCACGGAGACGTCGGGTGCCTGCGCCCGCATCAGCGGCAGCCAATGCAGCAGCAATTGCTCCCACAAGCCGAAGCGCCCGCCGACCGTCAAGGCGGCGCGAAAGCCGCGCGCCACGCCGACGTCGTGCCGCGCATATTCGACGGTGCGGACCAGCGTGCCGGCATGTTTCTGGAACTGCCGGCCCGCGGCGGTCAGCGCGGTCCCGGCCTTGTTGCGCACGAAGAGCGTGCAGCCGAGCTGCTGCTCCAGCGCATGGATGCGCGCGCTCACCGTGGATTGCGTCACGTGCAGCCGCTCGGCCGCGTTGATGAAGTTGCCGGCGCTGATGACGGCGAGAAACGTCCGGGCGAGTTCCGTGTCCATAAGCCCCCTCCGCAACGGATCTTCAGATAATATCGAAGAATTCGATATTAACAGCGAAAATTCATCGTTTGGCAAGATCATCGGTTGCGCCTAGCGTTCTTTCGGGCCCGCCGCGCCGGTGGCGGAGCCCGAAGCCCGCAGAAGGTGACGACGATGCAATTGACGCTGCCCCAGTTGTCTTACCCGAACAACGCGCTGGAGCCCTTCATCTCCCGCACCACGATCGAACTGCATCACGGCAAGCATCACCGCGCCTATGTGGAAAAGACGAAGGAGTTGGCCAGGGAAGTCCGCCTGGACGACCAGCCGCTCGAAAACATCATCCTGCAGACCGCCGGCAAGGACGTGCACCGGGCCCTGTTCAACAATGCGGCGCAGGCGTGGAATCACGCCTTCTATTGGCGCTCGCTGCTGCCGCAGAGCGGGGGCAAACCGGCCGGCGAGATCGCCGGTCGCATCGACGCCGATTTCGGCAGCTTCGAAGCCTTCGCCAGCCAGTTCGCCGCAGCCGCCACGGGCCAATTCGGCAGCGGTTGGGCCTGGCTGATCAGCGACGGCGAGCGCCTGCGCATCACCGCGACATCGAACGCCGACACGCCGATCGCGCACGGCCAAGTGCCGCTGCTCACCCTCGACGTCTGGGAGCACGCCTACTACCTCGACTACCAGAACCGTCGCATGGACTACGTGACGGCGCTGATCAATCACCTGCTCAACTGGGATTTC
>WBZN01000527.1_pt1 | contig 14639 bp, 14 predicted proteins | sample 5204281 | NCBI WGS metagenome assembly WBZN01 (sample SAMN12344347, study PRJNA552823) | activated sludge metagenome | biome: Activated sludge suspended growth; feature: Nitrification reactor; material: Wastewater; isolation source: activated sludge from nitrification reactor of wastewater...
TCAGGCGGAGCGTGTGGCGGCGGGGCTGCTCACCGAGAGCGTACGTTCGCTGGACACGGTCGAGGACCTGGTGCTGTTCGATTCCGGCTGCGCGCTGCTCATGCCGCTGGCCGGCCGGCCGCTGTCCGGTATCGAGCAAGTCCGGCGTTTGCGCGGCCGGCAGATCCACGTGCCCGTGCTGTTGCTGGTGCCGGCCTCCAGGCCGGTCGAGAATCTCGATCTGCAGGAGCTCGGCGCGGTCGAGGTCCTGCCGCTCGAGGGCTACACGGCCTTCGATCTGCGGCGCGCGCTCTGGAGTCTGCAGGGAACCCGGGCGCGCGACCAGCGCGTGACGTCGACCGCGGAGCGCCTGCGTGAGCTCGAGGAGGAGCGGCTGGTGCAGGTGCGGCGCATCGAAGAATTGAGCCGCCGGCTTGCCATGCAGTCGCTCGACGACGAGCTTACCGGGCTGCGCAACGAGCGCTACATGCTGCGCCGCGTGGCCGAAGCGGTGCGCCAGTCGCGGCGCCACGAGACGCCGCTGTCGTGCCTCCTGGTCGGCCTGGAGAAGCTGGCGGAAACGCGCGACAAGCTGGGCGGGGCGGCGGGCGAGGCGATGATCGTCGCGGCGGCCGACAAGCTGCGCCACGCGATCCGCGACACCGACCTGCTGTCGCGCTACGGCCACGACGAGTTCCTGGTGCTCACGCCGCTCACCACCACGCAAGGCGCGGTGGCCGCGGCGCGCCGGCTGCGCGGCGTCTTCGTGAGCCAGACGGTGGAGTTCGACGGCCGGCCGCTGCCGCTGGGTCTGGCGGTCGGGGTGGCGAGCTTCCGCCCCGAGATGGCCGGCGCGGTGGAGCTCATCCAGCTCGCCGCCGAGGCTCTGGCCCAGGCGCGCGAGCGCGGCCGCACCGGAATCGAAGTCCTGTGACGCGCCGCATCGGCGCGGGAGATTCGCTCTAACCATGCAATGGAAGATGGCCCGGCCCAGCCGGTTCGCCGATGGTTTCAATCGCTGGGCCCTGCGCCACGGCTTCCCGCTGCTCTTGAAGGTGGCGCCGCGCATGCCGCGCTGGCTGAACCTGCTGGGGGCACGTTTCGTGATCACGGTGGTGATGGGCTTCTATCACCCGCCCAAACGCGCCATCGCGCGCAATCTCTCGCGCGTGCTCGGGTTGCCCGCCGGCTCGCGCCGGGTGCGCGCCGCGGTGCGCCGGATGCTGTACAACTTCGCCTGCTACTGGGTGGACCTCTTCCGCTTCGCCCAGCTGCCGACCGAGCGCGCCATGGCGCTGGTCGAGAGCGCCACCGGCCACGATCGGGTCGAGGCCGCGCTCGCCCAGGGCAAGGGCGCGATCTTACTCACCGCGCATCTCGGCAATTGGGAGCTCGGCGGCGTTTTCCTGCGCTTCCTCGGCCAGCGGGTGGCGATCGTCTACGTGCCGGATCAGTTCGAGGACGTCGAGCGTTGTCGCAAGATGCTGCGGCAGGCGACCGGCGTCGACGAGATTCCGATTCAGCCGGGCGATCTGTTCACCAGCCTGCCGGCGCTGCGGGCGCTGCGCGAGAACCGGCTGCTGGCCCTGCAGGGCGATCGCGACTTCAACGACCGCGGCGTGTGGATCGATTTCTTCGGCGTGCCGGCGCCGTTCCCGGTGGGGCCGTTCACGATCGCCGCGATCACCGGCGCGCCGCTGCTGCCCTCGTTCATCACCTACACCACCGGCCAGCGGTTCGTGGTCGAGATCGGCGAACCGATCCGGGTCGAGAACACCGGCAATCGCGACGCCGACGTGCGCCGCGCTCTCGAGCAGTGGGTGGCGGTGCTCGAGGCCGCCGTGCGCCGTTGGCCCACGCAGTGGTACACGTTCTACGACTTCTGGCAGAAGGAGCGCGCCCCGAGTCCGACGGCCCGCCCCGAGGCCGGCAGCTCGAACCAGACGGCGAGCGGTCCATCGGAGAAGGCCGGATGATCCAGCCGGTAGTCATCACCGCGCCGGGCGCCGCCAGCCGCGAGCTGCGACTCAACGATCTCGCCGTGCCGCTGCCGCTCGATTTCCTGGCTCCCGGTCCCGGTCCGTGGGAGGTCGAGATCGGATTCGGCAAGGGGAAGTACCTCCTGCGCCGCGCCGCGGAGTCGCCGGGTACGCGTTTTCTCGGCGTCGAGGTGGTGAGCGAGTACTACCGCCGCGTCGCGCAGCGCGCGCGTCGGCGCGCGCTGCGCAATCTGGTCGTGCTCCGGGCCGAGGCGCTGTTCCTGCTCTCCGCCGTCTTGCCGCGAGGCTTCGCACAGGCGGTGCACGTCTACTTCCCGGATCCCTGGCCCAAGCTGCGGCACCAGAAGCGCCGCCTGTTCGAGCCCGAGACCGTGGACCTCGTCCTCGGCCTGCTGGCGCCGGGCGGCACGCTGTACTTCGCTTCGGATTTCCTGGAATACGGCGAGCTCGTCCTGAGCATCCTGCGCGGCGTGCCCGGTTTCGCGGTCGAGCGACTCGACGAACCCTGGCCCGAGGGACCGCGCACGCATTACGAATCGAAGTACATGGCGGAGGGACGCCCGATCCTCCGTCTGCGGGGCCGTTGGGCGCCGGAGGCTTCTGAACGGCTCGCAAGCGGCGTGCATCCCGAGGGCTTCGCCGGTCTGGTCGTCGCGGCCTCGGCGCGCGCGGCCGAAGCCGAAGCCGCGCTCTAGCCGCGCTTTAGGATGCGCCGGCGATCGCAGCGGCGTGCGACGCTTCGATCTTGCGCAGGAGCTCCACGGTCTGCCGATCCAGCGGAAAGAAGGACTCGATCGCGAGCTCGGCGACGGTGACGTCGCCCGGCGCGCCGAAGATCATCGTCGTGCTCAAGAAGCGGAGCTCGCCATACTTGCAGCGCAGCCGCAAGGACGTCGCGATCGCCGTGCTCGCCAGAACGTCGCCGCAATCGCCGCCGGAGTCCACGCCGGTCGATGAGCCGTCGTCCGAGCCGCGCTCCGGCGGCCGATAGCCGCGCACCTCCTCGACCAGGGCTTCGAACGCCGGGTCAGGAGCGCGGTCGAGCTGTCGGCCGGCGCGCAGCAGAAGGTGGCTGCGCCACTCCGCGAAGTTCACGATGCGCGGCGCGATGCCGGCCGGATGCAGGCTCAGCCGGAGGAGATTCGCCGGTGGCCGGAGCAGCCCCGGGTCGACTGTCGCGAGCAGGGGCTCGACCGCGCGGTTGCGAGCGACCAGCGTCCAGTGCCGGTCGATCGCCAGGGCAGGGTAGGGCTCGTGCCCCGCGAGCACCTGATCGACCGCGTCACGCACGGCGGTCATCGCGGGATCGGCGAGCGAACGCTCCGCGAACTCCGGCGCGAAGCCGGCCGCGATCAGCAGCGCGTTGCGCGCCCGCAGCGGAATCTCCAGCCGGTCGGCGAGACGCAGCACCATGGCGCGGCTCGGCCGAGCGCGGCCGGTCTCGATGAAGCTCAGGTGGCGGGTGGGCGTCTCGACCTCGCCGGCGAGGTCGAGCTGGGTGAGCCGCCGGCGGGCCCGCCAGTTGCGCAGCAGAGCGCCCACGCCTTCGACTCGAGCCGCCATGACCGCAGGATAACCAAGTCGCCGCGCCCAGCCCATTACCTCGCAGGGAATCGACGGCGGAATGGCCGCGTGGAAATCTCCCGCCGGTCTCGCGGAATGCTCCGCGAGCAGGAAGGGGGGACGTCATGCGGCGACGGGAACTGCTGCAAGTGTTGGCCTCGACGTCGGCCGGTGCGGGGCTCGTGGCGCTCGGCGGCGGGTCCGCGGTGGCGCGGAGCCTCGGGGGGGCGCGAGCGGCCGCCGATCGAGCGCGACCCGGCGCGATCGAAACGAAGGACGGTGTGCGGTTATTCGTGCGCGATTGGGGTCGTGGGCGGCCGGTGGTATTCGTCCACGGGTGGTCGCTGAGCTCCGAGGCCTGGCAATACCAGATGCTGCCCCTGGCCGCGGCCGGACTGCGCTCGGTCGCCTACGATCGACGCGGCCACGGGCGCTCCGACGATCCGGGCCGCGGCTTCGACTACGACACGATGGCGGACGATCTCGCCGCGGTATTCGCTCGGCTCGACCTGCGCCACGCGGTGCTGGTCGGGCAGTCGATGGGCGCCGGCGATGCGGTGCGTTACCTCCGGCGCCATGGCGCGAGCCGAGTGGATCGCCTGGTGCTGGTGTCGCCGGCGCTGCCGTTCCTGCTGAAGACGGACGACAACCCGGACGGCATCGAGCGCCAGGTGTTCGATCACGTGATCGCGACCTTCTGTGCCGATCTGCCGAAATGGATGCGGGACAACGCGCCGCCGTACTTCGTGCCCGAGACAGTCGCCCGCTACCATCGAGTGGGGCCTCCGCATCGGCCAGCAGGCGTCGCTCAAGGCGCTCGTCGACGGCTATCGCGCGCTCACCGAAACGGACCTGCGCCCGGATCTGCGAGCCCTGACCATTCCCACGGTGGTGATCCACGGCGATCGCGACCTTTCGGCGCCATTGGACTTCACCGGCCGCAGGACCGCGGTGCTGGTCCCGGGTGCCGAGCTCGTGGTCTACGAGGGCGGGCCACACGGGATGTTCATCACGCACAAGGAGCGGCTCAACCGGGATCTGCTGGCGATCGCTGCGCGATGACTCCCGCGGCGGGGCCGGAGTTACGGTTCTTCGAGAGGTCGGACCTGTCACTCCGCCCCGCTCGTCGGCCGGTGGGCCGGTGAAGTGGGTGGCGTCGGATCGAGCGCGCTACATTTGGCGCGAAGCGCCCGCGGGGGCCGGAGGTCATCTTGCGGCATCGAGGGTGCGAACTGTCCATGAACGAGCGTACGCCACCCGACGAGCTGGGCATCGCCGGTGGCGTGCGGCAGGGTGCGGCCGGTCCGGTGCGTCTGACGCGCGCGCGGTCCGCAGCAGCCGCGGAACGAGACCGGCTTCGAGACGACGCAATGAGTGACCTTCGCGTGATGACGAACTCGGCGTGGTTGGCGCTACGCAATCTCGTGTGGGCCGCGCTGCTGCCTGGCTTCGCGGCGGGCTATCTGCCGTGGCGGCTGTTCGGGTCCGAACGAGCAGCGTTCGATCCCCATCACGCCGATCAGCTCCTCGGAGCGATCGCCATCCTCGCCGGCATGGCGCTGCTCGCGTCGTGCATCGTCGAGTTCGCGCGTCGCGGCCGGGGCACGCTGTCGCCCGCCGATCCGCCCAAGACGCTGGTCGTCGCGGGCCTGTATCGCTACGTGCGCAACCCGATGTACCTGGCGGTGAGCGTCATCCTGCTCGGCGAGGCGGCGTCGTTCCGCTCGCTCGGCTTGCTGGCGTACTGGGCGGTGTGGTTCGTGATCGTGAATCTGTTCGTGATGGCCTACGAGGAGCCCACGCTGCGGCGGCAATTCGGCGCGGATTTCGAGCGCTATTGCCGGCGCGTCGGGCGCTGGCTGCCCCGACTGCGCCCAGCGGTCTGAAGGCCGTCGCGGACGCGGGTGCTATCCTGCCGCGCGATGCGCGGTCTGCTGGCGCTCCTGCCTTGTTTTCGTCCCTACCGCTGGCGAGTCATCGGCGGCATCGCCGCGATCCTGGTCCGGGCGATGGTCGGCTTGCTCGCGCCGTTGCTGGTCGGACAGGCGGTGGACGCCTTCCGGCGCGAGACCTCCGCGCGCAGCCTGCTCACCTACGCCGGTCTCCTGGTCTTCGTCGCGATCGTGCAGGGCGTCTTCAGCTACTCCCAGCGCAAGGTGCTGGTGGCGGTGTCGCGCGACATCGAATACGACCTGCGCAACCAGTACTTCGCGCAGCTCGAGCGGCTGCCGCCGTCGTACTTCCAGACCAGCTACACCGGCGACCTGATGGCGCGCGCGACCAGCGACCTGCAGGCGGTGCGCATGCTGTGCGGGCCGGCGATCATGTACGCCTCGAACACCGTCTTCGAGGCCGCGGGTTCGCTGGTGTTCATGACCCACATCCACTTCCGGCTCACACTGCTGGCGCTCGCCACCATGCCGCTGGTGATCGTCGCGACGCAGGTATTCGGCCAGCGCATCCACGTGCTGTTCGAGCGCGTGCAGGAGCGTTTCGCCGGCCTCTCGGCCAGAGCGCAGGAGAACTTCGCCGGCGTGCGCGTGGTGCGCGCCTACGCGCAGGAGGAGGCCGAGCGGCGCGCGTTCGCCGAGGTGAACGACCAGTACCTGCACGAGAACCGGCGGCTCATCCGCTGGAACTCGGCATTCCATCCGCTGCTGCAGATGCTGGTAGGCATCGGCTTCGCGCTGGTGCTCTGGTACGGCGGCGAGCTGGCGCTGCGCCACGAGATCACCGTCGGCCAGTTCGTGACCTTCAATCTGTTCCTCGGCCAGCTGGTGTGGCCGATGATCGCCGTCGGCTGGGTGATCAACCTGGCGCAGCGCGGCGCCGCGTCGTTCGCGCGCATGCGCGCGGTGCTCGACGTCGAGCCGGAGATCCGCGATTCGGCCGACGCGCTGCCCCTGGGCGCCGTGGCCGGAGACGTCGAACTGCGCGATCTCACGTTCCGCTATGCCGGCGCCCCCGCCACGACGCCGCCGGCATTGATCGACTTGCGCCTGCGCGTTCCGGCGGGCACGACCACCGCGGTGGTGGGGCGTACCGGCGCCGGCAAGAGCACGCTGCTCGCCCTGTTGCCGCGGTTGGTCGATCCGCCGCCGGGCACGCTGTTCGTAGACGGTCAGGACGCGCGACGGACGAAACTCGCCGACCTGCGTTCCGCGATCGCGATGGTGCCGCAGGAGAGCTTCCTGTTCTCGGCTTCGCTGCACGACAACATCGCCTTCGGCCGACCGGATGCCGCGCGCGCGGAGGTCGAGGAAGCGGCGCGCCTCGCCGGCCTGCAGGAGGATCTGGCGGCATTCCCGCGCGGCCTCGACACGGTGGTGGGCGAACGGGGCATCACCCTGTCCGGGGGGCAGAAGCAGCGCGTGGCGCTGGCGCGCGCGCTCCTGCTGCAGAGGCCCATCCTGCTGCTCGACGACTGTTTGTCGGCCGTCGATACGCAGACCGAGGAGCGCATCCTGCGCAATCTGCGCACGGTGTTCGTGCGCCGCACCGTGCTCCTGGTGTCGCATCGCATCTCCACGGTCAAGAACGCCGACCAGATCCTGGTGCTCGAGCAGGGCAGGCTGGTCGAGACCGGCACGCACGAGCAGCTGGTGGCGCGCGGCGGCATCTACGCCGAGCTCGACGCCCGCCAGCGGCTGGAAGAGGAGCTGGCGGCGGTTTAGGTGACGCCGGCGCGGACGAGCGGCGCCGATCGGGATCCCGTTCATTTCACGCCCGCCGTCGTGCGCGCTGCTACTCTGGCCGCATGGGCAACGGACGCATTCTCATCGCCGGCGGCACGGGCTTCCTCGGCAGGCCGCTCGCCGCCACGCTGGCGCGCAACGGCTACGAAGTCGTGGTCCTCACGCGCGATCCCGCGACCGCGAAGCCGATCGCCGGCGGGCGCCTCGCGGCCTGGGACGGGTCGACCGCCGAGGGTTGGGGAGCGCTCGCCGACGGCGCGTACGCGATCGTCAATCTGGCCGGCGACAACATCGGCGAAGGGCGCTGGACTCAGGCGAAGAAGCAGCGCGTGATCGCGAGCCGGCTGCATGCCGGCGCGGCCATCGTGGCGGCGGTTTCCGCGGCCCGGCGCAAGCCCGCGGTGCTGCTGCAGGCGTCGGCGGTGGGCTACTACGGCGACCGGGCGGATGAGGAGCTCGCGGACGACGCTCCGGCGGGTAGCGGGTTTCTCGCCGAAACGTGTGTGGCGTGGGAAGCCAGCACGGCCGCGGTCGAGGCGCAGGGCGTGCGGCGAGCCGTGGCCCGCACGGGTGTGGTGCTGGACATGGCGGGCGGCGCGCTGCCCAAGATCGCGCTGCCGTACCGGCTCGGCGCGGGCGGACCGATGGGAACGGGCCGCCAATGGATGCCGTGGATCCATCTGCACGACGAGATCGCGGCGCTGGCCTTCCTGCTCGAGACGGCGACGGCGCGCGGCGCCTTCAACGTCTGTGCACCGCATCCGCTGCGCAACGCCGAGCTCGGACAGGAGATCGGCCGTGTACTGCACCGGCCGAGCCTGCTGCCGGCGCCGACGTTCGCGCTGCGGCTGGCGCTCGGCGAGATGTCGGCGCTGGTGCTGCAGAGCCAGCGCTGCATTCCCGCGAAGCTCCTCGCGCTCGGCTTCACCTTTCGCTTTCCCGAGGCTGCGGCGGCGCTGCGCGACGCCCTCGGGCGGCGCGAAAGCGGTGCCGGCGAATGATCGCGGCCGTGTGGCCGCTCTGGCTGCAGGGCCTCGGGTTGGCTCTCGGCCTTACGTTTCTGCTCTGGCTGGCGAGTCTCCCGCTGCGCAACGCCAGCATCATCGACGCCTTCTGGGGCCCCGGGTTCGTCGCTTTGGCGCTGTTCTACTTCCTGCGCACCGGTGCCGCCTCGCCGCGCAAGCTCCTGCTGCTGTCGCTGGTCGCGCTGTGGGGTCTCCGGCTCGGCATCTACATCGCGCGCCGCAACCACGGCAAGGGTGAGGACTTTCGCTACGCCGCGATGCGCAAGGCCAGCGGCGAGCGGTTCCCATGGGTGAGCTTGGGCACCGTGTTCTGGCTGCAGGGCGCGCTGATGGGCGCCCTGTCCGCGCCGCTCCTGGTGGCGCAGGTGCCGCCTCAGCCGCCGGCGCTCGGCGGGCTCGACGTCGCCGCGACCGCGATCTTCGTGGCGGGCTTTCTCTGCGAGGCGTTCGCGGACGCCCAGATGGCCCGCTTCAAGGCCGATCCGTCCCGTCGTGGCAGCGTGATGGACCAGGGCCTCTGGCGCTTCAGCCGCCACCCCAACTACTTCGGCGAGGCCCTGTTGCAATGGGGTTTGTGCCTGTTTGCGCTCGGCGCCCGAGGGGGTTGGTGGACCCTCTTCGCGCCGGTCGTGATGACCCTTTTGCTGCTCGAGGTTTCGGGAGTAGCCTTGCTCGAGAAGACCATGGTCGAGACCAAGCCCAGATACCGCGACTACATCGCCCGCACCAGCGCCTTCGTGCCCTGGCCGCCGCGCTCGTCAGCCGGTCCGCGTCCATGAGCCGGGTCAGCGCGGGACGCGCTCTCATTTTGGGTACGCTGGCGGTCGTGCTGCCCGCCCTGCTGGCCGCGGCGCCAACCAAGCCCGCGCCGACCGGCAAGCTCCAGGGACAGCTGTCGGTGCGCGAAGTGGAGGTGAACGTCGAGCTGCCCGACGACCTGTCGCCGTTCAAACTCATGGCGCTCGGAGCCAAGGACTTCATCGCGCTGCGTGACGGGCGGGAGCAGAGCGTGGCCCGGGCGGAACGCAGCGCCGCGCAGGATCGTTCGTGGACATCGCTGGTGTGGGTCGACCGCACCCTCGCGTCGCCGCCGGCGGTGTCCCACATGCTGGCCGCGCTCGCCGAACGCAGCGCGGATCTCACACGGCTCGGCAGCGTCGAGATCGTGATTGCCGACCCGGCGCCACGCCTCGTGCTGCCGGCGAGCGACGATCCGCGACTCGTGCGTGCCGCCCTGGGAGAAGCCGCGGCGCAGCCGGCTGGCGAGGCGACGGCCGTCTGGCAAACGCCAGGCGCGTCGGCGTTGCGGCAACAGGCGGACCGGCTGGAGGTCTGGCTGGCGGCACGGCGGGCGGTGGGACCGCGCGCCCTCTGGCTGCCGATGGACGGTGCGCCGATGCCGCTCGCGGCCGTCGTGGCGCTCGGCGGGCGTGCCCTGCCGAGCTCGACCCTGCCGACGGACGACGGCGAGCGCGTCGCCGTGTTGAGCGACCTCGAACGCGTGCTGGCGGCGTACGGGTGGACGACGCTCACCATGGTCGACGCCGGCCGCAGCTCCGGCGTATCGCCGCGGGCGGACAGCGAATACGACCGCTACCAGCGCGACGCGATGGCGCAGCACTCGAGCCATTCGAGCGGCGGGGCGGTCCTGTTTCGCTTTCCGTTCCGGCGCACCGATCGCAGCCGCTTCGACCCGCGGACGCTCGACGCGCTGCTCGATCCCAAGTACGCCGCCGCGCGACTGGTCGCCGAGGAGACCGGGGGTTGGATGATCGCCGGGGCCTGGGACCTGCCGAACGCGTTCGACGCGCTGGGGCGCCGTTGGCGGGTTTGGCTGACGGCTCCCGAGCCTGCGGAGGGCGGTGTCGAGGCGCTGGTCCTCAAGCTCAAGAAGGGTCCGGATCTGCGCGCGACCCGTTGGCTGCGCTCGGCGGTGCCGCCGGCGATCGCCCAGGCGCGCTTGCGCGAGCTGTTGCGCGGTCAGGCCGCCGGCGGGGATCTCGAGCTGGCGGTGCGGCGTGACTCCGGCGGCGCAACGGCCGCAGGCGCGGACCCTGGCGGCATGATCGTCACCGCGACCGTCGCCGATTTCGATGAGGCGCACTCGGCGCTGTGGCGCTGGAGCGGGGCGGCGCGGCTCGCGGACGGCAGCGTGGTGTTTCCGGCGATCCACGCCGAGCAGGGTGCGACGGGTTGGCGGTTGCGTATCGCGGCGCCCGCCGGGATCTCCGAGTTGGTGCTCTCCGTCGAGGATCTGAAGAGCGAGCGCTTCGGCGCCGCGCGGCTCGAGCTCAGCCCGGTCGCGCGGTGAAGGCCGGCTCGCGCGCCGTTGCCGCCCCGGCGGTGCTTCAGCCCGGCTTGGCCAGCAGCAGCTGGAAGTCTTGCGTCGCTCCGCCGGCGAATCCCGCCTCGCAATAGGCCAGGTAGTACTCCCAGGTGCGCGCGAACGCCGCGTCGAAACCGAGCGCGTGCACGCGCTCGCGCGCCGCGAGGAAGCGCTCGCGCCAGTGGCGCAGCGTGGTGGCGTAGTGCGGGCCGATGTCGAGCGCGTCGCGGACCAGCAGCGGCGTCGGCCGCAGGGCCGCCAGTATCGCGCCCAGGCTCGGCAGATGGCCGCCGGGAAAGATGTGCTTCTGGATCCAGTCGGGCCGCTTGCGATAGGCGACGTAGCGCTGGTCCGGCAGCGTGATGGTTTGCAGCGCCAGTCGGCCGCCCGGGCGCAGCAACCGGTTGCAGGCTGCGAAATAGCCCGGCAGATAGCGGTGACCGACCGCCTCCAGCATTTCGATCGAGACGATGTGATCGAAACGGCCCGAGACGTCGCGATAGTCGACGATCTCGATGGCGATGCGGTCGCTCAGCCCTTCGGCGGCGACGCGCCGGCGGGCGTGACTGGCCTGCTCTTCGGAAAGGGTGATGCCGGTGACACGGCAGCCGAACTCGCGCGCCGCGAGAACCGCGCAGGCGCCCCAGCCGCAGCCGATCTCGAGCAAGTGCTCGTCGCGCCGCAACCCCAGGCCGCCGAGCAGGCGCAGGATCTTCGCCCTTTGGGCTTGGTCGAGCGTCTGCTGCGGCGACTCGAAGAGGGCGCTCGAATACGTCATCGAGTCGTCCAGAAACAGGCGGTAGAACTCGTTGCCGAGGTCGTAGTGCGCGCGGATGTTCAGCCGCGCCCGGTCGCGGCGGTTGGCGCGACGCGCATGCAACAGGCGCAGGGCGATCAGGCCTATCCGCGAGGCGAGCGTCGGGCGATCCAGCGTCTCGAGATTGAGCAGCAGCACGCCGAGCAAGGAGACCAGGTCGTCACTCCGCCACTCCCCGGCGCTGTACGACTCGCCGAGTCCGACGTCGCCCGCCATGAGCACACGGCGAAAGAAGCGCCAATCGCTGATCCGCATGCGCGCCACCGGCTCGGCGCCCGCTTCGCCGTAGGACCGCTCGCTGCCGTCGGGCAGCTGCACTTCCAGACGGCCACGGGACAGCTTGCGCAGCAGGCCGTCGAAAGCGGCGAGCGCCAGTCGCGGCCGCGCGGGAGCGGACGCGAGCGGTGCGGAGGTTTCGTCGCTGGCGAGCGTCATGAGGGCTCCTCGAGGTGATTGTCCACGGGCGCCGGCTTGGCGAAGAACGGCGCTTGCTTGCTCCACAGGCGGAGCGCCTGCCAGTGGATCAGCCACACCACGCGCAGGGTCATCAGCGGATAGCCGAACGCCGCGCGCAACAGGGTCGCGGGTGTGAACGGCCGCAGTCGGCCGGCGAACGCCGCCGCGAAGAACCTGCTGCCGTCGCGGGTTTCGTCGATATGCACCGCCACGCGCGCGCCGAGCGGCGACAGGCGGAAACGGTAGCGGGCATCCATGCCGATGAACGGCGACACATGCAGCGCCTTGTCGGCCGCGGCGCAGAAATGCCCCGGGCGCGAGCCGTCGTCCCGGAGCAGGTAGCAGAGACGCTCGCCGAAGGTGTTGTTCACCTCGACCACCACGCGCGCGAGGACTCCGCGCTCGTCATGGCAGTAGAAGTAGCTCACCGGGTTGAAGACGAAGCCGAAGACGCGCAATTGCGTGAGCAGCAGGATGCGCCCGCGCGGCAGCGGCTCGCCGGCGGTGCGCTCGACCCAGCGTTCGAGCTGCGCCCGCAACGGTTCCGCGCCGCCTCCGAGGTGATCGCGATCGTGGAAGGACAGCAGCGCGGGACGGTTCCAGCCGAAGAGCGGCACTTCGCGATCGAGCGCCGGCAAATGGTCGAGATCGAGCAGGGCCTGGTAGAAGCGATACCGGAATGCGTGCTGCACGGGCGTGAAGCGCCGATGGAACACCGCGCCGAGAACCAATCCGTCCTGTGGTGGTCTGCGGGCGGTGCTCACAAGGTGCCTCCCAGGTCGGCGGCGACATCGAGGCCCGAACGCAGGCCGTCCTCGTGGAAGCCAAAGCCGAAATAGGCGCCGCAGAACCAGGTGTTGCGCACGCCGTTCAAGCGCGGCAGATCCGACTGCGTCGCCATGCTGCCCGGATCGAACACCGGGTGCCGGTAGTGCAGGCGGGCCAGGATGGAGTCCTCGGCGATGGGCTGCAATGGGTTCAGGGTGACCTGGTATTCGACGGGTGCGTCGAGCGCCTGCAGCGAGTTCAACCAGTAGGTGTGGCTGGCCCGCGGTTGCGTGGCGCGGCAATCGGCGACGGTCGAGTTCCACGACGCCCAGGCGCGCCGCGCCCGGGGCAGCTGCGCGCGATCGCAGTGCAAGAGGGTCTCGTTTTCGCTGTACCGCCAGGCGCCGAGCAGCTCGCGTTCGGCGCCCGAAGGGTCGTCGAGCATGCGCAGCGCCTGGTCCGCGTGCACGGCGACCACGGCACCGTCGAACCGCTCCTCGGCGCCGCCGGCGAAACGCACCGCGACCGCGGTGGCTTCCCGCCGCAAGCCGACCACCGGCGTCGCGGTGTGCACGCGGTGCAGGTCGCGCGCCATGGCAGAGACGTACGTGCTGCTGCCGCCGACCACCGTCCGCCAAGCATGGTGCGTGTCGAGGCCCAGCAATCCGTGGTTGGCGAAGAACCGCAGCAGCGCACCGAGTGGAAAATCGCGCACGCCGCCGAGCGGTGCCGACCAGATCGCGGCCACCATCGGCAGCAAGTAGTGACGAAAGACCGCCTCGGGCAGCCGTCCGCTGGTCTCGAGAGCGCCCACGGTCGCCGGCATGTCGCCCGGCGACGCGAGGAGTCGGCGCGCCAGGCCATTGAACGCCACCACGCCCTTGAGCAAGCCGTAGAAGCGTGGAGCGAACAGATTGCGCCCTTGCGCGAATACCCCGCCGGGGCCGTTGCCGCTGTACTCGAGTCCGCAGCTTCGGCAAGAAAGGGAGTACGACATGTCGCTCGCCTGGCTGGCGATCCCGAGGCGATCGAACAGCCGGCACAGCAGCGGATAGTTCACCCGATTGAACACCATGAACCCGGTTTCCAGGCAGAGGTCCCGGCCGTCGTGCCGGCAGGCGACCGTGTGGGTGTGCCCGCCCAGACGGTCGGCGGCTTCGAACAGGGAGATTTGGTGCCGGTCGCGCAGCAGCCAGGCCGCCGACAGTCCGGAAATGCCGGAGCCGATGATCGCGAGCTTCACGTTAGGGGATACGGGCCGGAAGAGCGACGGGATGGCAGCCGGCGGAGCGGCCGGACGATACGGCACGCCAAATTGACCGCAGGGATGGCGTTTCGGGTTGAGGAGGTGGAATCCAAGGCTGGCGCATCTTATGCAGGCAAATCCATGGACGTACATTTTTGTCCTGCATGGCGCAGGGCACTTCCTCAGGAGGATGCAGTCATGAAGAAGCTTGCCGTAGTGCTCGGGGTGTTGGCTCTGTGTCTCGTGGCCATGCCGGTCATGGCAGCCTCGCAGGCTGGTTCCTGGACGGGTTGGCTCACGGATTCGCACTGCGCGGCCAAGGGCGCGAATGCGAAGCACACGAAGGACTGCGCCGCGAAGTGCATGAAGGACGGCGGCAAGATGCAGTTCGTCAACGATGCCGACAAGAAGATCTACGACATCGACAAGGCGCACTGGGATGCGGCCGTCGACCACGTCGGCCACCTGGTCAAGGTGACGGGTTCGGTGGACGGTACCTCGATCACGGTCGAAAAGATCGAGATGGCGCCGGCCACGAAGTAAAGGACACGGCTCCGCAGGGGAGCCGTGGACGCGAGGCGCGAGGCGCAAGCTTCGCGCCTCGTTCTTTTTAGGGGGTGCGCCAGAGCCGCCGGATCTCTTCGCCGACGGCGGCGCGCAGCGGGCCCGGCGTGTAGACGCGGTAGCGTTCGATGCGCGTCAGATGGCGGATGAACTGACTGGCCTCTTCCATGGGCTCGAGGCCGCCGTCGAATCGGCGCACC
>WBZN01001425.1_pt1 | contig 14627 bp, 12 predicted proteins | sample 5204281 | NCBI WGS metagenome assembly WBZN01 (sample SAMN12344347, study PRJNA552823) | activated sludge metagenome | biome: Activated sludge suspended growth; feature: Nitrification reactor; material: Wastewater; isolation source: activated sludge from nitrification reactor of wastewater...
CGTGTCGAGCGCTTCGAGGACCAGCGCACCGTTGGGCTCATGTCGATGTTCGCTCGGATCGCCTGTGTTCAGGCGTTGGTGCCGCCGTCCACCGTCAGACTCGCCCCGGTGATGTACGACGCCTCCGGACTCGCGACGAACGCCACCAACGCGGCGACCTCCGCGACGCTGCCGTAGCGGTTGAGCGCGGTGGCTGCTTTCTGCGGCACCGCCCAATCGCCTTCGGCGGGATTCATGTCGGTCTCGATCGGCCCCGGCTCCACGTTGTTGACCGTGATCCCCCGGCTCCCCACCTCTCTGGACAACCCTTGGGTAAACATCTTGACGGCTCCCTTGGTCGCCGAGTAGGGCACCAGGCCGGGCGTCAGGACACGCTCGCCCACGCACGAGCCGATCGTGATGATGCGACCGCCGCTCTTCATGTGCCTCAGCGCCGCCTGAGTCACGACCAGGGTGCCGCGGACATTGACATCGATCACGCGATCCAGCTCTTCGAGCGTGGTCTCTTCGAACCTCTTCGGAATCGCCGTGCCGGCGTTGTTCACGAGGACATCGAGCCGGCCGAAGGTCTCGATGGTCTTTTCGACCGCGGCGGTGACGGCCTCGGCATCTGTCGCGTCCGCCTGGATCGCGATCGCCTTTCCGCCGGCGCGCTCGAGATCCTTCACGATCGACGCGGCCGCGTCGGCGCTCTTCGTGTAGGTGATGGCCACGTTCGCGCCGTCCTCCGTCAGACGCTTGGCGATCCCGGCGCCGATGCCGCGCGAGCCGCCGGTGACGAGCGCGACCTTACCTTCGAGTTTCCTGGACATGGTGTTCTCCTCGCTTCCTCGTCGCGAATGCTGCCGCACGCAGCGGATACGTAACGACGACGGTGCAGTTCACATACCAGCGCGGTACCGCCCCGATCAGCGACGAACCCGAGGCATGGAGACAATGGCCGACGGGACCGCGGAGGCGCGCATGCGTACGCTGCGGAGTCCACCGAGGAGCCGACCTGCCTCGGTCGCGCGCGGATCGGCCGATTGCGGCAACGGTTGGCACGATCGCGGCGCTGACCGGGATCGAGGCCGAGGACGTGGTTCGCTCGCTGGCATGAACACACCGGGCAGCTCTCTCGCCGCGATCGCGGCCGTTGCATTCACGGGTGGCGTCGCGCGCGGCGAGCCGGAGCCTGCGCCCCCGCGGGACGAAGGCCTCGCGATGAACCTCTCGATCGCCGGATCGATCGGGGCCGGGGTGCTGGTCGGCCTCGCCGGTGACCACACGTCCGCGGCGTGGAGGCCGGCGGCCATCGAGTTGATCGGCGCCGTGATCGCGCCGTCGTTCGGCCACGCGTACGGCGGCGATTACTTGTCGCTCGGGCTCGGGTTGCGCGCGGTCGGCGCGGGGCTCGCGGCGCTCGGCGTCTATGATTGGTCGCGACCCAGCCACGGCGACTCATCGACGATCGAGTTCTCTCCCGTCGGCGGTTCGTTGATCCTCGGCGGTCTCGCCGCGCTCGCGGCCGGAACGATCTACGACCTCGCGACGACGCGACGTACGGTGCGCCGTTGGAATCACGAGCACGCGACGGTGGTGCCGATGGCGATGGCGACGGCGAGCGGCCCCGCTGCCGGTATCGGTCTCGGCGGGTGCTTCTGAGCCTGCCGAGCTCGGTCGGGGCAGGCGCTCCCTCAGGTCAGCGTCGCGCGCAGGCCATCGACGAGCTTGGTCTCGGCGACGACCCCGAGCTGGTCGCGCAGGCGATCAACCCTCGCGCGTGACTTGAGGATCTCCCCCGAGCGTGCGGGCGCGTGGACGATCGTCGACGTGCCACCGCATAGATCGACGATCGTGCGCGCGAGCTCGATGACCGTGATCTCGCCGCCGGTGCCCACGTTCGCGACCGTGCGGGTGTTGCCGTCGCCGAGCGCGGCCACGATCGCGCGGACCACGTCTCCGACGAACACGAAGTCGCGGGTCTGGGTTCCATCCCCGAAGATCGTCAGCGGGCGTCCCGCCTTCGCTCGGTCGCTGAAGATCGAGATCACCCCGGAGTACGGGCTCGACGGATCCTGACGTGGCCCGTACACGTTGAAGAACCGGAGCGCGGTGGTCGGCACGGCGTGGACGTTCGCGTAGTAGTCGAGGGCGAGCTCCGACGCGAGCTTGTCGATCCCGTACGGCGATACCGGCTGGGTCGGCGTGTCTTCACCGACCGGCATCTTGTCGACGTCGCCATAGACCGCGGCCGAGGACGCGAGCACGACCTTCTTGACGCGCTGCGCGCGCGCGTACTCGAGGACGTGCAGGGTGCCGCCGTAGTTGATCTGCATGTCGACGAGTGGATTCGCCACCGAGTGAACGACCGAGACCTGCGCGGCGAGGTGCACGATCCGATCGACCGGCCCGTGGTTCGCCGTGACCGGCGCGAGCGCCGCAAAGATGCCGTGCGCGACGTCGCACGTGACGATCTCGAGCCTGTCGTTGCCTGCGTGCTGCGCCAGGTTCGCGCGCTTGCCGGTGCTGAAGTTATCGAGGACGACGACCTTGTGTCCGAGCTGGAGCAACTTGTCGACGGTGTGGGATCCGATGAAGCCGGCGCCTCCCGTGACGACCGCGAGCGGTGACGTAGCCATGACGTCACTGTACCTCCCCCGGGTGCTAAGGTCCGCGTGAGATCGCCATGAGACACGTCCGCGCCATCCAGATCGAGCACACCGGTGGCCCCGAGGTCCTGACCCTGAGCGAGGTTCCCGTCGGAGAGCCCGGCGCCGGCGAGGTGCGAATCCGCCACCGTGCGTGCGGCATCAACTTCATCGACACCTACCACCGGTCGGGCCTCTACCCGCTGCCATTGCCTGCGGTGATCGGCGTCGAGGGTGCAGGCACGGTCGAGGCCGTGGGAGGTGGCGTGCGGCACCTCGTCGTCGGCGATCGCGTCGCCTATACCTCGCGATCACCTGGCAGCTACAGCGAGGCGCGGATCGTCTCCGCGGTCACCGTCGTCAAGCTCCCGGATCCGATCGATGACGAGGCCGGCGCGGCGATGATGCTCAAGGGGCTGACCGTGCAGTACCTGCTCCGCAAGACCCTGCCGCAGGGGATCGCGCCGGGCGACTACATCGTGTGGCACGCGGCCGCGGGTGGGGTCGGCTTGATCGCGTGTCAGTGGGCTCGCGCGCTCGGCTACAAGCTGATCGGGACCGCGGGCTCCGATGAGAAGTGCGCGCTCGCGATGGAGCACGGCGCGTCGCACATGATCAACTACCGGCGAGACGATCTGGTCGCGTCGGTCAAGGACCTGACCCGCGGCGAAGGGGTCAAGGTCGTGTTCGACTCGGTCGGCAAGGATACCTGGGAGCGCTCGCTCGACTGCCTCCAGCCGCTCGGCCTGATGGTGAGCTTCGGCAACGCGTCCGGCCCGGTGCCGCCGGTCAACCTCGCCCAGCTCGCGCAGAAGGGCTCGCTCTACGTCACGCGGCCGACGTTGTTCACGCACCTGCATTCGACCGAGGCGACGCAGGCGATGGCCGACGAGCTGTTCGCGATGGTCGCGATCGGGAAGGTCAAGATTCCGATCGAGCGACGCTACCCGCTCGAGCAGGCCGCGCAGGCGCACCGCGATCTCGAGAGCCGGCAGACCACCGGCGCCGGCGTCCTCCTACCCTAGTCACGCCCGAACGCGATCCTGCCGAGCTGCCCGAGCAGCACGTCGAGCGCGACCTTGTTGTCGCCACCCTCGGGCACGATCAGGTCCGCCCACCGCTTCGAGGGCTCGACGTGCTCGAGGTGCATCGGCCGCACCGTCGCGTAGTACTGATCGCGCACCGACTGGAAGCTGCGCCCGCGATGCTCGAGATCGCGGCGGATCCGGCGCATCAGCCGGATGTCGGCGTCGGTGTCGACGAAGATCTTGATGTCCATCTGCTCGCGCAGCGATGCCTCGGTGAACACGAGGATGCCCTCGACGATCACCACGCGGGCGGGGCCGACGCGGCGCGTGTCGGGGCGGCGCGTGTGGGTCGCGAAGTCGTAGATCGGGACGAGCGCGGTGCCGCCGGCGCGCAACTGGCGAAGGTGCTCGGCGAGCAGATCACTCTCGAGCGAGGCCGGATGATCGTAGTTGATCACCGCCCGTTCGCTGGCCGACAGGTGGCTCTGGTCGCGGTAGTACGCGTCGTGCTCGATCGTCGCACAGCGGCCGGGCATCGAGGCCGCGAGCTTGTGCGCGACCGTGGTCTTGCCGGAGCCGGTGCCTCCTGCGATCCCGACGACGAGCGGCCGACTCACGCCATGCGACAAGGACTGCTCGGACATCGGGTGCAAGGCATACTACGGGATCGCCGAGGACACGATACCGATCATCAACGACGACAGCCGGCCGCGCACGTGCAAGGAGGAATGCTGGCGCACGACCTCGAGCTTGCCGACGCTGGCGTTCGATGGGCCGAACAGGCCATCGAGCTGCGGGCGCACCTTGGCCTCGACCCGCTTCGCGGCGGCGTCGTCGGTCATCGCCATGCCGACGTCGAGGGCGACGCCATCTTCCTCGGTCCGCAGCCAGGTCGCCATGTCCGTGCCCGGGGGGATCGCATCGGTCGGCCACGCGGCAGTCTTGCGCCCATCGACGACGAACAGCAAGGTGGAGTCGGCCGGCACGGTGGCGACGAGCGCGCGGGCGCGCGGCGTCATGCCCCGGCCGGTGACCACGTTGTCGTGGACCTGCGCGGCGGCGAGGTCTTGCCGCACGCTGATGTACGCGGTGTGCTCGTCGACGAAGTCGAGCCACCCGAGCTCCGGCAGCTGCAGCATCCGCGTGCCGTCGTTCATCTCGCGCGCCTCGGTCGCGCTCGCGAAGCACCGCTCGACGTCGCCGCGCTTCCAGCGGCCGCGGATCATCAGCGTGCCGTGCTGCTGTTCGGCCAGCGAGGCCGCGCCGAACACGAACCACTCCGAGCGGGAGATCAGCGTCCGGACGCAAGGAGGTACCGTGCTGAGGAACAGCGCGATCGGTGGGCTCTTCGCGAGCTTGTCGAACATCGCGTCGAAGCGGTCGTCGCGCCGCAGCTGACCGACGATCGCGCCCGCGATCACCGTGGTGTCGATCGGCAAGTGGGGCAACGCCCTGGCGAGCTCCGCCCGCGCGACCGCGACGGACACCTCGGCGCCGCTGATGGGGATCGGCGCAGGCGGTGGCTCGGCCCCCCGCGGCGCACCCCACGGATCTTTGTCGGGCGGCAGCGTCGGGGTGACCGGGGTGACCGGGGTGGTCACCGCGCGCGTCTCGGTGATCGGCACCGCCGGTGGTTCGCCGCCGTGGAACCGCCACCACACCGCGCTGGCCGTCACGGTGACGATCGTCAGCACACCCACCAGCCACGGCCAGCGCCGTCGCGGCACGGGGACGGGTTCGGCCTGTTGCGTCGGTGCCCAGGCGAGCGGGGTCTTCCCGCGATCGGTCGTGCTCTGGCGCCCCGCGAACCACGGCGTGCGCTCCGCCGTCACCGTTTGCTTCGGCGCCTCCGCCGCCGGCCGCATGCGCGCGGTGTCCGATGGCGCCGTCGGGCTCTCGGAAGATCCCGCGGCGACCCGCACCGCGTCGAGAAAACCGAGCGCCGATGCCGGACGGTTCTGCGCACGTGTCGATAACGCTCGACGAATTTCGACGTCGAGATCAGCCGGAACCTGGGCCAGCTCGACCAGCGGACGAGCCTGCAACCGCACCTCGGGATCTGCGAGGTCATCCCATGGCAGCCGCCCTGCGAGCATCGCGTACAGCGTGACGGCGAGCTCGTAGATATCGGTCGCGAGCCCCGCGGCCTGGCCGAAAAACCGCTCCGGCGCCATGTACGCAGGGGTTCCTCGGACGCCTCCGTCCATCGTGGTCGTCGATGCAGGGGCGTCGAGCTCCTTGGCGATCCCGAAGTCGAGCAGGACCGCGTGCTTGCCCGCCACCACGAACACGTTCTCGGGCTTGAGATCGCGGTGGATCAAGCCCTGTTCGTGGAGCGCCCCGACCGCCCCGCATAGCTCTGCGAACAACTCGAGCGCTTTGGGCAAGGGAAGCGCGCCACGTGCGAGGACGCTCGCGAGCGTCTCGCCCTCGAGGTGCTCCATCGCGAGATACGGGCGCCCATCGGCAAATTCGCCGAACGAGAGCACCTTCACCACCGCGGGATGCGCGATGCCCTGGAGCTTCTGGGCCTCGCTGAGGAATTGCGCTCGGACGCGCTGGCTGCCCGTCAGGCTCGGATGGAGGACCTTGAGGGCCACACGGCGGGGTCCCCAGGTCGCGGCGTACACGACGCCGCTACCGCCTTCTCCGAGGATCGCCTCGATGCGGAACTCACCGAGGGAGGCTGGGAGGACCGCCGGATCCATGATTCGAGGGCATCCTAAACGCGAAGGTTGCTCTCACAAAGGGGCCCCGTGAACCGGCCTGTAGGTTGCTAGATTCTTGGAGGGTAACGACGTGGAGGTGTCCCTTGATTAGACTAGGAATCGCAGAAGATCACACCATTGTGCGCTGGGCGCTTCGCGAAGCGCTCGGGAAAGCCGAAGACATCGAGGTCGTCGGCGAGTCAGGTACTGCCGCGGAAACGCTCGACATGATCAAGCGTGAGCGTCCAGATGTCCTGCTCCTTGATATCTCGCTGCCCGACCGATCGGGCTTCGATGTGCTCACGGAGATGAGGCCGATGGACACGGCACCCTTGGTCGTGGTGCTGACCTGGCATACAGAACCGAGCTATGCCGCCCGGGCGATCGCGGCGGGAGCGCACGGCTACGTCAACAAGGCCGTGACGCCTGACGAGCTGCTCGCGGCGATCCGTGCCGTGAGCCGCGGCGAACAGGTCATCCCGGCGGGGGTCGAGGAGCTCCTCGCCGCTGGGGACGGTCACCCGGCCAGCGCGCTGACCGCGCGCGAGCTGCAGGTGATGGAGATGCTGTCCCGCGGGATGACCAACCGCGAGATCGCCGAGCACCTCGAGATCAGCATCAAGACCGTCGATACCCATCGCGGTCACGTGCTGAAGAAGCTCGGCCTGCGGAATAACTCGGAGCTCACACGGTTCGCCGTGAAGCACGGGTACGTCGCGCTCTAGCGCCGAGCAGGTTGGACCCACGCAAGCGTGCCATCATCGCGCGTGACGAGCGCGCGAACGTAGCCGCTTGCGGGTAGCGCGCGCCTCGCCGCCCTGCCCTTGACGTGCTCGACCCGCTGGCCGTTCTCGATGAAATCGATCGTATACGTCCCGGTCTCCGCCTTCGCGACGGCGACCACGAGCTGTCCTGCATCCACCTCCGCGGTCTCGAGCACGACGCCGGTCGACGAATAAAACTGCCCCGCCGCCAGCGCATCGAGGATCGCCTGCGGATCGCGACGCGCCTTGACCACGACCCACCCTCCACCGGCGGGATAGGTGCCGCGCGTCGTTCCATAGTCATGGGCGTCGTCCGACGCGACCCCCCACAGCGTGGCTCCCCGAGTGAGCGCCGCGTCCCACAGCGCCTCGGTCGAGAGGTGATCCTGATCGCCCGCGTTCCACTTCGAGAACTGGACGTTGGAGATCTCGACCAGCCGGAACCCGCGCTGCGCGAGCTGCACGAGCAACTCGGCGGTCATCCCCCAGTACCACTGCGGATGGTTGAGCTGCAGCAGGCCGCCGTACCGCTTCTGCGCCGCGATCGCGGCCTCGTACTTGGCGAGGCGATCGTGGGTCTTGCGATCGGCCCAAACGATCTTCCCTGCCGGCCGCCCGGTCGGGCCTACCAGGTTGACGTGGATCCGGCACTTACGGCTGGCGTCGCCGGGCGGGAGGCAGTCGCTCGGGTTGTGCGTGAGCTCGATTCCCGACAGCACGATCAGGCCGGGCATCGCCGGCCGAACCGTGACCAGGCCCGCGGTCGTCATCGCGGGATCGATCTCGCTGATGTGGTTGTGGTCGGTCAGCGCGATGAAGTCGTAGTGATGCGCTTCGTACCAGTGGATCACGCCTGCGATCGGTTCGGTGCTGTCGCCCGACGGCCTGGCATGAACGTGTGTCGATCCCTTCAGCCAGACCTCCGGATCGCGGAGCGCCGTCGGGAGCACCGCGTCGGTCGGCGCATCGATGCCGGCGTCGACCGCGGCATCGCTGGCGATCGGGGGCGAGGTCCGTGCATCGATCGGGCGAGGCGCCGGGATCGCCGGCGCCGGCGCGTCGGCGACGGCACACGCGACGAGCGTGGACGCTGCGACGAGCACGAGCCGGCTCACGGCGTGGTCGCCTCGTCCAGCGCGGCGGCTCCCGCGGGGGTGACGTTCGAGACCACGCCCCAGGCGGCCTTCTTCCATTGGGTGCGCAGCGCGAGGAACAGCCCGAGGTTGTCGGTCAGCATCCGCCGCTCGATCGCGTGGGTCGCGGCTAGATCCCTGGTCTCGCCGGGATCGTCGACCAGATCGCCGATGATCGGCCGGCCGTCCTTGCCGACGCGCACCTTCCAGCGCCCGATCCGCATCGCGTGCGCGTACTCGTACATCGAGGCATACGACGGGCTCGGCCAGCCCTTGCCGACCCCTTGCGCGAGCGGCGCGAGCGGGTGGCCCTGCGCGGCGGGCACGGCCGGCGCCGCGACCGCGTCGAGCAACGTCGGCATGAGATCGACGCCCTCGGCGCCCTCCTCGACGATCGTGCCACCGGGGAACCGCGCCGGATCATGGATCAGCAGCGGCACGCGGGTCAGCGAGTCGCGCAGCGAGCCGCCGTGGCCGCACCGGATGTCCTCGAACAGCTCCTCGCCGTGGTCCGCGGTGATCACGAGCATCGTTTGATCCCAGACGCCCCAGGACTTGAGCTGGGCGACGAGGCGCCCGAGCTGCATGTCGTGGTAGCTGACCGCCGAATCGTAGATCGCGCGCAGCCGCTCGATGTCTTCCTTCGGCGGGATGATGCCGCACCCCATCGAGCCGGCCTTGAACCCGAGGTCCTTCGCGGTGCCGAAGTCCTGGAACGGGCCATGATACGGCCCCGGTGAGTAGATCTTGATCCACGGCTTGCGCGCGATCCACGGCCCGTGGGTGTCGATCGTGCCGAGGAACAGGTACGTCGGATCGGCGCGGCGCTTGTCGAGCTGCGCGAGCGCGGCGTCGACGATCTGTTGACCGTAGATGATGCCGTTCTCGACGCCGGTCTCCCGCATCATGTTGCGGAACTCCTTGAACCCGCGCGCGTAGCCACCGTCCGCGTTGACGTAACCGTTGCCGGTGACGGCGGTCGTGAACATGCCGGCCTCGCCCAGCTTCTGGGCGATCAGCGCGAAGCCAGCGTCGAGCCTCCACGTGCCGCCGACGCCCGCGAGCCGCACGCCGTGCACCGCGGGATAGAGCGAGCTCCACATGCTCGAATGGCTGGTCTGCGACTCGTTGCCCTGGACGTAGAACTGACGAAACACCGCGCTGGTCTTGGCGAGCTCGTCGAAGTTCGGGGTCTGCGCCCGCGCCCCCGGCGTGAACGCCGCGATCTTGTCGGCGCGCAGCGCGTCCATCACCCACAGGATGATGTAGCGAGGCGGCGCGGCCTTCGCGAGCAGGGTCGCCGCCGGGCCGTGGAGCGTGATCCGCGGTCGCGTGACCGTGGCGACGTCACAGTCGCGCGCCGTCAGCTGCAGCGCGACCACCTTGCCTGCCATCTGCGCGAGGTCGACGCGAGCCGCCTCCCCCGCCAGCAGGCCGCCCGCGAAGCTATCGTCACTCGCGCGCGCGCGGACCTCGATCCGGCACGGCACGGAGACGTCGGCGACCAGGTGGGCACCGTCGGGGATCGTCACGAACCAGCTCACGGCGGCGTTGTCATGCAGGCTGATCGCGCTCGAGCTCGGATCGAAGGTCGTACGCGGACGCGGGTCGTCCGCCGTGGTGCGTGCGGCGCCGACGCGCAGCCAGGCGAGCGCGATCTTGCCCTTGTCCCTGACCTTGCCCTTGCCCCCGGAGGTCTCGAGCACGAGCTGGTTCTCGCCGGTCATGAACCGTCCCGGCTCGACCGGGACCATCACGGTCTGCCACCCCGCGGTCAGCGCGACCGTCGCGGCCTTGCCGCCCTTGCGCCCGTTGACCTTGAGCGTGACGACTTGGCCGGGCTCGCCGTGGATTCGCGCGGTGAGCTGCGCCGCGGCCCGCGCCTGGCCGACCGTGAGCGGCAGCTCGAGCGTCGCGAGCCTGTCCGCGATCGCGGCGCGCTCGCCGTCGACGAGCTGCCCGAGGTGCCAGCGCGGCGCCGGGACGCCGAACCGCATGTAGCGCGCGAACCCGATGTCGCTCGCGTCGACCACGAGCTCGTCGTCGACGAAGCGATGCGCGGCGTGACGGTTATCGACCAGGTGGAACACCGCGTGCTCGGCGCGCGCTGGTGCGGCTGGCATGGCTGGTGTGGGTGGCGCGGCTGGTGTGGTTGGCGCGGCTGGCGCGCTCGCCTGCGCGTCGCCCGGCCGCGCGACCACATCTTCGGAGCGCCGCTTCTTGTTCGAGCCGCAGGCCGCGGCGGCGACCACGGCCAGGATGATCATGCGTCGTGAAAACACCCAGCTGTGGCTCTAGCACGCCGCGGACACGAGCTCTACCTCGCAACGGCCCGAGCGCGACTGCGAGCACAGGTCGCTGGCCAGGGCTCGCTTCAGCCTGACGCTATGCCCATCCGATGACGCCGCACAACGCGGCAAAGAAGGCGGCTTGATCATGCAAATCTGGATCTACATCCACAACAACGGGTGCTCGCTGTAGCCACTACGGCTCGGGCTCGCTCGGGCTCGAACGCACCCTAGACGTGCCGACCGCGATGCCGACCGACGGCGCATCATGAACTACGGAGGGTCCGAGGTCACTGTCGCGCCGAGAGGCTTGACAGAGAACAACGTCTCGGCCTGTATCGTCGCGGTGATTCGCTGTCGTCCCCTGAGGATCGCGAAGTTCGTCTCGATGGTCCCTCGCGACGCCCCCGTCGCCACGAGCCCCTGCAGCGGGACGCTCAACTTGGCGCTCATGTTGCTCGTCCCTGAGGTCAGCCTCGTCGAGGCATTCGGCTCGACGCCCACCTCCTCCGCTCTCTTCAACTTTCCGGCGAAGTCTCGTCCCCCACGGGCCGCGGGAAGTGCTCCTCGGTCAGGCCACAGTTCCCAGCGCCGAGACATCACCCCCGATCACGCCGCGTTCAGTGCGGGGTGGAACAACCCGTTCAGGGCGAAGGTAACGTTAAAGCGAGAGGGATAGTCCTTCCCGCCCTGACGGTGACACGATCTGCCAGTCTAGCCGGCCGCGGCATATTGAGCCTAACGGCACCAATCCCGTACTCTCCTTCCGGAATTCTATCGAATCGGAATGTGCCATCAGTCGCGGATTTAACGACAATCCTCCAGGCAGGATCAATCATCGACTGAGCGACGACTAAGAACGATTCGTTCGAGAATGATCCAACAAGCGAGCCATCAATTGTTCCAGTTTTGAAGACTACCAATCCAACGGGCTCGTTATTGTCTTCGATTCGAAGAGGAAATGACATGCGACCATCAGCGGTTACCGACGCTGCAATATTCGGAGTTGTATAATGTTCGACGCCCACTCGGGTTTCGACGTCAACAAAGTTATCTATTTGAAATGTACCATCTGATTTCGATACTGTAGAATAGTTACCACATGCGAGCGACCCAAGAAGGTCGGTCGTACGACACGATTCCGTTTGAATGATTGCCACCGATGCACCAGCGACTGGTACGCCATATTTATCTATTACAGTCCCATTGACAGTTCGACCAACACTAACCTCCATCTCCAATGTGACGCCGACCGATGAACCCACCATAACACCAGACACCACCCGTCTTGCGAAGCCTGGTCCGGCAAGAATGATATCCCAGCGTCCAGGTTTCGCCTCTATGGCAAAGCGCCCACTGGCGCTGTGTACCACGACAGGCTCCTTTGGAATTGTGAGTTGTTGGGCCAGATTCGCAGCACGACTCCCGTCGGACGTTCCAAAGATGTCACCACTCGAACGAAAAATCGTAACGCCAAAATATGTCACAGGCTCTCCATCAAGAGTCACGTGACCGATGATTCCATTCCAAGGTATGCTCTTCGGATTATTTAACCTAGCGTTGTTGTCTGGCATGCAATTCAAGAACGCAATACAGATGACGACGATGACGACGAAAGTGATCAGGAAAGACGATCTCGACATCTACAAGCCTGACGACAGGGAGCCCGCCGATGTGTACCCAGAGCACGGCTTGGCGCATCCCACTCTCGCGCAACTGTTTGCGACTTGCAGGATTTTCGCCATGCAGTCATCTATTGGGGTTGAAGGAAGCGCCAAAAAACACGAGGCCACACCGTCCTTGGCATTGTCTTGACACTGCCCAAGACACTCATTGCACGACGACATAGCGAGATGGTCATATTTAAAATATGGAAAAGTAAGGCATTTAATGTCGTCAACCAGCCAGTCATGGCCATCGGGCGCCGGCATTGGGTCGCACATAGGCAGCCAACTCGCCAATCGGCATAGCAATTAATCTCGATCACCTGGACTGAGCGGGGTTGTTGATTGGGGCTGTGATTCCACCAAACTCCGTATCGACGGAGCAACCGTATTCGTCTGTAGGAAGTCCGGCGATCGCGTAGGGACTATCTGCATCCTTGCACCCAGCAGCAGTCAATCATATCTCCGATCGTTGGAGGGGTCCAAAGTGCACGGCATCGCCGTCGAGAGTGTCAGCAACGGATCATCGTCGCTCAGACTCACATACACCGGGGTCGTTTCGCCCGATCTGACCTCTACCCGCCTGCTCCCGATGAACAGTTCTTGAAAGCAAAACCTCATCGAGTACGAACTCGGGATCACAGATGGAAACTTGTAGTGTCCGTCCTCGTCGGTCATCGATGCACTCACCTCGCCACCACGCGAGATCACGGTGACAGCGACGCCAGGAAACGGGTCCGACTGAAGTTCGGCCGTCGACACCGACCACGAGTGGTGGTGCAGAGTCACCGTGCCGAGCAAAGTCCCAGCGCCTCTTTTTCTCGAGGAGCCGATTCCATAGGCGGTTTGGACGAACTAATTGAACTGGCATGGCAGCCGCCCAAGGCTAGAACCAAGAGCGGCCTCGCGAGCGGGTATCTAGTTCGTGACATGCGAACTGGTGCCTTTCGAATCCTGGATGGGAGTTCCGTCAGACCGGGCACTTACGCCTGCTTGGCACACCGGCATTACTCCCTTGTGTAAACACAGATCCATGCATGTTGACACGTAGATATTCTCGTCATCGTGAGAATAGCTTCACCGATGGGTAGTCAGTTTGCCAATAGAGCGTGAGTCGGTTGCCAAGCCAGTCGGGCATGTAGCGGACTTGGTGACGAGCCGCGACGCGGCGTCGTAGACCTGCATCGTCGCGTAGTTCCAGGTCAGCACGCCCGTCCATCGACGACGGGGCGGTTTCTATCTACGATTTATTATCTTTGCCGGTCAGCTTCGCGAACGGATTGTTCTTGAACCCGGCGACGCCCCAGTTCTGCGGCGGCTCCTCGGGACGGCGCGGTTCGTCACGGCTGGGACCGCGATCCTCGCGGCGCGGCGGCTCGCGACGATCCGGGCGCGCCCGGTCCCCCTGCGGTGCACCACGCTGCGGACGATCGCCCTGCGGACGATCGCCCTGCGGACGATCGCCCCACTGCCGACGCTCGCCTTGTGACCGATCGCCGGGGGGACCTCCTTGCGGAGGGCGATCACCCTGCGGACGATCGCGCCACTGGCGGCGCTCGCCTTGCGGCTGCTCGCCTTGCGGCCGGCCGTGCTGCGACGGCTCGCCTTGCGGCCGATCGTGCTGCGGCCGATCTCCGGCCGGCCCATGCCCGCCCTCCTGCGCGGGGCGGGACGGGCCACGCATGCGCTGTTCGCCCGACTGCGGTCCCCGCCGGTTGTCACGGCGGCCCTGCCCCTGGCCGCCCGTGTCCTGTCGTTGTCCGTGTGGACCCTCGCCGTGCGGGGGCTGGCCATCGAACGGCTGCTGCGGCTGCCGGCCGCCGCCACCACCGCGACCTCGGCCACCCCGCGATGAGCGCTGCTGCTGCGGCGGCTGGGAACCATCGGCTTGCTGGCGCGGTGGGCGCGGCTGCGCTTGTCCGCCGCGCTTCGCCGACAGCGCGATCCGCTTGCGCGCGTTGTCGAGCTCGAGCACCCGGACGGTCAGCTTCTGGCCGACCTTCACGATCTCGCTCGGATCCTTCACGAACTGCTCGGAGAGCTGCGAGACGTGCACGAGCCCATCGTTGTGCACGCCGATGTCGACGAACGCGCCGAACGCGGTGACGTTGGTGACCACGCCCTCGAGCACCATGCCGACCTTGAGGTCCTCCATCGCGGTCACGTCGTCACGGAACTTCGGCGGCTCGAACTCGGCGCGCGGATCGCGGCCCGGCTTCGCGAGCTCGGCGGCGATGTCGCGCAGGGTGGGTTCCCCGACCTCGTCGGTGACGTAGGCCGACAGGTCGATCTTGTCGACCAGCTCCTGGTTGCCGATCAGCGCGGGCAGCTCGACGCCGAGGTCCGCGGCGATCTTCTCGACGAGCGCATAGCGCTCCGGGTGCACTGACGAGCCATCGAGCGGGTTGCGCG
>WBZN01001426.1_pt1 | contig 14623 bp, 11 predicted proteins | sample 5204281 | NCBI WGS metagenome assembly WBZN01 (sample SAMN12344347, study PRJNA552823) | activated sludge metagenome | biome: Activated sludge suspended growth; feature: Nitrification reactor; material: Wastewater; isolation source: activated sludge from nitrification reactor of wastewater...
AAATCGCCATTCCAAAATACCGGACAGGTATTGGTGCGCACCCCAAGCGGCAAAAAGCCCTCAATCTCAGCCCCAGCACGGGGCTATGTCAGGAGGTCTGAAATTAGGCACAGGTCAGCGGACACCATCAGGGCCAGCAGACTTCGGTCTGCATCACAGGCCGGATATAAAACTGCAGCCTGAGACTCTTGACCATGGCGAAAAAGACGACCTTGCAATCGGGAGGCGTCCATATAAAAGTTCAAACCGCCCTGCAGCGCAGTCCCAATTCGTGGATCGGGCCTTATGTTGCGTCCAAACCTGTCGCCGCCAGCCCGAAACCCACCGATTGGATGCCCAGGCAGCCGGCCGGAGGGCCGTCTTGCCCCTGAATCCCCGGCCCCTCCCAGCTTTTTCACCCGCAAACTGCCCTCCCCTGCCGACCACCCCAATCCCAGCACGCACCGCCCCTGCCCGACCGATTCACCGCTCAGACCCCAAACGCCCCTCGCTTTCGAATTCAAAGCAGGCTGGCCTGCCAGGGCACCGGCGGCGCCCGCGCGCCGCGCGGCAACTCGGGCTGGGACTGATCGGGAGCGCTCTTCTCCAGGTGCGCGAGGATCTTTGCGATCACCTCCGGCTCCTTGATGCTGGCAATGACCTTGAGCTTTCCGCCGCAGCGCGCACAGGCCTCGATGTCGATCCCGAACACCCGCTTCAGGCGCTTGGCCCAGCTCGTGGCCACATGGCGCGGGGTGGCCGGCTTGTCGGCGCCATCCACTGCTTGCCGCTTCGTGCACTTGCCCCGACCCGCCGGCGTCACCGCTGAGCGCAGCTTGCTGTGCGGGGCGAATACGCCGTGATACCGCCTCAGGTGCATCCGCGGTGGCGGCACCAGCGCCGCCAGACGTGCCATCAGATCCAGCGGCTCCACCACAATGTGGGTGGTGCCATCTCGATACGGCTGCTGGGCCCGGTACGATGGCTCGCCGACTCGGACTACACGCCCTCCTGGAAACCAGGGGGGCGTCCCGCTCCCTGAGTTGCTGCGATGCCTGGAGTTGCGATCCACTTCGACCTCGGTGCTAGTTGCCCGATGCTGACCGCCAAGAGCGAGCAAATGATGGACACCGCGGGCTTAAGCTGACATTCTCAATCAATAACGATCATTCGATGCAACTCAACGTTTGCTGCAACGGGCATTCGCGATACTCGGATGACCTGCCACCGCTAAGGAAGCCAACAGTGCTCGAGGCCGAAAGACACCGCCTGATCGGCAAGTTTCTGCAGGAACGATCGGTCATTAGCGTCTCCGATCTGGTGGAAATCCTCGGCGCATCTGAAGCGACGGTCCGGCGCGATATCAATGCGATGGCCGACCTTGGACTCATTCGCCGCATCCGCGGCGGAGCCGAGGCGCTGACGCCGCGCCACGAGCCGCACCTCGTGGGCGTACCGTTTTCCCTTAACCAGGGCATCGGCGCGCCGCAGAAGCGTGCCATTGCGCATGCCGCGGCGGGGCTCATCGCGGATGGTGAGTGCATCATCATCAATGGCGGCACGACCACCTATGCGATGGTCGAGTTCCTCGCGGATCGCTCGCTGGACATCCTGACCAACTCCATCCCCATCGTCACGCGGCTTTTGACCACGAGCAGGAATCGAGTCACCCTGCCCGGCGGCACCATCTATCGCGAACAGAATATTGTGTTGAGCCCGTACGAGAACGATGCCATCGGACACTTCTGGGCGCAGAAGCTGTTTACCGGCTGTTTCGGGCTGAACCGTTTCGGCCTGATGGAGGCGGACCCGCTCATCGTGCAGGCCGAGGCGAAGCTGCTGAATCGCGCCGAGGAATTGATCGTGCTGGCCGATAGCCGCAAGCTGCGGCAGCGCTCTTCGATGATCGTCGCTCCCATTGAACGCATGTCCACATTGGTGACGGATGCGGGCGCCAGCGACGAGGAACTCGAGCCATTCCGCCGGGCGGGGGTGCGGGTGATCACGGTGGATGCCGATGCCGAGGACGAAGATGCAGGCGCAGCCGTCGATCGGCAGCGCTCCGGTTGAATCGCGTCCCCGATCGAAACGAACCGCGCCCACCTTAACGACCTGGCTGCATGCAACGCGCCGCCTTCATCTGGACTGCCGACCAGCCGATTCGCGAGGAGGCGGCGCGCACTGTATTCCAGCAGCCGCGCCGGGTGGATGGGGTCAATCGCTGGTTCCTGTTCCGCCGGGTGTTCGACCTGCCGCAGCAGCCCACCGCGGCGCGCATCAGAATGACCGTGGACGGGCGCTACCGCCTGTTCGTCAACAGACAACCGATCGGGCGCGGCCCGGCGCGCTGTCAACCGCTGTTGCAGCGTTACGATGAGTACGACCTCACCGCCCAACTCAGGCTCGGCATCAACATCATCGGCCTGATCGTGCACGTGTATGGCGTGGATACCGCTTGGTACGAGACGGTGAAGGGCCATTGGAACCCGGTATTCGGCGATGGCGGGGTGTGGCTGGACGGGTTCGCTCAATACGGCGCGGAGCGCATCGCCCTGCAGACCGACCTGGATTGGCGCTGCCTGGAATGCGATGCCTGGGAACGCAACACGCCGACCAGCAACAAGGGGCTGGATTTCATCGAATGTTTCGATGCGCGGCGCTTTCCGTCGGACTGGCTCGAAGCTGATTTCGCTGCGCGCGACTGGTGCGCGGTGCAGTTGATGCAACGGGGCGGCGGCGGGCCGGAAGCGTTCTTGTCCGGAATGAGCGTGCGCCCTTTTCCGGTGCTGGAGCCGCGCGGCATTCCGCATTTGTCGGAAGTGGAAGTCCCTCCCGTCAGGATTGCATGGGTACGGACGGTGGAGCGCAGGGCCGACCTTCCCGTCGAGCGGCGCATCCATGCCGAGGCCTTCCTTTCGCAGGCCAGGCCTGTCGTAGCGCCGGCAGAAATGCGATTTCCGCTGCTGATGAAGACCGAATCTGGTTGTGGTGTGGCAACGCAGCTGATCTTCGAGCGCGTTCACGCCGGATACGCGTTCATCGAGATCGAAGCCAAGGGAGGCGAGCTGATCGACATCGCCTGCGCGGAGCTGTTGCCGGATTCTGACGGCCGCATCGTCTTGGATCGGGAAATGGGCTTGGGGGCGCATGTCACCCGCTATTTTGCGAGGCCAGGAGTGCAGCGCTTCGAGCGCTTCGAGTGGCAGGCCGTGCGCACCTTGCAGATCAACGTGCACGATGCGGAAGGCGGGATCGAGATCCTCTCCGCCGGCTGCATCGAGTCAAGATACCCGGTTCGCCAGCGTGGGGAGTTCTTCTGCAACGACCCGACGCTGGAGCGTCTCTGGCAACTCGGCGCGACCACCGTCCATATCTGCATGCAGGATGGCTGGATCGACTGCCCGGGCCGCGAGCGCCGGCAATGGCTGGGCGATGCTACCGTGGAGAGCGCCGTCGCCAACGTGGCGTTCGGCATCGACTCGCACGCGCTCAATGCAAAATTCCTCGTCGATGCCGCCTGCAGCCAGCGCGCTGATGGCCTCCTGCAGATGTTTGCGCCCGGCGATCACGGCGGCCATTGCGTCACCATTCCGGACTGGAGCCTGCAGTGGATCCTGAATGCCCACGCGCATTGGCGGTGGACCGCCGATGTGGCGACCCTGATTCGCATCCTGCCGGCAATGGAGCGTGTGCTGCAGTGGTTCACCGCCCAGCTGGACCCGAATGGGCTGCTGGCAGATACGCCTTACTGGCACTTCATGGACTGGGCAGGCCTCGGGCGCGAGGGTGAAGCCGGCGCGCTCAATGCCCAGCTCGCCGGCGCACTGGATGCGGCGGCGGCGATATCGCGCGCGCTGGGCAACGGCGGCAGCGCCGGGCGCTTCGCGAGCGCGGCCACCGGCATTCGCGCGGCACTGGCCCAGCGGCATTGGGATGATGCGCGCGGTGTCTACGTCGACAGCGTGGACCCCTACTCGGGCAGGCAACACCCACGCATATCGCAGCACACCAATGCCGCGATGATTCTCTGGGGCGGCGCACCGCGCGAACGCTGGGCTCGGATGCTCGATACCATCACCGATCCCGCTCGCGCGAAACGCACGCGCTCGCCCCCCATCGTGCCGGAAGGCGAAGCGTTCGACGAGCGATCCGAGGTGGTCGCCACCAACACGTTCTACTCGCATTTCCTCGGCGCCGCGCTCACACGTGCCGGGCGGGTGGAGTCCCTGTTGAACATGCTGCGCTCACGCTATGGGCGCATGCTGCAAGAAGGCGCCACGACCTTGTGGGAGACGAGCGAAGGCACGGGCAGTGCCTGCCATGGATTTTCGGCGACGCCCACCTACCAGCTTTCCACGGCGTTGCTGGGTCTTTCTCCAGCGGAAGCCGGTTGTGCCGTCATGAGATGGGATCCGGCGCTGGGCCCCTTGCAGTTCGCGCGCGGCCGACTCTCCACGGTTCGGGGCGACCTCTGCGTGGAGATCGAGCGCCGCCCGGGTGGTCTATTCGCTATCATCGACGTGCCCGCCGGGATTCGCATTCAACCCGCATTCGGAATCGATCAGTTGGGTCAAGGACGCCACGATGCACTGATCCCGGACCCCGCGCGCCGCTGACCGATCAAGCGAGGCCCGCGCGCAGCGCCGCCGCGGCGTCCCGCAGCGCGACGCGTGCCACATCCAGTTCGCGCAGGAACAACGGAAATCCGTGGATCACACCGCGGTACACCTCGCATCGCACGGGCACACCGGCCTGCTTCAGGCCTGACCTCAAATCGAGGGTGTCATCCAGCAAGGGATCGACAGCCCCGGCGTTGAGGTACACGGGCGGCAACCCGTCGAGCCTCGCGCGCAGTGGAGAGGCACGCGGATCGCGCCGCTGGTTCGCGTCCGGCACGTAGCAACTCCAGAAGTATTCCATCAGTGCGCAGCTCAACCCGTGGTCGCCGGAGCCGAAGCGCTGCATCGACGGATTGTCGAAACGCGCGGCGAAGACGCCATGCGTCAGCAGCAGGAATCGCGGCCAGCCGCGGCCCGAGTCGCGCAGATCGATGGCAGCGGCAAGCGCCAAGTTGGCGCCTGCGGATGCGCCGCCCAGCGCCAGGCGGTTTGGATCGATCCCGAACGATGTGGCGTGCCCATGCAGCCAGTTCGCGATGCTCACACAATCATTCAGCGGCACCGGAAAAGGATGCTCGGGCGCGAGCGCGTAGTCGACGGAGAGAATGGCTATCCCGCTCTGTGTGGCCATCGAGCGCAACGCGGCGTCTTCGAGATCGAGGTCACCCAGTACCCATCCACCGCCGTGGAAGTAAACCATGCCAGGAAGCGATGCCGCGTCGGCGGGGTAGTAAATGCGTACTGAGGATTGACCGACCGCCCCCGGCACCCGGATCTGATCTACCCGCTCGACCGACGGTGGTTCGCGGTTCCAATAGACGAACTCTTCGCGGGCCCGGTCTCGCAGCACCTCGATGGGAACCTCCCAGGCCTTGGGCGCACCCGCGCCGGCGGCCTGCATGCGGGCCAGGATCTTCGCCATCTGCGGATCGAGGGTCGGTCGGTCATAGAGCCGCGTCATGAGACTGGACATTCCCCGTCGGATCAGTCATCGTCAAGCAATAACGATCATTAGACAGCATCATAATTCAATTACGAGCACTGTCAGTTGACTTTGTGATGGATATTGAGAAGAAACCCGATTCGGTGGTTGCGCCGCTGTTGCCGCTGGGTCTGCGTGTGGGCTGGGCCGCGGGCGAGCTGGGCGTGGCCGCCTTCATCGGCACTACGATGATCTTCCTGCTGTTCTTCCTCACCGAAGCCCAGCATATCTCGCCGGTCATTGCCGGCATCACCCTGCTGGTACCTCGGATCTGGGATGCGGTGGCGGATCCGATCTTCGGTGCCGTATCGGACCGTACGCGCACCCGCTGGGGACGACGCCGGCCATACCTGCTGCTCGGCGCTCTCACCCTGGGTCCGACCTTTGCGTTGATGTTCAACGTGCCCGCTGCCTTCGGCGAAACCGCGAAGGCGATCTACGTGATCGCACTGTACTTACTGGCCAGCACGGCCTACTCCATTTTCGACGTGCCGTATTCGTCGATGGCAGCGGAAATGACCACCGACTACAAGGCCCGCACCAATCTCGTGGGCTTCAAGGAAGTGGCGGCGCGCATCGGCATCCTGGTCGCGGTGGTGTTCACACCGATGATCTATGCCTCGCGAGCGCAGCTCGCAGATGGTTTCCGGCTGGTCGGCTACGTAGGTGGCGCGTTCATCTCGCTCACTTTCCTGATCACCTTCTTCGTCACGGCTTCAGCGCCTCAACAGCCGGTGACCACGGCGCAGTTCAGCCTGCGCGAAGAATGGAACTCCATCGTCGAGAACCGACCTTTTCGCATCCTCTGGCTCGTGTTCCTGATCCAGAATCTTGCCATAGGGGCGAGCGCGTCCACGCTGGTCTATCTCATCACCTACGTGATGCGCGCGCAGCCGACGGTGATCGGTCCGTTGATCGCGGTAAGTTCGTTGGTCGGCATTTTCGCCACACCATTGTGGGCGACGGTGTCCAAGCGCATCGGCAAGCAGCGCAGCTACGCGATGTCACTCGCGTTGGCGGCCATCATGTGCCTGCCCGCGCTTTTCATCCCATCCGGTCTGTACATGCTGTTGTTCGCGGTGCTGCTCATCGCCGGCATCGGTGATGCGGGCACGCAACTGCTGTCGGGCTCGATGGTGCCGGACACGGTGGAAGTGGATGAATTGCGCACGGGCAAGCGACGTGAGGGCGCTATCTTCGGTGCGTGGATCTTCTGCCGCAAGCTCGGCATGGCCGCCGGGGGATTTCTCGTCAGCATCGGACTGTCGCTGGTGGGGTTCTCGAGCAGCGCTCCCGCCGCGGCGCAATCCGATGGCGCGCTGATGGGTGTCCGGCTGCTGTATTGCCTGGTGCCCTTCGTGCTGTTCCTGCTCGCGATCCTGGTACTCATGCGCTACGAACTGAACGAGCAGCGTTTCAATGACATCAAGGCCAACATCGCCGCGGCCAGACAGACTTCTGGTTGAGATTCTCGACATGACATCCACCACACTGACGGATACTCGCATGACACACCTTCGCACGACGACTGCATCAGTTTGGCCGATGATGGTGCTGACGATGAGCATTGGCGCCGCCGCGAGCGCCGCCGCGAATGCTGTCGGCCTCGCCGCCGACTCAGCCGGCACGCTCGAGGAAATCGTGGTCACCGCACAGAAGCGCGAACAGAACCTGCAGGACGTGGGTATCTCGCTGACGGCGCTGAGCGCCGAGTCGCTGCAGCGGCTGGAAATCTCCGACAGCACCGACATCGTGCAGCAGGTGCCCTCACTCCAGTTCCAGTCGACCACCACCTTTGCCACGCCCAGTCTGCGTGGCGTGTCGCAGACCGAATTCACCGACCAGCATGAACTGCCCGTCGGCATCGTCGTCGATGGTGTGTACATCTCCTCGCCCGGCGCCGTGCAGACACAGCTGTTCGATCTCGACCGCGTCGAGGTGCTGCGTGGGCCGCAGGGCACGCTGTTCGGGCGCAACTCCACCGGTGGCCTCATCCACTTCGTAACGCGGAAGCCAACGGAGGATTTCTCCGCCTACGCGAAGGTGGGCTTCGGCAGCTACAACGAGGCGCGGGTGGAAGGCGCCGTCAATGGCGCACTCGTCGACCAGACCTTGCTCGGCCGGCTGTCCATCGCCGCCGACCGACACGATGGTTACCTGAAGAACCGCATCGGGCCCGACACGCTGGCCTCGCGCGTCTACTCGGGACGTGGCCAGTTGCTGTACAAGCCCGCCGGCGATCTTTCCGTGCTGCTCAAGCTCCAGACCAGCATCAACGATCACGAAAAGAACGGCGGCTACACCTGGGCGCCGGCCGCGCCGGGACCTGACGGACTCGGCGTGCGCATCGGGCCAAACGACAACCCTTGGGGCACGTGCAATGGCTGCGACCTCCTGGGCTATCGCAACCCGGATTCGGATCCGTATCATCAGGCATTCGACAAGCAGGGGTTCTTCGACCGGCGCGCTTACGAAGGTTCCGCTACGGTGAACTGGGACCTGTCATCGGTCACGCTCACCTCGGTCACCGATTTTTACTCACACAAGAAGGATTACCTGGAAGACACGGATGCATCGCCCAATCCCCTGTTCACCTACACCACGCGCCACCGACTGGATCAGTTCTCGCAGGAATTGCGCGTGTCCTCACGCAGCGACCGGCTGTTCTGGGTTGCAGGCATGTACTTCCTGAACATCCGCAGCCATTTCTACCAGAGTCTGGCCTTCAACTTCGGGCCCGGCGTCGACCTGTTCGGATATGACGACCGCATCGACAAGACCACTTCCTGGGCCGCCTTCGGCCAGACCGAAATCCCGCTGGGAGAGCAGTGGAAACTGGTCACCGGTGCTCGCTGGACCGAGGACACCAAGAAGCTCGACGCATTGACGGTGAACGCGTTCGGTGATGGCACGCCGGTGATCATCAACCGCGGCACAGTCGGCGGCTTTGCCAAGCGCAAGTTCGGCGACTGGCAGGGCAAGGTGCAATTGGAATGGCGGCCGCAGACCGACGTGCTTTTGTTCGTGGGTGTGAGCCGCGGCACCAAGTCCGGCGGCTTCCAAGGCAACCTCTCGGTGCCGCCCGAAAGCCTCACCTTCTCCGAGGAGAAGCTCACGGATTACGAGACGGGCTTCAAGCTCACGCTGGCCGACAACAAAGTGCGCCTGAACGGCTCGCTGTTCTACTACGACTACAAGAACTACCAGGCCTTCGAGTTCAATCAGACCACGCTTGCGAGCACGATCCAGAACACACCGGCGAAGGTCAAAGGCGCGGAGTTCGAAATCGAATCGCGCCCTATCTCGCCACTGGAGTTGAGCCTGGGCGTGTCTGTGCTCGACACCAAGGTCGAGGACATCGTGCTGCCCTCCGGCCTCGTGGTGGATCGCAAACTCCCGCAGGCGCCCAGCGCCTCCGTCAACGGGTTGGCTCGTTATACCCTGCCCGTGGGCCCGGGCAGCGTCGCGTTGCAATTCGACTTCAAATACAACGGCAGTTCGTACTTCACCGTGAACAACGCGCCGGTGGAAAGGGAAGCGGGATATGGCCTGTACAATGCGCATGTCACCTACAAGCCCAACGATGGCGCCTGGGAAGCGAGCGCGTTCCTGAAGAATCTCTCCAACACGCGCTATCGCGTGTATTCGCTGGACGTAAGCGGGCTGGGGTTCTCCAACGATCGACCCGGCGTGCCGCGCTGGTTCGGCGTGAACTTCACGTACCGATTCGGAGCGCGTTAGCTGCGCGTATGCAAAGCACCACGAAAGCGGCAACCGTACGTACGTGCCTTGCGGTTGCTGCGCTGGTGTCAGCGGCCGCGTGCCAGCGTTCGCCGGTGGAGCGTCACGAGGCGGCGCCCGATGGCGCGCTATCGGCCGCAGATGCGGTCGCGGCCGCGCCGCGTGGGCGCATCAGCGCCGCGCGGCTTGCCAACGCTGACGCCGAGCCCGGCGAATGGTTCACCAGCGGCCGCGATAGCGCAGGCACTTACTACTCACCCCTGACCCTCATCAACCGCACCAACGTCAAGCGCCTGGGATTCGCCTGGGACCACGCGCTCGGCACGCGCCGCGGATTGGAAGCCACGCCCGTGGTCGTGGACGGCGTGATGTACGCCGTTGGCAATTGGGGACGTGCCTATGCCCTCGATGCGCGCAGCGGGCGCGAGTTGTGGACCTTCTTGCCCGAGATCGACGGGCAATGGGGTCGACACGCCTGTTGCGATGCCGTCAATCGAGGACTCGCCGTGTGGCGCGGCAAGGTGTACGTCGGTTCCCTGGACGGATTCCTCTACGCGCTGGATGCAAACGATGGACGCGTGCTGTGGAAGACTGACACACTCATGGGACGCGAACGGCACGTGCCGTACACCGTCTCCGGCGCACCCCTCATCGCCGGCGATGTGGTCGTGATCGGCAATGCAGGCGCGGATTTCGGTGTGCGCGGCTACGTCACTGCGTATGACCTCGACACCGGCGCGCAGAAGTGGCGCTTCTTCACCGTCCCGCGCGATCCCAAGGCAGGCCCGCAGGACCAGCCTCATCTCGAGAAGGCGGCAAAGACCTGGGATCCGTCTGGCAATTGGACGCTCGGCGGTGGCGGTACGGCATGGGACGGACTCGCCTATGACCCCGAGCTGAAGCTTGTCTTCATCGGCACGGGCAATGCCTCGCCCTACAGTCAGAAGGACCGAAGCCCGGCCGGCGGTGACAACCTGTATCTCGCTTCCATCGTGGTCGTGCATGCGCAGGACGGGACACTGGCCTGGTACTACCAGGAAGTGCCGGGCGAGCGCTGGGACTACACGGCGACTATGAAGATGATCTTCGCGGATCTCACCATCGCAGGGCGCACGCGCAAGGTGGTGATGCAGGCGCCGAAGAACGGCTTCTTCTATGTGCTGGATCGCGCAACGGGTGATCTCATCTCGGCAAGGAACTTCACCTTCATCAACTGGACAAAGGGCATCGATGCGAAGACGGGCCGGCCGATCCCCAATCCGCAGGCCGATTACGAAGCCGCGCCCAAACTCATCTTTCCGTCGCAGGCCGGCGCCCACAATTGGCAACCCATGTCCTACAGTCCGCAAACGGGATTGGTCTACATTCCAGTCATCGATGCGCCCATGGTGTACATCAACACGGCGAAGCGCCCGGCCGGGCTGGTGGAAGGCGCGTTCACCGTCCCCGGCATTCCGCCGGAAGGCTACGATCCTGGCGGGATGCGCAGTCTGTTCGGCCCGCTGCCCACGCTGGATTCTCTGGCGCGCACGGCCGGTGCGGCCGCGCGCTCGGTGGGCGAGTTGCGCGCGTGGGACCCGGTGCAGCAGAAGATCGTGTGGTCGCGCCCCGGGTTCAGCGTCTGGGATGGTGGAGTCCTGTCCACTGCCGGCGGACTGGTGCTGCGTGGCGATGCGGCCGGCTATCTGAACGTGTACGAGGCCGCCACGGGCAACGAGTTGCACCGCATCGCGGTCGGCACTTCGATCATGGCGGCGCCAATGAGCTACCGCATCGGCGGCGAGCAATACATCGCACTCATGGCCGGATTCGGTGGCGGCGGCGGGTTCGCCTTTCCAGAAGGCAGCGCCGCCTACACCTACGGCAATGAAGGGCGAATCGTCGTATTCAAACTGGACGGCGGAAGCGTGCCCAAGCCGCCGGTGGTGGCGGACTCGCCCATTCCCGCGCCACCCGACCTTCGTGCAACGGCTGCGCAAATTGCCCGCGGCGAAGTGCTGTACAACCGCTACTGCGGGCGTTGCCATATATTCGGCCGAGGGCTGCTGCCCGATCTGCGCCGCATGTCGCATCATACCCACGCGCGCTTCTACGACATCGTGCTGCACGGAGCCTATGTGCCCTTGGGTATGGCACGCTGGGATGATGTCCTGGATCAGGCCGACGCCGCGGGCATCCACGCGTACATCGTGGAGCAGGCACGCAAGGCATCACAACCCCCGATTCCCGCACGTTGAGTCCGCGAGCGGCAACTCCGCCTGATGCTGCTGCGGGGCTGTGCGCTCCAGGTGCGCCAGGATCTCTGCGATGACCGCCGGCTCCTCGATGCTGGCGATGACCCTCAGCTTGCCACCGCAGCGGGCACAGTCCTCGATCTCGATGCCAAACACGCGCTTCAGCCGCCGCGCCCAGCTCATCGCCAGGTGCCTGGGCGTCGGCGGCTTGGCCGATTCTGCTGCAGGCAAGCGATCGTCGTGGCACCTCCGCAGGCGCCAATTGAATCCACTGAGCGGAAGGACCCATGGATTCGACGCGCAACAGACTGAAGCCCGGAATATTCCGATAGAATTGCTTGGACCTTTTCCGATTCGACACGGAAAGCGAGATATTTTCGAAAGACGTCGTCGCCACGATGCACTCGGTGTTTGAGTTTTACCGGGGTTGTATCGAGCGCACGAAGTAATCGGCCGCATCCGCACCGTCGGATTTTCGAACGCTGACTCCCATGATTTCTTCGGGCCCGGCCCGACATCGCGCAATGCCGGTCGAGGCAAGGTCAACTATGATATCGGTCTTCGCCACCAAAAGGAGCGCATCATGACAGGCTATGTAGACGGCTTTATCTTGCCGATCCCGAAAAGAAATCGCGCCAAATATCTCAAGATGGCTCGGGCCGGTTCTCGACTGTGGATCAAGCATGGTGCCTTGCAATACTTCGAGTGCGCCGCCGACGATGTTGCCATCGGAAAGCTGACGAGCTTTCCGCGTGCCGTGAAATTGCAGGCGGGTGAGGAAGCCTGGTTTTCCTTCATCGTCTACAAGTCACGCAAACATCGCGATCAAGTGAACGCCAAAGTGATGAGCGATCCTTGGATGAAAAAGTACGACCCGAAGAACGTTCCCTTCGACGGCAAACGGATGATTTACGGAGGATTCAAAGCCATGGTGCGCCGCTGACGACGCGCCCTGCGCCGCGGTGTTCCGATTGACGTCTCGCGCAGATCAACGTCGGGCGACTCCTGGCTCCGCCCGGCGATCCGCGCGTCGCGCCCTTTTTCGACGCACTTCACCGCATCAACGCGCGGGCTGATCGATCGCCGGGTTTCGTGTGGCGGCTGCAGAGCGAGGCTGGCAATGCCACGGATATTCAGACCACATCCGATCCCCTGTTTCTGGTGAACATGTCGGTCTGGACGGATGCGGAAATGCTCTTTGATTTCGGGTCTTCGTGATGATGCGCTCGCGACCGAGATGGGCATCGTCAGCCGATGGCATTCGCCGCCGGAACAACCCGGTTCCGCGGCGGAGATCAGCGATGGCGATCTGGCGGCGCTGGTCTTCTTCCAGAGCAACGCTCAGCCGCCGGGATTCGCTGCAACTGATTTCCGGTCCGGTCAGCCGGGACAGCAGATTTTTCACCGCTTCGGCTGCGGGGGCTGTCACCGGGACTCGTGGCAAACCGGAACCGTTCAGGGAGCGACCTGGCGATCCAACCGGTTCATTTTCCCTTATACCGATTTGAGGCTGCATGATCTTGGGCCCCGTCTCGCCGCCGCATCCGGCGAAGGCGATGCAATCGACAGGGAGTGGCGAACCGCGCCCCTCTGGAGCCTCTCGCTGACCGGTCGCATCGGTCGTGGGACAACCTACCTGCATGATGGCAGGGCGCGTAGCCTGACCGAGGCGATTCTCTGGCACGGTGGGGAAGCGCAGCCCAGCCAGGAGCGATTCGTGGCGGCGTCGGCGGCGGATCGACGCGAGTTGCTCCTATTCCTCGAGGCGCTCTGACCGCTTTGCCGTCAAGCCTACCGACAGAAGATGGCCGCTTGTAGCCGAAAGATGCCGGGATGCCACGAAAGCCTCACGACCCCTTTGGCTCTGATCGCCAGAGACATGAAAGCGGCGCCGCGAACAGTTGCTCACCGAATCCGATGACTGCGTCTCCATCGTGGAGGACCACGCCCAACCGGAACTTCCTGCCTGCCGCCGCCGCCAACCTGCGCAGTCCGGTGAAGTCCGCAGGCCGAACGGTCGCGGACGCCTTGATCTCGAGGCCGACGACTCCGCCTGACTCATCCTCGATCACGATATCCACCTCGTTCTTGTCCTTGTCACGATAGTGGTAGAGAGCGATCTGCCGCTCGGAGACGGTCGCCAACTTGAGCACCTCCGTGAACACAAACGTCTCGAGAAGAACGCCGAGAACCGTGCGATCGCTAGCCACACGCTCCGACGTGACGCCGAGCAGCGCTGCCAACAAACCTGAGTCGAGGAAGTGCAATTTGGGCGTCTTGAGCAGGCGGCTCAGTCGGTTGCTGTGCCACGGCTCAAGACGACGAACCAGAAACAGCTGCTCCAGTACGCCCAGGTACTTGCGAGCCGTTTTTTCATCCAGGCCAATCTGACCGCCGAGTTGCGTGAAATTGGTCAACTGCCCCGAATGTTGCGCGAGAACACGCAGCAGCCGGGGCAACACATCGAGCCTTTCGATCGACGAGATATCGCGAACATCCCGTTGCACGATTGCGGCGATGTAATCGCGCGCCCAGTTGCGACGTCGCGCAGGATCGGCACGCCGCAATATCTCCGGATAGCCCCCACGCAGGACCCGTTGCACGAGCTTGCCGCCTGTGGCCGTGGCCATCTCGTGCGCTTCCGGTGCCTGTCCCGCAAACGCCTGATCGATGAAACGGCTGCTCGATCGCTGCAACTCGGCCTGCGACAGCGGCAACAGCGTTACGACCTCCATGCGCCCGGCAAGGCTGTCGGAAACGGTTGGCAACGTGAGCAGGTCGGCGGAGCCGGTGAGCAGAAAGCGGCCCGGGCGCCGATCATGGTCTACGGACAGCTTGATCGCGCGAAGCAGTTCCGGGGCTCGCTGCACTTCATCGAGGATGGCACGGTTGAGTGGGCGCAGGAAACCTGCCGGATCATCGCGCGCTGCGGTCAGCGCCGTTTCATCATCCAGGCTGACGTACCGCCGTAACCGTTAACTCCGCGGCGTTCTTTCCCTTGTTTTGCTGATCTGGACAATGGCTTTCCTTTGCAACAGGGGAAAGCGATGCAGCAGAGGCGAGCAAGG
>WBZN01001427.1_pt1 | contig 14605 bp, 15 predicted proteins | sample 5204281 | NCBI WGS metagenome assembly WBZN01 (sample SAMN12344347, study PRJNA552823) | activated sludge metagenome | biome: Activated sludge suspended growth; feature: Nitrification reactor; material: Wastewater; isolation source: activated sludge from nitrification reactor of wastewater...
AGATGGACCTGCTGATCAAGGTGCGTGACGCGAAGTACCGCCCGGTCAGCGAGGTCCAGCCGGGGATCCCGCCCGAGCTCGAGCAGATCACGGACAAGTGCCTGACCCGCAGCCGCGCGAACCGCTACCAGACCGCGGCGGAGGTCGAAGGCGATCTGCGGGCGTTCCTGCGCAAGTTCATGCCGAACTACTCGCGCAGCCATCTCGGCCGGTTCATCCGCAAGATGTTCGCGCAGGAGATCGAGCGCGAGCTGCGCATGCTCGAGGAGTACGTGCTCACCGACGAGATGAGCGACGACGTCGGCGAGAACCTCCTGGACCGTGACGACGACTTCGAACCGCCAGACGTGCCGTTCCAGCCCAAGCCCACCTCGGTCAGCATCGTCGCGAACGCGAACGACTTCTCGAGCGACTCGAACTTCACGACGATGCCGAAAGCCGAGCCGCGCGAGGACATCCACTCGCAGAACACGGTGATCCTCGGCCAAGGCCGCGGCCGGACCACCGCCCCACCGCCACCGCCACCGCCACGCCGGCGCCGGACCAAGACCCAGCCGCCCGCGCCGCCGGCTCCGCTGCACGAGCCCGCATCGGCCCTGACCGACGACGAGCTGCACTCCGCGCCGACGGTGATCATCGACATCGGCCGGGGTCGGCGCGGCAGCGGCTAGCGCAGATCGATCGATAGCCCGAGCACCTCGTCGCCGGGGCGCACGGTCGCCTGCGTCGACCCGCGGAGGTCGCCGCGGCTCGCGCTGACCTCGAGCTCGCCGGTCGGCGCATCGCGCAGCCGGAACTCCCCCGCCACATCGGTCGTGCCTTCGACGGTGAGACCGGTTCCGTTCGCGAGGTGTGCGGTGACCTTGGCGCCGGCGATCCGCTGGCCGCGTGCATCGCGTACCGTGCCGCCGACGAGCGCGCCGCGTGCGAGCTCGAGCCGGACGTCGCGCACGGTCATCGTGCCCGGTACGCGCGCGGCGGACACCTCGAGCTCGCGCGCGAGGGGCAAGTAACCCGGCAGCGCGATCGTGAGCCTCCAGCGCCCCGGCTCGAGCGGTCCGAGCCGCCATCGGCCCGCCTTGTCGCTCGTCGCGTCCGCCGCCGCCGCGCCCGGACCTGCCGCGAGGATCGCGATGCTCGTCAGCGGCGCGCCGCTCGTGGCGTCGAGCACCACCCCTTCGATGCCGCCTCCGATCGCGAGGCGGAGGCGCACGCGCTCCCCGCCGCCCGTGGACGCCACGACGTCGAGCTCCTTCACCGGATATGCGGGATGCTGGATCCGCAGCCGGAGGTGCCCGGCGGGGAGCATGTCGATCGAGAACGTCCCATCGGGACCGGCGATCGCGTGGCGACCTTCGCTCGCACCTCCGATGACCTCGAGCTGGGCGCCCGGGACGGGTGCGCCAGCCGTGTCGTCGAGCGTGCCCGCGAGCGTCGCATCGGCGAGCTCGAGCACCAGATCCTCGCGGCGGTCCGCGGGGAGCAAGCCCCTGGTCGCGGCGAGCTCGAGCGTTCGCCGCGCATCCCCGTGTCCGTACGAGCTCGCGTGGAGCTCGATCGTGCCGATCAGCGGTCCGATCCGGTACTCGCCGGACTCGTCGCTGAAGGCGTCGATTGGTGCACCGAGCTCGGGTGTGGTGGTGATTTGGGTATTGATTATGGGAATGTGGTGTTGATCCGTGATCTTGCCGACCAGCATCGTCCCGGGCGTGAGCACGATGTCGACGCCGCTCATCATCTGTCCGGGCTCGAGGGCGAGTTGCTTCGAGCGCCCCTCCGCGAGGCCCGGTGCGACCGCGAGCACGGAGGCCTTGCCGTTCGCGAGGCCGCGGATGCGATAGCGGCCGTCGCTGCCGGTGGTCCAGATCGAGGCGCGCTGCGGGTCGACCGGGACGGGAGCGGGCTCACCCGCGAGCCCGGCCACGCGCGGATCGAGGACCGCGGACCGCGCGATCTCCGCGCCTGGCGCCGGGACCGGCGGGATCGGGCCGACGAGGACCCCGAGCTCGCCGCGCGCGATGAACTGCGGATCCGCGGTCGGCGCGCCGGGCATCGCGGCCGGCGCCGCCGTTCGCCCGCTGAACCGACGTAGCTTGTCCTGTTCGACCGCCGCGGAGACCTCGGCCGTGCTCGCCGCACGGGTCACCGCGCGGACGGTCGCGCCGCTGACCGGGCGGCCATCGCCATCGAGCACGCGACCCTCGATCGTCCCACCGCGCGCGAGGGCCAGCTCGGGGATCCCCCGGCCTGCCTCGAGCTCGACGCCGCCGGGGCTCAGATATCCCGGCGAAAACGCATCCGCGATCCAGCGGCCGTTCGGCACGCCCTCGATCCGGAACACGCCGTCATCTCCGCTCCGGGCATAGCGCGGCGCCTGGTCATCGCCCGAGGGCCGCAGCTCGATCGCGGCGACGATGCCGGTGCCCTCCTCGCGATCGATCACGCGACCGATCACGATCGAGGCCGCCTCGAGCCGGAGCTCGATCGGACCGAACGGGCCGGTGCCGAGCCGATGGACGCGCATCGTGCGTGCGGCGAGTGCCCCCTGCCACGCATACAGCTGGTAGCGACCCTCTGGCAGGTTCGGGAAGTGAAACGTCCCCGCGAGATCGCTGCGCGTCGTGATCTCGCCGCCGATCGCATCGCCGCGCACCGCGACCTGAATGTTCGCGGCGGGCTTGCCGCCATCGACCACGATGCCATCGATCGCGACCTGCCGCGCGACGACGATCCGCGTCGCGTCGGAGGGCACCGGGACGTAGCGCACCTCGGACGGCAACAACCCTGCGCCGCTGACGCGCAGCCGATACCGGCCGGGGTCGAGGCCCTCGATCGCGAACCGACCATCCACGCCGGTCGGCGCGGCCACCTCGATCACCGGCGCGGCGCCACCGTCCGCGGCCGCGGGCACGGCGGTGTTCGGAGCCACCCCGGCATCGCTCGTCGCGAGCGGTACGAGCGCGCGGTCGGCGGCGCCTCGCTCGAGCTCCGCGGTGACCTCGGCGCCGGCGACCGGACCCCCGGCGCCATCGACGACGAACCCGGTGAGCCGCACACCATGCGCCGGCGCGCCGGGGACCCGCGGGCCCGCGGGCGCGCGGATCGCGGCACCTCCATCGCGCGGCCCGGGCGGCGGGCTCGCGACCCTGGGGTGACGCGACCGAGCGAGCAAGATCGCCACGGCGATCGCGACGATCGCTCCGGTCGACAACAACGCGATCCGGAGTCGGCGGGCCCGAGGTTCAGACGGGCGAAGCGGCGTTGCCTCGCCCGGGGCGTCCGGCGCCGGCCGGTCCTCGGTCATCTCACCAACGATAGCGCGTTCCGGGGTAGGCTTCGGCCGTGACCGCTCTGTTCGCGAACCAACGCGAGACCAACCTGTCGTCCACGATCGTGCTCGTCGAGGAGGTTCTCGCAGAGCTCGGTCACCCCGCGCCCGAGAGCCGGGTCAAGGACGCGACCGCGCTGCGTGCATGGCGGATCCCCAAGGGCTCGGCGGTCACCCGGGTCACCCTGATCCACCGCGCCGAGTTCACCCACCTGCGGGTGTGCGCCGTGGTGCTGACGCTCGACGGCAAGGTCGACCGTCTCGCGCTGTTCGCGCATCTCCTCGACCTCAATGCCGGGATGTGCGGCGCGGCGTTCGCCACGGACGGCGACCACGTGCTGCTCGTCAGCGAACGCACCACGCTCGATCTCGATCGCAGCGAGATCCTCGATGTGATCCGGCGCGTCACCACCTTCGCCGACGAGCACGACGACGTGCTGGTCGCGCGATACGGTGGCGCCCTCGGCGTCGCCTCCTGATCGCTACTTCAGATCGCGACCGCGCGGACCTTCATCCAGCGCGATCGACGTCAGCACGTTCGGGCACACCGTGAGCTCGCCGGCCTCGCGGACGATGCGGCCGCGCGAGTCGTAGAGCTTTGCCTCGGACAGCACCGCGAACTCGACCGGCCCCGCGCTCGGCTGGCATGACGCCAGATATCCGGTGATTCGCGCGCCCGTGTCGTACTCGATCGTGACGCGGTGACTGATCAGATCGTGCAGCTTCGCGTAGTTCGGCATGCGCCGAGCGCTATATCACAGCGGCCGTACGTGGGATCGCCGGTGTGCGGTTCGGAAAAACAGGGGGGCGCTCAGTTCCCCCAGGGATCGCCGGAGGCAGGCACCCGGACCTTCGTCGCGCCGCTCGAGTCGATCACCTTCGACGAGATGCCGCCCTCGCGGTTCATCTGGTACTCGATCCTCGCCGTCGAGCCGTCGTCGGCGGCGATGCGGCACTGGAACACCGCCCCGGTCGTCCCGATCGGGATCTGGTCGTCGCAGTCCATCGACGTGATGCCCTTGCCCTCGAGCTGGCCCATCAGGTCAGCCGCCATCACCTTGCCGCTGGCCACCGTGGGCCGCTGCGACAGATAGAGCGCTCCTGCAGCCGCGGCGGCGATGAACACCAGCGACGCGAACGTACGCATACGGCGATAGTAGCGGATCCCGGGTCGAGCGGGCGGCTCGACCTGGTGGCACGCGTACGGCGCTCGGCTCAGATCGGCGACGTGTCCTTGATCTGCTCGGACTTCGGCACCGCGGAGCTCCCCGCCGGCTCCTCGACCACCTCGGGCTCGGGCGCCTTGACCTCGGGCTCGTCGACGTCGGCCTTGGGCTCCGGGGCTTTGGGCTCGGGCTCGTCGACCTGGACCTCGTCGATCGTGATGTCGAGCTTGGGGACCGCGTCGGCGTCCTCCGGCGACGGCATCGGCTCGGCGTTGTCGTAGGTGTTCTCGACCTTGCGATCGGTCTTGGCCGCCTTCATCACGACGATCGTGTCCACACCCTCGAGGCGCTTGCGACTCGACGAGGCCTCGGTCGAGCCGAGCGCGCCGCCGCGCTCGAACGCCACGCGCGCGTCGTCGAGCTGGTCGAGGTGCTCGTAGGCGGTCCCGAGGTTGTTGAACATGTAGCCGGTCGCGCCGTTCTTGCTCGTCGCCTTGACCAGCGCATCGACCGCGTCCTGGTAGTGCTTGAGCTGCAGGTGCGTGAAGCCCAGGTTGTTCCACGCCCACGCGTTCTCCGGGTTGAGCTCGGCCGACTTGCCGAACGCGACGATCGCGCCGTCGTAGTTGAAGCGCGTCAGCTCGGCGCGACCGAGCGTGTTCCACGCCAAGCTCGAGTCCGGCGCGAGCTTGACCGCCTTGTTCGCGCTCTTGATCGCGAGCCGCTTCTCGTCGAGCGTGATGAACAGCCGCGCGAGCTCGATGTGCGGCTCCGGCTGCTTCTTGTCGAGCTTCGCGGCGGCCTCGAGCAGCTCGCGAGCGCGCGAGCTGTCGCGCTTCGCGGCGAGCGCCTTGCCGAGCTCGAGCGTCTCGACGTACGTCGTCGGGACCGACACCGATCCTCCGGCGGTGCGGACCGCCTCGTCGAGCTTCGGCGACACGACCTCCGGCGTGATGCCGACGTCCGCGGTGGGCCGGGACGGAGGAGCGATCAGATCGCCTGACACGCTCGGCGCGGGGACATCCCGATCACCGCCACACGCAGCGGCGGGCAGAGCGATCAGCGCGAACAACACGTAGCGAATTTGCGACCTCATATGAATTCCTTGGTGAACGTCGGACCGGGTTTGATCCCCGTCTTCACCAAGGAGCTACAGCAGCCGGCGTGCCACGCGGCGCTCGCTTGCGCTGCGCCAACTTGTGGTCGGATGTGGGTACGCGGACACGCGCCGCGTTGACGCTTTGCCCCACGCCCTCGAATCGAATTCGAGCGCGCGGTCAGAGCCCGGCGTGGGCGTTGATGTGCACGACAGCGTCGAGCTTACCCATCGGCACGGACTGCCCCGAGGCGACGATCAGCGTCGAGCCGATGATGATGTTGAACGGCGTCTTGTAGTTGCTCATCGTCGAGATCAACTCGGCCCGACCGGTGTCGGTGAACGTGATGCTGTTCGCGCCATCGGTCGTCACGCCGGCCGGCACGGCGGCGATCGTTCCGATCTGCTTGGCCATCGGATCGTTGGCGTTCATCACCAGCATCGGCGCGAGGTAGAGCTTCAGCTCCGGCGTCGGGACGGTGAGCGAGTTGCTGGTGACCTCGTAGGTCACGCTGTCGATCGTCACCTTGATCACCGGCTCGTCGTTGATCGACTTGAGCTCGGGCCGCTCGGTCACGAGATCGACCGGCCGGTACAGGCTGACGTCGAGCAACAGCTGGCAGCGCTGCGCGTCGCACTTGCCGCTGCAGTCCATCGCGCAGGCTTGTTGCACCGCGGAGTTGCACAGGGTGTCACTCGTGCAGCTGGTCTGCAGGTACTCGGTCGCGGCCAGGTCGTCGACTTGCCACCCGGTGGCGTCCACCGAGAAGTTCTTGTCGGGCAGGGTCAGGTCGAAGTCAGTCACATCCGAGCTGATCAACCCGCAGCCGCTGGTCACGGCGAGGGCGGTCAGCGCCCCCAGGCGCATCGATAAGTAAGTCATGATAAACCCCTGCAAACGGACGAGGCTGGGCCAGCATAGCACCCGGTTCGTCGTGGCCACCAGATTCAGGTCGAGCCGTGACCCCGGCTACACCTACACGACGCGCGGATCCGCGAGCTGCTCTGCGACCGTCCACGGATCGGTCGCCCGTTCGACGATCGATGCCGCGATCTCGTCGAGCCCGCCCCGGGCCGCCATCGCCCGTTCCGCGCGGTCCGCGAGGATGGCGCGGACCAGCTCACCGAGGTGGGCCCGCGCGCGGGCGATGGCGCGCGACGCGGCGGTCGCGCCGGACCACACGCGCGCGCGGTGAGCCTCGATCGCGGCTGCCAGCTCCTCGATCCCCGAGCCATGCGCGACGCCTCGAGTCGCGATCGTCCGCACGATCGCGACGTCCTTGCGCTCACCCGTCGCGCGCAGATCGAGCATGTGGAGGAGGTCTCGCTCGGTTCGATCGGCGCCCTCGCGGTCGGCCTTGTTGACGACCAGCACGTCGGCGACCTCGAGCAGGCCGCTCTTGATCGCCTGGATGTCATCACCGAGCCCCGGCACCGTCACGACGACCGTGGTGTGCGCGGCGCGCATCACGTCGACCTCGTCCTGACCGACGCCCACGGTCTCGATCAGGATCCGCTCGTAGCCCATCGCGTCGAGGACGTGCGCGACATCGAACGTCGAACGTGACAGGCCGCCGAGGTGCCCCCGCGTCGCGAGGCTGCGGATGAACACGCCCGCGTCGAGCGCGTGCCGCTGCATGCGGATGCGATCGCCGAGGATCGCGCCACCCGAGAACGGCGAGGTCGGATCGATGCACACGACCCCGACGCGCTCGCCGTTCGCTCGATAGTGAGAGATCAGGCCATCGACCACGGTGGACTTTCCCGCCCCCGGGTTGCCGGTGATGCCGACGAGGTACGCCTTGCCGGTCTGCGGGTAGAGCGCCTTGAGCATGGCGAGCGCCTCGGGACGACGATCATCGAGACCGCGCATCAACCGTGCACCGGTCCGGACGTCGCCGGCGAGGATCCGCTCGAGGTCGGTCACGGCTTGGCCTTGAAGCGCTGCTCGGGACCCGCTGGCGTGTAGATCTGTACCGCTCGAACCTCCGCGGAGGCCGTGAACGCGTGCTTCATCCCCTTCGGGACCTGGACCACCGACGTCGGCGACACCGCGAGCGGAACGCCGTTGACCGTCATCGTGCCGCTGCCGGAGAACACGTAGAGCAACTCGGTCTCGGCGGCATGCACGTGCTCGGGGACGCTGGTGTTCGCGGGCAGCGTGAGGATCGAAGCCGCGAGCGTCTTGTCGTGGATCGTCGCGTCCTCCGCGAAGATCCTCACCGGGCCGTACGTCTTCGCGGCCGCCGCGGGGAGCAGCTGCGGGCCGACCGGCGCCGAGCGCACCGACGTGGCGGGCGGCGTCGGCAATGCGCCGGCGCGTGCCGTGCCTTCACGGCCACCCGGCACGACGACCACGACGGCGTGCACGTTGCCGCTGGTCGCGCTGACCTCGCGCGCGCCGTTCTTGCGCACGTACACCATGTCGCCCTCCGCCACGGGCTTGCCGCTCACGGTCGCGGGGCCGAGGAAGTACCAGATCTCCGCCCGATCCGCGATCCGGTTGCCGGTGGTGCCGCCGGCCGCGATCGCGACCTCGAGCATCGAAGCGGCGTCATTGCCGGTGTTGAGCTCGTCGAGGAGCACCGCGACCGAGACCTTGCCCTGCCCGTTCCACGGCACGAGCTCGCGATCGATCACGCTCTGGCCGTCCGGCGCGCGGAACCGGAACGGCAGCTGGATCGTCTGGCCGTGGAGGGGCGGTGCCCAGCGGTACGCGCCGAGCAGCTGGGTCAGGCAAGCGGCGAGCTTCGGGTTGCGCGCGGTGTCCCTGACGAGCGACGCCGTCGCGCTGGTCGGGCCGATGTCGATCTGCGCGGTCACCTCCCCTTCGATGTCGAACCGCTCCACCGCGGCTGCCGCCCAGCAGGACTGGGCGGCCTCGTCGAGCTCGTTCATCGCCTGCTGGATCGCGGCGAGCCGCTCCTCCTGGCTCGCCTCCGGCGCATCGACCGGCACCGCGGGGGACGCGACGACGACCGAGCTCCCCGCGCCGGGTGCCGGCAAGGTCGGCTCGGGGGCCGCCGCCCGGCACGCCGCGAGTCCGAGCGCGGCCGCGGCCAATCGCCCGCGCATCACGCCACCTTCGGCCGTAGATACGTCTCGACCCAGTCGATGATCTCGTCGGTGCTGGCGCCCGGCGTGAAGATCTTCGCGACCCCGATCTCCTCGAGCTTCGTCAGATCGTCCTTGGGCACGATGCCGCCTCCGAACACCACGATATCGCCGACCCCACGCGCCTCGAGCGCATCGATCACCGCCGGGAACAGCGTCATGTGTGCACCTGACATGATCGACAGGCCGACCGCATCGACCGCCTCCTGCACCGCGGCCGCCGCGATCATCTCCGGGGTCTGATGCAGTCCGGTGTAGACGACCTCGTAGCCGGCATCGGCGAGCGATCGCGCGACGACCTTCGCCCCGCGATCGTGGCCGTCGAGCCCCGGCTTGGCGACGAGGATTCGGAGCTTGCGCTTGTCGGGCATGGGCGGCTATTTGCCCTCGCCCGCGTTGCGAAGCAAGCTGCGCGCGATCACGAGCCGCTGGATCTCACTCGTGCCTTCGTAGATCCGGGTCACGCGAACGTCGCGGAGCGCGCGTTCGACCGGAAAATCCCGGACGTAGCCGGAGCCGCCGTGGACCTGGAGCGCGATGTCGCAGATCTTCCAGGCGTGCTCGGTGGCGAACAGCTTCGCCATCGCCGCCTGCTGCGAGAACGGCAGGCCTTCCTGCTTGAGGTACGCCGCGCGAAGCGCCATCAGCGACGAGGCATCGAGCCAGGTCGCGCAATCGGCGAGCATCGAGGCGATCGCCTGGTGCTTGATGATCGGCTGACCGAAGCTCTTGCGCTCGCCGGCGTAGCGGATGGCGGCATCGAGCGCGCCCCGCGCGATGCCGATCGCCTGGGACGCGATGCCGATCCGGCCGCCGTCGAGCGCGACCATCGCGAGCGCGAACCCCGCATCGGGCTCGGCGAGCACCGCATCGTCGCCGACCTCGACGCCATCGAACACGAGCTCCGCGGTCGAGGAGCCGTGGAGGCCGAGCTTGTCCTCGAGCCGCGACGCCGACAGCCCGCGCGCGGTCCCGGGGACGAGGAACGCGGTGATGCCCTTGGGGCCCGCGCCCGGCGTGGTCACGGCCCACACCACCAGCGCGCCCGCTCGATCGCCGCTCGTGATCCACTGCTTGGTGCCCGAGATCCGCCAGCCGTTCGGCGTCTTCACCGCGGTCGTGCGGAGCGATGCCGCATCGGATCCCGACTCCGGCTCCGATAGCCCGAACGCGCCACACACGAGCTCGCCCCCGACGAGCCGCGGCACCCATGCCTTCGCGACCTCGGGCCGCGCGTAGCGCGCGAGCAGCTCCGCGACCATGTTCGTCACGGAGACCGCGACCGCGACCGAGCCGTCGCCTCGGGCGAGCTCCTGGAGGGCGAGCGAGTACGCGACGGTGCCGGCGCCCGCGCCGCCGAGATCCTGGGACACCGAGATCCCGAGCAAGCCGAGGTTCGCGAGCTCGCGCAGCTCGGCGACCGGGAACTCGCCCGAGACATCACGCGCGGCCGCCCGCGGTGCGAGCAGGCGGTCCGCGACCTCGCGAGCGGTTCGCTGCACCAGCAGCTGCTCCTCGGTGAGCGAAAACTCCATTCGCGGCCGATTACCACACACCCGCGCGCCGGGAAGCAAGACCCGGTGCGTCGTAGCCGACGGCTACCGGGCCCGGTAGCGAACCGCGAGCTTGGCGACCTGCCCTCGAGGGTCCGGGAGTCGCCACGCCAGGGCCGCCTTCTCTGCACAATCTGCCCACGCGTCCTCGAGCACCGACGTCGCCGAGGCGAAGCCGACCGACTGCGCCTGACCGTGAGGTCCGACGTAGACCGTGATCGTGACGTCCCGGGGCTGCGCGATCTTCCCCTTGGCGCACGCATCGAGCTTCCCGAGCTGGCCACCGACGGCCTTGATGCTCTCGTCTTCTTCCCACGTGATCAGCCGACCCTTGGCTGAGAAATCGAGGGGGATCATGAAGTCCGCGTCGCCGCCGACCGGCTTGCCGAACGTCGCCGCGCGGGCCACCTCGAGCAGGCACTTCTCGATCGGCCAGGCGCCGAGGTCGCTCTCCGCGAGCTTGACCGCCGTGATCTCCCCGGACGCCTTGATGTCCCAGTGCAGCGCGACGTGACCGCCGAGCCAGCGGCGCCGGTTGACGCGCGTCGTGTAACACGCGGTCAGCTCGGCGGCGTGCGGCGACAGCCCCGCCTCGATCGCCGGGAGCTCCATGTGGCCGCGGGCGTCGACGAACTGGACGCCGTCTTCTTGCTCCGTGTCCTCGACGGGCACGCGGGTGGTCGCCTTCGCCGTGACCTTCGGCGCCGGGGCGACCGCCGGTGGCGCCTTGCTACCGCAGCCGCCGGCGAGCGCGAACCCGACGCACGCGCCCGCCCACTTCATCAGCCAGCCTCGAACGCGTACGAATACGAGGTCGGATACGGCTTGGGGAGCACCGGGAACTGGATCTCGCGGACGTGGCCGATCACGCACTCGGCGAGCGACTTCGACTCGATGGTCGCGTTGACGACCTTGATCTCGCTCGCCTTGCCCGACGGCTCGATCGTGATCGCGAGCGTGATCTTGCCGTGCGAGTTCTTCGGCACCTCCTTGTTGTCGACGGCGATCGACAGGCAGCGCGAGACGATCTGGCGCTTGCGATCGAGCAGTCGCGTGATCTCGTCCATCTTCTCGGGCGAGACCATGTTCGCCTCGTTGTCGTTGGCCCCGGGTTCGACCCCACCGGGACCTCCGGTGTCCTCGGCCGGGGTGGTCGATGCCTTCTTGCCACCACACGCGGCGACCAGCCCCACGAACATCGCCACGGCGATTCCCTGCTTCACCATCGTCATCCACCTTTCGACAAGTAGCCGGCGATCACCAGGCGCTGGATCTCGCTCGTACCTTCATAGATCTCCGTGATCTTCGCATCGCGGAAGTGGCGCTCGACCGGGTACTCGGTCACGTAGCCATTCCCGCCGAAGATCTGGATCGCTTCTCGCGCGGCGCGGTTCGCCACGTCGGAGGCGTACAGCTTCGCCATCGCCGCCTCCTTGCCATAGGGCTGGTGCATGTCCTTGAGCCACGCCGCGCGCAGCGTGAGCAGCCGCGCGGCGTCGATCTCGGTCGCCATGTCCGCGAGCTTGAACGCGATCGCCTGGTGCTGCGCGATCGGCTTGCCGAAGGTGCGGCGCTGCTGCGCGTACGCGAGCGAATCGTCGAGCGCGGCCCGCGCGATGCCGAGGGCCTGCGCGGCGATGCCGATCCGCCCGCCGTCGAGCGTGGACATCGCGATCTTGAAGCCGCCGCCGACCTCGCCGAGCAGGTGATCGTTCGAGACCCGGACCTCGTCGAGGAAGATCTGGGACGACTTGCTGCCGCGGATGCCGAGCTTGTCGTCCGGCGTGCCGACGCGCACGCCCTTCTGCTTCATCGGCAGGATGAACGCGGTGATGCCCTTGTGGCCCGCCGCCTTGTCATTCATCGTGAACAACACGCACACGTCGGCGACCGGACCGTTCGTGATCCAGTTCTTGGTGCCGTTGATCACCCAACCATCGCCATCCTTGTCGGCCGTGGTCCGCTGCGCGGCCGCATCGGAGCCAGCCTCGGGCTCGCTGAGCGCGAAGCAGCCGAGCAGCTTGCCGCTCGCGAGCGGGGTCAACCATTCGCGCTTCTGGGCCTCGGTGCCGAACCGGTAGATCGGATCGCACACGAGCGAGTTATTGACCGACATGATCACGCCGGTCGACGCGCACGCGCGGGACACCTCCTCCATCGCGAGCGCGTACGACACGTGATCGAGGCCGGAGCCGCCGCAGCTCTCGGGAATGGCGATCCCGAGGAACCCGAGCTCCGCCATCCGCTGGACGAGCTCCGCCGGATGCCGGTGCTCGCGGTCGATCTCGGCGGCTTTCGGCAGGACCTCGTGGGTCGCGAACTCGCGCGCGGTGTGCTGGACCGCGAGCTGCTCTTCCGTCGGTGTGAAGTTCACCTTTATTGTCCCTTGAACTGGGCAGCGCGCCGCGGCTTGGCCAGGAACGCCGACATGCCCTCCCGCCGATCCTCGGTCGCGAACAACAGGCCGAAGCTGCGCTGCTCGAGCGCGAGCGCGTGCTCGAGCGTGGTCGACTGGCCCTGATGGACCAGCCGCTTGACCTCGGCGACCGCGAGCGGCCCGTTGGCCGCGATCCGCGCCGCGAGCTCCCGCACCCGGGGCATCAGCTCGGCGTGCGGCCACACCGCGTCGGCGAGGCCGATCCGCAGCGCCTCGGCGGCATCGATCGTATCGCCCGTCATGCACAGCTCCTTGGTCTTCGCGACGCCGACGCGACGCGCGAGGCGCTGCGTCCCGCCGAAGCCGGGGATCACGCCGAGCTTGACCTCCGGCTGGCCGAACTTGGCCCGCTCGGATGCATGGATGAAGTCGCACGCCAGGGCGAGCTCGCAGCCGCCCCCGAACGCGAAGCCATTGACCGCGGCGATCCACGGCTTCTCCGACGTCTCGATCGCGTTGCCGAGCGCGCCGCCCATCTCGGAGAACGCACGCGCCTGGTTCGGCGTCAGGTCGAGCATCTCGGCGATGTCCGCGCCCGCGACGAACGCCTTGTCACCCGCGCCGGTCAGGATCACGGCGCGGATCTCCGAGGAGACCTCGAGCTCGCCGACGACGTGCGTCAGCTCGGAGATCACCGAGCTCGATAGCGCGTTGAGCGCGGCCTCGCGGCTGATCGTCACGACCGCGAGGCCGCCGTCGACGATCACCTTCACGTTCTCGAAGCTGTCGTAGGTCATGATCTTGTTCACGCCTTCTTCTGGCCCTGTGGATCGTACTCGTAGAACCCGCGCCCGACCTTCTTGCCCAGCCAGCCCGCGGCCACGTACTGCCGGAGCAGCGGACACGGACGGTACTTGTCATCGCCGAGCTCGCGATGCAGCACTTCGGCGATCGCGAGGCAGGTGTCGAGCCCGATCAGATCGGCGAGCTCGAGCGGCCCCATCGGATGGTTGAGGCCCAGCCGCACGCCCGTGTCGATGTCCGCAGCCGTGCCGAGGCCTTCGTACAGCCCGTAGCAAGCCTCGTTCAACAACGGGATCAGCATCCGGTTGACGATGAAGCCGGGGATGTCGCGGGCGCCGATCGTCGTCTTGCCGAACCGCTTCGCGAGCGCGACCACGGTGTCGTAGGTCGACTGGCTGGTCGGGAGCCCGCGCACGATCTCGACGAGCTTCATCAGCGGGACCGGATTCATGAAGTGCATCCCGATCACGCGATCCGGACGGCCCGACGCGGCCGCGATCTTCGTGATCGAGATCGACGACGTATTCGACGCGAGGATCGCGTCGTCCTTGCACACCTCGCCGAGGCCAGAGAAGATCGCGAGCTTGATCGCTTCCTTCTCGGGAGCTGCCTCGATCACCACGTCACACTCCGCCAGATCGCGGTGACCTCCGCTTGCCCGGAGGTGCGCCAGGGTCGCGTCCCGGGCGGCGCCATCCATCTTGCCCTTCTCGACGAGCCGGTCGAGCTGCGTCTTGATCTTGCCGACGCCCATCTGGGCAAAGTCAGGAGCCGCGTCGACGATGATCACCTCGACGCCGGCCTGCGCGGCCACCTGCGCGATGCCCTGGCCCATCTGGCCCGCACCGACGACGCCGAGCCGCTTGACGGTGATCCCAGGGGCGACCGCCCCTCCTCCCAGCGCTCCCTCCTGCGCAGTCACGGACGTGCCACCAGGAGCGCGATCCCCTCGCCGCCGCCGATGCACAGCGAGGCGCCGCCGGTCTTGACGTTTCGCGAGGCCATCGCGTGCAGCAGCGTCACCAGGATGCGCGCGCCGGAGGCGCCGATCGGGTGACCGAGCGCGACCGCGCCGCCCCAGACGTTGACCTTCGCCGGATCGAGTCCGAGCAGCTGGTTATTGGCGACCGAGACCACCGAGAACGCCTCGTTGATCTCCCACAGGTC
>WBZN01001265.1_pt2 | contig 14603 bp, 13 predicted proteins | sample 5204281 | NCBI WGS metagenome assembly WBZN01 (sample SAMN12344347, study PRJNA552823) | activated sludge metagenome | biome: Activated sludge suspended growth; feature: Nitrification reactor; material: Wastewater; isolation source: activated sludge from nitrification reactor of wastewater...
CGGAAGACTGATTGATCTCCCGGATTTCGACGACGGTGGCTTCCAGAATGTTCAAAATGCTGGTTGGGACGCCTGTGTGCCCAAGGACCAGACTGATATCGTTGGAAAAAATATGGACACGCACGGCTTGCCCGACAGGCACAGGCTGAATCGGGACAAATAGTGAGTGGTTGTTGAATTCCAGCTGAGTCAGTCCGTACTGGGGATCATGATGTGTCACGCGAGCGTCCAAGATGGCGCCGATTCGATGCGGTCCCAGCTGTCCTCTGAAGTCCGAGGCTGTGAACACCTCATTAAGTGTGCCGGTGCCCACGACGTGGCCTTCTTTCAGCAGGATGACACGGTCTGCCAGTTGAAGGATTTCCGTCAGCCCATGACTCACGTAGAGTACCGGGATGTGCAGGTGTTCGTGGAGCTCACGAATGAAGGGCAGTAGCTCTTGCTTCCGCAGAAGATCGAGCGAGGCGAGCGGTTCATCCAATAAGAGGAGTTTGGGACTGGTCAGGAGGGCTCGGCCGATCGCCACTCGCTGTTGCTCTCCGCCGGAGAGTTTGTGGATGCGACGCTCAAGCAGATGGCCGATGCCGAGAATGTCAACGACCTGTTCCATTCCAATGCGGCGTTCTTTCGGGGGAATGCGGTTGTAGCCGTACAGCAGATTCGAACGGACGTTGTAATGAGGAAACAGGCGAGGCTCTTGGAAAACATACCCGATCGGACGTTCGTAAAGCGGCAGGCAGTACCCACGGCTTTCGTCCTGCCACAGGTCCTCACCGACTTGCATGAAGCCCTCTGGGGCACGTTCGAGTCCAGCCAAGCATCTCAAGAGTGTCGTCTTTCCGGATCCAGACGGTCCGAAGATGGCGGTAATACCTGACATCGGCACATCCACATCGACGTGTAGATGAAAGGCCGGGAATCGTCTATTAAAGCGTGCCAGCAGACGGCTCATGAGACATGAATAGGAAATCGACGGTTGACGATGAATACGGCCAACAATACCAGGAACGAGAACGCCAGCATGAAAGCAGAGACGGCATGTGCCTGGCCATATTCCATCACCTCGACATGCTCAAAGATCGTCGTGGAAAGAACGCGCGTTTCTCCAGGAATCGAGCCACCGACCATGAGGACCACGCCGAACTCTCCCAGCGTATGGGCAAAGCCAAGCACAATCGCGCTGATATATCCCCTGAGGGCGATCGGCGAGAGCACGGTCAGAAAAGCATCGAGTTTCGAGGCACGAAGCGACCAGGCTGCTTCCAGCGGAGCTTTCCCCACGGCTTCAAATGCCCCTTGGAGCGGTTGGATCACAAACGGCATGGAATAGAAGACCGATGCGATCACGAGTCCCGTGAATGTGAACGCCAAACTCAGGTTTGCCAGTCGACCCAACGGTCCGTAAGGACCCAGCGCGACGAGGATATAAAACCCCAGGACTGTAGGAGGCAGTACGATCGGCAGTGCCACGATGGCCTCTACGATCGGTCTAAATCGGGAGCGGGTGTGGGCCAGCCACCAGGCGAGCGGCGTACCCACGATGAGCAGGACGAGCACCGTCATCGTGGCGAGGCGCAGGCTGACCCACAGCGCACTGAGATCTAAATCAGTCAGGGCTTCCATGTGTTACTTCAGCTCATAGCCATAACGTTCGATGATTTTCTTGGCTTGGGGACTTCCAATGAACTCCATCAGCGCTTTTGCCGCCTGGTTGTCTTTTGCCCTTGCCAGCACAATCACATCTTGTTTGATCGGCTCATGCAGGTTGCTGGGAACATCCCACAGGGATCCCTTCCCTTTGATCTTTGGGTCCAGAACCTGAGAGAGCGCGACGAATCCGAGGTCGGCATTGCCGGACTCGATGAATCCCATCGTCTGGCCGAGGTTCTCCCCCATGACGATTTTGGGCTGTATGCTCTCCCACAGTTCCAGTTTTTGCATCGCTTGCATCGCCGCGAGACCATAGGGGGCCGTCTTGGGGTTCGCGATGGCCAGGCGTTTAAAATTTTTTGAGCGCAGTACTTCTTCTCCCCTGATGATGTCGGTACTCGGACTCCACAGCACCAGCCGGCCGATGGCATAGGTGAAGCGGGTGCCCTTGATTCCCAGCCCCTCGTCTTCCAAGAGCTTCGGCCGTTCCGCATCGGCAGAGAAAAATACGTCGAAGGGGGCGCCGTTCTTGATTTGCGAATAGAAATTCCCGGATGAACCGGAGGCGACTCGGACATTATGGCCGGTAGTGGTTTCGAATTCGATCGCAATTTCACGAAACGGCGGCGAAAAATTGGCGGCGACAGCGGCGGTGAGCTCTCCTGCGCGAACCTGTAACAGCGGAAATAATGTAAACGCTAAGGAGAAGACAATTAGTCTGAGAGCGGACAAGGGCATGGTCGGTGTGGTGTTCATAAGAGTCCTCGGCTTAGCCGTTCCTGGAACTGTTTGAGACAAAATTCCTTTGTTCAATAGGTTGGATTTCCATTCCATCGTCCGATCCTATTGAAGGCACGACATTAGGACTATTCTTCCTATCAGAAAAATACCTGGTACTGGAACATGAACGCGTGGCTCACGAGGTTTTGTCCGGCCCCTGAGCCTGGCCCGTCCACAACGAACACATTGGGCACCCCTCCCGTCGTCCCAATGTTGACTGCATCCGGGGCGCTTCGTCCTCCAGCAAATCCTCCCGTGCCCATCGTGACAGCCGAGTACTGAAAGGTAATCTTGTGATCGTGAGTCGAGTGAAAATAGTAGGTGACCGCTGCATCGATCTGTTTGATTAAATCCGCGCTGGCTTTGGTGTCCGGATCCCAGTAGGAATAGCGAGCGGCAATTTCTAAACGCTTCGGAATCAGATAGTAACCTGATTGGATGTACCAACCGGTCGAATTCCCCAACTGCCGTGGGATATTCCGGATGACTTGTTCGCGCAGCGTATTGTTGCGGTAATAAAATTCGCTGTGGAGCGACCAGCCACGATATTTGAAATTGACATCCAAGGCCCAGGTGCTCAGATTCATCACCCCATTACCGAGCAATCGTCCGTTGCCGGTTGCACCCAATTGTCGCTTTGAGACTGTGAGATCGGTCAAGTCCGACTGCAGACTGAAATTCGATCCGGCAGGGTCAGCCGAATCATACGATGAACTGGTGTTGATGGCCGGATTGTACGAATAGCCGCCGCCTACGGCAAGCTGCGGAGTTTGGGAATAGGCAATATCGCCTTCTGAGTAGCCGGGATTTCCCAGGACATTCCAATTCAGTCTGGCGACGTACATGAGTTCATTCGCATTATTCCGGAAATTCGCTCCTGCGGCGTATTGCCGCCCTCGAAAATTATTGCTCCCATCCACTCCCTCGGATTGGAACGATCCAAGGCCGGTCACGCTGGGCCCCTGTCCGTTAAATATGCCGAAATAATAATTGATCGGAAGATCGGGATCGTTCATTACGGTGATGCCGATGTCACGACGATTGAGGCCGCTGGCGGTGAAGGCGTCCATCACGAGTGCGCGTTCGGCAAACTGCATCGAGGCGGTACTATTGATCTGAGCACGATTAAAGAGCACCTTGTACTGCCCTGCCCAGATATTCGCCCAGCGCCAGCGGGTAAATTGGAAATTCCAGTCCTGCAATTGGATGCCCGATGCGTTCGCCGCTTCCTCGCCACTCTCCGCACTCAGTTGAATAAAATACTTAAAATCAGGATCGAACAAGTGGCCCGCGAAATAGAGTCTCGCCCGGCGAAGCTGGAATGTATCCGCGCTTCCCTCATACCGCGATGCGCGAAGGTTTCCAAACACGCCAAGAAACTCCGGGTAGTTTTTGAAATCTCCCAATGTCCTCCATAGAGGATTCCGATCCCAGTGGGTGTATCGCAACTGGGTCATGGCCCGAATTTTGAGAAAAAAGGCGTTGTCGTTCACCGAGAGATTCAGTCCCTTGTCATACCAAACCCGGAAGTCCTGGGCAGAGGCCCGCGCACGAGCTTGAGAGGATTTTCTGACTTCGTCGTATTCTTCCTGCGTAATGGTTCCCTGTTTGACAGCCCGCTCCAGTAGGAGACGAAGCGCCGGGTCCTGATCTTCCACGAAGACGAAATCACCGTTCTTTTGAATGAAACGGCCCGTGTCCGCAGCCCATGCTGAGGCTGTTGCGAACCAACCAGGTACTTCCATCGGCCACATGAAACAGAGAACGGCGACAATGCTGAACCATGGCGTATATCGTACGAGCCTCATCAGAGCGCACCTTTCATAGGCGTTCGATTGAAAATGAGCCCAGGTCTAATTGCGGTTGACTCCAGTGATCAGCTGCCTTCGTTTCCGGAGGCCGAACGAAGGTAGTCACGAAACTGAACAGCCGAGTTTCCGTCAACAGGGTCTACTCTCCAGAACTCTTGAGGTTCAAAAAGCACGTCCGATGGCGGTGGAGCAGAAGGCATCTCTGGATAGAACGGGTAATAATTGCGGGTTGGTGATCGAGGCTGCAGACTTCGTACGTACTCCAGTGCGAGATGAAAGAAAGGGTTTCTGACTGCGACCCACCCGGACGTGACATAACGTTCATACGCTGAATTAGGTCCAGGCGCATAAACCGCGAATGCCACTCGCTCGTCCGGCTTTGCTGCGCGCAGGCCGTCGGCAAGGTACGGCGCAAGGGCTTGTATCTGACCTTCGCTAAAGAGACGTTCCGGTTTTGTATCTTTGCCGAATAACCGCAACGGCCATGAGGCCGGGCGTTCTTGTCCCGATATTCCGCCGAGGATTTTCGCGATATCATCGGCTTTGAGAGCGAGCGGATGACTATAGTCGTGACCACGTGAGATACGCTCGGTACGTATCAGCAGGTTCTGATCTTCATGCATAACCTCGACAGGAACAGGGAGCCGCGCACACCCAATAACAAAGAACAAGAATAGAATTGGCCCGAATACGCTCACAATAAGCCCTCGATTTCTGCTGCGTGCCTTCGATCGTACAGCCATTCCAAACGCCTCCTTAGGCGAGCCTTGAGTGAACAGTGCAGCTAAAAAATGACTATGAAGGCGCCCTGGTCATTTCCGAGACAGTCATGGGCTCATAGCCTTTCGTCTTCAGCGCATCCCGGCCTTCCGACGAATTCGCGAACGCCAAGAATCGTTGCGCCGCAGCGTGGTCTTGTTGCCCCTCCTTGACCGCAAAGAGGTGAATCGGAGCGGAAGCTGTGGGAACTGATAACCCATGAACCTTAATACCCTTGGCATTCATGGCTTCGGGAGCACATACGAGTCCGAATTGGGCCTTTCCATTGCGCACGAGAGCCATGACGTCTTCAGTATGTTTGGAGTGCACAAGACGAGCAGACGGTTCTGCGCTGATACCAAAAGCGTTGAGCAGAATCCGAGCGCGCCGTCCACAATCGGTTTTAAGCGGGTCGGAAAGCGTCAGGACAGCATCCTGTTGCTTCATTCGATTTACCAAATCCCCCGTCGAATTGAAGTCGGTGATATCCGATAGCGAGGCCACGACTGCAAGGGGTACAGATATGCCTGGTTTTCCTGTCGGTCGGCTGGCGATATTCCGCTCCTCCATCCATTCGATGAGGGCCACGTCATCCGATACGACGAGATGAAGCGGAAGGTTTTTCATCGAGCCTTTCAACTCAGCGTTCGAAGCGACCATAATGCGTACAGTGTCACCTGTATGCGCTGCCTCGAATGCTCGGGCGATCGTATCGATGGCGTCCAGCGTGCCAGGGGTCACGGCGATAGTGACCGTGCCGGCATGAACGAGCGATCCTGTCAGGAAGATACAGAGCGTGGTACCAAGGAGCATGTGTATGATTCCCGTGCACTGATTTACGCATCGTGTCATGGTGGCCTCCAGATGAGAGTGCGCAAATACGCCTATTAAGGCGTTGTCTTAGTATTGTCCGCTTGATTCCTTGCGCGACTCGCGTGATGTCCGATGTGCTTTTCCCGGCCGACGGTTAAAAGGGTTGCAGCTTGCCCGTATCACGGGTGTCGTATCCTCCCAAGGCTTCAATTTCGTGGCGGAACGGGCGGGTGGCAAGCGTTTCAAACAAACGAGGTAACGTGGGATGAGATTTCAGGTATGCTTTGGGCACAACAAGGTCGTAGCGCGTGGTCTGTAGAGGCACGAAGTCTAGATCAAAGAGTTGCGCGGCGGAGCGAATGCCGATTCCCGTATCAGCCTGATGCCCGGCGACAGCCCGGGCTATCTCAAAATGCGAAGATAGGGTCCGGTCATAGCCTTGCACATGTGCCCTATCAATTTCAGCTGCATGCAATTGTTGATCAAGCAGCAGCCTTGCTCCCGACCCTTCTTCGCGGTTTGCCAAAGTCACCCCTGGTTCTGCCAAATCAGCAACCGTATGGATAGACTTCGGGTTGCCTCGGCGGACCAAGAATCCTTCTTCCCAGGTTGCGAAGGTCACGACTTCATAGCCGGATCCTCTGAGTGTTCGTCTCAGAAATGGCAGATTAGATTGTCCAGTAGACGGATCAAACAGATGCAATCCTGCCACATGCACTTCGCCATCTTGCAACGCCTTGAGGGCGGCCATACTTCCCATCGTCCACCCGACAACCGTGCTATGGTCTTTCTGCTTTCGTAAGTGTTCGCCGGCAAGAAAAATGGCTGGATCGCAACCGGCTACAGAGATTTCTTGTTCGATCGCCTGTCGACTTCGGGAAAGGTTTACCCGCACGTTCGTTCCGGCTGCGTGATCCTGCTTCGCAGCTACATAGCCGTCAGCCGGGATCGTGAAGGATAATTGTTCGCCTAGTCCAGTCATGGGGCGCACGACCGTTCTCTTTCCGACGACTGTCACCTTCACTCGGATCGGCAAAGCCGGTGTCTCACCTGGCGAGAGATAGCCGATAAGCCTGCCTTCAACGATATTTTCAGTTTCAGACAGCGAGAATAGATCCTCAACCCGGCATCCGAGGACTGAGGCCAGACGGAGGGCAACGGCTGTCGTCGGTAAATAGAGATTGGATTCAATGGCGGAGACTGCTTGCCTAGTGATGCCTGTTCGACCAGCCAGTTCGTTCTGTGAAAAGCCTTTTTGAGCGCGAATCTCTTTCAGATGATTGGAGTAGGAGTGGGCTGTATCGATCGTCTGTTTTGGTGCTGTCATAGCTTTCGAGTAGCAAGTAAACATGTCATATGTCAAGCATTAATGTCATTTTAAAATCAGCCACATGACTTTGTGATGCCACATAACTATTTATTGACAAAGTTAATCAAGTTAATGTATTAAATTAATCTCAATCATGATCGGAATTATGAGGTATGAAATGGTTTTGGCTAAGATGAGGGCTGGCGTTGTTTTTTTCTTCTTAATTTCCGCACTGCTTGTCTTTGAACAAGCTGCCAACGCGTTTGACTGGGCTCCAACGGATGAGGAAATCAAACGATACAGGCAAGGTTGGAATCCGTTTTCGGAAGGTCCACTCCTGATGCAGGCGGTCGATATTCACCCACCCGGTCAGTTTTCGGTGAGACCGTTTCTCTTCTCGTCAATCTCCGAGCACAGCTATGGCAATAAGCTGTCGTTTCCCACGGATCGCAAAGACGGTCCAGTACATACGTATTCGGTATCTCCTCTCGTTACGGTAAGTTATGGTCTGACCAACGCGATTGAGCTGGGGGCTGCCACGTCATTGATTTCTTTTTGGTCGAAGGATACGGCAGGGGCAAATGCAGGACGAGGGGGACCATGGACAACCGACACAGGGATGGGAGACTTTTCACTCGTGATGAAGTATCGCCCCATTGTTCAAGATCCGGATGGCGCCCTTCCCTCAGTGACGTTCTATCAGCAGATTGTGTTACCCACCAGCCGCTGGACGGGCACCGAACGACCTCCCGGCGGATTTGCTCCCCTTGGTCGCCTCCCTGCAACAAGATTCGGCGAATTGGGTTTTACCGAAGGCATCACGTTTCGAAAGAATTTCAAGCCCTTTCGGATCAGTGGAGGGGTCTTTTACACCTATGCGGCACCAGGAAGTGATGGTGCGATCACGACATACGTCGGTGATACCATCAATACTCGATTAGTCCTCGAGCATTTCCTTGATGACAAGCGGGGCTTTGCTTATAACCTCGAACTCATCACGGTTCACACCGCTACCTGGCGCGTCGACGGCCACGCGATCAATCGCGGGGCAGGAAGCGGGTCGACGGTCATCGGTATCGAACCGGCAATCCAGTATAGATTCAGCGACTCTCTTGTCGGAGCGATCGGCGTGCTGTTCACGGTCGCGGGGCAAAATGCAGCTGATGCAATTTACCCGAACTTTTCTCTTCAATGGTATTGGAATAAGAGCGGCAAAGTCGTCGCGCGATAGGACAATGTACGGCGCAAGGAGCTGGACAACTATGAACTATATAGAACAGTTAGATCGTCAAAAGCAGCAAAGCATCGAAGAAGCGGTTCTGCTTGCCCTGAAGGGCATTCGGTATGGATCGGTGGAAATTATCGTCCATGATTCGAAAGTGGTTCAAATAGAGCGTAAGGAAAAGACTCGGTTTGATTCGACATCCTCACGAATCAATCCTATGGGCTTCCAGTGACGATCCAGAATCATTGTCAGCTGTAGGAGAGATGACCACCACTTAGCCTATCCAGACAACTGGATAGTAGCGACCCTTTTGATCTCAGGAAATCCATACGAGAACTGACCGGATCACCGGAAGTTTTCATGTCAGGGAGGACGCGACATGAGAATTTCCAGTTTGTCAGTTTTATTCCCGATCATCCTCATTGCTCTGCTCCGGACGTTGCCGGCACAGGCGGTTGAGGAAGGCCAGTTCATCAAGAAAGAAGGGAAATGGGAATACTATTCTGGGGAAGATCCCGGATTGAAATATCTCTACCTGAAAGGGGTGATCACCGAAGAGGAATATAGTAAAGGTCTGAAAGCCATAGAGACCAAGGAGCGGCTGACGAAGCCGAATTTCAATGTCGATGTGAACAACGGGTTGAACCTTCGTGTTGGAGACAAATTCCTTCTCAAACTTCGACTTCTGACGCAAGTTCGCTACACCCACAGCATTTACAACAATGCCTGGGGAACAATCGGTGACTCGAGAAATCCGGAGATTCTTGGTGGCCAAGTCGAGTTTCGAGCATTTCGGTTTGCGCAAGATTCCAATAAATTTACCGTGTCAAATGTGCAGCTTCAATTCATGGGGCATGCCTTCGACCCTGACCTTCGTTACAATTTTTCCATAGCGGCGACCCAGCCGGCGTCCGACCAAGAGGGAGGGAGTGGACGATTCAACCTGCTTGATGCGTACATCTCCTCCTGGCACATTCCCTGGGCCACCGTTCAAGTGGGTCAGCAGCGAGTCTGGTTCAATCGCGCGCTCATTACATCAAATGCCACGACAACTTTTGCGGACCCCATGGTGGTGCAGAGGGTCTTTGCAGCCAACCTGCAAGGCAGCCGTGATATCGGCATCAGCATTATGAGCGATGAGGAGAAGTATAAGTTTAACTATGCCTTCGGCGTGTGGGGAGGGGTCGGCGCAAATCTGACCCGAGAAGGGACGGCCGTCAGTCAGAACGTGTTGCCGCCAACTGGAACGCCGGGGGCACCGAATGCGGGCACTACCAGAACGTATAACTACGATACCCGCTTTCTGGCAGGCGAGATGATGTACACGGTCAGGTTACTTTATAAAATCGCTGGTAATCCTGGATATGGGCAGGGGGACATTCTTAATTCTCGAACGCCTCAAACCGCCATCGCGTTCGGTTATGCTTATAATCCGGCGCAGAACTATCTCAGCTCCATCCGTTCCGACATCGTTGATCGGGCATTTCGTCAGCGAGTGGCGTCTGCCTACAATGGCCGTCTGCTTGGCGGCGGTATTTACGATTTTCACACCTACGAACTGGATTTCATCGCGAAATATCAAGGCTGGTCGATTCAAGCCGAAGGATTCTATCGGCAACAAAATGTACGGAATAGCGATGCCGGCACCAGGGCGTTCGACCTGGGAACCATCCCGACGAGCGCGCTCGCCGTGGGCCCTCCTGTGTCGCTCGGTGACGCGTGGGGCTGGTATGTGCAGGTCGGCAAATACGTGATCCCTCGAAAGCTGGAAGTCGGAGTTCGATACGGCATCCTTGATCCCTCGATCAGACAGAAACACGATTTGACCAAAGAATTTGGCGTCGCCATCAGCTACAGCTTCGACGGCACTTACAACAATCGTCTCATTCTCGATTACTCGAATCTCACGATGGGGAGCGGTGGGCGAGCCCCTGATCGGTTCCCCTTCGAAAACTTGCCTGGATTCGGATCGAATCTGGTCGAAAACCGATTCAACGTTCAGTACCAGTTCTACTTCTAAGAGACGACGAGGTGCGTTGTGACATCACTAATGAGGAACCATATGAGACTTGATAAAGCATTGGTTGGAACTGCTGCATTGATATTCGCGGGATTGATCTCTGTTGTCTGGACTGCCTCGCCTACTCAGGCACAGCCTGAACCGCTCACGATTGCTGCCGCCAACAGTCTTCGAGATGTGTTTCGCAAAGTGCTGCCGCTCTTTGAAGCGCAGCATCCTGAATTTGTCGTGCGGGTTGTGTATGGCCCTTCGCTCACTCTTCGAAAACAAATCGTAGAAGGATCGCCGGTGGATGTGTTCGTCCCTTCTCTTTTGGAAGAACTCGACCAACTCGATGCGACTGGTTTGCTTATTCAGGGAACGAAACGTGTCTATGCCGGCACCTCATTGGTGTTGATCACCAGTACCAGCCTGCCGGCTCCGATTGGCTCATTGGAAGATCTCCAAACGGTCCCCATCAGGCGAATCGCCATCGGTGACCCGAAAACATCCTCAGTGGGAAAGGTCACTTTCCAGTTCCTGAAATACAGCAAGCTCGAGAACAAGCTAAAATCAAAGTACGTATTCGGGGAACATTCCCGCGCCATACTGGATCTCGTGGCAAATGGGGAAGCAGAAGTTGGTGTCGTCTACCAGGCCGATGCAGTGACGAGCAAGAAGGTCAAGATTCTCGATACTGCTCCGGTTGGATCGCATGCTCCGGTTCAATACGGCGTGGCGCTTCCATGGACGGTGAAAAACATTTCCGGAGCCGAGCACTTTGCGACGTTCCTACAGACATCCCAGATACAGATGCTCCTACAAGAATACGGATTTGATCGCATTACACTCGGCGACGCAGCCGATCAACAGCAAGGAGGGCAGCCATGATCCTGACACGGAACAACTCACGGCCGGATCACAGAAAATCTCTCCGAGCTGGGGTCCTGCTCGTGGGCTTAATAATCGTTGCAGGTTGCGTGAGTCATCCTCCCATTCCACACAAAGTGGTCATGCAAACGGGACGCAACACGGTATGGATCGAACAGGACCCGGATTCCGCGGCCAACACGCATCCGGTCTCCCTGAGTCCGACAGAAGTCGGTACGTTATTACGAGGTGTTCGGTCCTGGGAACGCCGTAATGTGTTGCATCGTTTGTATGCCGGCCAGTCGGATCGGCGCAGAACGTTTCGTGACGAAGAGATCGTGGTCTTGGCTCCCTCACTGTCGAAAGCACTTGCTCAAGCCACTGCTTCGGAACGAGTCTATTTTCACCTCAGTCATCCTACGGATCAAGGAGATGAGGAAACTACCACCGGGTGGATGTCAGTGAGAGATCCCATTTTGCATCTATCCCTCAGTGAGGCACATGACAAGCATGGGCCCGAACCTGACATCGGCAAATATGATCGCCAGATGCCGAATATCCCCGAGCTGACGACCGAATTCGACGCGACGTTCGAGCCGGAGGAGTATCTCGTGAATGTCAAATCGGCGGGGCGGCTATTCGCCCCCGATCAAAGGGAAGAACTGCAAATTCGCTATCTGGAAGCACTCAAGGCACTGCCGGCACAACCGGGCCTTGAGCAAAGGAAATAGTGAGTATGTGGTTCACCCGGGTGTTGGGCTCGATCAGCGATGCAAAGGTAAAGATTATTTCGTCCGAAGCGTCGCATCGAGGTGTTCACATGCCTATGAAACGGAGGCGACCCTACGTTGATTGTTTCCGGGTCTGCTGAATGGTGAGATTGTAAGGAGGCTTCCGAATGGAACATCAACTTTTACAAAGAGTACCTCGTGTAGGCATCGTCGCCGGAACTGCCGAGGGGGCCGCGCTATGCTATCGGACATTGTGCCAGGAGGCACAACAAGTCATGGGGCGAAACATGCATCCTGAGATTACTTTGCATGCATTGCCCCTTCGCAACTATCTCGAAGCAATAGATCGGAACGATTGGACGACGGTAGCGCAGCTTCTTGCGCGTTCAGTGGACATACTAGTGGCAGCGGGGGCCGACTTCGTTATCTGTCCCAATAATACCCTGCACGAGGCCTTCAACTTGGTTAAAACGCGGGTTCCCTGGCGCCACATTGCCAACCCTGTAGTGCTGGAGGCGACCCGTCGCGGATGGCGCCGGGTCGGACTTCTCGGGACACAGTTTGTCATGGAGGGAGGGGGCTATCGCACGACATTACGAATCTCACACATCGATGTCGTGATCCCTGATCGCGATGACCGCCTTCGGATTCAACATATTATTCGAACCGAGCTGATAACAGGACTGTTTATGAGCAAATCTCGTGCGTTTCTACAACGAGTCATAGCCGGAATGGCGGCTCAAGGAGCCGAGGCAGTGATCCTTGGTTGTACCGAATTGCCGCTCCTGATTTCCGAGGATCAGTCCGTACTTCCATTGTTGGATTCAACACGTTTGCAAGTACAAGACGCGCTCTCCTATGTGGCAGCGTTGTGCAAAACGCAAATCGACATGTATGCGTTCAATCGCTCATTCTTGCCGATTCAATAAAGGAAAATCATGGCACGTCTCACGTTCATCATATTCTCCCTCCTACTTCTGATAATTGGATCCCACACAAGTCATGCCGCCGAAACTATCCGTATTGGCCATTTCCCCAATATCACCCACGTTCAAGGACTGGTGGCTCACCATCTCTCGCGCACAGGACGCGGCTGGTTCGAGGAACGGCTCGGCAAAGACGTGAAGATCGAATGGTATATCTACAATGCTGGGCCGAGCGCGACAGAGGCGATCCTAGCCGATTCTATCGATCTGACGTATGTTGGGCCCAATCCAGCCCTGAATGCCTATAGCAAATCGGGAGGGGAGGAGATCAGGATCATTGCCGGCGCTGCGGCTGGAGGCGCGGCGTTAGTGGTACAGCCGGATTCTGGTCTCACACGCCCCGCTGACTTCCGTGGAAAAACGATCGCGACTCCCCAGCTCGGGAACACACAAGACATTGCCTGCCGCGCCTGGTTGGCCAACGGTGGGTTGAAGATTACCCAGACCGGCGGTGAGGTGTTTGTCGTTCCGACACCGAATCCGGATCAACTCTCTCTCTTTCAACAACGAAAGCTCGACGCAGTTTGGACCGTGGAGCCCTGGGTTTCTCGACTGGAACGCGAAGCCGGAGGCAAGGTTATCCTTGAGCAGTCCAAGGAAAGCATCACCGTTCTGGTGTCGAGTGTGAAATTCGTGAAGAGTAAGCGGGACCTTGTAAAAAAGGTTGCGCAAGCCCACCGGGAACTGACCGATTGGATTCTGACGCATCCTGATGATGCCAAGCGAATAGTCCAGGATGAACTGACTCTTGAGGCACAGGCAAGGGTTTCGGGCGAGCTGATTGCCCAGTCGTGGAAACGCATGACACTTCGTTCGGAGGTCGGGCGTGATGAGTTTCAACAGTTTGTGAATAACGCGCAGCGCGCGGGGTTCATACGGTCCGCCCCGGATTTGTCTCGTCTCATCGAAAGGCTACCCTGACATGCAAACTATCCAATCTTCCTCGGCACGTCTCGATAAAGCCAAACTCGAGCTGGAACATATCTCCAAGTGGTTTCAGAGCAGTTCGCTACACATTCATGCACTTGATGATGTGTCTCTTCGTATTGCCGAAGGAGAATTTGTGTGCCTGGTCGGTCCAAGCGGTTGCGGAAAGTCCACCCTGTTGAATATGGTCGCCGGTTTGGAACGGCCCGATCACGGCGTGGTTCGGGCCGATGGTCGGGCCGTCACTGGACCGGGACCGCATCGTCTGATGATGTTCCAAGAAGCGGCGCTCTTTCCATGGTTAACGGTCATGGGAAACGTGCTGTTCGGCCTCAAGCTCGTGAATGGGCTAAGCTCATCGGAACGGCGAGAAAAGGCGGAGTATTTTTTAGAGCTCGTCGGTCTCAAGCGGTTCAGAGACTCGAATGTTCACGAACTGTCCGGCGGTATGAAACAACGAGTCGCGCTTGCTCGGTCACTGGCACCGAATCTCAGCGTGCTCTTAATGGACGAACCCTTTGGCGCGTTAGATGCGCTGACTCGCGAGCAATTGTATGGCGATATCCAACGTATCTGGAGCCAACATCGGAAGACCATCGTCTTTGTCACTCATAATGTCCGCGAGGCGGTCTGCCTCGGCGATCGGGTGATCCTCTTTTCACCGCACCCCGGGCGTATCAGGGAGGAATTTCCGATTCCCCTTCCTCGCCCCCGAGACATTAATAGCGTGGACTTAGCCCGTT
>WBZN01001429.1_pt1 | contig 14592 bp, 13 predicted proteins | sample 5204281 | NCBI WGS metagenome assembly WBZN01 (sample SAMN12344347, study PRJNA552823) | activated sludge metagenome | biome: Activated sludge suspended growth; feature: Nitrification reactor; material: Wastewater; isolation source: activated sludge from nitrification reactor of wastewater...
GCGGCTCAAGCCGCGCAAACTGTTCCGCCGTCAGCCAAAACCCTTCGCGAATCATTCGCCGCCTCCCGTTTGAGACGGTGAATCACAAATCCGACGAAAGCGAAACCGTTATGGGTCCGAAGCCTAGGTCAACTGGAGACCTCCAATAACTCTGCATCGCCGAAATCGCGCCGGACTCCGTCAGTACGGCGTTTCGTGACTGGCTCGATCGGGACGCGCCCGCCTGATCTCGCGGTCAGGCGGTAGCGAACGCGGCTTTCGCGGCCGCGCGAGCGCCCGTTTTGGCGCGCATCACGCCGTCCCGGTCCGGCTTGCGCGTGGTCAGAAAAATTGACGATCGCGGCGGCGGCGTCGAGCCCTTCCGCGCGCCAAAATGGCGGTAATTGACCGCGAGATCGGGAAAAATCAGCGCCGCCAAAGATCCGTCCGCCTGAGCCTGATTCTGGACATAGCGGCGCGCGCCGCGCACTGAAATTCCATGCGCCATGGCGATATAGCCGCCGATGCAGCCGACCGAGCCACAATCGGAGTGCGATGCTTGGGGCGGCGAAAACGCGCCTTTCGGCGCGGAACTCGCACTTGGGCATCCGGATCCGACGCCGCTGAACGGCCCGACTCGGTGACTTGCCGCCTCTTGCCGCCTCTCCTCGACTATCAATCGGCGCGATTTGGCCTTATCAATCGGGCCTGAGCCCTTCCGGCCGGACGGCGCCGTCCCATGCGATCTCCTATGGATTGAATCATGAGCGAGGCAAATGTGTCGAACAGGGCCGCGGTCCCGCCGTCGCCCAAGGCGAGCTTCTGGATGCGGGAGCTTCCTTATCTCGCCGTGCTGGCGCTGGTGCTGATCGGAATCGGCTTTACCAGCATATCGAGACGGCCGCTCGTCGGCTATTGGGAATTCATGGCGCTCGTCATCGGCGTCACTGTGGTCCTCACGGCGTGGCCCGACGCCCCCGACCGGAAGGCCCGCTTCCGCCTTATCTTGACGCAGGCTCTGCATTGGATCTCCTTCCTCATAGCCATGAATCTCGTGCTTCTGCCCGGCGTGCAGCGCTTGCTCAACCCGGAGGCGACCGGGATTGCCGTTTTGCTGCTGCTTGGGCTCGGCGCTTTGATCGCCGGCATCAACATACTGTCATGGCAGATCTGCTTCATCGGGCTCGTCTTGGCGCTCTCCGTGCCGGTCTTCGCTTGGCTGCAGCAGTCGGCGATCGTTATCGTGCTTGGACTTGTCGTCGCCTTGATCGGCCTTGGCGTCGTTTATTCCTGGCACCAGAGCGCGAAGCGCGAGAGCCCCCCGCAGAGCGGCGCCGGCGCAGCTGGCTGAGATAAGAGCCCGCAGCCGCTTCAGGCGGGGTCAAACAGGGGGCAGCCATGAGCGATTTCAGTGAGGCCGAGGAGATCGAGCCGGTCGAGACTCCGCAAGGGCCAGGCTTCTGGGTCCGTGAGATTCCTTACCTCGCCATTCTTGGCTTGACGCTCGGAGGCGTCGCCTACGTCAGCATGGCGCGGCAGTCTCTCGTCGGCTACTGGGAATTTCTGGCGCTGTTCATCGCCGCCGTCTGCGTCTTTGCGGGCTGGCCGCACGCCCATGACGCAAAGGCGCGCTGGCGTCTCGTGTGGACGCAGGCTCTGCACTGGGGGGCCTTTCTCGTCGCAATGAATCTCGTGTTGCTGCCGAGCGTCCAAAGCATCGCCGACAGCGACACGACAAGCCTTACGATTCTCCTTTTGCTCGCGCTCGGCACCTTCATCGCCGGCGTTCACATCGCCTCATGGCGGATGTGCGCAAATGGCGTCATCATGGCGCTTTGCGTTCCGGCGATCGCCTGGCTCGACCAGTCGGCCCTGTTCCTGGCGCTCATCGTCATCATCGTGATCGCGCTGGGGGCGGCGTTCTTCTGGCGTCGCCACAGCGCCGGACATCAGGGGAAGAGCGATGACGATGAGGTTTGAGCAGCGGCTCTTCATCCAAAACAAAAATATGCGGATATCATTCGCCTTCTCGCCCTGAAGATCTTCCCAACAGTCTGTTGATTCTCGGGATCATGCCCATGGCGGACCACGCCGCCCGGGCGCAGCGTCATCAATGGCAGGGCGGAAGGCCGGGCTGGCCGCATCTGCTCTGCTGCTGAGGCTGCGGCCGCGACTGCTGAAATTGCGGCGGCCCGTGCGGCTGCTGAAAGGCCGGCTGCGGCCGCGACTGCTGAAATTGCGGCGGCGCGTGCGGCTGCTGAAAGGCCGGCTGCGGCCGCGACTGCTGGAATTGCGGCGGCGCATGCGGCTGCTGATAGGCCGGCTGCGGCCGCGACTGCTGGAATTGCGGCGGCGCGTGCGGCTGCTGAAAGGCCGGCTGCGGCCGCGACTGCTGAAATTGCGGCGGCGCGTGCGGCTGCTGAAAGGCCGGCTGCGGCCGCGACTGCTGAAATTGCGGCGGCGCGTGCGGCTGCTGATAGGCCGGCGGCCGCGACTGCTGAGATTGCGGCGGCGCGTGCGGCTGTTGCGGTCTCGGAACAATGGGAGAAGGTGCTGCAACCGCGGGTTTGGCTTTCGGTCCGGACGGAGCGGGTTCATTTTGCGGGGGGATCTGTTTGTCCGGCAGCTTGTTCGAGGGTTGCCGGCCTGGCGGCGGCGTGGGCTGAGCAGATTTGACGCCAGGGACGGCATGCCCGCCGGGCGATGGAGGAAGCTCCTGGCCGCTTGGCAAGGCGTGAGTAGCGGGCGGGTTGTTTTGCGACGGTCCGCCTACAGGCGTCTGAAGCGCGCCCTGCCCCGCCGGTTGAGTCTTTTGTTGCGATGGCTCCGCCGTCTGCCCGCCCGGCCCCGGCAACGGCTTGCCGTTCGCGCCCGGCTTTGTCGCCCCCAGAGCTGGATGTCCGCCGGGTAATGGAGGAAGCTGCTGACCGCTTGGCAAGGCGTGAGCGGCGGGCGGGTTATTCTGCGACGGCCCGCCTGCGGGCGTCCGAAGCGCGCCCTGCCCCGCCGGCTGAGTCGTTTGTTGCGATGGCGCCACGGTCTGTCCGCCCGGCCCCGGCAACGGCTTGCCGTTCGCGCCGGGCAAGGCGCCCTGGTGCGGCAAACCAGTTGCCGGCATAGCCCCCGGCTGGCCCGGGAGCGCTCCGCCTCCTGTCATCGTCGCCTTTCTCGCCACGGATGGCGGCAGGGCGACTTTTGCGGCGATCGCCGCCGCCGCTACTCCAGCTCCAACAACGGCCGTCGCCGGCAGACCCGGCGCCGGGGCAAGGTTCGGCGCTCCTGGATTGATGACGTTGGTATTGTTGTTGATGATGGTCGTGTTGTGGATGTTGGCGAAGATGACGTTTCCGGGGGGCGGCGCCACATAGACAGGCGGATTGATCCAGACTGGGACCGGAACAAAGACTGGGACCGGAAGCACGAATAGCTCAACCGGCGGCGGCGGCGGCGCGAAGACGAGATAGGTTGGAGGAGGAGCGAGGAAGACGATTGGCGGCGGCGGTGCGAAGCCGAACGCTGGATCGTTTAAAATAAGCACCGGGCGATCTACGTAAATGATTTCCGGCGGCGGCGGCGGCGGCACGTCGTACACGATCGGCACGAAAGAGGGAGGCGGCTCCTCGGGAGCCGCGAAAGTGGTCAGACGGCGACGTGCGCCGGGCGCGTGCAGGCCGCGCGGATACCGGCTGAGATAGGACCAGTAGGCGTCCGCCGTGTTGACGTGGCAGGTTCGCTGCCAGGTCAAAGCCTCGCGGCGGGCGGCGAGCAGCGCGCGGACGCGACTCGCCAAGGGATCGGATGGGTAAGCGGCGAGGAATTCCTCATAGCCCTGCAATGTGTCGCGCTCGATCGCGGCGGCGTAGGCGTCCTGCGCGCCGAGGTCGGCGAGAGGCCGCGACTGCATCGCGCTGACCTTTTCCGGCGCGAGGGCGGGGGGCGGCGCGTCCTTCGCGCGCTCGAAGAAGACGAAGGGGGCGGTGATCCTTGATGCGTCCCAGGGCGCCTGAGCCCCTTTGGTCGTTTCGTTGACGCGCAGGCGCACCCCGTCGAAGACCTGCGATGGCGACAGGCCGCCTTCCCTGATCATTTCGGCGAGCGCCCGAGCGTAGGCGCTGTAGGGCCCGCTCTCGGAGGGGGCGACCGTGCCCGGCGCGGCGTTGAAGGCGATCAGCATGTCCGGCTCGGCGTCGGCGAGGGCCAATCCGCCGGCCAACGGCTCACCGGATTTTGCGAAGGGGGAGGACCTCGCCGCGTCGAGGACGACAAAGCTCGCCTTCAGGCGAAGCCCGGCGAGACGCTTCGTGTAATCGGAAACGCGCAGCGCTTCGACGGCCACGTCCGGCGCAGCCGCTATCTTCGCGTCCACCGGCGCGAAATAGTTCTCGCCGTCGAGCTGCGCGCCGTAACCGCTAAGGTAGACGAACGCGACGGTGTCGGGTCCCGACGCCTGAGCCTTGTCGAGAAAGTCGCGGAACGCAGCGCGCAGCGCTTCGCCATCGAGGTCACGCGCGCCGGCGACATCGAAGCCGGCGGCCTGCAGGGTTTGGGCGATGAGGCCGGCGTCATTGGCGGGGGTGGCGAGGGGACCCGCCGGATAAGCGGCCTCGCCGACCACGAACGCGATGCGTTTTTCCGCTTCCGCCCGCGCTGGCGAGGCCAGGGCCAGAGGGATGAGCGCGAAAAAGGCGAAGAGCAGCTTCGAAATTGGTCTCATGATCCTCGAGGTGTGAAGGGCCGACGTTGCGATCCAGGATGCAAAAGGGAAGCTGAACGGAAGTTGAACGAGACGTGACGTTGGAAAAGCTCCGCGTCGCTCCGCTTCATCCCGCCATCGCGACTGATCGCAGGCTCGGGCCGCCTGCCGTGGAAAATCAACGCCTTAATGCGATGGCTCGGTCAGAAGGCCGCCGGCGCGCTCGGGGAACGCCTTCGCCAGGGCCTCGCGGCTGGCTGCGATCACGCCGCGTTCCGTGATCAGGCCTGTGACGAAACGGGCGGGCGTGACGTCGAAGGCCGGGTTCAGCGCGGCGGCGCCTTCCGGAACGATCCGCACGCGCGCGGCCTTGCCGTCTGCCGCAAGCCCGGCGATATGCGTCACCTCCTCCTCGGCCCTGATCTCGATCGGTATGTCGCGGACGCCGTCCGACAGCGCAAAATCGATCGAAGGCGAGGGCGCCGCGACATAGAAGGGCACGTCATTGTCTTTGGCCGCGAGCGCCTTCAAATAGGTGCCGATCTTGTTGCAGACATCGCCGCAAGCCGTCGTGCGGTCGGTGCCTACAATGACGAGATCAACCTCGCCATGCTGCATCAGATGGCCGCCCGCGTTGTCGACGACGACGGTATGAGGCACGCCATGATGCCCAAGCTCCCAGGAGGTCAGAAAGGCGCCCTGATTGCGCGGGCGCGTCTCGTCGACGAAAACGTGGACGTCGAGGCCGGCGTCATGCGCCTTGTAGATCGGCGCCGTCGCCGTGCCCCAGTCGACCGTTGCGAGCCAGCCGGCGTTGCAGTGAGTGAGAATATTGACCGGCGCTCCGGCGGGTTTGCGGGCGGCGATGGTCTCGATAAGGCCAAGCCCGTGCGCGCCGATCGCCTCGCAGAGCGCGATATCGTCGCGCGCCATCTGCCCCGCCGCCTCGAACGCGGCGGCAGCGCGCGCGCCGGGCGCGAGCGGCGCGAGCCGGCCCTGCATCGCGGCGAGCGCCCACTGCAGATTGACGGCGGTCGGGCGGGTCGCGGCGAGCGCTGCGCAGACGCCGGCGAGGCCCGCGTCGGACGGATCCCCGCGCATCGCCAGGGCGACGCCATATGCGGCCGTGACGCCGATCAGCGGCGCTCCGCGCACCCACATCTCCTTGATGGCGCGGGCGGCCGTCCCACTGTCGCGAATCGTCACGACCTCGAAACGATGCGGCAGGCGAGTCTGGTCGATGATCTCGACGCTCGCGCCGTCCGCGCCCGGCCAGATGGTCGTGAACGGTTTCCCATTAACCAGCATCGCCGTCAGTGTGCCCTTGCGCCGCGTTCGGCTCGACCCTCTTGTAGCGGATCGCGGCGCGCCTCAGCAATTGCTGCAGATCGACCTCTGCACGCGATCGTCGCGCTCCTTGATGCTGCGGTCGAGCGGCGTGACGCCCGGACCTTGCGATGCGCCGGGGTGCGGAACAGTCTCGCCCGTCGAAGTCAGATAGTCCTGATTGATCAGCCCGCCGGCGCGGGGCTCGCGCGGCCGATCCGCGCCGCCTCCCGGTTGCCCAGTCTGCGCGGCGGCCGCGCCAAGGAGCGCTGTCAGCGCCATGACCGAGAGAGTGATCCTGCCCATCGCGTCCTCCTTCTTCGCCGATCGGCGGAGTCGCCCGGATTTTCGGGCGCCCCCATCACCGAAATGTCAGCGCCCCTTCAATTCGCGGTGAAGAAACCCTGTAAAAGACAGCTAAATCCGTGTTTCTAAAAAGACAAACGCGAGAATCCGGCTGCTGCGGAAAGAAGGCCCTACGGTCACTTTGCCGAACTTTTAACGCAGATTTAAGAGAACAAGTTCAACTGTCATCGTGAATTGTTAACCTTGTCAGGAAGCTAGCCCATGGACCATTCCGACGACAAAGCCGATCCGCGTCGCGGCGACGGCCGCGATGCCGGCGTCGAGGCGGATGCGGCCGAAACGAGCGCCGGCGCGGCGGAGCGGGATGGCGCGCAGCCCGGCGGGGCCGTCGAAGGCTGGGCTGACAAACATACAGGAGCGGCGGCGGGCGCGAGCGGCGCAGGCCGGGCCTCGAAGTCCAGTTCAAGCAGCGCGGATCTGAGCCCGTTCGGCTTCGGGGCCACCGATCTCGCGCCGTTCTTCGAACGCGCGCAGGGCGGCGCCCGCGAGACGCCGCGTGGGCGCCTCGGCCGTATCATCGATTTCGGCGGCAACGCCGCCTTCGTGATTTGCGTCCTCGGCTTTGCCTTCGCGGCAGGCACCTATTTCTTCGGCGGCGGCGCGCCCGGCGCCTTCAAGACCGCGGCCGCCCCGGAAGCGCCCTCGCAGGAGAGCCTCGAGCGCGCCGAAATGATGCGCAAGACGCAGCAAATGGCGGACGACATCGGCGCGCTCAAAGCCAATGTCGAGGCGCTGCGGGCCTCCGTCGCGCAAGGGCAGGCCGCAAAGGACCAGCGCGGCCTCGAGAAAAGCGTCGATGCGCTGAAAGCCAAGCTCGACGCCGTCAAGACGGACACCGGCGGTCAGCTCGCCGAGATTTCCGGCAAGGTCGACCGGCTGCAGCGCGATCCGTCGATGAAGCAGATCGCCGAGCGGCTCGACCGGATCGAGAAGCAGGGCGCGCCGGCGACCGGATCGATCGCGCCGATGGTGAAGGCTGCTACGCAAAACCGCAATCCCGCCGTCCAGGCGAAGACCGAGGCGGCGAATGAACCGCCGAAAAAGCCCGCGCTGATCACGGAATGGGTGGTGCGCGGCGTCTATGACGACGTGGCGGTGGTCGAAAACGCCCGCGGCTCGATGGAGGTGGCGCTGGGTGACCAGATTCCGGGCGCCGGCGTCGTCAAGGCCATCCAGCGGCGCGGCGGCGGATGGATCGTCGTCACGACGCGCGGCGTCGTCGATTACGACCACAGCGTCATGGTTCCTTAGAGCATGTTCCGAATAAGTTGACCGACTTTTTCGACGAGAACATGCTCAAACCTATTGATCTGGCGCGATTTCTTGACGACCGGATGATCCCATCCGGTCGGAAAGCGCGGTAGCCGCTCATTCGGCGCGCTGCGGCGGCTCGATGCAAATCGACGGCCGCTAAGCTGCAGATGTTGCTATCGGCGCCTATATAGCCCTCGTGTCTTGCCGACGGGAGGGATTCATGCGGTTGCAAGGACGGGCGCTCATCGCGCTGGCGTATCTGGGCTTTCTGACTTTCGCCACCGCGGGGCGCGCGCAGGCCCCGACAGTCGATCTGCCCGGCGAACGGGTCTTTCCCGAAAGCATAAGCTCGACAGCGGACGGCGCGCTCTATGTCAGCAGTCTGGCTGGCGGCGGAGTGCTGCGCGTCGCGCCCGGCGCCTCGAAGGCGGAAAGCTGGATCAAGCCCGGCGCCTTCGGCACGCGCTCGACTTTCGGCGTTCTCGCCGACGAGTCGTCGAACACGCTTTGGGTTTGCTCGAACGACGCTTCGGCGCTCGGCGTCGCCGGGCCGAGCGAGGTCAAGGGCGCGTTCCTCAAAGGTTTCGACCTGAAGACCGGCGAAGGCAAGGTCAGCGCCGCTTTTCCGGGGCCGCGCGCGCTCTGCAACGACATTGCGATAGGACCGGACGGCTCGGCCTATGTGACGAACACCTTCGCCCCGGAAATCCTGCGGCTCGACCCGACGAGCGGACAATTGCGGGTATGGGCCTCAGATCCGCAATTAGCGCCGCCTGCGAGCGGCGCCGGTCTCGACGGCATCGCCTTCGGCGGCGATGGCAACCTCTATGTCAACACCTTCACGCCCGGGGAGCTCTTTCGGGTCGATGTGAAGGACGGCGTCGCCGGAAAGGTGACAAAGCTCAAGACCTCGCGTCCGCTCGTTCTGACCGACGCGCTTCGGCCGCTCGGCGGCCAACGCTTCCTGTTGATTGAAGGCGCGGGACGTCTCGACCGCCTCACGATCGATGGCGACAAGGCGCAGGTCGAGACGATCAGGGATGGCTTCATCGACCCGACGGGGGTGACCATCAGCAAGGACAGAGCCTGGGTCGCTGAAGGGCAGCTCTCGCGGCTCCATTATCCGCAACAGGGCGAGGCGCCGAGATTGCCGTTCCGGCTTTACGCCGCGCCCCTCAGCGAACCCTGATCTCCCACAGTTGTTATCGGCTGAAGGAACGAGCGCGGCCCAACACGCGTCCTGCTGGCAGCCGTCGGATCAAGGGAGTTCCGCCATGACATTTTTCGTTGCAGCGACAGGCCGCGCCGAAACCCGCGTTTTGCGTCGCATTTTGCCCGCGGCCGCCAGCCTTTTCGTCGCCTCCTTGGCGGCGCCCGCCGGGGCGGCCGGGCCTGCGCCAAAGCAGGAGGCCTGCGCGGGCGACGCCGGCCTCGCTTTGCCGCGCGGCTTCTGCGCCACGGTATTCGCGGACAATATCGGCCATGCGCGGCAGCTTGTGGTCTCGCCGGAGGGCGTCGTCTACGTCAATACCTGGAGCGGCGCTTACTACAAGAACGACAGGCCGCCGCCGGGCGGCTTTCTGGTCGCGCTGAAGGATACGAAAGGCGATGGGCGCGCCGACGTCGTCGCAAGGTTTGGCGAAACGGCGGCGAGCGGCGGCCACGGCGGCACCGGCATCGCGCTCTACAAGGACGCGCTTTTCGCCGAGATCAACGATCGCATCATGCGCTATCCGCTGGTGGCGGGCGAGATCGTCCCCAAAGGACAAGCGACGACGGTCGTCTCCGGCCTTCCGGTGCAGGGCGATCACCCGATGCACCCTTTCATAATCGGCGCGAAGGGCGATCTCTTCGTCGATCTCGGCTCGGCCACGAACTCCTGCGAGGAGAGGAACCGGATGCCGGGCTCGCCCGGAAGGCGGCCCTGCACGGAGTTGGAGACGCGCGGCGGCGTCTGGCGTTATGACGCCAATGCGACGGAGCAACGGTTCTCGCCCGCCGAGCGCTACGCGACGGGACTGCGCAACGCCGAAGGCTATTCCTTCGACGCCGAGGGCCGACTCTTCGCAACCCAGCATGGTCGTGATCAGCTCGGCGAAAACTGGTCGCGGCTTTACACGCGCGAGCAAGGCCAGAACCAGCCGGCTGAAGAGATGGTGGAGGTCGTGCGCGGCGGCGACTACGGCTGGCCCGAGTGCTATTTCGACGGTGATCAGAAGAAGCTCGTGCTCGCGCCCGAATATGGCGGCGACGGCGGCAAGAAAATCGGCGTCTGCGCGCAGAAGCTCGCGCCCGTCGCCTTCTTCCCCGCCCATTGGGCGCCGAACGATCTGAAGATCTATGATGGCGCGCAATTTCCGGACGGCTATCGTGGCGGCGCGTTCATCGCGTTTCATGGCTCCTGGAACAGGGCTCCGGGTCCGCAGGGCGGCTACAATGTCGTGTTCCAGCCGATCAAGGCCGGCAAGGCCTCCGGTCCCTATGTCGTCTTCGCCGACGGCTTCGCGGGCGCCGTGAAGGAGCCAGGCCGAGCGGCGCACCGGCCCTCGGGCCTCGCCGTCGGACCGGACGGCGCTCTCTATGTCTCGGACGACCAGCACGGCCGCATCTGGCGCATCACCTTTGCGGGCGACCGGTCGACGCCCGTCGAAGCCGCCGAGGCGCGTTCCGGCCAGAGCGCCGTCGCATCGGAGGAAGCGCTGCCGCCGGAAGGCGTCCATCCAGAAGCGGGCGACGTCGCCGCCCTGCGGCCGCCGCCCGGCGCGACGGCGGATCAGCTTGCGCTCGGCGCCCGCATTTTCCGCGGCGAGGTCGACGCCGCAACATGCGTTGGCTGCCATGGCTCGGACGCCAAAGGCACGCCGGTCGGACCGGATCTGACCAGCGGCAAATGGCTGTGGAGCGACGGCAGCTTCAAGGCGATCGCCGAAACCATAGCGACCGGCGTGCCGGCGCCGAAGGAGCATCCTGGCGCCATGCCGCCGATGGGCGGCGCGCAGCTTTCGCAGGCCGACGTCAACGCCGTCGCCGCCTATGTCTGGGCGCTGAGCCACACGCAATAAGGCCGGCGGGGTCTCGCTGGCGCAGGACCGGCGCGGCCCGCCGCCAATTTTCTGGTGATCCCGGAGGTGCGGCGCCGCGCGTTCTGGCTGACGCCTACGGGCAAAGACCCCTGCGGGGACCGGTCAGCCGATTACGCCGCAATGATGGAGCCGAGCGGCGGCTGAGCAGACCGAGTAGAGTTGATCGCGCCTCAAATAATGAAAAGCCTTATCAGTCTTCTCAGACTTTGCCGCGATCTCGGACAAAGCCCCGCCAATCCTGCGGAACCTTCGGCATCCTTGACAATTATACAGGGTTCCATGCGCGGAGTCGCAAACTTTGGCCCGCTCGCGGCCGCTGGCCTCAGTGGCGCCTGGCGTCTGTCTGCCGCGAGACCTTGATGGGGTCGCATGGTTTCGGATTGGACGGATGCACAGCATCGTTCGCGCATTTTTGGGCGGGCTTATCAAACAGGGATCGCTGGAAGTCACGACCGCCGACGGGCGCCGCTTCGTTGTCGGCGACGGCTCTGGCATGGAGCTCGCCATCCGGTTTAACGACCGCGGCGCCGAGACTCTTTTCTTGATGGATCCGGAACTGCGGTTCGGCGAGTTGTATGTGGACGGCCGGATCGAAGTGACGAAAGGATCGCTTTACGACGTCGTCTCACTCTCCTCGCGAAATCTGGCGCATGTGGGGGCTTCGCTCGCCGCCGGCGGAGCCGGGTGGGTCCGGCTTGTGCAGGAGGCCCGGGCAGCGCTCCGCCGCATCGCCCGCGCCAATGACGCCTTGCGGGCGCGGCGCAACGTCGCGCATCACTACGATATCGATCCACGGATCTATCAGCTTTTTCTGGACTCCGACCTTCAATATTCATGCGCCTATCTCGAGCGGGACGGCCAGAGCCTTGACGAAGCGCAGCTCGCCAAGAAGCGCCATATCGCCGCAAAACTCCTCGTCAGTCCGGGTCAGAGCGTGCTCGATATCGGCAGCGGCTTCGGCGGTCTCGCCAATTATCTCGCGCGCTATTGCAGCTCCACCGTCACTGGCGTCACTCTCTCGAGGGAACAGTTCGAGGTCAGCCGGAGCCGGGCTGCGGCTCTCGGCCCGCTGGCGGCCGATTTCCGCATGCTCGACTATCGCGAAGTCGACGGCCGGTTTGACCGCATCGTTTCGGTCGGCATGTTCGAACATGTGGGCCTCGCCAACTACGATTCCTTCTTCAGCAAGATCGCGCAAATTCTCGTCGGGGACGGCGTCGCCCTCGTGCACACCATCGGCCGCGCGCCCGGCCCCGCCGCGACCAGTCCCTGGATCGCCAAATATATTTTCCCCGGCGGATATATTCCGGCCCTTTCCGAGGTGCTGCCGGCGATCGAGCGAAGCTCCCTCATCGTGACCGACGTCGAGGTCCTGCGGCTGCATTATGCGGAGACGCTGAAAGCCTGGCGCCAACGTTTTCTCGCCCGGCGCGACGAAGCCAGGGCGATCTGCGGCGAGCGCTTCTGCCGGATGTGGGAGCTCTATCTCGCCGGCGCCGAATCGGCGTTCAGGTATGAAGGGCTCGTCGTCTATCAGATCCAGCTTGCGCGGTCTCTCGACGCGGTTCCGTTGACGCGCGACTACATCGGCCGCGCCGAAGCCGAGTTGCGCCGCCGTGAGTCTGCCTCAACCTTGTCGCAAGCGGGCGAATAGGCCGCGGTGGGTCACCGCATGACCTCGCCCGCGCGACGCGCGTTCCTTACGGGACCACCATACTGTGGCCTTCGGCGCGCTCGAACAGATCATTCAGATCTTCCATAGGAATGATGGCCATCATCTTGCCATGCATCATGCCGACCATCACTCTCATTTCCTTGCCGCTCTTCAGCTTGACCGTCTTTTCCATCTTGTACTCCATGCCCTCGAAGCCAGCGGCGAAAGCCGCAAATCCGAAGCCGATCGCGACGGCAAAAATGAGCGGAATGAGCAATTTGGTTTTCATGACGACCTCTCATCAAATGGAAACGATCGTTCACAAGGACTGAGAAGTATCCGCGCGACTAGGATAACAGCCTTGCGCAACTTCAACAACGCTGGTCAGGCGCGTGCGCTGGAGCATGTTCCGAAAAATTGACTGACTTTTTCGACGAGACACTGCTCAAATTTGGGAGCCGAACAGATCCTCAGAGATAGGCTTCGAATGGATCAGCACCCCGTCTCGCCTTCGCCGCGGAAAACGATCTCGGCCCAAGACGCCCGACAGGGCGTGATCTCTCGACAGTCTGCTATCGCGTTAAATAGTGCGCAAAAGCCGCGGGTCTGCTAAAGCCTTCGCCTGAAAAGGCCGCTATTGCGGCCCCGCGGCGCGAGGGCGCGCGGCGGGACATGCGGAGAGGACCATTATGCGCTTGCAACTGAAGGCGGCCCTGTGCGCGGCGACTCTCGTGTTGGCGTCTGAGGCTGTAGCGCAACAACAGCCGTTGCAGACCCGCCGCCAGCATTCGGGGGTGAGCTACGCCGCGCCGGGCGCGTCCGGCTATGTTGACCTGTCGGAGGACAGCGCAAGCGGAGCAGGGTTCTATCCGCTGCCGCCGCAATATCGCGGGCGCGGGGCGCAGCTGCAGCACAAAAGTCCGCCGCAATATGCCGGCGAGGGCAACGCCATCGGCACGGCGATGCGGAGCGAGGCCATCGAGTACGACTTCGATCCGGGCTATGTCTTCGGCAACAGCCACGGCGTCTTTGATCCGGTTGACGGAGTCGGCACGCCCTTTTCCGGCGGCTACTACGACTAGAGTCATGCGCCGGCTGGCCGACCCTCCGGGCAGCGGCGCGGCATGAGCCCCTTTTCCGTGATGATCGCATCCATCGGGATGTCGTGCGGCTGCGGATGGATCGTGGGAATTGCCGCCTGCGTGTAACCCACGCCGAAAATCCTCGGCCGCCGCGGCAGGGACGCGAGCGTGCGGTCAAAAAAGCCGCCGCCATAGCCGAGGCGGTATCCGGCGGGGTCAAAGCCGACCAGCGGCGCGATTACAACATCCGGAATAATCTCGGGCCCGTCGGCCGGGAAGGGGATGTTCCACACGCCGCGATCGAGCCGATCGCCCTGCCTCCACAAGCGGAACGCCAGCGGCGCACGCTTCGCGACGACGATCGGCAGGGCGGTTCGGCCGCCTCTCGACGCGGCCGTCTCTAGCCAGGGCCGCAGATCCGGCTCGCCGCGAAACGGCCAATAGGCGCTGATCGTCAATCCGGCCGGCTCGCCAATCGCCTCGTCGAGAGCCGCCGCAATCTGTTCGCTGTGGCGAAGGCGCGTATCCGCGTCGAGCGCAAGACGCTCCGCAATCAACCGTTCGCGCTCGGGTTTGCGCCAAAGCTTCACCTCCCCGGCCGACATCGGAAGGACGCTCGGCGCCACCCCCGAATAGGCAGGATCGAGTTCATGCAGCAGACAGGGCGGCGAAGCATATTCTCCGCACGGTTCATCCTCATCGGGCATTCGATCGCGCCTCTCTGACAGCCGGAAGAAGCTCCGCGGGGCGCTGCCTCTTCGCAAGCACAGCGCGCTTTCCGGCCAGATGGAATCATCCGGTCGACAAGAAATCGCGCCAGATCAATGGGTTTGAGCGCAGATCGCCCTCGGCGCGGAGCCGGAAGGGGCCTGGGCCCGAGCGGCGCCGTCGATGCGATCGGCGAGAACGACGCTGCCTTGCTTCGATCGTCGAGTCAAGGTCCGGCGAGACCGAGCGCGATCCTGTAGCCGTCGCGCACCCTCGATAATGACGTCCGTCATTTCTGCGCCATGAATGGCCTTGCGAAAGCTTAGAGCGGTTTCCGATCATATTGCGTCATAGCCTGCGGCGGCGAAGAAGTTTGCGCATTCTGTGGGCGTGAAGGCGTCGACGAGGCGGCCGATGGCGGTCCACAGGCCATTGATGGTTCGCTCG
>WBZN01001430.1_pt1 | contig 14592 bp, 16 predicted proteins | sample 5204281 | NCBI WGS metagenome assembly WBZN01 (sample SAMN12344347, study PRJNA552823) | activated sludge metagenome | biome: Activated sludge suspended growth; feature: Nitrification reactor; material: Wastewater; isolation source: activated sludge from nitrification reactor of wastewater...
CCGCCGTGAGAAGCCGGGCGGCGGCCGCTCGGGCTTTCTGGGCGCGATCGGCGGCTTTTTCGGCCCGGATTAACGCGGCGAGTTGGCGTGTCTCGGGCCTGGTGCGGGTGGGCTGGGCCGCGAGCTCAAGCAGGAGGCGTTGGTGCTCGGTGGGCGAGGAAAGGCCGCGCAGGTAGGCCAGGCGATCGGTGAGCCAGGGGTTGTCGGTCATGCGTCCTCCTCTGGATAGTAGGCCGTCCGTTGACGGCGGGTGTGAGTCTACGCTATCCTTCCATTTTATGGAAGGCGCACTTAGTAGTTTCTCGGCATCGCCGAGAAACCGTGCGCGGAACGGAGCCCGCTCATGGCCTCCTATCATTGCACCGTCCGCGTGGGCGGCAAAGGCAGAGCCGCCGCCCACGCGGCCTATATTGCACGCGAGGGCCCGTATCAAGGACGCCGCCGTTATGAGGATTTGGAAGCAACCGCCCATGGCAACATGCCGGCGTGGGCGGCGCACAACCCCGCGCATCTCTGGCAGGCGGCGGACGAACACGAACGCGCCAATGGCGCGACCTATCGGGAAATCGAAGTGGCGCTGCCACGGGAACTTAACCCCGCGCAGCGGCGGGCTCTCGTCGAAGCGTTCGTCGCGGAGGAGCTCGGCGAGCGGCACGCGTATCAGTGGGCCATTCATACTCCCCCCGCCGCCTTGGAGGGTGGCGCACAACCCCACGCCCACATCATGTACTCCGAACGCACCCGCGACGGGGTCGAGCGCGACCCTGCGCAGTATTTCCGGCGGTACCACGCCGCCGCTCCCCAACAGGGCGGCTGTCGGAAGGACAGCGCCGGCACGGCGGACCGCTTAGCGGCCACGCGCCAGCGGTGGGCGGAGGTCCAGAACCAGCACTTGGCGCGCCACGGCCACGCGGCGCGCGTCGATCACCGGAGTCTGCAAGCGCGCGGCCTTGACCGACGCCCCGAGCGGCACCTCGGCGCCTCGCGGGTGCGGGACCTCTCCCCGCACGAGGTCGTGGCCTTGTTGGCTCGTCGCGCCGCCGAAGGCGAGCTGGAGCGGGCGTGCCAGCAAGTGAGCCTCCTCGACTTGTCCGGCGATCTGGTGACCGCCCAGGCTGCCCGGACCGAGCGTCAGCGCCTGGAGCGTCTGAGTCGCCGCGAGCTGGCCCAGGAGATGGCCCGTCTGCGGCCCCGGCCTGTCCGTGAGTTGGTGGAGGAAGACCCCGCCGTGCGCCACGCGGCGCAGGAGGCGCGCACTCTCGAGGCACAGGTCCGCGCGGCGCAGGCTCGAGCGGTGCACGCCGTGCACGAGGCGCAGCGCTGGCGGGAAGACCATCCCCTGCGGGCCAAAGCGCATGACGCCGGTGCGTTCCAGTCAGCCTATCTGGTAGAACGGGCCCGGGTCCAGGACGAAGCCCGCTACGAGCAGGACCGCGTCGCGCCGCGCTTGGCGGCGGCCGAACAACGGGAGCAGCTTGCCCGCCGTGCGGCGGCGGCACGGCTCACCGACGCGCACCGGCCGGTCCAGGAACAGCTGGCTGAGCTGGCTCAGCTGCAGGAGGCCAAAGCCCGCCAGGAACGCGAGGCCGAGGGGCAGCGGCGTGCGGAGCTGACGCGCACGCAGGCACCCGAGACGTTCCGGCTTCTGGCGTTGAAGCGCCAGATGGGGATGCACGGGTTCCACGATCAGAGTCCGCAGTGGCAGGCCACGCCGCCCGCGCTCCGTCAGCTACTCGATCAGTTTAATCGGCAGTCGGAGGCGGTACAGGCCGCGATGCTGGCCCGCATGCGCGACGATCCGCAGGTCCGCGTGCAGGTGGCCGACCTGCTGCAGCAGCGGGGCCGCGCCCTCGGCCGTGGCCGATCCCGCTGAGCCGTAGACCTCGAGTGAGCGCGTCTCAGGGGACCTTGGCGCACGATATGGTCCTTTTTGTCAAACTAAGGGAAGTAGTAAAACACGTTCGTGAATTATGCGCGTAGGGATTGCAAGAAAGCCTCGGCAACGCCAACATCCACGACCAAGTTGTTGAAGCAGGGATGCTTCAGGAGAGGATTGATCACTCCTCGTTTTTTCTTTCCTCCCCCAAAGGCCAGCACGGTCCTCTTGGAATCTTTCGAGATGTCCCGAAGCTGCTTGACCGAAAGCCCCACCACAGTCTTCGATACAATGGAATCACCTTCTCCATCTGTATCCACCGGGATATAAGCGATTTCTGGCTTGTTTCCCTGCGGTCGAGACTCACGAACGAATGATTGTGACAGTTTCTGGTATTGCTCATCATCCGTCACTCCGATTCCTACAAGAATTATGTCGGCTTCGGATGCCTTCTTTGTCACTTCTGAGAGTTTGTATTTCTTGATGAAATCGGTGCGGTCGTTCGGTGTTAAATCGTTGGAGAAGAAGTTGGTTGGCAGAGTGGGTGCATGGGCCTCGATCGTAGCAATGTTCTGAAGAGATTCTCTGAGCCCTGTCGCGAGTGCCGTTACTAAGGTGTGAGGATACTCTTCCCGGATGCTATGGTCGGCGTAAAGCGTCGTTGGGAAAAGTTCAATGTGTTTCTTTTTCAGTGACTTTACTAACGCAGGATCGGTTCTGACACAATCGCGTACATGTCGAATCAATTCCCACAACGTGCTCCCGCAAGACATGGTGATACGAATAGTCGACTTCTTTGTCTCTTTGAGGATGGAAAGAAACATGTCTCCGGCAGCACACCCCACATTAATTTTGTTCTTGGGATCGCTCTGTGAATCGAGAACCACAGAGACCCGCTGCATAGGGAGAGCCATATCGAAGTAGGCTTTTCGAATGTCCTCTGCCAATGCGATGTCTATAGGGGATTCTATCCGATACGAAACGATTCCAAGATCCTGTGCTCTAATCAGCAGTCTCGAAATAGTACTTTGAGATTTGCGAAGTCTCTTCGAGATCTCACGTTGAGGCTTTTTCTCTATGAAGTGAAGACGCGATGCTTCCACGATGTCAGCGAGTTCATTTGAAGGAAGATACTGTGCCGCTATGTCCATGCGATCCTCCCGCTGGTGTAGTGCTGCCGTCTGATCAGTCCACTTAAAGTCACGCATCTATACCATTAGAATGGTTTTTTATTCAAAGCGCAACCATATATTGATATTAATATGCATAAAATAACATAGCAGTAAATATCCATTCATAGATATTTCAGGCAGTAGTTGTTCTATTCAATCCATTCTGTTATCCTGTTGGGCAAGATGACCGATGCCCATACGTGTGAGCAGTCCGTGTGTAGGCAGAAATATGTTTGGCACGAGCCCGCAAATGACAGCCATCCACGCTCGCATCAGCGAGCGAGATTGGTGCGTTCAATAGCCCTGTGCTGATTACCTGGGAAACCGGAACGGGTGAAAAATTAGTTGCCAAGGCGATCCATGAGTAGGATCTTAAAAAAACAGGCCGTTTATCCGGTCAACTGAGCTTCATGGGCCTCGGCGATATTTTTGGAAAGACGTCAAATTAATCAGCGGTTCCATTGCATTAGCGATAGTTGACACAATTCGATTATTCTGACATAATACTATTCATAAGTATTTTGTAAGACTAAATCGAAGGGGCACACATGAAGAACAATTCTGAGCCGCAATTGCCCTCCTTATCCCACAAGGAGTTCATCATCCTGAATCTACTGATCAGTACCCCCAAAAGGGAGAAGTACGGGCTTGAGCTTGTCAGTCTATCCGAAGGTCTCTTAAAGCGAGGAACCATCTACGTGACGCTCAGTCGAATGGAAGAAAAAGGATATGTAGAGTCGCATGTAGAAGAAAGTCCTATGCCGATACGTGGGATCCCTCGAAGACTCTACCGCGTCACGGGGCTCGGCGAAAAAGTCTACAGGGCATGGACTCCGGCGCAGAGCCGTATTCTTCAGAACATCCTCAACCCTGAACCCGCATAGGTGACTCATGTTCAATCTGCACCTCCTATACGCTCTAGGGAATACGTACCCGGTTTCTTCCACGATCTACGAGTGGATTGGCACGATCCGCATTGAATGGGTCTTACAGTTCATTTTTAATCTGGTGATTCTGACGCTTCTGTTACTGTTATTTTGGGATGGGAAATTCTTTAAACGACTCAATTATTTTACATACGGTTTGTTCAAATTTGTGTTGCCATTGAGATGGTCAATCCTCTTGGGAAAAAAGAGTGCGCTGCTATCTCATGGTACTAGGCTGGACCATCTGGATGAGTTTCTTGCGACTTCAAAAATTTATTGCCTCATTTTAAAACCAAGCTTTGTTGACATGCGGATCGTCTATTGGGAGGCGCGGGAAGCTGGACGCGATAATCAGGCACGCTGGCTCCTGATTTCCTTTTGGTGTTTCGGGATTTGGGAAACTTTGCTTGTGGCTCTGGTAATGGATGCTATTGAGAAAGTCAGAAAATATGTGAGGTAATTATGAGTAAGGACGTGGTCAGTTTAGGGGGCGAGATGCCGGATGACGAGGATCAATTTCTGCCGATTCGCTCAAGTAACAAGAAAATGTGTGAGCAAGTAGAGATAGCTAAACTAGCAACACCAACAATGTGCACCATCTTGCTGTACGGCGAAACGGGCGTTGGTAAGGAAGTGTTCGCGCGTGCCATTCATGGTTGGAGCAATCGCTCCAGCAAACCGTTCATCGCCGTCAATTGTGCGGCCTTTCCAGATACATTAATTGAGAGCGAGCTGTTCGGTTCTGTGAAAGGTGCCTACGACGGAGCCACAGATAGACCTGGGCTAATTGAACAGGCGGATGGGGGGACGTTATTGCTAGATGAAATCGCTGATATGAGTCCTCTCACTCAGACAAAGCTGTTACGCGTACTCCAGGAAAAGCAATTGAAGCGACTGGGTGGGACCAAATATATCTCGGTAAACGTGCGTATCATTGCAGCGACCAATAAAAACCTCCTACAGGAGATCCAACGGAGAACGTTTCGTCTAGACTTGTATCATCGCATTGCCACAGTTCGAATTACCATTCCCCCCTTGCGGGAACGAATGGATGATCTGCTCTCTTTTGTCAACCATTTCCTCGCTAAATTCAGCAGGCGAGACGGCAAGAACTATACGATCCATGACTCTGCACTACAGGCGCTCCAACAATACCATTGGTCCGGCAATATCCGTGAGTTAGAGTACATGCTTGATGGTGCCACAGCTTTATGTGATGGCAAGACTATACTGCCCAAACACCTTTTATTCGAAGAATCCCCTGCCCTGTTCAATAGGACATCGACCGAGGATGGTGTGGATACGGGTGTTGGACAGGTCAACGCAAATGGGAAAACAACAAAGATACCGAGAGATATCTTTCTGAAGGTATGGGAGGCGTGCGATAAGAACATCGAATTGGTAGCACAACAGTTTCACTGTTCAACAAGGACAATTCGCCGCAGGATCAGAGACTATATAAAGATAAAGCCAGTACCTGAAGCACTGTCCCCGTAAAACAGATGGTTGACACAGTCCTCTGAGCGGCGTTCGTGCGTCGCTCAGAGGCTCACCGGATGGGGAAGAATAGGTCTCGTGCTCGCTGGAAGGCTTTTCTGACCAGCCAGCGAGAAATTGTGAAGGAGTCGATGGTTGATCTGGATGGCTCGCATCCAGATTTGTCAGTACATCGATCAACGCACTTCTCATCTGCTAGTTCTCAGTTCCTCAACGCGAACCCTATCAGCAACGCCTCGTCATCCCACATCCTAGTTGTGTGCATCCCTCCGCCCTGCAACACACGTTCATGCGGACCTAGCCTGATGAATTCAGTGACCTGTCACTGACATGTCAGTCATTGTCACAACAGGCTAGGCGATTTTCATGAATCAGAGATTTGCCAGCATTACAGACTATTTATGATTTCAGTGCTGGTCTGTCTTAGTGATTGGTGCGTCGGACGCTGTCACAGAGGATCTGTCACAACGGGATACTAGAGATTCTCTACTTCATATCACGGACTCAGAACCCTCTGTTTTAAGCGAAGTTGTATGCCTGAGCGCTGATCGCAGGATTGGGCATGGCTATTGTAATACCTCCTTGTAGGTTCGACTCTGGCGCGCGGAGGCGAATCTCATGATGGCGTGATGTTGAAACGTTTAACCATTAAGGAGGAAATCAATCATGCACAAGCAATTCTTATCATTGACCCTGGTCACTGGGCTACTTATGGCGTCCATTGCTCCGTCATGGGCCATTGGTTTCAGTGACATAGTAGAAAAACAGGCCCAAGGGGCGGGTGAGAGATTCATTGGAAATGTCTTAAATTCAGCGGAAAAGAAAGCATCCAAGGAAGCTGATAATACAATCAATGGCTCTCCTGAATCTCAGAAACCACCCAAGAGCCAGGATAACTCAGCGCCGCCGCCCTATACTCCAGATACGGCTCGTTCCAATCAAGTGAGTCCGCAAGGGACGAGTGGTCAAGTTCGTTAATTGACCTGTGGCATGTTGGCTGGTGCCAGCCATCTTCAATACGAGGCTGGCACACAGCCGCACTTGTGAAGGTGCTGCAAGGCTGTTGGTCCAGTATAACGTCCTGCAAGTGACTCGGATAGCCAGCGCAGCTATTCCCGGCTGAGCCCGATAAAACGCTCACATATTTTAAAAAAGCATGATCTGAAAATGGAAAGAGAGGGTGCTGCCTACGCTGAGCTGGATATAGGCAGGTAGCTCGTTGATCGATGCCCTCAGAAAACACAAGGAGACACGAAAATGAACAGCAAACTTCACATGGCAATACTGACTGTTTGCGTAAGTATTGGCTTCGGAATGCTCATTCCGAATTCGTGGGCCAATACTTACGATGACGCGGAGCGATCTGCAAAAGACTTACTGTACTACTATGAAGACTTTCGTCAGCTCGACCTGGAACTGACGAAAAAGTTAGTGGTGGCGATCTCCGAGGCTAACGAGGAGGAACTGGAGAGGATCGCTGCTCGGGCTACGGGCGAGGCGAAGTACAGGATCGACTCGGAGTTTGAGAAAGTCAAAAAGCGCAAAGACGAGGCACTGGGTTTGCTCAAGGAAGTACGCGGCAATCCAGAGTTCAGGGAAAAGTTTAGTGATGTAGATAGATTGATAGGGGACGTGAACGACAAATTTAACAGGATTGCGCAGATGCCTGACAACATTAATCCTGTCAATAACTACCTAGGAAAAGCAGGTCTCGAGATGGAGCAATCACGCCATGGTGGTTGTGACGCCTACGAATTCGAAACGGGAAGTGGCAAGCTCGACTGCGCCCGTGTGAGTGGCTGCTTTATCATTGAGTTTAAGCCTGACAACCCCAGAGCAGTACGTGAGGGAGAGGACAAAGTCCGAGGCTATCGAAAGGCACTGCTGGATGAGGCTAACAAAGACAAGCGTAGTGCACTTGCCAGAATTAACAGTGATTTCGGAAAGTGCCAGGATTTCAGATTAATCATCGAAGCGTACAGGCTTGGCACAGAGATCAAGGACGATGGAAGAGTCGAAGTATCGTCTGCCTCATGGAGTACCCATTCGGTTGAGCCCTAGGTCCTGTCTGCACGTCTCGACTGTTTGTAGCCGCCGCATTCTGCACAACGAATGCGGCGGTCATGGAATTGATCAGGGGAGCTGAGTCTTTGAAATCTGGTTAGGCTGGCCCAAGTTAGCCGGACTCCTCGCAGGCCCTGTGCCCCATATGAAAGGAGACGTGCGTGGGCCGCGAGCACTCTTGAGAAATATAACGCGTGCGGTCTGGCGCATCGTGGCCATTCATGCGGGGCCTCGTTTTGCCGGATTACATCAATTGTTTCCATCTATGAGGAGGGCACCGTGGATAGACAGAAGAAAGCATGGGTGAAGGTTCTGCAAGGGATCGCCGGATTTCTATTGTGCACTGTCACGGCGAGCCTTTCATGGCCGACGCTTGCTCACGCAATGGGCCCGTCTTTTGAGATCAAGCAAAAGGATATTCTTCTTATCATTCTACAAGCAATTCTGGACAACCAAATAAATCATAGCGAGACGCCTCTCTTCCAGCTGAAGCTCGACAGCCCGGACCATAAATATGGAACATCCAAGCTCATCGTGAACAACGATGAGAAAAACGTGGCCGATCTGGATCATTTGGAATTCGGGGGCAAAAAAATTTATCTTCAGGACATCAACATCAGCGAAGCGAAGAACTACCATATACGCGCCGGTTTCGACCAGTTTGATCCACTCACCCTAAAGCTGACCATCCCCTTTGAGACCTATGGCCCGGTGGAGATCAAAGCGGATAACGGCGACGAGGTCGACCTAACTTACTTCAAAATCGATCTCCGACTCGAGTTAACACGGCAGAAAAATGGCCTGGATCTTTTTAGCTTCGTGTGGGAGATCGAGAATGCCCTCACAGAGGGGAGAGAGTCTGTTATTGGCCCTTATACGGCCGCTGCCCCTAGAGGTGGACCTGGGATTACTACTCCGGCCGTATACTACTTCACTACCAAATTTCGGGGCGAGGAGATCTCCGAGGCTAGCAATCAAAGCACACAATCTGCGAAGGAGGCTGTTCGAGATACCTTGATTGAGCGCTTCATCTCAACCGATGTCACCGCCGATGCCGGCTTGGCGACCACTTGGCCTATCTCATTCTTTGTCGACCTCGATGGCCAGATCAAAAAAGGCTTCACTTCTAGAATCTACGACAAGATCAAGGAGGAACTGCACGGTGATACGAGCAACCCTAACGGTATTACGACTCTTCTGGACAAAAACGTGAGGAAGTTGCTCGACATCGGAGAGTCCTCCTTCGTCACAAGCGTGACGAGCGACAGGGATTATCTGCACATTACCTACATTGAGTTCTCGAAACCGTAGGTTGTGTCCAGATTCATTCACGACTGCTTGTTATCAGGATTGTGGAACGGTGGAAGCTGCGATTGAACCAAGAGATGGCGGCATTTTTCCATTAACCCTCGGGAGTGTCGCCCAGTGGCACGCGAGGAAACCTTCGTGTTGCCCGCGACAGACTTATCACAGGGCTCGCACCCTGCATTTGCGTCATGGTCGATCATCCGGCGGTCCTCTTTGTTTCTGACGGCGGGATAGCCGTCGGCCTGACGCAGGACGCCCGTTGAGCGCACTGCGCGAAGAAGGGGTTGTGAAGAGGGCCACCGAGCGGTGGACCCCTTCACCTATCCTGCCCCGCACTCCCTATTGTTTTTTCCTCCCAATCGAATTGTCATTGTCTGTTTTTCTCTTGTTATTTCTGGCTGGAAGCGGTGAACGTGACCAACAATTCTGCAGCACCCTACCACTGCGTCTCTGAGAAGGCAGCCGCACACGGTGACCGTCCATGTTTCATAAGTGGTAAGTTATGAAACAACTCCAGAATCCGCTTAAACACTAGCGCTTGACTGTTTCATGAATCTGTTTCACATTCTCCTCACTTTTAGCAGTAACGTCGTGTGGCTTCCGAGCCACACGACGAATTAAGGAACAGCGTTATGAAATACGGATACGCCCGCGTCTCGACTGACGACCAGAACCCCGACTTGCAACTCGCCGCCTTGAAACAAGCGGGCTGCGATAAAACTTTTGTCGATGAAGGAAGAAGCGGAGCGACCTTAAGCCGCCCTGCCCTGCAACGTTGCCTCAAGCAGCTGGAGCATGGCGACACGCTGACAGTGTGGAAGCTCGACCGACTCGGGCGCAGTGTGCGCGATGTGGTGAACACCCTGCACGATTTTACCAACAGAGGCGTCCAGTTCCAAAGCCTCACGGAGCAGATAGACACCACTCACCCTCTGGGAAAAGCCATGCTGCATATGGTGGCGTTACTGGCGGAGCTGGAACGCGGGTTGATTGTCGAACGCACCAAAGCGGGACAACAGGCCGCGCGGCGGCGCGGGGTGAAGTTCGGTCCGAAGCATAAACTTTCAGAGGCACAGATTGCCCACGCCCGTCAGCTCATCGACCACGGTAACAAAGCACCCGGAGAAGTGGCCGTGTTGCTTAACGTTGGCCGCTCTACACTGTGGCGAGCCTTGCAAGGTGACACTGAATAGTCAGGGGCATTCTTTAGGGAGACAGCGATGTGTTATGCAAAAATCTGACGAACTCGAATCCGGCACGATGAAGAAGATATCTTCATCCTTAGGCTGTAAATGAATCATATATTCAGGCTTCGTCCTTTTAATCTCTTTAATCACTTCAATTGCCAGCTTTTCATCAAAGCTAATCATATGTCGGACTTGTAAGCAGTCATTTTCTTTAACCAAGGTTATTGACGTTCGCCCCAGTTCATAACCCAGATCACATGCAAGAATGCCTAACCTAAGAAGGAATGAGCACGGTAGTTCCTCATGCAGCCGATTGGAAACAGATTGGCGCAGTTCCGTGTTCCACAAAACCAGAGGTCTATCTACGATCGTTTCCCACACTGGATTCTGGTGCGGGTATGGCTTTCCTCCCCAATATAGTTCTTTCCAATGAGCCGGGTGTTTAGGTGCTTCATTCTGGAAATAGTATGTAATCCAGTTAGAATCGTGCTTTGACTTATTGTGTCCAATTTCACAGCCTGCTTCGGCAAGGCAGTCAGGTTGGAAATGATTGCTTGAGCTCCTCCATAATTCCTCCGCCTTCTTTGCTTCTTCTTGTGTGTCAAATACGAAGAGTCCCTGTAAGCGAGATATTTTCTGAGGAAATTTTCTGATTCTCTCTTCTTCTAATTCCTGTTCAAAATTAAAGTATTCTATCCCCCTTCGGAGACGCTGGCTTGCAAACATGCTGAAATGTAGTGTCCCATTCTCAGAATCGTAACTGGCAGGATAAATCCTGCCTAATGCGGTATTCCACCGCACATACTCCAAGCTCAGATTGAGATAGACCCAATAGGGCAGTTCCTGTGAATCAGTGCGCTGAAATTTCTTTGGCATCCGAGCCCTTATTCAAACAGCTCGCTATGCGACCCAAGGCGCACGAGTCGCAGCGATTCTGCGTCCCGCTTCTGATAAATCAACACGAGGTCTGGTTTCAGATGGCAGTCGCGGTATCCATTCCAGTTACCGCTCAACTCATGGTCACGGTTGCGGGTTGGTAAGGGAAGGTCAGTTAAAAGCTTTTCCAGAACAGCGGACAGGAGCGTGTCAATGTCTTTGCTGTGGCGGGGAGTTGCCTTCACTCGTTTGTAGTCGCGTTTGAATGCGCTTGCTCGCTCAATCGTCCGCATTCAAATCTGCCATGAGCGCGTCGACACTCTTAAAGCGTTTCCCTCTTCCTGCTTCCAGTTCCGCCATAGCAGCGCGAGTCGTGGCATTGGGCGCTTTCACCTCGAACGGCAATCGCCGCTCATCAGCGACGCGCACCAAGAAAAGCCTGATGGCATCAGAACAGGACAGCCCCATTTCTGACAGGGCCGCCGCTGCCCGTTTCTTTGTCCGCATATCAATACGGGCGCGGACATCAGTGGTCATATTCATCGTTCTACTCTCTTTCTTATTCGCGTTGAAACGTGCTGAAGTAAATGTAGCTACAAACGCGCCACAAGTCAAGACCTTCTTTTTTTAGTGGGTTTGGCCTCAGAGAAAGATCATCGCACCGTGCCAGAGAAAGTCCTTTAGGAGTGGAGGCGCAATCACGCCAAGTTTCATCACGTGTCCATATGTCATCGTGTTAACACATACACACGTATACATCTCGTCCTTCTTCTTTGCATCTTTCCCACACTCTTGCTTTCTCGCAATATTTCATGTTAACATACCATCTAGAGGACTTTCGCACATGTACACACTGGCCATCATTTCCCAAAAAGGCGGAACTGGCAAGACCACTCTGGCTATTAATCTTGCCGTTGCCTCTGAACGCGCCGGGAAACCGGCTCTTGTCGTCGATCTCGACCCACAAGCTTCCGCCAAAGCATGGCACGACCACCGCACCGAAAAAACCCCCATTGTGATATCGGCCCAGGCCTCGCGTCTTCCTGAAGTTCTGAAAACAGCCGAAGACAACGGAGCCGCTCTCGTAATCCTTGATACAGCCCCGCATTCCGAAAGCTCGGCGCTCGCAGCTGCCAGAGCCGCCGACTTTATCCTGATCCCATGTCGGCCCGGCATTCTCGACATCCGCGCCATTACAACATCCATCGACCTGGCTCAGCTGGCCAAAAAGCCAGCCGTGGCCGTTCTCAATGCGATACCTCCGCAAGGCAACCTGGCAGACGAAGCAGGGGAGGCACTTAAATCATTAGGCCTTCAGGTATCCCCGGCCAGGATCACGCAGCGCGCCGCTTTCGTCCATTCCCTAACCTCCTCAAGCGGGGTCATTGAATATGACCCAGACGGCAAGGCTAGTGATGAAATCAGGCAATTACACAAGTGGGCAATATTACAGGTTAACACGTCAACACGTAAGCACGCCAAGAAGGAGGAGGCAGTTGCATGACCGCGCGTAAAACCAATCTTGCTGAGGCCGTCAGCAAGCTCAACCAACCCCACAAAATAACTCCGACGCAGCCACGCTCACGCTCTGGCCTCAAAACCGTGGCTGGCTATTTCGACCCGGAAATGAGCAAGCGCCTTAAAATCCTCGCCGTCGAACAGGATAGAACTCTTCAGGATCTTCTCGGTGAAGCTCTTCAGGATCTTTTCAAGAAATATGACAAAGGCAGATAAGGAAGAGATTAACACCCTTTCCCATTGGGAACCCCTTCATCATCTCCGATCCATGGCTAACAAACCCACATCGGACCAATCGCCGCCCGCGCGGCCCACAAAGCAGGCCGTCTATCACTATCGCCAATCGCGTCAGCTCGACTCCCTTGTCTGCATCGGCGAGGACCCCAACCCCGACATGGGCTTCATGGCCCGTATGCTGACCCTTTGCAGTCTCCCGCGCACCGATCCTGGGACTCGGCTCCAATACAAACGCCAGAATGGTCCCTACAAGCTTGTCATGATCGCGGGAGGAGACAACAAATTGCCATTCGGCAACCTTCCTCGTCTCCTACTCGCATGGGTATCGACCGAAGCGATCCGCACCCAAAGCCGTGAGCTCGTGCTCGGGAGCTCGCTCTCGTCGTTCATGCACCAACTCGGCATGTATTCGGACAGCGGCGGAAACAGGGGAGACCGAACACGGCTTCGCAACCAGATCGACCGGCTCTTTAATGCGCATGTCCAGTTGATCTATGAAACCCCCGGCCACAAGGCCACCGCCTCATCAGCGGTCGCCGACCACACTGAACTTTGGTGGGACTACAAAAAACCTGAACAGCACACCCTCTGGCAAAGCAAGATCAGGCTAGGGGAGGCATTCTACAACGAAATCCTTTCCCACCCCATCCCGCTCGATATGCGCATCTTGAAAGCCATGAAGCGTTCTTCCCTTGGCCTCGATCTCTACATGTGGCTCAGCTATAAAACCTATTCCCTCTATGCCAACACCAAGAAGCCTGAGCGGCTTACATGGCAACGGCTCTACCGACAGTTCGGATCAAACCCCGATATGGCGGACGATCATAGAACCATCATGGACTTTCGCAAGGATGCCTTGCGTGAAATTTCCAAGCTCAAGGCCTGCTGGCCACATCTCAATGTAAACACTCCGAAAGGCTGCCTTGAAATCCGCCCCTGCAAGCCTTCCATCGACCCAGTAACATCGGGAAGCCTTCGTCTACCTGTATAAAACTCTGTGAGTTTGTAAACTTATCCACGCTGAAACACCCCACCTGACAGCGCCGCGCCCGCTGAAACACCCTACATTCCTATTGAATCAATGATTTACGATCCGCTGAAACACCCTACCTAACAACGCGCGCGCCCGCTGAAACACCCTACCTAACCTCCGCTGAAACACCCCACTAAACATATAATAGGACATATAACTCATATAGTCAGATCTTGTGGCTTGTGGAAAAGTGGACAGCGAAGACGCCGCCCGACTTTTCCACAAAGCCCGACAACGAGTATAAAAATTTCAACAGGAAATAGGAGGGGGAAATTTCCCATCCAAACGCATGAGAAAGGGCGGAGAGCCATGAAAAACGTTCGGGTAGGGGGAAGGACGACAAAAAATTTTCGCCCCCCTGGAGGCCTCTTCACGCGCCTTCCCGAGCCTGTTTGGACACGACAGCGTTCGGGAGGGGTGACACCGCGCGGGACGCACCGTGTCCGGTTCGAGGGCACCGTCACTGGTGACTGTGGTGACCGTGCGCATAAGAGTATTCCTCTGACGGGGTGTCCGGCACTCGGTCCCGATAGGGGCGGGCGTTGTGGTCCATCCTAGCGATCACGAGCACCTGGCAGACGGTGCAGGGTTACGCGCCCTCGTCCGGCTCGGGCCGACGCGGGGCTTGTAGCAGGGCATCGCCGGTGCGCTTCCAGGCCGCTCGTTGACTGGCGGTCGCCGGGGTGTGGGCCAGGGCGACGAGAGCCCCCAACAGCTCCCCGCGATCCCGGGTGGGCTGCCCCGTTTTCGTCTCGACCAACCCGGCCAGAATCAGGAGGCCCGCCGAAAGATAGAGCTGATGATTGCGGGCCTTCCGGGCAGCGACCTTCTCAGCCGTGAGGAGCCGGGCGGCGGCCGCCCGAGCTTTCTGAGCGCGGTCGGCGGCTTTTTCAGCACG
>WBZN01001431.1_pt1 | contig 14590 bp, 10 predicted proteins | sample 5204281 | NCBI WGS metagenome assembly WBZN01 (sample SAMN12344347, study PRJNA552823) | activated sludge metagenome | biome: Activated sludge suspended growth; feature: Nitrification reactor; material: Wastewater; isolation source: activated sludge from nitrification reactor of wastewater...
GTCGCTTCTTCGTCCGACGCGGCAGATTCAGCCGCCGCTGACAATACACCCGCCAGAGCCGCTTAGGGTTCCACGGATGCCCATCGAGCCGGAGTCGATCACAACATTTCCAGAAGCCCCAGCGACTCGTGACCGCCACGAGCGTGGTGAGGGCCGCGATGACCGGCGCATCCCGCCGAGCCCAATCGATGAGTGGCCGATAGTAGGTGGCTCGATTCAATCCCACGGCCCGACACGCCCGCTGAACCGGAAGGCCATTGACCGTCACCAGATGGGTGACGACCTCCCGTCGTTCAGCAGGCCGTAGAGCGTTTTTGCGATGACATCCTTCAGCGCCAGATTCTCCAACGATAGGTCCGCATACATCCGCTTGAGGCGGCTATTCTCCTGTTCCAATTCTTTGAGGCGCTTCACGTCGGACGCCTCCAGCCCGCCGTACTTGGCGTTCCACTTGTCGTAGGTGGCGGAGCTGATGCCGTACTGCCGCCAGATCTCGTTGACGGGGCGGCCGGCATCGGCCTCTTTCAGAATGGCCACAATCTATGTTTCGGTGAACTTCGACTGGCGCAGGGGAACCTCCTGGCTGAGGGTGACGATTGTGCCAGAACGTGCTCCTTTGCGGTGTCTACGAATTCGGGGAGCTTACACTGTGACGCCGATCTTCCGGCACGCCTCAACGACGGCAATCCCTTTTCCACTTTACTGCTCGACCCTGCGCAAATGTGGGATGATTTCTTCAGGCGTGTACGATTTGCGGGGTAGGCGATGACCTCCTGGGTTAGGAGTCCAGACTGCCATTGCATCTGGACCAATTCAGCACGACTAGGTCAATGCAGACCTCACGATCTCTTCGCGCTGCGTAAAATTTCTTCGCTGACATTCATCCACGTCATTCTTATCTCTAGATAGAGAACCTAAATAGATCCATTTGGATCGGGCTACACGGAGCAAGTTGTCCCGTTTTGAAACATTTCATGCATCAGACGCATCTATATAATTCTACACACCCGTAGAACAATCCATACACTTTTGTGGAATACGTATAAATATTTTATTGAAAGCAGAAAAATCCTTGCGCTGTTTTTAATTTTTCAGTACTGTTCCAGAGAACAATACCGGTCGTATAAGGCGAATGTTGAATTCTATGTGATGGTGCGTACATTCTGTTCAGGAGGAAAAGGAATGATACAAGGCAATCGAAAATCCGTGAAGACCTTGATTGGCCTGGGAGCGGGCCTGCTATGTGCGGTGTTCGTAGCACCTGGTTCTGCTCAGGCAGCTTCCATGTCATTTAACTTCAGCGGTTCCGTTGAAAGGGTACTCGGCGGCGTGTTTACGCCAGGAGGCTATGGCGCAGACGGTTTTGTCACGTCCCTCGCAGCATCCGGAGGGGGTACTTACAACATGCTCACAACCGATAGAAATAGTTCCCCGAACGTTGGATTCTATAGGAATGCCATCCAAGATTTTTCAGTGAGCGTCGGTACGTATGTCGCTAGCTTTGCGCCGGGCACTAGCTTTATCAGTGTCATGAACAATGCGCCTCGTGGTGGCCCAGACATTTATGAGCTGCGTGTGGATGGTTTGTCTGGCGAGGCCGTGAACGGATTCAAGCCGGCGAGGTTTGTTCTTCGGCTGACCGATCCGACTGGCACGGCTTTCTCAAATGACCGACTTCCCGCTGGTCCACCTAGCCTTTCATCGTTCGCCTCATCCCAGTTCAGGTTGATTTTTGGACCAAGCGGCATCACCAACCGAGTGCAGGGCGGCTTGACGTCTCTCGTGCCCCTGCCTGCAGCCGTGTGGTTGTTTGGTGCGGGATTGATTGCGTTAGTCGGTCTGGGGTCGCGAGGCTTGGTTTCTCGAAAGGAATCCTAGGTTCACAGCCTCCGTTCCTTCGACGTCGAGCAAGCAGATTAATTTCTACAGCGCCCGCAGAATCCATCCAACTTGCCGTCTCTTTCCTCTCCCCCTATCGGGGGAGAGGTCTAGCTTCTCATCTAGGTGCGTTGTGGCGTTCATCGGTTTGGTGACGGTTGCCTTCCTAGGCTACATGTATGCCGATAGCATGGTGTTCATGGTCGGCCAATGGGGTCGCGACGACTACAGCCATGGGCCTCTCATCCCGCTCATCAGTGTATTTCTAGCTTGGCAGCGCAGACACCGGTTGGCGGAGATGACCCCCGAGCCGTCTTGGTGGGGGACACTGGTGATGCTTCCTGCGCTTCTACTCTTCGTCGCCGGCGACTTAGGGACTCTCTATGTGATCTCTCATCTGTCCCTATGGCTCATGATCGTTGGACTGGTACTCTCATTTTTTGGCCCCCAGGTACTACGTGAGCTGGCATTTCCTGTGGCCTATTTGCTGACAGCCATTCCGCTGCCTATTTTTCTCTATAACAGTCTGTCAGCCCGATTGCAGCTCTGGTCTTCCGCACTTGGGGTAGGGGTGCTTCAGTCCATCGGTGTCACAGCCTTTCGCGAAGGCAATGTCATCGATCTCGGTCCGATTCAATTGCAGGTGGCTGAGGCTTGCAGCGGCATTCGCTACTTATTTCCTCTGACGGCGCTTGCCCTGTTGTGCGCATATTTCTTCCGCGATCGCATGTGGAAACGAATTGTACTGGTTCTCTCATCCCTGCCGATCTCCGTACTGGTTAATGGTTTGCGCATCGGGATCGTCGGTGTCTTAGTGGAGTGGTACGGACCTCAAGCTGCGGAGGGATTCCTCCATTTGTTTGAAGGATGGGTGCTGTTCTTGGTCACTTTGATTCTGCTGTTCATAGAAATGTGGGTACTCTCACGGATGCATTCCTTATCCGGCTCACGAGGATTTTTCGAACACTTTCAGCTCTATGACAACCAGATCACTGGCAGCTCCACAATCTCCTCGTCCCGGTCATCTTCGACTGCTTCGAATGCGGGGCTTGTGTTGCCGGCCTACGTCGCAAGTGTATCCTTGCTCGCCCTCGCCGCCCTCTTTGCATGGTCGGCGGGAGATCGCCAGGAGCACCCTCCTGCGCGCGCCGAATTCGTGGATTTCTCCATGCGGATCGGAACCTGGCGTGGCACTACCTTGCCGGTTGAACCGCAGCTCATTTCAACGTTGCGATTCGATGATTACTTGCTGGCCGAGTATGCCGATGTCGGTTACGAACCAATTACCCTCTACATGGCCTATTACCAGTCACAGCGCAAAGGCCAATCCGCCCACTCTCCATCAAGCTGCATGCCCGGAGGTGGCTGGGAGATCACCTCGCATCGCAACCTGACCCTACCGACCGATGGAGGCAACATCCTGATTAATCGAGTTCTTATTCAGAAAGATCGGGAGCGACAGATGGTCTTGTATTGGTTCAAGCAGCGCGATCGCCATTTGGCGAGCGAATATTCGGTGAAATGGTATCTCTTATGGGATGCCTTGACAAAGCAACGAAGCGACGGGGCGCTGATACGGTTCTCGGCCGCCGTCCTGCCTGGAGAAACCGAGCAGGACGTGGAGCATCGTCTTCTGCAATTTGCCGAGCAAATTCAACCGCAGCTTACCCGATACATTCCGGATTGACTATGACCAGCGCCGTCTTTTTCAGCTTCATCACCTCATTGTTCATTTGTATGGCGTTGATTCCACCATTGCAAGTGAACGCGGGCCGATGGAGATTCATGGATCTTCCCGGCGAGCGAAAGGTCCATGCTAATCCGATCCCTAGGATCGGCGGGATTGCATTCGGCTTTTCGGCACTCCTGTCCATATTTTTCTGGGTTCCCCAAGATCCGATTGTCCTACCGGTGCTGTTAAGTTCACTGATCATTCTAGGTTTCGGTATTTGGGACGATCGCGCAGGCTTGCATTACAAGATCAAACTCATAGGTCAGCTGCTTGCCGCCTTGGTGGTGGTCATCGGGGGGATCCACTTCGAACAGATTCCATTCCTGTTTGAAGATAATGTCCCGATGTGGCTCGCGATTCCGCTCACGGTGCTCTTTTTGGTCGGTGCAGCCAACGCTGTGAATCTTTCTGACGGGTTGGACGGGTTGGCAGGTGGACTGGCATTTTTGAGTTTTGCCGGCATCGCATACCTGGCCTACTTAGCGCATGACGTCACGGTGCTCGTGATGGCAGCAGGAATATTGGGAGGGCTGCTCGGCTTCCTGCGCTACAATACGTATCCTGCCATAATTTTTATGGGCGACGCCGGCAGCCAGTTGTTGGGCTTCTCAATGGGGGTGCTCGTCCTGGTGTTGAGCGATCCGTCCCGTACGCCCTTCACTGTGGCCGTCGGCCTCCTTATATTGGGGTTACCGTTTTTGGATACAATTGCGGTGATGGGGCAACGACTGATCAGAGGCAGATCGCCGTTTATCGGTGACCGGAACCATGTGCATCACAAATTGCTGGCGCTCGGGCTCTCACACTATGAAGCCGTCATCGTGATTTACGGCATTCAGGCCACCATGCTGGGCTTGGCCTATTTGCTCCGCTGGCAGAGCGATGCTCTCGTTCTTGCCGCGTATGGCGCTTTTGCGATGGCCATGTTTACCTTATTCGTTGCAACCGAACGAGGAGACCTTGCACGGAGCAGTCCTCCGGACGGCCGCATGCTCTCCAATACCAAGCTGGCCCGAGCCGCACAATGGCTCAGTGAAATGGCACCTCGTTTCCTCGCTATTGTGGTGCCGTCCTTCTTGATCGCGAATGTCTTTCTGCCTGGGCATGTCCCGCTGGATGTCGGGTACGCCGCCTTGAGTCTCTTTGCCGTACTACTCGCCGGTCTCTGGCTTTTGCCTCAACATCGTTCGCATTTTGTGCGAGGAGGCCTCTACGTCGGCAGCGCCTTCCTCATGTATATGGGCGAACAATCCAACCTTTCGGATATGTGGCCGCTCTATGTGACGTACAATACCCTGCTCGCTATCATTGCCATCTTAGTCGTCCTGAGCATGCGATTCGGTCGTGGAAATCGCTTTCAAACCACTCCCTTGGATTACCTCATCGTGTTCTTTGCCCTGATTGTCCCGCTGCTGCCCGAGATGCGAGCCGACATGCCAACGCTCAGCATTCTGGCGGCCAAGCTCATTGTGCTGTATTTTTCCTTTGAATTACTCTTGCATACCTTTGATGATCGTATGAAACAGTTTGGCTTCGTGTCGTTATGGATCTTGTTTGGACTGGGGGTTCGCGCATGGTTATGACCGGAGTCGTTTTATGAATACAACCGTCGTCTTCCTACGGCGGACAACTCAACCTATCGTCCTGGCCTGGCTGATGCTCGGATTGCTGGCTTGCGGTGGCCCTCAGGAACGCAAAGCGCAATATCGTGCCAAGGCGCAGGACTATATCCAAGCCGGGAACTTTTCGAAGGCGCGGGTGGCGCTTCGCAATGTCTTGAAGATCGATCCCAAAGACGCCGAGGCCTATTTCCTCGTCGCGCAGGTTGAGGAGAAGGAGAAAAACTGGCGCAATGCCGTGGCCAATTATCAGCAGGTGGTGGAAATCGATCCCGATCACCATGATGCGCTCATCATGCTGGCGAAATATTATTTGGAGGCAAAACTCGCCGACGAGGTGACGCGCATAGCCGAAAGGGTGCTAACAAAACATCCGCAAGACCCTCAGGCGGAAGCGCTGAAAATTGCCGTGGTGGCCCAGCAGGAGAAGATACCTCAGGCCTTGGCACGAGCAGAAGATCTATATCGACGCCATCCCGCCGAACCGGACACCGCCATTCTGCTGGCGACTCTCTATGGCCATCAGCATCGCTTAGGGGAGGCGAAGTCCATTTTGCAACAGACGCTTCGCGCTCATCCTCATCATTTAGACCTGTTGAATAACCTCAAGGCCATTTTAGATCAGGCTCATGACAACCCTGCCACAGAACAGATATTGCGTCAGATAGCCCAGGAAGAACCTACTATCTACGACCATCGGTTAAAACTCGCGCGTTTTTACGACCAGCACCTGGAATTTGATCGTGCCGAATCCGTGTTGAGAGACGCCTTGCAGGCAGTCCCCGATCAGGAGCAAGTCTGGCTGGCTTTGGCTGATTTCTTGAGATTGCGAAGGGGAAAAGAGGCGGCTGAATCCGCATTTCGACAGGCTATGAAACAACTGCCATACTCGACAAAAATTCCGCTTGCCTTGGCGGCCTTGTACGAGCACGAGAAGGATATGAATGCCGCGAGGAATATCTATGACTCGATGATCAAGGAACAGGACAAGAAACCGGCAGGCTTAGACGCCCGTGTGAAAATAGCGCAACTCGATTTCGCTGCAGGTAAGCAGGATGAAGCTCTGCAGCGATTGGGTGAAGTATTGAGTGAGAATCCGCGCTCCGCTGAGGGATTGATCTTGCAAGGGAAGATCGCTCTCATAGGGAAAAAGGGGAGAGACGCAGTGCAGGCTTTTCGGACGGTGTTGCGAGACCAGCCGGAATTGGCCCACGTCCAGCATCTTCTCGGACAAGCCTATCTTCACACGGGTGAGACGCAGCTAGCCCGTGAAAGTTTCGAGCGCGCGGTGGCCCTGAATCCAGGAGCCGTAGAATCGGGATTTGCACTTGCCACTCTGGAAAGCCAAGCAGGGCAAGGACCCAAGGCCAGAGCCCGCTTGCTGGGTATACTCACAACCAACCCTGACTACCTGCCGGCATTGGAAGGCTTATTCCTTTTGGATCTAGCCGGGGGTGAGTGGAGTCATGCCAAATCAGTCCTCGATCGTTTACGGGGAGCGACAGGAGACAATCCGGCGATTTTTATGGCAGAGGGGCGCCTGCACGAGAGCCGGAAAGATTATGCGCGGGCTTCAGCCGCTTTTGAGCGGGCGGCAATCTTGGCACCGACTGTCGTCGATCCGCTCGTGGCACTTGTTCGACTTGATGTCATGCAAAAACAGACGGAACAAGCACGCCGGCGACTAGAAGCGATCGTCACAACCGACCCCTCTCATCCCTATGCTCATGGTTTATTGGGCGAGGTCTCTTCAATTCTCGGCCGGCGGGATGCCGCTGTGGCACACTATCGGCAGGCCACGAAAGTCAATTCCGCATGGATCACGCCTTGGCTCAATTGGGCGAGCTTAATGCAGGCGCAACGACAGACTGATCAAGCTATCTCGATCGTGCAGGAAGGTCTGGCTGCTAATCCGTCGAGCGAAGAATTGCACATGCTGCTCGCCTCGGTGTTCGCTGACCGAGGGTTGATCGACGAGGCCATTGCATCGTATGAAACGGTCTTGCGGATGAATCCGCGCAATCTTCTGTCCGCCAACAATCTGGCCACGCTCTTGGCGGACTACAAACAGGATCCGTCCAATCTGGAACGCGCCTTCCTGCTGAGTCAGAGCTTTGAAAAGGACGCCCCCCATCCGCTGTTTCTCGACACGGTCGGATGGGTCCGATTGAAAATGGGACACAGGGAAGAGGCTGTGCGACTGATCAGAAAGGCGGTGGCCGAGGCGCCGGACAGCCCGACGCTCAACTACCATTTTGGATCGGTGCTGTACCAGACGGGGAACAAACAAGATGCCAAAATGTATTTGGGTAGGGCATTGAGAAGTAACGAAATGTTTCAAGGCCGCCGAGAGGCGGAACAGTTGCTCGCTCAGGTGAGCGGATAGGAGTCGTCGTTTATGCCTAGGTTGTTTCGAGCCGCGTGTAGAATTCTATTCGGACTTTGCATAGGACTTGTTGCCTCCAATCAAGTGGGTTGCCAGTGGTATGACTTGCGGGAAACGCCTGCGGCGGTGCAAAACACCGATGAGCCGGGATACCTGCTTGGACCAGAGGATGTGCTGCTCATTTCTGTGTGGAAAGACGAACATCTCACCCGTGAAGTCATCGTGCGTCCCGACGGAATGATCTCCTTTCCCTTGGCTGGTGACATGGCGGCCGAGGGAAAGACCGTTGAAACCCTCCGCACAGATCTCGCCAAACGTCTTGGAAAGTATATCCCTAATGTGAACGTCACAGTCGCGCTTACGAAAATGCTGAGCTACAAGATCTATGTGATGGGCCGGGTGAATAAACCGGGAGAATATCTCGTGGGGCATTACACGGATGTCCTGCAAGCCTTAAGTCTCGCCGGCGGACTGACTCCCTTCGCCGCCGAGAACGATATTAAAATTGTTCGTCGGACTTTTGGACAACAGCAGACATTTCCCTTTCGGTACGGAGAGATAAGGAAGGGCGCGGGCCTGGACCAGAATATTCTGCTGCAGCGCGGCGACGTCGTAATGGTACCGTAGTTCGTGAAGCCCGTATTGAACAGCTACGTATCGCAGATCATCTTTGGCTTTGCCGTCACGCTTTCGGTTCTCTTAGGCACCAAGACAAGCTTCGGCGCCGAGTGGTCGATAGTTCCGTCGTTGAGCACTAAAGCGTACTACAACGACAACCTCTTGTTGACTCCTTTGCCCCATGACCCAACGTATGGGTATTGGATTTCGCCTTCCGCTGAGTTCGCTGGCAAGACGGAACGGTTGGAAGTAAGTGGCAAGGCAGGGATCGATTTTGTGAATTATTATGGTGGCGAGACAAGACAGTTTACGAATGTGTTGCTACCCATTCAAATGCGTTATAGGACAGAGAAAGATGAGTGGGGTTTTGCCGGTGGATTTACCCGTGACAATACATTAATGGGCGAACTCCAAACGACTGGACTAGTGCTTCAATTTACGCAGAGAAATATGTGGAATGCTAACCCGACCTGGACACGCAATTTGACTGAAAATATTGCATTTCAAGGCTCTGCACAGTTTACGGATACAAGTTATGAGAACGGACTACGACTTAGTTTAGTGAACTATCAGGTATGGGGAGGCTCGGCAAGTATCGCCTATCAATACTCAGAACGAGACAAGCTTCAATTATCTGCTACCTATACCAATTTTCATACGACGAACGCACCATCTGGACTTCGGGTAGGCATACCAGGCGCATTAGCCACATTGAGCCACCAGTTTGCAGAAAATCTCGAGGCGTCTATATACGGCGGGCCAAAGTTTCTCTCTTCAAGCAGTTTGTTAGGCGACACGAAGGTCGCAGGCAGCGACTTAGTTTGGGTTTACGGTACCAGTCTATCTAAGCGGTTTGAGCAAGCGGTATTACAGGCCTCAATTGGGCGTGAAGTCATGCCCAGTGGATTTGGCCTTCTACTTCAAACTGATAGAGCGAGATTAACTTTGTCGTACAATTTCTCTGAAACCATTTCGAGTTCATTTGACATCTCAGGCTATAAAATCGCTGGTGTTTCTCCCCTTGCCAATGGCGGAACCCTCTCTGAAAATCGTCTCTTGTACTTTACTCCGCAAATTGATTGGAAATTTTCAGAATGGTGGAAAATCGAACTCGCCTACTCATTGAGGATGAGAGACTCAAAAACGATTTCAGAACCAATATACTCCAATGGTCTCACACTGATGCTGACCTATTATCCGCCCAAAATCGCGCGCTCACATTAAGGCCGGTATCAGGAGAAAGGATGTTGTGATGGGTGGAAATACAGCTATCAAACAAGAAGAATCCACCGTGAATCTTCAAGAATATCTCACAATTTTTCGTCGAAGGAAACGTGCCATTTTATTCGTGGCAGGGTTTCTGCTGTGCCTGAGCGTCATTGCAGCAGTTCTCTGGCCTCCTACCTTCAAATCGACCGCTACCATTCTCATCGAAGAGCAAGAAGTCCCATCCGAGCTTGTTCACAGTACGATTACCAGCTACGCCGACCAGCGTATCGAGATGATCAAACAACAGGTCATGAGCCGTTCCAGTCTGTGGAAAGTCGTGGAACAATATGGTCTATACACCGGCATGCGACATGAGAATCCGACCGAAGAAGTCATCAAGCGCTTCATCAAGGATATCGAAGTGGAAGTCATCAGCGCCGACGTCATCGACAAACGGACCCATAGTGCGACCAAGGCAACCATTGCCTTCACCGTGTCGTATAACAGCCGGACTCCGGAAGTCGCCCAACGAGTGGCCAACGAATTGACCAGTCTGTTTCTCGGCGAGAATCTCAAAAGTCGGGAGCGGCAGGCGCAGGAGACCACGACCTTTCTGAAGCAGGAAGCAGAAAGCCTGTCTCAACACATCGAGGAAGTGGAAGCCAAACTCTCAAAGTTCAAGCAGCGAGCCAGCGGTGCCTTGCCGGAGTTGATGCCGTTGAACCTCCAGATGATGAACCAGGCCGATCGCGAGTTAGTGGATCTCGATCAACAAATCCGGAGCCTCGAGGAACGCAAGAACTACCTCGAAGGGGAACTGGCTACAATAAAACCCAACACACCCATCCTTTCGGTGACCGGCGAACGCATTCTAGACAGCGTCGAACGTCTGCGCGCACTGCGCGCCGAACATGCCTCGGCCGCGGCAAATTTCGCTCCCGATCATCCTGACCTCATCCGGATGAAACAGGAAATTGCTGCACTGGAACGTGACACTGGATCCAGGCCGGAAGGGGAGGAAACCGCCAAACAACTTATCGATGCCAAGGCGAGATTGGCGACGCTCACCGACCGATTGGGATCTGAGCACCCCGATGTCCTGCAGACGAAACGCACGATTACGGCGTTGCAGCACGAACTCGACCGTCTCGGCACCAATGCCCTCAACAGAAACCATCTACGGCCTGAAAATCCGGCCTATATCAACATCCAGGCTCAACTCAACAGCGTGGTCTCCTCACTCGACGGTCTCAAAAACAGCCGCACGATCGTCAAACGGCGGCTTCACGACTATGCCGCCCGTGTGGAACGCACTCCGGAACTGGAGCCGGACTATCTGGTCCTGATCCGCGATCGCGATACGTCCGCCCAAAAGTACCAGGACATCCGGTCCCGGTTGTTGGAAGCGAAGGTTTCGGAGGGGTTGGAAGTACAGCGCAAAGGTGAACGATTCTCGCTCATCGATCCACCGGGGTTGCCGGAGAGCCCCGAAAAGCCAAATCGGAAAGCTATCGTCCTGCTAGGGCTCATTCTCGCGATGGCGGGAGGCGCCGGCGCCGCTGCCTTGGCCGAACATCTCGACCATTCCATTCGTACGCCTGAGCAATTGTTGCGGGTCGCCCAGGATTTTCCCTTGGCGGTGATCCCGTACATGCCGAATCGGGCCGATGTTGGCCGTGCGCTGAGACGACGGGGCAGGATCAGGATGGCCGGGTTAGGGGCCGTGGCCCTTCTCCTGGTACTCTGTCATTTGTTCTGGACACCTCTGGATGTGGTGTGGTTCGCAACCTTGAGAAAATTCGGCATCGAATGACCGTGGTCATCTCCTGACTTGAGGTCGTTGCACGTGTCTGCCAGTATGAAAAGAGGTCACCATGGAATGGTTTCAAGCGGCGCTCGATCGCTATAAGCAACAACAACACCAGAGTCCTCCCAGATCCGGGCCGAGCCGAACGCATCCCATCCGGGCGATTCCGGCCACCATCGTGTATACCCATACGCGTTCGGTGCAGATCCCCGAACCGGTGCTGCGGGAACAGCGTATTCTGACCGGCTTTGAAGGTGGACCGTTCGTTGATTCATTCAAGATCCTGCGCACGCAGGTGTTGCATCGCGTCAGAGAGAAGGGATGGAACGTCATTGGCGTCACCAGCCCTGGCGAGCGGGAGGGAAAGACCTTCACCGCCGTGAACCTCGCCGCCAGCCTAGCCATGGATGTGACGCAATCCGTGCTGTTGGTCGATGCCAATCTTCGGCATCCCAGCGTGCATCAGATGTTTGACCTGGGCGAGTGCCAAGGACTGGCCGACTATTTGCTGGATGATGTCCCGATCGAACAATTGCTGGTGCATCCCGGCATTGGCCGGTTCGTCTTGCTGCCCGGCGGACGAGCCGTCTCGCACTCGGCGGAAGCCCTGACCTCCCCGAAAATGGTAGCCCTGGTCGACGAGTTTAAGCATCGCTATCAATCGCGTATGATCCTGTTCGACCTCCCCCCGATTCTGCAGACATCGGACGTCCTGGCCTTTTCGCCCCATCTCGATGCCATGCTCGTCGTGATTGAAGAAGGACGCACAAAAGCGGAAGATGTGGAACGGGCGTTAGCCCTGATCAAACAGTCGACGCCCGTCCTGGGGACTGTGGTGAACAAAGTGGGCCACGCGACAGCCACGCCGGCCCGCATGAAGCGGATGATATAGGCCATCGATGTATAAAAACTTCTACCGCCTTCACAGCAAACCCTTTTCGTTGCTGCCGGACAGTGAGTTCCTCTATCTCGGGTCGACTCATCGCACCGCTTACAGCCTGTTGGAGTATGGCCTCCTCACCGAAGCTCCTTTCATGGTCCTGACCGGTGATCCCGGCACGGGCAAAACCTCCTTGCTCCACAAGCTCATCGCAGACAATCGTGACCTCTATTCCATCGGATTCCTGACCAACGCCCGCTACGATGTGGAGTATTTGTTGCCGTGGATTCTCTTGGCACTGGGGCTCAATACGAAACAACTCGACCCGGTAGAGGCCCAACATCTGTTCGCGAAGTTCCTGGCGGAGGAAGCGCTCCGGAAGCGCCGGGTAGTGCTGATTATGGATGAAGCGCAAAACCTGGGCGTGAAGCTGCTGGAAGAATTGCGACTCTTGTCCAATTTGAATCGAGAGAAGTCGCTGCAACTGCAGATCATTCTATCCGGCCAACCAGATCTCCAGGCGTTGCTCCGGCGAGTGGACATGACGCAATTTGCCCAGCGAGTGGTGGTGGACTACCACATCCAACCGTTTACGGAAGAAGACGTGGCGCAGTACATCCATCACCGCATCCAGTTATCCGGCGGGGCCAGACCTCTGTTCAGTCCCCAGGCCTGCGCACTGACATACCGACTGAGTCAGGGCAATCCGCGCCTGATCAATCAAGTCTGCGAAATGGCGTTGACCTACGGCTTTGCCCAGCAGGCTCCGCGCATCACAGCGAAGCTGCTGGCGCAGGCCGCGCTCGACCGGAGAAAGAATCGGATTCTTCCCCTGTCTGAGCTTGAGGATCTCGCCAGCATCGCTGCCGCTGAGGGAAAAGAAGAACCGGAGCGACCTGAAATAGCCGGGGAATTGGAAACTGCGGACGAGCCACGGCTCACAGCCGGCACCAACGAAGAAACCGTATCCGCGGAGACCTATTACCAGCAGGGAATGGCACTTCGAAAGTCCCAGAAGTTTATTGCCGCAATTACCCGGTTCCAGCAGGCGGCACAAGACCCCGCGTATCATTTGCGATCATTCGGCCAAATCGGACTCTGCTACCGCGCACTCGGTCAGGTTCCGCAAGCCGTAGCCGCATTTCGAAATGCCTGTGCCGATTACAACGCACCTCGCCAACAGAGTCTGAGTGTCCGCTACCTTCTGGGACGCACACTGGAACAACTGGGGGACAGGCCAGAGGCGTTGGAGCAGTACCGGCTGATTTTCCGCACAGACCGCACATTTAAGGATACGGCGACCCGGCTCTCGAATCTTGAAGCCGACCACCCATCACCGGCAAAACAGGAGCGCCCAGCCTGGGGAATCGGCATGGCTTGGAGACAGGTTCGTCACCTATTAAAAGGGGACAGGTAAGCTCGCAAGTGAGTCTCGGCATACTAGCACGAATGTCATGAAACAAATCCTGCAATATAATCGGTCCTCTACGATCCAGGTCGAAGAGGTGCCACCGCCTACCTTGCGCGGCAGCGGACTGCTTGTTCTCAATGAAGCTTCGCTCATCAGCCCAGGAACTGAGAAATTAACCGTTCAAAGCGCCCAATTGTCGCTCATGAACAGGGCCCTGGAACGCCCGGAGAAAGTCAAAAAAGTTCTCACCGCATTACACAAGGATGGACTCACTCAGACCTTGGCACGCGTCTTCGACAAACTGGATACCCCGGTCACATTAGGATATAGCTGCGCGGGCACAGTCGTGGATGTCGCTCAGGACGCAGGTAACTTCACGATCGGCGACCGCGTGGCGTGTGCGGGACAAAATTATGCATCTCACGCCGAAATGGTCTACGTCCCGAAACATCTCTGCGTGAAAATACCCGAGGTCGTCGATTTCGAAGATGCCTCCTTCGTCACCCTCGGCGCGATCGCACTCCAGGGAGTCCGTCAGACTGAACCAAGACTCGGGGACCGTATTGCGGTGATCGGCCTTGGTCTTCTAGGACAACTGACGGTGCAGTTGTTGAAAGCCTCGGGCTGCCGCGTACTCGGCTCAGACCTGGATCCTTCCAAACTGGAATTAGCACGGCAATTTGGCGCGGACCTGGCCGTCGATCCCGGCGCGCTCGCTGACGCCTCGACGAGCTTTTCCGATGGGCATGGTGTGGACGCCGTAATCATCACCGCCAGCACGAAAGACAACGGCCCAATAGAAATCGCGGGTGAGATTGCGCGCAAGAAAGGCAGAGTCGTGGTCGTCGGCGCTGTCGGGATGAATGTTCCTCGGGAACCCTACTACAAGAAAGAATTGGAACTACGGTTGTCGATGTCGTATGGGCCTGGCCGATACGACAACCAGTATGAAGAGCAAGGGCGGGATTATCCCTTCGCCTATGTCCGCTGGACCGAACAACGGAACATGCAGGCGTTTCTCGAACTGGTGGCTGAGCGCAAAGTGCTCCT
>WBZN01000627.1_pt2 | contig 14583 bp, 14 predicted proteins | sample 5204281 | NCBI WGS metagenome assembly WBZN01 (sample SAMN12344347, study PRJNA552823) | activated sludge metagenome | biome: Activated sludge suspended growth; feature: Nitrification reactor; material: Wastewater; isolation source: activated sludge from nitrification reactor of wastewater...
ACCGGCCATCCAGGCGCAAGGCATCTCGTCGCGGTCCGTCGCGCCGGCCGGGGTGGCCGCGGGGGCTGCGATGGCGCTGGCCGGAGCCAGCCGCCGCCTCACGACCCGCTGGGGCTCGCGGGACCGCGCACGCAGAGGGCGCGCCAATCGGCGCCTTCGCTCTTGCCAGGCAGCTGCCCACCCCCGCGCGTGCTGCCGTCGGTGAAATCGAAACCCCACGCGTTGGGAAGCTGGCGGCAGCACGCGCCGCGGGTGCTGCTCCAGAGACAAGCTCCGCCAGGCGACAGGACGAAAGGCGACCGGATCTTGATCGTCCGCGAGGATTGCTTTTCGTACAACGAGGCCAGCTCGTCGATCGTCGGCAGGCGCCAATCGTCGAAGCCCGCGCTCCGCAACCCACGGCACCACGAGTCGGCCGCCGCGGCGTCCAAGGCGTAGCCGTTGTCCGTCACGGTCCAAAGGAGCCGGGTCGCGTCATCCAGCCACGTAGCCGGGTCAGCGGTCACGGCCGTGTCCTCGGCACGCCCGACCGCCGCGAGCAGGAAACCCAGGATCAAGCTGGCGACGCGGCGACGCACGGGCGACCCCTCTCCAGGACCAAAATGGAAGGCAAGCCTAGTCCGGCGAGCGCCACCAGCCGAACACAATGTGACGCCCCGGATGCAACTCTCTTCCCGGCCGCGGGTACATAGACTCAGGCGGGCTCACGGCCATGGCGACCGAAACGCAGACCTTCTGGCAGCAGGCGTACCGGGACCACGCCCGGGTTCTGCTCGCGTTCCTCGGCCGCCGGCTCGGGAACCACGCCGATGCGGAGGACCTGCTGCAGGAGACGTTCGCGCGCGCCATGCGCTCGGGAGCGATGGACGGACGCGCCGAGCAGCGTCTGTACCTCTTCACGGTGGCTCGCAACCTGATCAGCAATCGCCTGCGGCGGCAGCGGCTCGAGCTCCGCGTGCAGGGCGAGCCCGTGACGCCCAAACCGGGGACGGAGGACGACCCTCTCGCCGACCTGGCCGCGCCCGAGGCGTCACCCGAGAGCGCCGCGCAGTGGTCGCGTTTCCGCCGCGACCTCGCCGCGGAGCTCGCCGCACTTGCCCCCGACCTGCGCCTGGCGTTCGAGCTCGCGGTCCTCGAACGCTGGAGCTACGGCGAAATCGCGGCCCGCACCGGCTGGACGCTGGCGCGAGTCAAGACCAACGTGTTTCGCGCCCGCCAGCGGGTGATCGCCGCGCTCGGCGATCGTCTGCCGGAAGGCGCCGCAGTCTGACGCTTGGAGACCGCCTCATGAATTGCGCAGCGATGCAGATCGATCTTTCGGCGTTCGTCGACGGCGAAGTCGAGGCATGGGACGCCTTGGCGCTGGCCGATCACCTGCTGCAGTGCCCGCGCTGCGCCGACTTCTATCGCCAGGCCCGGCGCCTGGATTCGGTGCTCGCGCAGGCGGCTCCGCAGGCTCCGGCCGGGGCGCGCGTTCCGGCCGGGCTGCGAATCGCGGGCGAGCCGCTCCGAGCCGCGACCGATCGGCGCCGCCGGGATCTCCTGCGGCGCGCCCTGCCGCTCGCGGCCACGATCCTGCTGGCGCTCGGCGCCTTCGTGCTGTGGCGCGCACCGAGCGCTCGGCAAGGCGAGGCGCTGGCCGGCAACGCGGGGAGTGAGCCGGCGATGACCGACGCGCGCTTCGTCGGCATGGCCCGCGACCTGCTGTCGGCAGAGCCGCGCTATCGCGAGGAAATGCTGCGCGTGATGCTCGAAACCAGCGCTCGCCGACCGTTGGAGGCCACCGTCGATCGCCGCCCGTTGCCCGCGCGGGAACGCGGCGAGGCCGGGCGGGAGATCGGAAATCCGGGGAGCTGAGCCATGCACCGAGCCTTGCGACCGCTTCTTAGTCTGCTCCTGGCGGCTCTGATCTCGCCGGCGGCCGGCGCCGCGCCTGCCGCGCCGCCACCTGCCCCGCAGGTAGACGGTCGAGGCCTGCTCTATGGCCGCGTGACCACCCGCGGCGGGGCGGTCTACGAAGGTCGTCTGCGCTGGAGCGACGAGGAGGCCTCCTGGGTGGACCTGTTCAATTCGGGAAAGAACGGGAACCCATGGCGGGCCGCCGCTGGGCACGAGCCCACGCCGCGGCGCGTCGAGGTACTCGGCGTGCCGCTGCCGTTCGCCAGCAATCCGGCGGACGAGGACCGTCAGTTCATCGCTCGCTTCGGCGACATGCACCGGATCGAGGTCGGGAGGGGGGACGATGCCAAGGTCTGGATGAAGAGCGGCATCGCCTATCCGATCCACGACGGCTCCAACGACGTCGGCTCGGACATCCGCGTCTGGGACGCCAAGGCCGGCGAGGTGATCCTGGCGTGGAGCCACATCGCCACCATCGAGTTCCTGCCCGCACCGGCCGCCTTGACCGGGCCGGCCCGCCTCTTCGGGACGGTGCGCACCCGCGAGGGGGACTTCACGGGAACGCTGCAGTGGAACATGCGGCAGGGGCTGGTCACGGACCTGTTGCGCGGTGAAGAGGCGGACGCGCGCAAGGAGATCCCGTTCTCCGACATCACGGCGATCGAACGCCTATCCGATACCTCGTCGCAAGTCACGCTCCACGACGGTCGACGCTTGACGCTTTCGGGCAGCAGCGACGTCGGCCGGGGAAACTTCGGCGTCTTCGTCGACGATCCGCGCTACGGTCGCGTGCTGGTCGCCTGGGGTGCTTTGGAGCGGGTCGACTTCCGCGCCGGTGTCCCGGGACCGGCCTACGGGGACTTTCCGCCCGGCAAGCCGCTGCGCGGCAAGGTGACGACGCGGGGTGGACAAATCTACGGCGGACGCTTGGTGTTCGATCTCGACGAGGCCGAGACCTGGGAGTTCCTGAACGGCAACCACCTGTCGCAGAGGCGGGCGGTCCCGCTGCCGCCGTGGATGAACCGCGAGGACGATCCCGCGGAGATCCAATTCAACGTGCCGATCCCCCTGGTGGCTGCCGTCGTGCCGATCGACGGCGAAAGCGCGCACCTCCTGCTGCGCGATGGCCGCGATCTGGTGCTCGAGGGCGAGACCGACGTCGGGGAATGGAACGGCGGCATGCTGATCTACGCCAGCCCGGACGCCAAACCGGTGTACGTCGCCTGGAAGGACGTGCAACGCGTCGACTTCGAGCCCTGAGAGCAGCCTCGCCGCGGCGGCCCGCGTTTCTGGCAGACTAGACTTCGATCGAAGGAGGAGTCGCCATGAGCAAACTTCTGCGGGGCGCGGTCGCGGGCTGGGGCGCACGCAAGATCACCGGCGGATGCGGGTGCTTCGGGATCCTGGTGTTCATCGTCCTCTGGTGGTTCCTCGGGCACTTCCGGATCTTCCAATAGAGCGTCAGCGTTCATCCCATCGAAAACGACGCTCGTCCCACGACGAGCACACACGTGGACAATCCTTGCTACGGTGGCATAAACCATCCGTGCGCGAAGCGCGCACGAAAAGGAGCCACGAGATGAGAGCCGGTCCGTTCTCCCGCATCGGAGTCACCCTGGTCGCGCTCGCGGCGACGGTCACGGTCGCCCGGGCCGTGGACGCCCCGGTCTGGCGGGCGCAGAACAATGGGCTGCCGGTCGCCAGCGCTGCCGTCTGGGACCTGACCGTCCTCGACGACGCGCGGGGCAGCGTGCTCGCCGCTCTGGATGCCGGCGTGTATCGCAGCATCAACCACGGCCGCACGTGGCAGTTGACCCTGGCGGGCGGCGATCAACCCTCACAGCAGCGCTTCGTGCACGCCGCCGGTCCGGGGCCGGTGTACTTGATCCGGCGGACGCACCTGTTCCGCAGCGACGATTCCGGCGCCACCTGGAGGCCTCTCCGCCTGCCGACCAGCACGCCGGACGCCGTCTTCTTCATCCAGGGCATCGCCACCGATCCCACGGCCGCCAATGGCCTGTATATCGCGGGCGAGCAGTCGGGCGGAGCGGGCGCGCCGGCCTTCGTGTTCGCGTCGAGCCCCAACGGCGGCGAGTACTGGAACACGGTCACGCCGCCGGTCCAGAGCCCGAACCACGCGTTCGACGTGGCGGCTGATCGTCGTCACCCCGGATGGGTCTTCGTGCTCGCCGCCGACGGCTTGTACCGCTCGCACGACCACGGCTACACCTGGAGCCACGTCGGATTCGCCCTCCCCGAGCTTCTGGGCAGCTTCGAAACCTTGACCATCGACCCCGTACGGACGCGGACCATGTGGGTGAGCACCCAGCACGACGGCGTCTGGCGCAGCGACAACTGGGGAGCCACCTTCGCGCACGCCAATCAGGGCCTGCCACCCTGGGTGGCCTTCGACTTCGAGATCGGCGTGGGCCGGGTGGTGTACGACGGACTCGACCACGAGCGGCCGTACATCGCGACGCCGGGGGCCGGCATCTTCCGCTGGGCGCCCGAGCGCACGCGCTGGGAGCCGCTCAACGGCAACCTGCCGGTCGAGAGCGTCATCCAGTCGTTGGCCGTCGAGAAGGTGGGTGCCGGGCGCCTGTTCGTCGGCACCTTCGGCCGCGGCGTCTTCCGCCTCGACCGCTGATCGCCCCCGGAGCCGGCAGGCTCCGACCGGGTGAGGAGACTGCGGAGCAGTCCGGCTCCGATCACGTGCAGGGAGGCAGAGCCGCGAGGCTCTGCCATCGTGCAACAGCGGCGCCGCCGGGAAACCGGCGGCGCTTTTCGTATCGCCTCAGGCGTGAATCGCGTGACCCCACGCCGCATGCGCCGCTTCGGCAACCGCCTCGGACAGCGTCGGGTGGGCGTGCATCGTGCGGAACAACTCTTCCACCGTCGATTCGAGCTGCAGCGCCACGCCGGCCTCGGCGATGAGGTCGGTCGCGTGCGGGCCGACGATGTGCACGCCGAGCAGCTCGTCGTACTTCTTGTCGCGGATCACCTTCACGAAGCCGCCGGTCTTGCCGAGGATCGACGCCTTGCCGAGCGCCGAGAACGGGAATTTGCCCGTAACCACGTCGTAGCCGCGCTCCTTGGCCTTGGCTTCCGTGAGACCCACCGAGCCCACCTCGGGCTCACAGTACGTGCACGACGGCGTGCGGTCGTAGTTGATCGCCCGCACTTCCTTGCCGGCCATGTGCTCCACCGCCAGGATGCCCTCGGCCGAGGCGACGTGCGCGAGCCACGGCGTCTTCACGATGTCGCCGATGGCGTAGATGTGCGGCACCGCCGTGCGCATGAAGCCGTCGACCTCGACGTAGCCGCGGTCCAGCTTGACACCGAGCGCCTCGAGGCCCAGCCCCTCGGTCACCGGCTTGCGGCCGACCGCGACCAGCAGCGCGTCGGCGTCGATCACCGAGTCCTTGCCTTCCTTGCTGAGCTTGACGCGCACGCCGCTGCCGGACTTCTCCACCGACGTCATCTGCGTGCCCGCCATCACCTTCATGCCGCGCTTCTTGAGCGCGCGCTCGAGCTCGGCCGAGACGTCCTCGTCCTCGATCGGCAGGATGCGCGGCAGCATCTCGACCAGCGTCACCTGGCTGCCGAAGCTGGTGAAGATCGAAGCGAACTCCGTGCCCACGGCACCTCCACCGAGGACGACGAGCGAATGCGGCACCTTCTCGATCTCCAGGATGTGATCGGAGTTGAGGATGCGCTTGCCGTCGGCGGGAGCGAGCGCAATGTCGCGCGGCACCGAGCCGGTGGCGATCATCAGATAGCGGCCGGAGATTCGCCGCTTCTGTCCGTCGTTCTCGACCTCCACCTCGTGCGCTCCGACGAAGCGGCCGAAGCCGCGAATGCCCTCGACCTTGTTCTTCTTGAACAGGAACTCGACACCCTTGGCGTTCTTGTCGACCACCTTGCGCTTGTAGCTCTGCGTCTTCAGCATGTCGAGCCGCGGGTCGGCGATCTCGACGCCGAAGTCAGAGCCGCGGCGCGCCTCGTCCAGAAGCTCGGCCGTGTGGAGCAGGGCCTTGGTGGGAATGCAGCCGCGCAGCAGGCAGGTACCGCCGAAGCGGCCGTCCTTCTCGACGACCGCCACCTTCATGCCCAGCTGACCGGCACGAATTCCGGCCACGTAGCCGCCCGGGCCGCTGCCGACGATGATCAGGTCGTAGTCGAACGAGCCGGCCGGAGCCGCAGCGGGCGCGGGTTGCGTCGCAGGCGCAAGCGCCGGGGCCGGCTGCGGCGCGGCAGCGGGGGCCGCGATCGGCGTGACGGCGACGGGCGCTGTGATCGGCATGGCGGCGACGGGCGCCGCCACCGGAGCCGCCGACACCACCGGCGCCTGCACGGCGGTTGCCGGCGCCGCGGCGGGCTGCTCGCCCGCCTGGCCGATCATTCCGATGACGCTGTTGACCGCCACCGTGGTGCCGGCGGCGGAGCGGATCTCGAGCAGGACGCCCGACGCCGGGCTCGGGATCTCGGCGTCCACTTTGTCGGTCGATACTTCGAGCAGCGGCTGATCGCGTTCGACGCGATCTCCCACTTGCTTCAGCCACTTGGTGATCGTTCCCTCGGCGATCGACTCGCCCATCTGCGGCATCACGACTTCCGTCGCCATCGTTCCCCCGAATCCGCGCCGCCCGCAGGCGGTGCGCGATCGAATCGTTTGCTCGGTCAGCCCGACACGGCGGCCGCCGGCGCGGCATCGGCGCGGAAGCGACCAGGCGCCTCCTGGACGATGCGCGCGAGCGGCATGTCCGCGTCGTGCTCGAAGATGCACAGCCAGCCTTCGGCCGCCGCGCGCGGCAGCCAGGCCTTCTTGTTGTCCAGCGTCTGCAGCGGGTACAGGTCGTACCCCATGATCCACGGCAACGGCACATGCGCCGTGGTGGGAATCAGATCGGCCCAGAACACACCTTGCGCGTCCGGGCCGCCGTCGAGCGTCACCACGCACATGTCGGCGTTGTGCCCGGGCGCCTTGACGGCGCGGATTCCCGCGACCGGCTCGGCGCTGTCGTCGAACAACTCGGCGACGCCGGCCGCGAACAGCGGCTCCCAGTTACGCGGATCGTAGCTCGCGCGATCGCGCTCGCTGGGGTGCCGCGCGTGCTCCACCTCGCCGCGGTTGAGCCAGTAGCGGGCCTTGGGGAAGGTCGGCAGGAGCCGGCCGTCGGTGGCCAGGCTGGCGTTCCACCCCGAATGGTCGAAGTGCAGGTGCGTCAGGATCACGTGCGTGACGTCGCCAAGCTCGAATCCGGCGCGCGCAATCGACTCCGGGAGGCGGACGGCGCCCGCTTCGTACGAGTAGATCGCCTGGAACTTGGCGTCCTGTTTGTCGCCGAGCCCGGTATCGATCAACACCAGATCGTTGCCCGCGTGGATCAGCGCGCAGTTGGTACCCATCAGAATGCGGTTCTTCTCGTCTGGGCGCTTCGCCTTCTCCCACATGGTCTTGGGGATCACTCCGAACATGGCGCCGCCGTCGAGGCGGAAGGTACCGTCGCTCACCAGGTGGAGGTCGAAACGCCCGAGACGCATGACTGGCGAAGTCTATCCGATCCCCAACCGGCACTTGGCCCCGCGCAGGACCCGCGCCCAGGCGCGTGCTACGCTCGAACGCAGCCAATCCCGCCAGCACTGCTGGAGATCCACGACCCGTCCAGCCCGGAGGGCGCATGCCGGCCGAAGACCCAACCGCGCGCGAGGCGCAGTCGAAGCGCAACGAGCAGAGCTTCAACCATCGCATCTACACCGTCGTCTTCTTCCTGGCCGCGGCCCTGCTGCTCGGTTGGGCGAGCGTGCGCGTCCTGCGGCCCTTCTTCGGCGCCATCGCCTGGGGAATCGTTCTCGCGGTCGGCTTCCAACGCCCCTGGGACGCACTGGCGCGTCGGCTCGGCCAGCGCCGCGGCCTCGCCGCGGGCCTGGCGACGCTGATCATCGCGCTACTCGTGCTCCTGCCGGCCGGCCTGCTGGTGATCTCGGTTTCGACGCAGGCGGTGCAGGCGGCCAACGAGATCAGCACGCGGCTCGCCAACCACAACGTGCAGAGCGTTTCGGATCTGCGGGCCTTCCCCAAGGTCGCCCACATTCTGGACTGGGTCGGCGAGCACGCGCAGCTGACGCCGGATGAGGTCGAGGCCAAGGCGCGCGAGTTCGCCGAGCGCGCGTCGGCGTTCGTCGCCGCGGAGAGCGGGGCCGCGGTGCTGGGCGTGTTCGACGCCGTCCTGAGCTTCGCCACCACCATCTTCCTGCTCTTCTTCTTCCTGCGCGACGGCGACGCCTTGGCGAGCGGCGCGCTCGCCCTGCTGCCGATCGATCAATCCGACCGCGACGACATGCGCCGTTCGCTCGGCGCGATGCTGGGCGCGATCTTCCGCGGCTCCCTGGTGTGCGCGCTGGCGCAGGGGCTGGCCGGCGGCATCGGCTGGTGGATCGCCGGCCTGCCCTCCCCGACGCTGGCCGGCGCGGCCATGGCCGTGCTCTCGCTGGTGCCGCTCGGCGGCACCGCTCTCGTCTGGATGCCGGGCGCGATCTGGCTGTGGACCTCCGAGCGCCACGGCATGGCGATCTTCCTGTTCGTGTGGGGTGCGGTCCTGGTGTCCTTCGTCGCCGACAACATCCTGAAGCCGATGCTCATCGGCGGCAGTGAGGAGCTCAGCACGATCGTGGTCTTCCTGGGCGTCTTCGGCGGCCTCGCCGCCTTCGGGCTGCTCGGGATCTTCATCGGACCGATCGTCCTGGTGCTCGCCACCGGCCTACTGGAGATCGCGCGCCGGCAAGCGACGGACGCCCCGGCCGACGCTCCACCGCCGGCCGGACCGACGGTGGCCTGAGACTCCGAGTCTTGGCGCCGCGTCAGGCGACGCGACCCAGACCCGCCCCGCGGCCGGCCAGCGCGCCCGAGCCGGCGCCGTCCTCGCCGTTCGAGGACTGCGCTACAGTTCGGCGGACCTGATTCGGATCCGCAGTCGAGGGAGATCTCCATGGGCCGTCTCCGCCTGGCCTTCGCGCTCGCCGCCGTGCTCCTCGCCGGCACGCTCTCCTGCGTCGCTGCGCGCGCCGACGCCGCGCCCGCCGACGCGAGCACTACCGCCTCGAATCCCGAGGGGGGCGCCGACACCGCGCCGGTACCCGTGCCGGTGCCGAGCGACACCGCGATGCGCTTCTACCGCACCGGCAATCTGTGGTGGCTGTGGGACAACGCCTGGGGCCTGCTGGTGCCGATCGTGCTGCTGTTCTCCGGGTTGTCGGCGCGACTGCGCACGCTCGCGGAACGCCTCGGCAAGCTCCGGTTCTTCGCCATCGCTCTGTACGGCATCTTCTTCACCCTGCTCACCGCTGCCGTCGACTTGCCGTTCGCCTGGTTCGAAACCTTCGTGCGACCGCACGCCTACGGACTCTCCAGCCAGACCGCGGCGAAATGGTGGCAGGACCAGACGATCGGCCTCGTGCTCGGGTGCCTGTTTCTCGCCTGCACCCTGTGGTTCCCGTACTGGCTGCTGCGCAAGAGCCCGAAACGCTGGTGGCTCTACACTGGGCTCGCCGCGATCCCGCTCATCGCCCTCATCCTCTTCGTCACGCCGATCTGGATCGAGCCGCTGTTCAACAAGTTCGGCCCGATGAAGGACAAGACCCTGGAGACCCAGATTCTGGCGCTCGCGAGCCGCGCCGGCATCGAAGGCAGCCGAGTCTACGAGGTGGAAAAGAGCGTCGACACCAACACCGTCAACGCCTACGTGACCGGCTTCCTCGACACCAAGCGCATCGTGCTCTGGGACACCATCCTCAAGAAGCTCGACGGCCGCGAGATCCTGCTCGTCATGGGCCACGAGATGGGCCACTACGTGCTGGGCCACGTGCCGCAGCTGATCGCCGTGGCGTCGCTGCTCATCCTGCTCGGGCTGTGGGTGGTGCACCGCGCCGCGGGCGGCTTGATCGCGCGCTACCGCGAGCGCTTCGGCTTCAGCGAGCTGTCGGACGTGGCCTCGGTGCCGCTGGTGGTGCTGCTCTTCTCGCTGGTCGGCTTGGTCCTCGCGCCGGCGGTGAATGCCTTCGGCCGCCATACCGAGCACGAGGCCGATCGCTTCGGGCTCGAGATCACGCGCGACAACCACGCCTGCGCGATGGCGTTCGTCAAGCTGCAGCAGGAGAATCTGAGCAACCCGCGGCCCGGGCTGCTCTACAAGCTCTGGCGATCCGATCACCCGCCGCTCGGCGAGCGCATCGACTTCTGCAACGACTACAAGCCGTGGGCCGAAGGCCAGCCGCTCCGCTACGGCGACAAGATGCGGGCCGCGGAATAATCGACAGGCGGGCGGCACGCGGGACGCGCCCGGGACGGCGCGGCCGCCGCTCTCACTCGGACAATGGTTGGGGCGCCTCCGCCAACAGCGCTCGCAGCCGCGCCAGGATCAGCCGTACGCGGCCGGTCTCGAGTACGCCGCCCCAGAATCCGTCGCAGAACTTCTCACCGCGGGTGCAGTAGGTCAACAACGAACGCACCTCCGCCAACGACGCGCGGGCGATGTAGCCATCGTTCTCGATGGCGCTCTGGAGCTCCTCCATCCGGTAGTTCCGATCGAACCACCAGGAGTCGCTTCCCAGCGTCTCGAAGAACGCCAGCACGTCCGCCGGGTATTGTGGGTAGGGGAAGTGAACGACCCCGGTCTCGGCATCCTTCCCGCCCCCCCATTGCTCCACGAACCCGTCCGCGCGCGATTCCAGCGTGCGACCTAGCTCGAGCAGGGATTCGATCTTGCGGCGGGCGGTCTTCGAGAGCACGGGCGAGCGACTCAGGCGATGGTCACTTCGTCGCAGAGATACACGTCCTGGATCTCGTGGAAGAGCTTCGCGCCCTCGCTCATCGGGCGCTGGAACGCCTTGCGGCCCGAGATCAGGCCCATGCCGCCGCCGCGCTTGTTGATCACCGCGGTGCGCACCGCCTCGGCGAAGTCGCTGGCGCCCTTGGACTCGCCGCCGGAGTTGATCAGCCCGATCTTGCCCATGTAGCAGTTGGTCACCTGCCAGCGCACGAGGTCGATCGGATGGTCGGTCATCAGCGTGCCGTCGTACAGGCGCTTGTCCGTCTTGCCGAACTTGAGGGCGTTGTAGCCCCCGTTGTTGGTCGGCAGCTTCTGCTTGATGATGTCGGCCTGAATGGTCACTCCGAGGTGGTTGGCCTGGCCGGTCAGATCGGCCGCGGTGCTGTAGTCCACGCCGTCCTTCTTGAAGTCGGGATTGCGCAGGTAGCACCATAGAACCGTCGCGAGGCCGAGCTCGTGCGCGTGCGCGAAGGCTTCGGAGATCTCGACGATCTCGCGCGCCGCGTCGTCCGAACCGAAGTAGATCGTCGCGCCGACCGCCGCGGCGCCCATCTCCCAAGCCTGCTCGACCCGCGCGAAAAGGATCTGCTGGAACTTGTTGGGGTACGTCAGCAGCTCGTTGTGATTGATCTTCACGATGAACGGAATCCTGTGCGCCCAGCGCCGCGCCACCAGACCGAGCACGCCGAGCGTCGAAGCGACGCCGTTGCAGCCACCCTCGACGGCGAGGCGCACGATGTTCTCGGGGTCGAAGTAGATTGGGTTCGGCGCGAACGACGCGGCGCCCGAATGCTCGATGCCCTGGTCGACCGGCAAGATCGAGAGATAGCCCGTGCCCGCCAGGCGGCCCGTGCCATGCAGGCGCTGCAGATTCGCCAGCACCTGGCCGTTGCGATCCGAGGCGCCGAACGACGCCGCGACGTGATCCGGCGCCGGGGCCTGGATCTGCGCCTTGGGAATCCCGGTGCAGACGTGCTGCAGCAGGCTGTCGGCGTCGGCGCCGAGCGTCGTGACGATGCGGTCGAGAGTGTTCTGTGCCTGGGTCATCGCGATTCCTTTTCTTCGAGCGGGACGCCACATTCTAACAATCAATGGCCCGCAGCACGGTGCCGGCCGGATCAACGGCGCGCACTCGGCGCGCGTACATCTGTTTGGGTCGCGCACCCATCGCAAGAACGCAACGACAACATTGGCAGCGCGGCGGAACCCGGAACCGCCCGCGCGCCACCAAGGAGATCGACAATGACTTCGCCCTTCGCGCTCTCACGAGCGCCACGGCAGCGCGCCGCCCGCGCCCCGCTCGTCTCACTCTTCGCCGCGGTCTGCTGCGCGGCCGCCGCCATGCCGCAACCCGCAGCGCTGGCCGCACCCTTCGCGGTGAGCAGCTGCACCGACTGCACGCAGCGCGGCGCACCGGCCGCGGCCGGCAGCCCGCAGGGCCAGGTTCTCACGGCCTGGACCGGCGGCACCAGCGGCCCGAGTCACGGAGTCGCGGCGCGATTCTTTCTCGCGAACGGCGCCCCGCGCGGCGTTGACGTCGCCCTGAGCACCGCGGCCCCGCTATCGAACGGCGACGTCGCCGTCACCAGCGAGCGCAGCGGCTTCTTCCTCGCCGCCTGGTCCGCCAAGGCGGGGCTCAACGGCGAGATCTTCGTGCAGCGCTTTCGCCGCACGCTGGATCCCATCGGCACGCCGATTCAGGTCAGCCTGGACGATCCGTCGACGGTGCGCCTCGACTTCGCACCCACCGTCGCCTACCTGCCGGATGGCACCTTCGTCGTGTTGTGGGAGCGCTACGGCCCGGCCTTCGGCGACAGTCAGGCCACGCTGCCGGAGGTGATGTCCCGCCGTTTCCGCTTCCGCGACGGCCGGCCGCTCACGCCGCCGCAGGTAGTCAGCACCGGCCTCATCCAGGCCGGACACGCCGCGCTGTGCATGACGCGGACCGGCGCACTGGCCGCGGCCTGGAACAGCGTCGACGGTAATCCACCGTTCCAGCAGAACCGCAAGGGCGTCATCCTGCAGCGTCTCACTCCCGGCGCGCAGCCGCTCGGCTCACCGATCACGGTCGTCGCGCCCGCCACCACCACGGATGGCGTGGCGCTCGCCTGCGGTTCGCCGGTGTTCACCGTGCTGTGGCGCACCGATCAGTCACCGGCCAACGGCGTCGGCATCGTGGCGCAGCGCATCTCCACTGCCGGGATCGCGCTCGGCAGCCCCTTCGCGGTTTCGGGAACGGACAACGCGCGCGTCTCGGCTCCCGCGGCTTCCGAGGACGTGAACGGCAACGTGGTCGCCGTCTGGTCGGAAGGCACAGCATCCGAAGCGCAGATCTCGACGCGCACCATCGCGGCGACGACCGGCGAGCTCGGGCCGATCGCGACTGTCACCTCGCTGCCGGGCTCGACCGGCGTTCTGCCGGCTCCCGCCGTCGCGCACTACGGCCGCGCCGGTTCGTATCTCCTGGTCTGGAGTCCCGGTAACGGGGGTCCGCTAGGGCAGCGGTTCGCGGCCGGGGGCTCACCCCTCTCCGCCGCGGCGGTTTCAGCGGCGGCAATCGCCGACGACGCGAGCCGTTCAGACGATCAGAACTGATGTCCCTGCACGCCCGACGGAGGGCTTCCGCCTTTCGTCGGGCGCCGCGGCTTCGATGACTCGATGGCGCCGTGCCGCCATGCCGCGTTCAGTCCTCGGCTTCGGGCTCGTCCGCTTCCGCCGCGAGCTGGGTGTCGCCTTTGCCGAGGCGTACGAGCAGGTTCTGCAGGATGCGCGCGGTGGCGCCCCAGATCTGGCGGCCGCCGATGTGGTAGATCCGTAGCATCCGATCGCGGCCGTCCAGGCGAACGCGGCGCTCCTCGACCAGGCTCGGATTGGACAGCGCCGAGAGCGGGATCGCGAAGACGTCGGCGATCTCGTGCGGGTTCGGCTTGGTCTCGAACGGAAACGGCAGCGCTCCCACACACGGCAACACCCGAAAGCCGCTCGGCAGGTCGGTCTCGTCGAGTTGACCGAGCCGCAGTACGCGCTCCGGCGGAATGCCGATCTCCTCGTGAGTCTCGCGCAGCGCCGCCGCCCAAGCGTCTTCGCCGAGCTCCCGGCCGCCGCCCGGGAAAGCGATCTGCCCCTTGTGCGACGGCAGCGAGTCGGCGCGCTTGGTGAGCACCACCCACAGCTCGCCGCCGTCCACGTAGAGCGGCACGAGCACCGAGGCCTGTCGCATCTCGCGCGCCGCCAACCGGCGCGGCGGCGGCGCGGCGAGCGCGTCCGCAACCTGCTGCAGCCACAGAGGGCGAGTCATGAAGTGCTCCGGCGCAACGGTCCCGCCTTGAGTGTGAACGCGACCGGCTCCGCCGGCCCGCCTTCGAGGCGCAGCGTCAGTCGGTAGATGCACTGCCGCGACGGCGTCCACCACATCGGCACGGTGGCAGCGGGCGACGCGAGCCGTAGCTCGAAGCCTACGCGCCCGTCCGGGCGGAACGCCGTGTCGCCGATCGTGGCGCCGTCCACGGTGAGTCGCGGCGGCGCGTGCGCACCGAACTCGATCGACACCGCCGGCAGCTCGTCCACGGAGATCAGCAACAGCTCGATCGGACGGTTGCCCTGCATGCGCAGCTCGCCCACCGACTCGGTCCAGGCGGCGCCGTCGAGGAGCCGCAGGCGCAACGCCCCACTCTGGGCGTCGCGCACGCCGGGCAGGTTCCGCTGTGTCGCCTCGACCGGCAACCGCGCCAGCCAGGACGCGACGTAGCGCGCCGCTCCGTCGGCGCCAACCGGCGGCGCGAGCGGCGCACGCAACAACGGCCAGGACAGCGCCAGCGCCGGAATGGCCAAGCCAAGCAGCACGCGCGGCCGCACT